>Ga0081538_10002171_pt1 | contig 19457 bp, 20 predicted proteins | sample TabmetS5T2R1_FD_71022 | JGI IMG/M metagenome (GOLD analysis project Ga0081538, IMG submission 71022) | Tabebuia heterophylla rhizosphere microbial communities from the University of Puerto Rico - S5T2R1 | ecosystem: Host-associated > Plants > Roots > Rhizosphere ... | reverse complement strand
AAGGGGGCATGTGGGGGAGCCATGGTTTCCCCCACAGGAGCGAGCCGGAGGCGAGCGACGCTCACGTCTGTTCTCCGCCGAGGATCGGATCGACCGGACGCGCACGCCCCCGTCCGGCTCGAAGCGTGAAGGCGAAGGCGATGACCCACAGGAGGAGCGTGATCAGCATGAGCATCGTGGAGATGACGTTGATCGACGGGTCGATCGTACGCCGCAGGCTCGACCAGATGTACATGGGCAGTGTCGAGTCGGAGCCGATGACGAAGAAGGTGATGATGAACTCGTCGAAGGAGAGGGCAAAGGCAAGCGAGGTGGCGCCGACGAGGATCGGCCAGACCTGCGGCAGCGTCACCTTGCGGAAGACCTTCAACGGAGAAGCGCCGAGGTCGGAAGCTGCTTCCTCGAGGGCCGGGTCGAGCCGGTCGAGCGCCGCTTTCGCGATGAGCAGGAAGAACGGGAACACGTAGACGAAATGCGCTATCGCCACGGTCGCGAGCGAGAGCTGGAAATCGACCCGCCTGAAGGAGACGAGCATCGCTATCCCGATGAAGAGCCCCGGCAGCGTGATCGGCAGGAAGAAGAGGAGGCCGATCGGCGCGCGGAGTCGAGAGGTGGCGCGCGAGATCCCGTACGCAGCCAGTGTCCCGAGGATGAGCGTGACCACGGAGACGCTGACGGCGACGATCGCGGAGTTCTTGAGCGCCTCCCGGAACTCGAACGAGCCGAACGTGTCGCGGTACCAGCGGAGCGAGAAGCCCGTGAACGGAAACGAGAGCCCGCCCGTCTTGTGAAACGAGAAGAGAACGACGAGAAGGAGCGGGACGAAAAGGAAGACGAGTGCGACCAGTGTGACGGCCAGGGTGAAGGGACTTCGCTGCCGGGCGTCCATCAGTTCACGAAGCGGATCCGGTCGAGTCTCAGGAGGCGCAACCCGAGGGCGGTGAGGCCGTAGCAGAAGACGAAGGCGCCAAGCATGAGGAGGGAGAGAGCTGCCCCGAGCGGCCAGTCGCCGACGCCGGTCATCGCCGCCTGGATCCGTATACCGAGCATGGCGCCGTTCGTCCCGCCGAGGAACTGAGGCGTCACGTAGTCCGCCGCGGAGAGCACGAAGACGAACAGGAACGCCGTGGCGCCAGGCGCTGCGATCAAGGGGAGAATCACGCGCCGCCACCGCTTCCACGCGTTCGCGCCCAGATCCTCGGCGGACTCGAGCAGCGCGGGCGTCAACGGCCGGAGGCCGGCGTACAGGACGAGCACCACGTACGGCAGGAAGATGTGGACGAGCGCAACCGTGACCGAGAAGCGGTTGTAGAGCAGGAAACTGAGGGGCTCCTCGATCAGGCCGAGTCGCTCGAGCCCCGAGTTCAGCAGGCCGTTCTCACCCAGGATCGAGCGCCAGGCGTAGATGCGGACGAGGTAGCTCGCGAAGAGGGTGGAGGTGATCAGGAAGAGGACGAGGGTTTGCCAGCGTCCCGCGGCGTAACGCAGCCAGTAGGCGATCGGCAGCGAGACCACGAGCGTCACCGAGGCGGCACAGATCCCAACGATGAACGAGTTCACGGCGAGGGTGCCGTTGACGCCGGAGGAAACGGCCTGCCGATAGGCGTCCAGCGTGAGCGGGCCGGAGACGCTGAAGAGCCCTGCGGTGAGAAAGCTGTAGAGGATGAACGCAGCCAGGGGAGCGAGGAAGAAGACGACGAGGCCGAGCACGGCGGGCAGCGTTAGGACGAGCGGCCCGATCCTCAGCTCTCGGCCGCGCCAGGCTGACTCCTTGGCCTCGTGGGCGACGACGCTCAACGGGCGTGGGTTACGTGCTCGCCTTGACCTCCTGCCAGGTGTCGATCCACTCCCCGTAGGTGACGTACTCGTCGGACTCGACTGGCGGGTTGTTGTAGAAGGGGGCCCGCTCGAGTAGTCCGTCGAGGTCCTCGTAGGGGTAGAGGCTTCGGATTCCTTCGTCGAGGAACTCGACGGCGCCCTCAACGGTGACTCCGCCGACGAGGAACTCCGCCGCGGCGGCATTCACCTCGGGCTCGAGCACGTTGTTGAGGTAGCTGTAGACGGTGTCGACGTTGTCGGCTGTCGTCGGGATCGCATAGAGGTCGCAGAACGAGAAGCTGCCCTCCTCCGGGACCGTGGTCATGACGGTGTCCTTGCCGGCATCCGCCGCGAAGCTGTTCATCGCCGCCCAGCCCTGCCAGCAGGCGACGATGTCGCCGTTCACGAGCTGGGTGGTCATGTCGCCGAACGAGGGCGCGACGCTCCGCGCGTGACTGACGATCTGCGTGAGCAGGTCGACGATCTCCGTCTTCTGGTCCTGCGTCACCATTGCCGGGTCGTACCCGAGCGTGTGCGCCGCGAGCGTGAAGGACCCCACCGGGTCGTCGGGGAGGCCGATCTTGTTCTCGAGCTTCGGATCGAGCAGGTCGTACCAGGACGAAAGCCCTCCTGGAAGCGCCTCGTCGTCCCAGGTGATGCCGATCGAGCCAAAGGTCCAAGGAACACCGGTCCAGGTTCCGTCGGGGTCGATCCAGAAGTTCCCGACGTCCGACTTGAAGTACGGAAACTCGTTGTCGATGTTCGGGACCTTGGAGATGTCGATCGGCGAGAGGATTCCCAGCTCCTGGTAGAGGGGCTTGTAGCCCTGGTAGTACGTGATCAGGTCGTAGGAGCCTCCGCCCGCGGCAATTCTCGCCTGGATGTCGTCGTGGTTCCCGATGTACGTCGACTCGAACTCGACGCCGTGCTCGTCGCGCCACGCCTTCGTCGCGTCGGGAATGTCGTACCCCTCCCAGGAGAGGTAGTCGATCGTTCCGCTCGCCGGCGGAACCGTCGGCGTTTCCTGGGCCTGGGTCGCGGTCGGCGCGGCCGCTTCGCCGCCGTCGTCGTCGTCACCGCCGCAGGCCGCGAGGAACGAGGGCACCGCCCCGATCGAGGCCACGACGAGGCCTCTTTTCAGCAGCTCGCGTCGGTCGAGGGGGGTCAGGAAGTTTCGATTCATCGCCGCCTCCGTCCTCGGGTTCGCCGGGCGTGATCAAACCACGTTATGGAGCCGCTGTCTACATCGTGGAATGTCCGAACGGGGATAATCACGCGCGCGCGCGCAATGAGAGGAGAGAGTCTTGCTCGTCTACATCGAGTACATCAGCCGACGGCCCGGAGTCTCGCTCGAGGCCTTCCACGAGGTTGCCGGCCGCGGGCAGACCGCCTGGGCGGGCGAGTACGGCGACGACCAGCTCGTCCTCAACGTCGGGCGGACCTGGCGCATGGGGCCCGAACCCGAGTATGTCGCCGTCTGGTACAACGCCGCCGCGGGCCTGGAGCGAATCGCCGAGTGGGAGAGGATCTTCACGTCGGGCGAGGCAGCCCAGTTCGAGGAGCCGTTCAAGCTCGCCGCCCGGATCGACGCCGCTGGTTGCTACGAGCCGCTGGTCGACCCCGTTCCGGGGGCCGGAGGCCCCTACTACGCCGAGTTCTTCGAGCCTGCGCCGGGCACGGGCAGCGACGCGGTCCGGTCGTTCTTCGACGAGCGTCGAGCCCGGTCCGGGCTCGAGCTCAACCTTCTGGTCGAGCGCATCGGCCGGCTCGGGCCCGATCCTCCGGGCCTGGCCGTCTGGACTCTCCCCTCGTACGGCGCTCTGGAGACCATCGCCCGTGAGCTCGACGGCGTGGCGGAGCCCGTATGCCTCGTGACCGCAGCCCTGTACGCGGACCTCGGCAGGGAGATCCTCTGACCGCCGCTCGCGACCCTGTGGAGGTCGGCATCGTCGGCGCCGGCAACGTCCTCCCCGCCTACCTCCAGGTGCTCGACCGGCTCGTCGCTCGCGGGCAGGCGCGCGAAGGGCTCGTCTGCGCGCGCCGCCGGGAGACGTGGGGCGGCCTGCAGGCCCGCCGGCCCGGGCTGCGCCTCGTCGACGACGCGCGCGCCGTTCTCGAGTCGGAGGCGGAGGTCGTCGTCGTGCTCACGCCGCCGGAGAGCCACGGGGAACTGACGCGCCTCGCGCTCGAGCACGGGAAGCACGTCGTCGCCGAGAAGCCGCTCGCTCTCTCGCGGCCCGCGGCGGAGCCGCTCTTCGAGCTCGCGGCCGAGAAGCACCTCCACCTTCTCGCGGCGCCGTTCGTGCAGCTCGCTCCCACGTTCCGCGCGCTTTGGGGAGAGCTCCGTGACGGAGCGATCGGGCGGATTCACTCCGCGCGAGGCCTGTACGGCAACGCCGGCTCGCACTGGGCGTCCTGGTACCACACCGGCGGTGTGGGGCCTCTGGCCGAGGCGGGAATCTACAACCTGAAGAGCCTCACGGCGATCCTGGGGCCCGTCGCAGAGGTCTTCGTCATGGAGGCGACTGCGGTCGAGCAGCGCGACGTGGAGGGCGCCACCCTGACAAGCCTCGATCCAGACGTTTCTCACGTCCTGCTTCGCCATGAGGCCGGCGCCCTCTCGTCGGTCGTCTCCAGCCAGGCGATCCAGCGCTACCGGCGACCCGGCCTCGAGCTCTACGGCACAGAGGGGACGGCGAACCTGCTCGGGGACGACTGGGACCCTCGCGGTTTCGAGATCTGGCGCAACGAGGAGGGACGCTGGGAGGAGTACGAGGCAATCGACCCGACCTGGCTGTGGGCCGACGGACTGCGCGAGGTCGTCCTTGCGCTGCGGGAGGAGCGGGCTCCAGTCGCCGACCCGGCGCACGATCTGCACGTGCTCGAGATCGTGGACTCCGCGAGACAGGCGGCCGCCGAGGGCACGGCCGTTCCGGTGTCATCAGGCATCGGGCCGCTGGATCTGCGTCCCGCGGAGGCGGCCGGCCGGAGCGACCGCCAGCACCTGCACGATCACACGCGGCCGCCCGACGAGCAGTAGCTCCGATCTAGAGGCCTGATGTGAAATACCGCCGGCGGCGGCGGAATTTCCAATCAACCCTCTAGGGGATCACGATCGTCTTGAGGCTCCGGTGCCGCCGGAGCGCCTCGAACGACGCTTCGACCCCGTCCAGCCCGCAGCGATCGGTCACGAGCTGCTCGAGCTGGGCGACGCCCGAGGCGAGCAGCTCGAGCGCGTCCTGGTACCGCTCGCGGCGCTGGTTGGGCGGCGAGCCGATCCACTCACTCCCCAGGAGTGCGATCTCCTCGTAATGGAGTCGGTTGAGGTCGACGACGGCCTCGCCGCCCGCGCCGAAGCCGGCGAAGAGCACTACGCGGCCCCCCGGAGCAGCTGCTGCGAGTGCCTGGGCGACGAGAGCAGGATCGCCGACGGTGACAATTACGACCTCGGCCCGCTCGCCTGCACTGTCCCACCTTGAGGGGTGGCGCGCGTCCTCCGCGCCGAAGGAGAGTGCGAGCTCACGTCGACCAGGGAGCGGGTCGACGGCCAGAACGCGAGCGCCCGCCCCGGCGGCGGCGAGGACGATCTGAAGGCCCATCTGTCCGGCTCCGAGGACGACCACCCGGTCGCCGGTCTGCACCCGGCCCTGATCGTGAACCGCGTGCAGGCAGTCGGCGAGCGGCTCGACGAAGACGGCGCGCTCCGTCGACAGTGCGTCGGGGACAGCGAGCGCGCCGTACGACCAGTCGGCGGCCTCGACCGGGAGGAGCGCGTACTCCGCGTAGCCTGCGTATGTGTCGCCGTAGACCCGTGCTCCCGGCTCCCACGTCGGCACGCCGGCTCCGACTGCTTCGACGTGTCCTACCCACTCGTGACCGGGGTTGAGCGGGTAGGCACCGTCGGCCGTGCCGACGAGGAACTTGCGCACGTCGGTCGGGCAGACGCCGCAGGCCTCGATTCGGACGAGTAGCTCACCTGCCGCGGGCTCCGGTACGGGTAGCGTCTCGACGCGGAGGTCACGGGGGCCGTGAAGGCGCACGGCGCGCATCGTGGCGGGCGTCATAGCACTCTCAGCCGATCGTCGAGCTCACGGTAGCGGCCGTAGAGCCTCGCGTACTGCCGCGTGCTTTCCTCCCTGGGCTCGACCGTCGCGGCAATGCCGATCTGTGGGTCGAGGCCGATCGAGCGAAGCGCGAGGACCGCCGGTCCCACGGCCTCGCCTGCATGCTCGGTCACCTCGACGCGAGCGCCGAGCGCATCGGAGGTGGCCTGAAGCCAGGCAGGGTTCCTGCAACCCCCTCCGGTGGCGCGCCAAGCTCGCCGCTTCGGAAGTGGCTCGGCGATTGCGACCGCGGAGAGGGCCAGCGCGTCGACAACCGCGCGATACACATGCGCGCGCCCAGTCGCCAGCGACAGCCCGACGAGCGCCCCGCGAGCTTCCGGAGCGGAGAAAGGAGCGCGTTCACCGGCCAAGTAGGGAAGAGCGAGCAGACCCCCGCTGCCCGGCGCGACCTCTCCCGCTGCTTCTGCGAGCTCGCTCTCGTCTCCATCGAGGAGGTTCGCGAGCCAGCGCAGGACGCTGCCGGCCGCAGAGGTCGTACCGCCTAGCAGGAGTCCTTCCCCCGGGTAGCGCGTGAGCTCGAGGCCGGGAACGGGCACAGCGTCGCCGACGACCGCGTAGACGGCCAGGGTGCTCCCCAGCAGTAGGCAGGCGTCTCCCGGCGCCACCCCGGTGCCGGCGATGTCGACGTACGTATCGAACGTGCCCGTTGCGACCGGCGTTCCCGCGCTCAAGCCGAGATCGCGCGCCACGTCGGCTCGAAGGCTCCCCGCGACGTCGAACGGGTCGAGCGACGGCGGGAGCGGGACTCCTGAGCCAACCTTCGGATGGTCGTACGCGGCCCGCGTGATCGAGTCCATCACCGGCTCGCCGGTGAAAGCGGCGACGAGATACCCCGTCGCGTCGAGCGCCCACGAAGCGCGCGCAAAGACCCCGGGGTTCTTCTCCTCCCACCAGAGGAGCTTGGGCAGCGCGTGGTCGTCCGCAACCGCGAGGCGGGCCCGCTGCTTCTCGGCCCGCCGGTCGAGGGCGAAGAGGAGTGCCGGCGTCAGCGCCTGCAGGCCCTCGTCTAGGAGCACCGGCGCGGGCCCCAAGGCACCGATCCCAACCGAGACGACTTCGACCTGATCGGCCTGGGCGGCGGCTTCGCGTCCCGCCTCGAGCGCACCGGCGAGCCAGGCGCGCGGGTCGTGCTCAGCCCGGCCGGGCGCGGGCAGCGAGGCTTCGAGCGGTCTCGCGGCGCGCCCGAGCAGGCGCCCGTTCGAGTCGAGCACAGCTGCGCGCACGGCGCTCATGCCTACGTCGATGCCGAGCGCGGCCGCTACCAGAGCGAGCCCAAGGCGACGGTTATCGCCTCTCCGTTCACACCGCTAGCCTCTTCGCTCGCCAGGAACACGATCGTGGCGGCCACCTCCTCGGCGTCGACAACGCGGCCTGCTGGGTAGTCCTCTGCCCGCTCCGCCCAGATGTCTTCGACCGACATGCCGCGCTCCTGCGCCTCGTGCTCGGTGTGCTTCTCGGCCATCTTCGTGCGTACCCATCCCGGGCAGACCGCGTTACACGTGACGTTGAAGGGGGCGACGTCCTGGGCGACCGCGCGCATGAGGCCGAGCAGCCCGTGCTTCGCCGCGCAGTACGCCGAGGTCGCAGCCGCCCCCACCTCGCCGGCGGTCGAGCTCACCATCACGATTCGCCCCCACCGTTGCTCGATCATGTCTTGGGCAGCCAGGCGCGTCAGGTGGAACGGGCCGTCGAGGTTGACGTCCATCGAGGCCCGCCAGACCGCCGGCTCCTGAGCCCAGATGGGCTTCTCACCGTAGGAGCCGATGCCCGCGTTGTTGACGAGGATGGCGATCGGGCCCAGCCGCCGCGCCTCCTCGACGATGCGCCCGCAACCCGCCTCCGTCGCAACCGACTCGGCCACGATCTCCACGGGAACCTCGCGGGCGAGATCTGCCAGCTCGCTCTCCGTGCGCGCCACCCCGACCACGCGGGCACCACGCTCCGCCAGCGCGAGCGCGGTGGCTCGTCCCATCCCGCGGCCTGCGCCGGTGACGAGGGCGACCTTTCCTCTCATGCGAGGCGCCCGAGCTTACCAGGGCGCCTCCCGCCGCCTCGCGTCGCGGCCTGCCCGCTTGCTCCTAGTCCTGCAGCACCGAGAGGACGTGGTCGGCCGGGTCCTTGAACCACGCAATGGCGCTCGGGCCGCCGTTGCCTCTGAAGATGCCCCGCTCGTCGGTCTTGATCTCGGGCAGGTCGTAGTGCTCGATGCGAACGCCGCGCCTGATCAGCTCGTCCACGGCCTCCTCGATGTCGTCCACCGGGAAGTTGAGGACGGTGTGCTTCGGCGCCGTGTAGTTGTCCGACGGGTAGATGAAGACGTCGGTGCCGCCGGCGATCTTGAGCACCAGGCCTTCCGGGGTCTCCTCGACCTCGAGGCCGAGGGTGTCGCCGTAGAAGCGCTTCGCTTCCTGGAGATCGTCGACTGAGAAGCTGCTGTATGCCTTGGTGTCCCTGAACACGTTTCCTCCGTTCGATTGAGGTCTTTAGTAGAGACGCCTGGAAGGGTCAGAATTCATCTATCCAGTGAAGGCTCCGCGAACACCTGCCGGCGCACCGCGCTCGGTCGTGCTCGTCGAGGGGATCAGCGACCAACGTGCGCTCGAGACGCTTGCCGCGCGCCGTGGCCGGGACCTCGCCGCCGAGGGCATTGCCGTCGTGCCGATGGGTGGAGCGCAGAACCTCGGAAGTTTCCTCGAGCGATTCGGCCCGCAGGGGTTGGACACCGGGCTGGCAGGGCTCTGCGACGTCGCGCAGGAGGTGTACTTTCGGCGCGCTCTCGAGCGGGCCGGCCTCGGCACCAGCCGCACCCGAGTCGAGATGGAACGGCTCGGGTTCTACGTGTGCGTCGAGGACTTGGAGGACGAGCTGATCCGATCGCTCGGTGCTTCCACTGTGGAGGATGTCGTCGAGAGCCAGGGCGAGCTCGGCGCCTTTCGCACACTCCAGAAGCAACCCGCACAGCAGGGGCGGACCACCGAAGCACAGCTTCGGCGCTTCATGGGCAGTCGCGGCGGACGGAAGATCCAGTACTCGCGACTGCTCGTCGACGCCCTGGATCTGACGCGAGTACCCTCGCCGCTGGACCGTGTCCTCGCCCATCTCTGAGCGGCGCGAGGACTAGGCTGGCGCCGATGTCCTTCACGGTCCGACGCCTCGCCCCCGGGGACGAGGCCGTGCTGGCGCTGATCGCCGAAGAGGCCGCCGACTTCGACCTCGCCGGACGGACCTCGCCCGAGAGCCCGCTCCCGAGCGAGGACGCCGCAGCCTATCTCGCCGACCCCGGGGTGCTGCACTGGGTCGCCGAGGAGGACGGTCGCGTGATCGGCGAGCTCCTCTGCCACGTCCTGCGCATGCCGTCGCGTCACGCGCGCGAGCTGCTCCTCTACTCGATCGGCGTCAGGGCGAGTGAGCGCAGGCGCGGCGTCGGCAAGGCACTTGTGGAGGGGATGCTTCGCTGGATGAGGAAAGAGGGCGTGCCGGAGGTGTGGGTGCTCGCCGACAACCCGGGGGCCGAAGCCTTCTACGCGGCCTGCGGCTTCGTGCCCGGAGGCGAGGGCGAGCAGGGCGTCCTCATGGTGCTGAACGCGGCGATCGACCCCCGCGCATAGCCGATCCGACCCGGGGGGCGATGAGCTCGCCGCCCCCGAGCCGTCTTACAGCTATGAACACGATCACGCCGCCGAAGGCCGGACGACGCGAGTGGATCGGGCTTGCCGTCTTGGCGCTCGCGTGCGTCGTCTACGCGATGGACCTGACCGTGCTGCACCTCGCGGTGCCGCAGCTGAGCGAAGACCTGCAGCCGACGAGCGCGCAGCTCCTCTGGATCGCCGACATCTACGGCTTCATGGTCGCGGGCTTTCTGATCACGATGGGCACGTTGGGCGACCGCATCGGACGCCGGCGCCTGCTCCTGATCGGTGCCGCAGCCTTCTCCGTCGCCTCGCTCTTCGCCGCCTTCTCGACGAGCCCCGAGATGCTGATCGTCGCGCGGGCGCTCCTCGGGATCGCCGGGGCGACGATTGCCCCTTCGACGCTCTCCCTGATCCGGAACCTGTTCCACGACCCCGACCAGCGCACGTTCGCGATCGGTGTCTGGATCACCGCCTACTCGCTCGGGGGCGCCCTCGGGCCCCTGCTCGGCGGCGTGCTGCTCGAGTTCTTCTGGTGGGGCTCGGTCTTCCTGCTCGCGATCCCGGTGATGGGCCTTCTCCTCGTCCTCGGTCCGGTGCTTCTGCCCGAGTTCCGCGATCCCGATGCCGGCCGCCTGGATCTCACGAGCGCCATGCTGTCGCTGCTGTCCGTGCTGGCGGTCGTCTACGGCTTGAAGCAGATGGCGCAGGACGGCCTCGGCGGGCTGCCGCTCGCAGCGATCGTCGTCGGCCTGGCGCTGGGCGCGGTCTTCATCCGCCGGCAGTCGAGGCTGGCCGATCCGCTGATCGACTTGAAGCTCTTCCGGGTCCCGGCCTTCAGCGCGTCGCTCGTCGTCTACACGCTCGGGATCCTCGTTCTCTTCGGCTCCTTCCTCTTCATCTACCAGTACCTCCAGCTCGTGCTCGAGCTGTCGCCGTTCATGGCGGGCGTTGTGACGCTTCCATCGTTCCTCGGGTTCGTCGTCGGCTCGATGCTCGCTCCCGTGTTCGTGAAGCGGGTGCGTCCCGCGTACGTGATGACGGCCGGCCTCGCCATCGCTGCGGTCGGGCTTCTCGGTCTCACCCAGCTGGGCGTCGAGTCGGGTCTCGGCATCCTCATCGGCACGTCGATCGTCTACTCGTTGGGGATCGCACCGGTCTTCACGCTGACGAACGACCTCATCCTCGGCGCCGCCCCGCCCGAGAAGGCCGGCGCCGCCTCGGGGATCTCCGAGACAGGCGCAGAGCTTGGCGGCGCGCTCTCGATCGCGATCCTCGGAACGATCGGCACGGCCGTCTATCGGGCACAGGTCGCGGACGGCATCCCAGCCGCGGTTCCGGCGGAGGAGGCCAAAACCGCGCGAGACACCCTGGGCGGGGCCGTGGCGGTCAGCGACGAGCTCCCCGCGGCGCTCGCCGGCCGGGTTCTCGACGCGGCGCAGGAAGCCTTCACGCAGGGTCTCCAGGTCGTCGCGCTCGTGAGCGCGATCATCGCAGCGCTGGCGGCCGTCGGAGTGGCGGTCTTCCTCCGGCAGGTGAGGGCACCGTCCCCCGAGGTCGCCGACGGTCGGGCTGCCGCCGCGGCGGAACTCAGCAGCGCCGCCGAACACGGATCGACGGGCGGCGGCTAGCCGATGTCGCCGGTCGGCAGGAAGATCATCCTCAGAACCCCGGCCGCCTACGCGAACGACTCGTCCACCATGACCTCGTAGATCTCGAGGCTCGTTCGGCGGCCCCCGCCTTCTCCCGGCGACATCTCGCTCAGCGCCGCGTCGGCACGCCGCATGTCCTCCTCCGTCTCACAGAAGACGATCCCGACCGCCGTTCCGCTCTCCCGATCGACGAACTGGAGCACGCGCTTCACCGTGCCCATGAGCGTCCGCACCTGTTCCGGTGCGCCTTCGGGAAGATCGCCCGACCGCCCCTCGTCCATCTGCCGCTTCATCTCGGCCACTTGGTCATCGATCTGGCCCATGTCGATCCCTTCGAAGCGAGCAATCCGCGCGTACATGGCAGCCTCCTCCTTCACTCGGGTGCGCTCCAAAGGCTAGGCGCAAGGCACCCCACGCAGGGGCGGCGAGCCGGTCGACGCAGGTTGATCTCAGTCGCGAAGTGCGAGGGCGCGGACGGTTACGACCGGCCGGCACCAGGCACCATCAACCCATCGCCCGCAAATTGCTCGATGGCGCCGCGTCGGCGAACCTCAGGCGGGATCGCGTCGAAGCTCCATGGTCGAGCAGTGGATGCCTCCACCGTTCTTCTGTATCTCGTCGTACGGGAGCGTCACGACCTCGACGCCGCGCCGTTCGAGCCGCTCGGCCGTGCGAGGGTTACCGGCCGACATGAGGACGCGTCCGGGGCGCACGGCGAGCGAGTTGATCGCCCATTCCTCCTCTGGATGGCACCAGACGGGCTCGATCCCGAGCTCTTCGAGCTTGTCGAGGAACCAGTGCGGCAGCCCAGTCGGATCGACGAGCGCCTTTTCGACGTCGACCATGGCGAAGTGACCGTCCAGGTGGATCGAGTATCCACTGATGGGGACGACGATCAGCTCGATCCCGAGCCATCTCAGGGTCTCGGCCAGCTGGGAGGCAGCCTCGTCGTTGCAGCGGATCGACGTCCCGAAAGCCGCGACCTTGCGCGTCAGCTTTGCAAACGAGCCCCCTTCGAGTAAACCGGTGCCCGTGATCGTGCGGAGGATCGGCACGCCGAGTACACCGACCGCGCGGGTGATGCTGCGCTCCTCGCCTCTGCGCATGAGCGGGGCGAGCCTGCCGACGATGACGCCGCCGGGCACGGAGATGAGCGGGTCGCGCGTGTAAATCGCCTTCGTGAACCGCTCGTCCAACTGATCGGCGAAGTGCACCTCGACGCCCTCGCTCTCGAGTGCAGCTACGAGCCCCTCGTGCTGCTCCGCAACGAGCGGGAGATCGGGCGGTTCCTCACTCTCCCAGTACCAGCCGCCGTTCGGATCGACCAGCGCCCGTGCTGCGGGGTTCCAGGCGTCGGCGCGGATTTGCTCCAGCTCGCGCCCTGGGCGCCTCATGAGCACCGCCCGGAGGATGCCTGTCTCGTCCACCGACCCCCAGCGTTCGCCCCACACCCGCTCCAGCTCGGCCGGATCCTCGAACGGCGGCTCCGCCACCGGCGGGCAAAGCATCTGGTGGTAGGACTCCGGGAAGACCTCTGTGCTTTCGTCGCTGACCGTCACGTGCCCACGGTAAAGGACGAGTCACGCGAGACCAAACTGGTCGCATGTCGTCGCGTCGTGGCCGCATGCGCGCTACCCTCGCTTGCATGACCGGAAACGTCGGAGACATCGTCGTCATCGAGTCGGAGCGAGCCGACGCGACGGGCCGCCGCGGTGTGATCGAGGTGGTGCTCCGGGAGCAGCCGCCGCGCTACCAGGTGCGCTGGGAGGACGGCCACACGAGTATTCTCGCGCCCTCCGCCGGCTCCGCCCGCATCGAGCGGAAGCGCCCGCGCGCGAAGGCGAAGGCCTAGCCCGCCGTCGGCTCTTCCCTGCGGATGTCGGCTACATGCGCCCCTGTCAGGCGCACGAGGTCGGCTGCCTTCAGCCGGACCGATCTTTCGTGCGTGCCGGCCTCGAGCACGACCGAGTCGCGTACCGCGAGCTGCTCGTCCACGATCACCTGATCCTCAGGCCCGCCAAATGGCGGCACGGCGCCGAGCTCGAAATCGGCGTAATCACGCGCGAGGTCGTCCTCGCTGGCCAGGTGCACCTTCTTGCCGCCGACGCCAACCACAGCTGCGACTTTGCGCACGTCGATACGCTCCGAAGCCGCGAGAACGGCGCGCACGTGGCCACTGGGCGCCACCAGGACAAGCGTCTTCGCCACCTCCTCGGGCCCGATGCCGAGTGCGGCGGCCTCGTCCGCCGCCCGCTCCGTGCGGGCGTGCTCGAGCACGTCGAAATCGACTCCGGCCTCCTCGAGGAAACCCGTTACGTCTCTCATTGCGTCCTCCCTTCACGCCAATAATCGCTGTTGTCCCGCGTGCACGCCTCGCGGGCCTCGACCGGCCGACCGCGGTCTACTGGGCGGTGAAGCCGCCGTCGAGGATGAGCGTCGTGCCGGTGCAGAACCGCGCCTCGTCCGAGCACAGGTACATCACGGCGGCTACCAGCTCCTCGGGGCGATCCATACGGCCTACGGGGAACGCCTGCATGAGCGCCTCCGCGGGAACCTTCTGCTCCTCGAGGTACCGCCAGATCATGCTGCCCGGAATGTCGATCGCGGCGAAGGCGAGGGCATTGACGCTGATGTTGTCCTTGCCGACTTCGATCGCGGCCGCCTTCGTCAGGCCGTTGACGCCGCCCTTGGTCGCCGCGTAGAGCCCGTTCGCCGGCGCAGCAGTGATGCTGCTCGTCACCGAGGACATGTTGAGGATGGCCCCGCCTCCGCTCTTGCGCATCGCCTCGATCTCGTGCTTGAGGCAGAAGAAGAGACCCTTCAGATCGGTTGCGATCAGACGGTCGAAGGCGCTCTCGGTGCCCTTCGCCATCTCGCTCAGCTCCTCGGTGCCGGCGTTGTTGATCGCGCAGTCGAGACGACCGTGCGCAGCGACCGCGCCCGCGACGAGCGCCTCCACCTCGCCTTCGTGGGAGACGTCGACCGTCGAGAAGTCGATCCGGCCGCCCGCCTTGCCGATCTTGTCGGCGACCGCCTGGCCCGCCTCGACGTCCACGTCGCAGCCCACGACGATCGCCCCCTCCTGTGCGAAGGCCTCGGCGAGAACTGCCCCGCACCCGCGCGCGGTCCCGGTGATCAGGACGACCTTGTCCGCGAACGCCGGCACGGCCTCGACAGTATCTCGCTTCGGGCTGCGAGGCGTTCGCCGGAGCTCAGGGGTGCGGCAATGGTGCCGAGGAGAGCGGCAGCTCGATGAAGAAGGTCGAACCGACGCCCTCGCTCGATTTCACCCAGATGGCCCCTCCCATCCGCCGGACCAGCTCGCGGCAGATGTAGAGGCCGAGGCCGGTGCCTCCCACCGCGTAGCTCATGTTCGGAAGGCGGTAGAACTTCTCGAAGATCCGCTGCTGCTCGAGCTGCGGAATGCCGACGCCCTCGTCGCGCACGGCGATGCGAAGGCGGGTCGGGCTCGGCTCGAGGCGGACTTCGATGCGGCCGGTGTCACGCGAATACTTGACTGCGTTGCCCACGAGGTTCGCGAGCACTTGCTGGAGCTTGTCGCCGTCCGTGACAACTGGCGCCAGATCGGAAGGTGCGATGAGCTCGAGCGAGATCTCATCGGGAGCGTGCGTGCGCGCTGCCTCGATGACCCGAGCTGCGACCTCCGCGACGTCGACGGGCTCGCTCGCGAGAACCGGTCCGCCCGATTCGAACTGGCTCGCGAGCAGGATGTCGTTGACGAGAAGTGCGAGCCGCTCGGATTGGTGCGAGATCACGGAGAGAAGCTGGCGCCGCAAGTCGTCGGTGAAGACAACGTCCTTGCGTTCCAGTGTCTGGGCCGCGCCGTGGACGGCGGCGATCGGCGTTCGCAGCTCGTGAGAGACGGTGGTGATGAACTCGGTCTTGAGCTCCTCCAGTCGCCGCTCCTCGGTCAGATCGCGGAATGCGTAGACCGTTCCCTCCGAGAAGCTGACTCCGGCGACCGACAGCCAGAGCTCATGACCGTGGATCTCGACGGGGAACGTCGTCGCGGGGCAAGTCGCCGCGGGAGGGTTGGCGACGGTGACGGCTTGCGCGAGCGTCTCCCAGCCGCGAATCACTTCCTCGACCGGGCGACCCAGCACGGCATCGGCGGGGACACCCGTGATCGCCTCAGCGGCAGGATTCCAGAGCTGCACGGCGCCCGTCGAATCGACGAGAAAGACGCCGTCGGCGACGTAACCCAGCACCCGGGCGGCTTGCCCGCGTTCCTCGGCTTCGTGATACAGGCGGGCGTTCTCGATGGCGATCGCCGCTCGGTCGGCAGCGAGCCCGAGGAGACTGGTGTCTTCGCTCTTGAAGTGGCGTGGGGCGAGCGAGCCCGCCACGAGCACGCCGACGATCCTCTGCTCCACGACCATCGGTACGCCGATGAGTGCACGAATCGGTGCACAGATCGACTCACCGTCGTGCTGAGGCCCTTCGGCGGCGCTGGGAACGCCGAGCTCCCAGGGCTGGTCGAAGGCCTGGTGGATGAACCCTTCCCGCTCGGCAAGGTCGACGGCTGCCTTGGTGTGCGCGTCGGCACCGGCGGCCGCCCGGAGGACGAGTGGGCTTTCGGGGCCGTCGGCCAGGAGGATCGCAGCGACCTCGGCTCGGACAAGCTCGCGGATCCGCTCGAGGAGCTCGCGAAGCATGTCTTCGAGAGACAGGTCCGAGAGGATCGTCCCCGTGATGGTCTGCAGGCGGGCGAGCCTTTCCGCCGTGGCCTCTGCGTCACGTCGCGCCGTGTGCTCGCGTGCGAGGAGGAAATCGCGCTCTTCGCTCAGGCGAATCCGCTCGAGCGCGTGCTTGACGCTTTCCGTGACCGTCTCGAGCAGCGCAACTTCCCCCTCGTCGAAGCGCTCGTCGTAGAGGCGGGCTACACCCACGAGGCCGCGGCCAACTTGCCCGGCGAACGGCGCCAGAACGAGCTCGCGGACTCCAGTGCCGAGCAGATCGCCTTGATAAAGCTGCGCCTCCTGAGCATTCAGGACGTGCGCGCACCGTTCGTCTTCGAGAAGATCCGCAGTTTGCTCCGCCGTCAGACCGTGCGCGCCTACGAGAGTACGGACCATTCCGCCGTCGGGTGCCGCGACGACGAACGCGATCTCGGCCTCGAACGCCTCACAAAGCTCTGCCGTGAAGAGCTCTCCCAGCTCGGCTTCCGATCGAGCCAGGTTGACGATCGTGACTATCTGCGCACGCCGCGCGGCTTCGACGAAGCGCCGAAGCAGCTCGGCGTCGCGGTCACCGAGCGGAGCCGAGCGCAACGACGACAAGGCTGTAGTTCCGGTCCCCTTTCGCACCCCGGGTTCGCCCGATCTCCCCGCGTGTGTAGGCGCCCGCAAGCGCCGGCGCGGGATCTCCCAGCGAGGCGGCGATCGCCTCGATCTCGCGGGAGGCGAGCGGATTGCCGAATCGTTCACTCCTTGCCGCACAGTCGAAGACCACGACGGCCTCTGCCGGTCCGGATAGCTGACCCAGGGCCTGATCGACCGCCGCCACGGCACTGGAAACGATGGCTTCCGGCTTGTGCTCGCAGACGTCGACGGCGCCGTTCGCCTCGATGCTCGTCGCGCAGAGCAGACCCCCACCCGGTGCGCGGCCACGCACGTATCGTGGGCGCGCATTTCCACGGAGCTCCGGCTCGGCGAGCGGGTGGGCCATCGCGATCGCCTCGAATTCGGCATCGCTCACCGGGGCTCCATTCGACCCGACTTTCTCGAGGTAGACGGCCTCCGCAGGACGGCCGTCCAACCTGAGCAGGATCCGGCCGCGCGAGCGGGTGACGATCGATGGCGCTCCCAGCGGTACACAGCCGTGCGCGATGCCGATACCGACCGGAGCTTTGCTGACCAGTGCGACGGCCACGACGCTTTCGGACAAGGCCTCGCCGTCGGCGAACTGTGCTCTAGTCTCGCCCCCGGCGGCTCCTCCCGCGAGCGGGATGCGCCCACCCGCGATCTCGTATGCGCCGGCGACGATCTCGGCCTGGTCTCCCGACTCCGAGTCGACGAACAGCAGGAGCACGGTGTTCCTTGCTTCTCGGCCGACGCCGATCAGAGCCTCCGCGGCGGCAGAGCGCCCGGCGGCGCGCGGGTTCGACGACGTGCTCGTGCCCACTCCCACCGGGAGCGAGGAATCGAACGCGACCGCCGAGCAGCCACTCTCGATTGCGCCGTCTTGTGTGATCGCGCCGGTTCCGGTCATGCCGGCGACGCGCGCAGTTCCCGCCGCAGCCTGGGCCTGCGCCGCGGCTTCCTGAGGATCGAAGATGCCGGTCGGGAAGATCAGAACGAGACCCGGATCCCGACCGAGCGTCTCGACTGCTTCCTCCACTGCGTCGAACGGCGCGCGGAGCCCGACACCCGTGCCCGACCCGGCGAGGCGATCGGGGGTGCGAACGAGGTCGGGCGTGGCCACAGACGACATTCCGCTCCTCTCTCGAGGGACTCTGCCCGATCGCCGACAAAGCCTAACCCAGTAGCGAGGATGTTTATCAACCTGCGAAAGTGAGAAAAACCACCGCACCCCCATGGATGCGTGGAAGACGCATCTCCCGCGTGACCTGCGGCTCGCGATGGCGGCGCTCATTGTCGTTGCGCTCGCGGTCGTTGCGCTCGCGCGGCCGGCCGCGGCCGAAGCCCAGGATCCGCCGTTCGTCGGCTGGAGCGCGCTTCTTCCCGGGCTGTCTCTTCCCTACGACGTGACGAGCCCGGATGACTGCGTCGCGGGGCGGGCCCAATGCATCGACAAGCTCGTTCGCCAGATGACCGGTCGGTTCGAGCCGCTCGCGTCCTCGTGCGACCACGACGCGATCTTTTCCCTGACGTATCTCCGCATGACCGAGGAATACCGGCGGACCGTTGCAACACCGACGTTCTTCGACGATACGCCGTTCGTGAATCACGAGGCTGTCGTCTTCGCGGGGTACTACTTCGCTGCCCACGACGCATGGACGGCCGGACGGATCACTCACGTCGCGCCGGCGTGGCGGATCGCTTTCGACGCGGCGAGAGATCGGGCCGTTTCCGCCAACGGCAATCTCCTCCTCGGCATCAGCGCGCACGTCCAGCGTGACCTCCCGTTTGTTCTCTACAGCATCGGGCTCGTCAAACCGGACGGAACCAGCCGGAAATCGGATCATGATCGCGTGAATCAGATCCTCAATCGCGTAACCGACGACATCATCTCCGAGATCGCCCGCCGCTTCGACCCGACCATCGACGACGCCAACCTGCCAACCACCCTCGACGACCTCGTGCTCTTCCAGAGCATCGTGAGCTGGCGCGAGACGGCCTGGAGGCACGCGGAGCTTCTCGCTCTGGCGCCGACACCAGCTGCGCGCGAGCTGGTCGCACAGGAAATCGAGCAGTACGCTGCAGCGCAGGCACGCGCGATTCGGACGGCCACGCGGTACTTACCCCTCTTGGGCGGCAGGGCAGCGCGCGACGCCTACTGCGCCGCTCATTGGGCTGGGTAGCGCCGAGGCTGCTCGGTCGACACCTTGCCCCGTCGGGCCGGCGCATGGAATCATCGGGACGACACATCGTTCCGGAGGTGAGCTCTACGAGCACGGATGTCACCGAGGCGCTGGCCCGAATCTTCTCGGCCGATTCAGAGCTGTACCAGGGCCGCGGCTTCATGCGGCGAGTCGGGTTCGGGGAGCGGCCTGCTCTGGTGAACATCGACCTCGCGAACGCGTGGACCCGCCCGGGCAATCCGTTCACGTGCGACGGGATGGACGTCATCATTCCCGGGGTTCAGCGCCTCCTCGCCGCCGCGCGGGCTAAGGAGATTCCGGTGGCCTTCACGACGACGGCCTATGCGGTCACCGAGGGCCCGCACAGCGACATGGGCCTCTGGCATCTCAAGATCCCTGTCGAGGTCCTCCAGCTGGGGACCGACGCGGTCGCGATCGACGAAAGGATCGCCCCCGAGCCGGGCGAGCAGGTGATCGTGAAGAAGCGGGCAAGCGCGTTCCACGGCACGTATCTCGCCGGTTTCCTCCGTGCGCACGGCGTCGACACCGTGATCGTCACCGGGGTGACGATGGCCGGCTGTGTCCGTCATACGGTCGAGGACGCGATCGCCGAGGGCTTCCGGCCGATCGTCGTGCGCGAGTGCGTCGGCGACCGAGTGGCGGGGGGGGGCGGGGGGGAGCTCTTCGCCATCGACCCGAAGTTTGGGGACGCCCAGCCGCCCCCTCCCGC
>Ga0081538_10002170_pt1 | contig 19458 bp, 25 predicted proteins | sample TabmetS5T2R1_FD_71022 | JGI IMG/M metagenome (GOLD analysis project Ga0081538, IMG submission 71022) | Tabebuia heterophylla rhizosphere microbial communities from the University of Puerto Rico - S5T2R1 | ecosystem: Host-associated > Plants > Roots > Rhizosphere ... | reverse complement strand
ACGATCCGCTCGTAGCCCGAGGAGGCCAACCGTCGGATGTCCTCCTGGAGGGCGGCCAGTAACCGTTCTGCGGCCGCCGCAAGACGTCCGACCAGTTCGCCAGGGTCGGCTACGGCACCCAGAACCAGCCAGGCCGCAAGGGTCATCGAGGTGAAGCTCGACGTCATGGCGAAGCCTTGGTCGTTCGTGGCCTCCGGCATTAGAAGGACGAATGAGTCAGTCGATCCCACGTGCTTCTCATAGAGTCGACCGCTCCTGTCACACGTTAGCACCAGATGGTGGCACTCCGAGAGAAAACGGTCGGCGAACTCCGTCGCCGCCACGCTCTCCGGGCTGTTGCCCGAGCGCGCGAACGAGACCAACAGGGTGGGCCTGTCTTCGGCGAAACATTCTTTCGGGTTGGAGACGATATCCGTTGTGGCGACGGCATCCACCCGACGCCCCGTACGTCGAGAGGGCCGGGGCCAGGATCTCTCCCGCAAAGGCAGATGTGCCGGCGCCGGTCAAGACGACCCGTATATCTGGATCCGCCAGCAGCGGTCGAAGGAACGCATCGATGTCGTCCCGGCGCGAGGTCACTAAGTTTTCCACTTCGCGCCACACGGCGGGTTGCTGGGCAATCTCGCGTGCCGTTGCCTCTCCGCCCTGCCTGGCGCTGTGATCCGCAATGAACTCCGGATCTCCGCTCAAATCTAGGTCCCCTCTCGCTTCGGATTACAGGCAACGGCGTAGTCCCGGAGCTTCTCGCGTATGCGGTCGAAGACGAGTGCTTCGGGAGCGCTGTCTAGTCCACCGTGACGCACCCGTTCGTATTGACGCGGCAGATACTGGCTTAGCAGGGGCTGTGGTATCTCGTGGGCAGCCAGGTTGGAAAACAAGCGCCTCTGTGCATCCTCTACGTCGGGATACGACCAGTAGTAGCGGATTCTGTCGCTGTAGCTGTATCGGCGGAGGAGGCGCCTGGCCGCCGGTCCGCCCTGGTAGTAGCCTTCCCAGTACCCCGGCTCCTCTTGCATCCGGTGCTCGACGACGGAGAGCACCTCCGACCGCCCTCCTTCCACCACCAGCTCGTTCTCGATCGCGGCGAGCGCGAATAGCGCTTCCCGCATCGCGAAGGTGAGCGCGGGGCCAACCTTGAGTATGGCCCAGTGATCCTCCACGAGCGCCTTGAGGCTAGCCTGCGTCTGGTAGTCCGTGGAGTGGGCTTCGAAGACCAGACGACCATTGTCATCTAGGACCCGTCGAAGCTCTCCGGTCGCGGATCTGTCGTAGTCGATTACCCGCTCGAGGTCGAACTCCACACCAGGCTGCACGACCAGGGCTATAGTCCGATCCCACGCCCCTTCCAGGCCCTCTATCCTGAACGCGTCCTCGTGGGCCGCCAGAGTAGCGCGTGCCGCATCGGCGGAGGTCGGGGTAAGTTTCCCGAGGGTCTCATGAGCCCCGCCAGGAACGGGCACCTCCGTCCCCACGACGTAGACAAGGTCATCGGCGGGACCCCAAGCACGGGCGGACGCCTCCCGCTCGGCCCTGTTGGCGAGCGTCGCAGCCCGTCTGGCTACCACGCTGTCGTCCAGCAGGCTCGCGTCGTCCGCGCAGGCCATGCTGCAGTCGAGGTGAAGCTTGGTGAAGCCAGCGGCGACGTAGGACGCGACTAGATCGCCCGCGTAGGCCAGCGCTTCCTCGGCCGGACGTTCCTGCCAGCGGTTGGGACCGAGGTGGTCGCCACCCAGGACGATGCGATCTTCAGGCAACCCGTGCCGTCGCGCCAGGTCCAGCACAAGCCTCCTAAAATCCCGAGGCTTCTTCCCTGTGTACCCGCCGAACTGGTCTACCTGGTTCGATGTGGCCTCTACCAGGAGGTAGCCATCGTCGTCGAGCGCCTGCAGAACCGAGGCCTCTATAACCAGCGGATGCGCCGAGCAGACAGAGTAGATGCCCACGGCCTCGCCAGACTTGTGCCTTTGCACAGTCTCCAGCAAGAAACTGCTCACGATGGCTTGCCAGCCGCGGAAGCGACCCGCCGCATGCTACGATTCTGTTCAGTTCCAAGCCCTTGATTTGTCATTTCCTAACGCATCCCCTCGAACCTTGTAACGTTCCTCTTGCCCTGTGAGGAGGGTTGTGAAACCATCGCCCTCACCAATCCCGATCACATGCATACAACGAGATTTAGGCAAGGCGCTACATGCCACAAAGCGCACCGTGACCGAAAGGATGCGCACGCCGTATCTGGCAGCAAAATGGTCAAGTAGAATACCGCCGTGGAGAGGGATCTTCTAAAAGATGGAAGAGCAGGTCGCTTCTTTCGCGGCAACCTCCACTGCCACTCCAACAGATCCGACGGCCAGGTCCAACCAGAAGAAGTCGTGGACGCCTACCGAGGCGCCGGCTACGATTTCATCTGCCTCTCCGACCACTTCGAGGCCGAGTACGGCTGGCAAATTACCGACACCCGTCCCTTGCGCGACGAAAGCTTCACCACGATAGTAGGCGCCGAGCTAAGCTCAGCCCCGTGGGACGAGCGCAATACCTACTGGGTCACGGCCGCAGGCCTGTCACTAGACTTCGAGGCGCCCTCGGCGGACGATCACGCCGAGGCCATCCGGCGGGCGGGAGAACTCGGGGCCTTCGTGATCATGCTTCACCCGGGGCTCAACAACCTCCCGCTCGCGGCGGCTGAAGACTTGCCCTCGCTGGACGCTGTGCACGCCGTCGAGGTCTATAACCACCACCTGGCCACCCTAGCCAAACCTGATGGTGCCAACGGTGCCTACATGCTCGACGGCCTGCTGGAGAAAGGCTACAGGATATTGGTGAACGCCGGGGACGACGCACACTTCGACGACCCGAAAGACCGCTTCGGGGGCTGGGTTGAGGTCTTCAGCGACAGGCTCGACCCCGAGGCCCTGCTGCAGTCGCTGAAGGCCGGACGTTACTACTCGACGCAAGGACCTTCATTTCATGAGTTGCTCTCAGACGCACAGCGACTGCGGGCTGAGACGAGCGAGGCGTACGCGATCTCGCTGACCGGGGGCGGCGACCGGTGGCAGAGCGGCCAGGAGCGCACCGGCGAGGACGGTGAGCCCATCACCACTGCGGAATTCGATCTCGGCCCCTTCCGTGGCTCCTACTGCCGCGTGACCGTAGTCGATATCGCGGGAAGACGAGCATGGAGCAATCCGATCTGGCCCTGACCCACACCGACGATGATAGCGCTTTCCGAAGCACTGTTCGAATCTGTCGGACCACCGGGCCCAGGCGAACGGGAGCTTCTTCCACCGCGATCTACCTCGCCCCGCGAATCTACCTGTCGTCGCGCTCTGTACTCTCCTTGGGGTCCGTGTTGGATCCTGTTTCGCGAACGGTCTGATCGTCTATCTCGACCTCTTCCCTGCGGACGTCTTCCTCCACGACCTCGACTTCTTCGACGACTTGCTTGCGGATGCGGATCTCCTCCTTTACCACAGGCTGTTTTTCGACCACGACCTCTTCCTCGACCACGGGAACCACGATCTCTTCTTCCCCGATCTGCGGCGCGGTAGCAGGTTCGTCTCCTTCGACGGGTACACGCTCCACGCTTACCTCGACATGCTTCTTCGGGACGGTGAGGCGCTCCCTCTCGGTACGCACCCGTTTGCGCACCCGCATCTCTCCAGCCTCGCGCTCCCGCGTCTCGACCCTGATCTCCTCTTCCGAGCGCCGCACCCTGACGTCGTCTTCTTCTCGGCCGGACATATCTGGCGCCAGGTCTGCACTCCCTACTTCCGTCGGCTCGGCTGCGCCGGTGTAGAGGGCACCGGAACGAGTCCTCTCCTCAGCGTCGAGTCCGTAGTGAATGCGCACCCGTCGCTCGAACTCGGGCGTAACCTCGTCTTCGTGGCCCAAGCTCGGCGCTGTCTCTACCAGGCTCCGGGGGTGTGAAACCGCCATGCGACGCAGCCGGTCGTCGACGCTGATGACCTCTACAGGTACGAGTACCGACCGGTTCCCGGGCAACCCTGGCTGGACCCCCACATACTCTGGCTCGTCGTTCTCATCGACGAACAGATCACTCAGCAGGCCGATCTTCTCTCCGTACTGGTCGTAGATCCCGTATTGGGCATACCGTTCTTCTGGCGTCACTAACGGCTCAGCGCGCCCGGTCAAGTCGTGCACCTCCTCTCCAATCCCCCGCCCGGAACTCTCGCCGCCCGAAGGGGTGTCAGCGACTCTATCGTCCTCCTCCCGGTCCGCGGTGGCCCCCGTTTCCCGGCTCGCACCGCCAGCGGCCTGCGTCGCGACACCTGTTGTCCCGCCAACCACGTCGGTGAGCGTTCCAACGGTATCCGACACCGTGTCCACGATCCCCTCGTCTGCGGAATCCTGCCCATCCCTGTAATCACGGTGCTCTCTGATCTGTCCGTCCTGAGCGTGGAGGAAGAACTCGCTCTTATCCCGACGGGCGAGGTCCCTTCCACTCTCGGCCGCCTCCGACTGGGTAGGATGGATTGACGTCGCCCGCTGGTTTCCCTCGCGCACCACGGCCCACCCCTCCCCTCGAAACTCGATGTGCACGGCAGGTTTCTGCGCCATATCGTCTACTCCTCTTCAGTCGGTCTTCGCGAGGCCGCAACGTCGACCTGTCGCTTCCAGGGCCTGATTTCTGTTAGATGACCAAGGAGAGTCTAGGGTTACGCCAAATTCCACACCGATGCTCTTCCATCATCGCCTTTCAGATCGGTCGGCCCACTAAGTAGATACACATCCAAACAGATTCTGAAACCTGATAACAAACGATGTGTTTCCCGGGGCGTAGATTGAGGCATACTTTCTTGCGTTACCTTTACAGGAGGTCTAAATGCCGCAAGACAGGATAGAGCCCGAGACTTATTCCATAGACGATGTCATCCGCGTTCCCATCATGCTTCACGACGAGGATGGCGTAGCCCACGTCAGGGCAGTCTTCCGTCGCCTCCGATACGCCGGGGAGCTCGGTCCGAGGGGCCTCGACCCGAATGAGTCTATCGAGTTGCGTGGCAACGGAAATGGCCAGCAGCAAGCCACCGTGGAGGTCACACGCAAAGTGGCCGACGAGCACGAACCAGGGGACTACCTCTGCGTCTCCATCCAGGTCTACGACGTTCACGGAAACGTGGTGATCATCAAGACCCCGAGCCCCTCCAGGCTCTTCCGCATAGTCGACGAAGGGAAGCGCAACGACAAGAAGACCGAGTTCCTCGGCTGGGGAGACTGAACACGCCTACATGCGTCTCGAATCACGTTTGCTAGGCGTCCTTTCGCTGGTAGAATCCTTCCTGCGCGTGGTGGCCGTAGCTCAGTTGGTAGAGCATCGGATTGTGGCTCCGAAGGTCGCGGGTTCGAGTCCCGTCGGTCACCCTTCCACATTCCGCATAGATAAGCGAGATACGCGGAACTGGAGTATGCTTCGGTGTTTGTGTTGGGGGTGTTTGACACCACTCTGGCACCACCGCGAACACATTACCGTGAAACACAGGCCAAGGCAGAGAAGTGATAACCGCTTAGGGAGGGGGATCCGCAAACCTGTGCAAACGTCAGCATCACCCTATTTAAGAGTCGTACGGAGGTCTTGGGTCAGCGGTTCCAGTCCGCTCGTGCGGATTTCTATTTACTTTGATTTACAGCAAAGCTCTTGGGAGAAAAGTAAGTGCCGTGCGAGCACCCGACTCTTTTGATGCCAACGCGAGCGACACTTTCTACGCGTGCGAAGATATAAACACGGATCCTCTTGCAGGCACCTAATCTACCGGCGGGCGCTCTTCACGCATGGCGGCTCCGAGGCCGCACAACTGGAGGTCCATCAACGCGCATCCGCTGCTTCTACGAGCGTTCGTAAGTCGACGTCGGGGTCCCGAAGCTTGGTCGTGTCGACCGGGCGTTGGGCTTTGATTAGCCTCATCGAGCGGCGCAGGTCCCTTCCCCGGTTGACGGCCACGGCCGCCAGTACCCGCCCACCCTTTCGATAGAATGCCACGAAGTTTCGCTCTTCCATGCTGCCACGCACGACGAGCTCATCCCACTCCGTGTGGTACCCCGCGTACTGGAGGTTGTAATTGTACTGATCTGACCAGAACCAAGGGACCTCATCGTAGGGCTCACCCTTGCCTAGCATGCTCCGGGCCGCGGCCGGGCCCTGCTTGAGCGCGTTCTGCCAATGCTCCACGCGGATCCTTCGGTCGAACACCGGGTGGTAGTGGTTGGCTACATCGCCGGCCGCGTAGATTCCCTCTACGCCCGTGCGGCAATATTCATCGACCACGATGCCGTTGTCGATCTCCGCGCGGGTGTCGGCAAGGAGCTCCGTGACCGGTTCGATGCCGAGCCCCATAACCACGAAGTCGCACTCGATGAGCCGACCGTGCCCGGTCCTAACCCGCCCCACGCGCCCCCCCTCGCCCTCAAATGCGGCCACTGTGTCATCGAAGATCAGGGTCGCCCCATCATCCCGGTGTATCCCTGCCATCACCCGGCCGACCTCTTCGCCAAGAACCCGGCGCAGCGGTACTGGGTCGCGTTCTACGGCGACGACTTCCACGCCCAGTTGCCGGAGCGACGCTGCCACCTCCGAACCGATAAAGCCCATCCCCACTACCACTGCTCTCCGCCCAGGAGTGCTTTTTGCACGGATGCGATCGCAGTCGTCCACCGTGCGCAGGTCGTAGACACACTCTAGATCCAGGCCCGGGATGGGAAAACGCCGGTTCCTGCCGCCGGTGGCGATGAGAAGCTTGTCATAAGACACGCGCTCCCCGCTTTCGAGCTCGACCACCTTCTCGGCAGCGTGTACCCGCGTAGCCCGGACTCCGAAGTGGGTTTCGATGCCGTTCTCGTCGTAGTAGTCGGGCGATTGGACTAAGGATTGCTCGAAGGGAGACTCGCCGCGTAGGTATTGTTTGGATAGTGGCGGTCGCTCGTACGGCGCGCGTGGCTCTGCCCCGATCAGGACTACCCTGCCGTCGAAACCTTCCTGACGGAGGGTGGCTGCCGCCCCTCCCCCCGTAAGGTTGGCGCCGACGATCACGAGCGTTTCGGGCATTAGACTTTGATCTCTAAGTTTTCGCCCACCACCCGCGTCTCGTAAGAGCCGACCGGTTCTCTAGCAGGAGGCCCAAGCACCTCCCCGCTAGTCACGTCGAATTCGGAGCCGTGGCAGACACAGATCACAGTCGTCTCCTCCAGGTCTCCCTCCGCTAACGAACACTGCCGATGCGTGCAGGTATCGCCGAACGCGTAAAACGTGCCGCCGACGTTTGCCACGGCGATCCTGGTGTCCTGCACATCAAACGCACGCATGTCACCCTCCCTCAGATCGTCTGCTCTGCCTACCGCTGCGAACTCAGCCATAGCTTTCGTCTCCTTGTACTGTTACGCCTTATCTTGATCCAGGAGCCTCACTCGTCGCGTGCCGAAGGGTATGTCCGCCCAGTCGATCAGACCGAACACTGCCGCGGCTAGCCCCCGATCACACCAGTGGCAATCCAGAAGGCGGCCACCCAAAAACCTATCGTTGTCCGTGGTCAGGTAAATGATGTCGAAGACAAACGATGTCAATAGCAGCCTCGGCGAGAATAGGGTGAGCATGAGGGTATCGGGTGTCTAACTAAGTACTTCCAACCTAACATTGAAGCTCTACGGCCCCTAGTAGACGTAAGGCGTTCAGCACGGCTTGCTTCAACTCGGCCAGCGAGTCGTAGTAGCGCCGAGGCATCAAGAAGCCCTTGAGCCTTCGCCACACCCCTTCTATGAGGTTCAGGTGCGGGCAGTACGCCGGCAGATAGTACAGCTCGAGCCCCTTAGCTTCCCAGCCCGCTCTAGCGTCCTGAATCGCTCCGGCTTTGTGGAACGGCGCGTTGTCCAAGACCACCACGGCTCGCCTGCCCTTCCTCTGGGCTTCTTCGGCCAGGGAGTTTAGGTGGCCGAGCACCTCCCCCGTCCGGCAAGACCCTTCCAGCATCCGGTACTCGAGCAACCGCGCTTCTGCTCCGGCCAAGGAAAGCGTACCTATCAGGTTGATCCGTCCTTGATTGCCCCTCCGGGTCTTCACCTCGCGGCGGTTCGCCCGCCCCTTCTTCGTCCACGAGTAGGCGGGTGGCAGGCACAACGACACCCCGCTCTGGTCCAGGTACTTGAGTACTATCTCGCCTTCGAAAGCCCCTTTTTTAGGCCCGCGAGCTCTTCGCGGGCCTCGCGCTCCTCTTCAGGGTCGGGTTCCTTGGAGGGGACGTAGCGGGTGCGCTTCCAGGAGTAGCCCATCGCGATCAGGTGCTGGCGGATGGCCTCTGCGCTCACCCGGATCCCGAAGCGCTCCGAGAGCGCCTCGGCCAACTGGGGCGCGTTCCAGGTCCTCTCCTCGGAAAGCCTCTCCCGGAGCAACTCCTTCGCCTCCTCGGTGACCCGTGGTGGGTTGCCGGGCGCCGACCCGTCGGCGAGCCCCTCGAAGCGACGATCCTCCCAGCGGTCCAGGTCCCGCGAGATGCTCGCCTCGCTGCGTCCGGTGTATGAGGAGATGCCCTTGATGCTCTCCCCCCTGCCCGAGAGGCGCCCGTCGGCGAGCCCCTCGAAGCGACGATCCTCCCAGCGGTCCAGGTCCCGCGAGATGCTCGCCTCGCTGCGTCCGGTGTATGAGGAGATGCCCTTGATGCTCTCCCCCCTGCCCGAGAGGCGCAAAACCTGGGCGCGCAAGCGCACCTTGCTCCTCAAGTTGGGGTCCTGTTCGACCACTCGCAATCGAGCGTATTGTTCTGGTTCCAATCTGATGTATCGTGGCGTAGGCATATTGCAATTATATCTTGGCGGTACTTAGCTTCTGGAGAGCGATATCGACTTGACCAGCATCAACTCCGATTCAGAGGCTGCTCCGGTCAGCAAACCGCGGAAACGCAGCTCCAAGAACTGGGTGTTTTGGGACTCACCGATCCACATGAGGCGAACGTCGGAGAATTCACCTCCCACGCACTCGGGTGGATAAGCTTCTGTAGCCCTTCTGAAACGGCGTCGTGCCATCTCCGCTCCCTTGTGACAAACCACTGCCTTGATACAATCAACACAGGTCCCTCGATGGGATGCAGACGGGAAAGGAGAGTGTCGCGATGAGCATCTTCCCGACGAGGATCCTGCTAGCCACCGACGGTTCCGAAGCAGCCGAGCTGGCTGCCCTTAGGGCCGTGGACCTAGCTGAAGCAACCTACTCCGAGCTGCACGTGGTGCACGTAGGATTGGTACCTCGTTTCCTGGAGAGCTATCCTGGGGTGCTTGGCTACGAACGCAGGCTCTACCAGCAGATCGAAGAGGAGTCCAGGCAGCGGCTCCGAGAGATCTCCTGGCGGGTGAAGGTTGTTGGCGGGAACGTGGCCGGGTCTCACCTCAGGATGGGGGCGGTGGACCTGGAGGTTGTGGCTTTGGCCAAGGAGCTGGGAGTGGGACTGATCGTGATGGGCAGTCGGGGACTCGGGGGAGTGAGAAGAGCTCTGATGGGCAGCGTCTCTGACTCGGTTGTGCGCCATGCCCACTGCCCAGTGTTGGTGGTCCGTCAGGAGAAAGAACAGGCGGCCTAGAGAGTAGCCCGTACTTCCTAGAACGCCGTTCACATGAAGTTCTAAGAATTTACCTTTCCACGCACTCGGGTGAATAAGGGTTGTGGTGCCCCGATGAAGCCGACTCAGCGCCGCGCTTAGCCCAACGCCTTGCGCATCGCGTAACTGGGCTTCTGGTACCCCCTACGCTCGTAGAGGCGCTGCGCCCCCTCGCGATCCAAACTGACAGCCAGTGCGGCTGTCTCGCACCCTTCGCGGCGGCCGATGTCTTCCACGTGGTCCATAAGCAAGTCCCCATATCCCTTGGACCTCTCACCCTCCTTAACAACTAGGTCGTAGACGTAGAGGTAGTGTCCATAGTAGATGTTGACGTGGACTGCTACGCCCGCAACGGCGACTACTTCTCCGGCCTCGTTACGCAGCGCGAACTGACGGTATCCGTCGTCCACCATCTCGGCGAGCAATGCCGCGTAGTGTCCTTCGTCGAGCCAAGGGTACAGTTCGCGGAGTGTAGGCAACGCTTCTCTATGCTCTGCTGCCGAGCGCAGTTCTACTATCTCCATCAGGTCACTCCTTTCCAAGTTGCCCGACCTCTGCGAACATCCTACGCTACCGGGGCTGGGCGGACTTCCGAGAACTAGGCAAAGCGGAACTACAACATCCGAGAACCCCATAAATCGGAAGTCCAACATCGGGGAACGCTTCTTCCACGCACTCAGGTGAATAGAATCCGGAGCGGATCCTTTCAGAGATCACTGAGCTTGCTGGTCTCGAATCTCTCCAGTATCAGCTCGAAAGCCCCCGTCCCGATGCGAGCGCCGCCGGAGAAGGGGTGCTCCATGGCGCCGACAGTGAACAACACAAGCCCGATAACCGCAGCCAGGGTCCCCACCATCAGCCTGTGCGCCCACGTGCTCTCCAGGCCGAAGAGGTAGGTGAAGCCCACCGCCGCGATGCCCCCGAAGATCAGGACTGACCACATGACCCCTGGGACGCCCTCCTCCGCCGCGACCAGGCGCATCCTCCTTGCGTCTGAGAGGGTGTCGACCTGGTCTAGGCCTTCCGCATAAAGCTGTTCCTCGGCCTGCGTACGCGGCTCGAAGTTCTGTATGTTCTGCCGCATGTCGTCGATGATGGTCCACCCGGCGGGAGTCCCTCGTTCCTGGGTCATCAAGGGTGTTTGCCCCTCCTCCATCAGGGGCCACTCCCTGTGGACCACCTCCTCGGCGTAGGATCGGACGAGCTCCTGGACGTGGGTGCCCCGGGGCTCCGGAAGCCGGTCGGCCAGCCAGAAGATGTCGGCCGCCGCGTTGGCCTCCTGCTCGACGGTCTCGCTGGCCAGCTCGTACTCCTCCCACACGGCGATGAGGACCAGCGCCAGCAGCACGGCGTAGATCACGCCCAAGGCCGCGTAGATGAAGCCCGCCACGTCGTTGTGTTTTTGGCGAGATGAGGCGGGCACGAGGCGATGCACAAGCTCGAAGCCCGCGAGCGCGAGGAGGCAGACCCCTCCGACCACCAGGACGCCATAGACTACCGTGTGTAGCATGGTGAGGACTCCCCTCCCGGATCCGACTGGCTGTTATTCTAGCCGCTACTACCGGCACTGTACTAACTTCTCCGAGGCGCTCAAGGCGAACTTCGTAGAACTCCGTAAAGAAACTGTCCGAAAAGGGTTCGTCGGGTAGTGATTGGCTACTCTAGCACGTATGAGAAAGACATACCCGACCGACCTCTCCGACGAAGAGTGGTCTTACATAGAGCCCCATCTGCCCGCACCTAACGCACCCGGACGACCCAGGCTGCACACCCTGCGCGTGAGGTCCTCGACGCCATCTTCTACATCCTGCGAAGCGGCTGCGCCTGGCGCCTGCTGCCCAACGACTTAGAGCGCCCTGGAAGACCATCCACCACTATTTCAGGACTTGGAGGCTCGACGGTACCTGGGAGAGGATGCACTCAGCCCTACGCAAGCGTGTACGGGTGCGTATGAGCCGAGATCCCGAGCCGAGCGCCGGGGTGGTGGACAGCCGGTCGGTCAAAACGACCGGCGTGGGAGGAGAAGGGCGCGGATACGATGGAGCCAAGAAGGTCAAAGGCCGAAAGCGCCACCTCCTGGTGGACACCCAGGGGTTGGTGCTAGAAGCGCGAGTCCACAGCGCGAAAATCCAGGACCGCGACGGCATCAAGCTCCTGCTCGAACCCGCAAGAACCGCTCTCGCGCGCCTCTCCCACGTGTGGCTAGACGCCGGCTACACCGGTCAAGACAAGGGGGCCGGTTGGGTAGAAAGCGTACTAGGATGGACCGCGGAGATCGTGCGCCATCCGCCCAAGCCGGCTCCCGAGGAGGTGATGATGAGATGGGCCAGGGAGTGGGCCAAAGAGGGCCTAGCCATCGACCCGAAGAAGCTGTTGTCCCCGAAGGGTCCTAGGCCGTTCTTGCCGAAGCGGTGGGTGGTAGAAAGGACCTTCTCTTGGTTGGGGCAGAACAGGAGGCTGAGCAAAGATTACGAGAGGCTGCCCGAGAGCGGAGAAGCCTTCATCTACATAGCGATGAGCCGCCGTATGGCGAGGAGATTGGCCCGCTCGTGAGCCTTTTCGGACAGTTTCAAGGCGAAGTTCGCAGAATTCTTCTTCAACGCACTTCGGTGAATAGGGTTTGGAGGGTCGGTGAGTGTGGACTACGACCCACCTTGTGTAGGAGCAACCCGCTCGCTAGGAGCCCACGACCCTTACCAGCCTACTATCTTGGCCGTCCGCCGTCTCTACGCATTCCGCGTCCAGGCACACCAATACGAGCGAGCTCACGAAGGCCTCCCCAGGATGGAACGTGCTGTCCAGTGTTTGCACATCGACCGTGTGGGTGCGCTTCTTGCCGTCACACACCACGGAGGTTATCCCTGCTTCGCCGGAAGCCGCTCCCTCGTCCTGGCTTACCGTGACGAGAGCCTCCAGGACCTCCGCTGGCGGTTCGCACTTCACGCTGACCTCCACCTGCACGACGGTCGAGTCGTCTAGGACCTCGGCGGTCGGACCCACCTTAACTTTCACGACCTTTCCTTGGGCAGTCGCTGCACCCGCAGGCAACAACACCGCTACCATAAGTGCCGCAAGCGACAGTGCCATCATGATGCGCTTCATAGCGAGACCTCCTTCCCTGTGCTCGCCACCACGGTAGCAAGCACCGGGTACTAGGCGCATCACCTTAATGAACTATTTTTGGCGTACTTCCGAGAATTTATATTCTACGCCGTTGGGTGAATAGGGTCGGGAGTCCCGCCGAGACTCCCGACCGGCACCAAGAACTCCCCGGTGGCGAAGAACCACCCGGCGTCCAGCACGAAGAACGCCCCGACCAGGAGCGCCGCCGCGGTGACAATCCGACCGACCGCGGGGCGTATCTTCTCCCACCAGGACTGGAACCGGGCCACGAACCGCCGGTGCTCGCCGCTCGCCATCGCGGCGAGGAGCAGGACAAGCGGGGCCTGGCTTACGGCTATCCAGACCGAGTGCGCGACGGCGACCGACCAGAAGGGCTCCCCCCGCCCGGCGATCACCACCAGCGCGTCGAAGGTCGGGTCGAGGATCGCCATGAGGGCGAAGAGGACCGCGAGGGCGAGCAGGGCGAGCGGGCCGGTCCCCCGGGGCGAGCGCGGCTTGGGCGCGTGGGTGGTCGGCCTCCATGCGCGCGCGAGGCCCCAGGCCACGAGCACCAGCCCCAAGGCGGCCTCGATGAGGGCCCCGGGGCTGGAGAAGAACCAGCCCCAGTCGAGGTCGGTAATGCGCGGGCCCACGGTCAGCGAGAGCGCCGTCCCGAAGGCCGCGGTACCGAGGCACGTGACGAGGCCGAACGCTACGACGTGGCGTTCGCGGGCCCCGGCGGCGAGGGCCCCGGCCGCGAAGAGCGCGCCCGCGGGGTCCAACCCGGCCAGCCCGAGCCCCAGCGCGGCGAGCAGCAGCCCGATCACCCGGGGCGCTCCCCGGTCATGCCGATCCCCCGTGAGTAGCGGCGCATCGGCGGATCGTTCCTTAGCAACCGGGGGAGCAGCATGACGTCATCATATCGCGCCACTCCGAGCTTTTGAGAGCCACCTTAGCGCGAGGTTCGCGGAATTCTATGTGCGCGAACTTCTTAGAACCCCGCTATGGCGAAGTTCGGCCCCGGTCCGGAGAGCTTGCCCGCAGAGGGACCATAATACGTCGAGTACTATTATCGGAGTCTTATGTACGTGGGGCTATGTACCTGCGGTACTCTACATAAGAAAGCCTGCCGTATAGGACCGGGGCGAAGGCGATAGAAAACCGGAAAAGCCGGGTCGCCATTCCTCGGAGGGGGGTGAGGTAGCTGCCCGGCTTACCGATAATGAGATTTTAGAACAGGCTATATAGCGCAAATGAGGGATCTTTCACGATTTCTCTAAGAGAGCGCGGCCCGAGGCCCCATTATCCCCCTCCGGTAGCCTCGGGCCAGCTTTCGGCCGGGTATGCTAGCATCGACGCCGCGTGGCCTCAACCCACGAACTTCGGAGAATTAATATCCCACGCACTAGGGTGAATAAGGGGTTGCGATGGGTGCGTCGAGCCGATCAGGGTGGCATCATCCGGTCCGTGTGGGAGGAACTCTCAGAACCCTGGCGGGCGGGCGTGGAGGAGGCGTGGGAGGCCTACCGAAGCGGCTCCTTGCCCATCGGCGCGGTCGTCACTGACGCCCATGGGCACGTCCTCTCTCGGGGGCGCAACCGCATCCACGAACGCTCCGGCCCATCGGGGAGCGTTTTCGACCACAAGCTCGCCCACGCCGAGCTAAACGCCCTGCTCTCCCTCGACCACCGCGAGTACGATCCCCAAGCCTGCGTGCTTTGGACCACCACCGAACCCTGCCCCTTGTGCGTCGGGGCGGCACGCATGAGCGAGGTCGGCGGGCTTCGCTACGCATCCAGGGAACCTTGGGGGGGATCCGCGGCCATGTTCGAGACTGTGCCCTACCTAAAGAGGAAGAACGTCGGCGTGATGGGTCCCCAAGACGGTCGACTGGAGGGGGTCTTGGTGGCCCTTCAGGTGGAGAGCTTCCTGCGCCTGCAGCCCAAGATCCTCGAACGCTTCCTGCGGCTCTATGAGGAGACGATGCCCGAGGCGACCGCGACGGGTCGGAGGCTGCACCGCTTGGGGCTATTGCGGACCATGAGCGACGAGAGGGCCCCCGCATCCGAGGTGCTACTGAGGGTCGGCAACGAGGTCGGATCGGGGGTATGAATGCCCTGCAGGACGCCCAACTGCTGAGACCACCTAATGCCGAAGTTCGCAGAACCCCGTAGAGGCGAAGTTCGCAGAATTCATATTCCACGCACTCCGCTGAATAAGGCTTTGACGCCGGTCCTATGGGCCCAAACGGCGACCCCTCACCCGGGCGTGCGGGCAAGGCGCACACCGTCCGAGAGCAGGACGTGGCGCACGCGTTGGATGGTATCGTAGGCTAGCTCGCCATCCGGCGTCCTTACCGCCTCAGTTTCGCGGGCTTCGAGGGCCTTTCCCAAGGCGCCACGCAATCCTTCGGCATCCCGCGCCCCCACGCGAAGCTCCGCGGCTTGTTCGCCATCCTCGAGCCTGAGCTGCGGGGCGGAGAAGCCGTGCTGGCTGGCCACGTAGACGAGGGCGCGCCATTCGGGGTCGGTGAGGTTCGCGCCCACCTCGCCCCCCGCTGCGACTATCCGGTATCCCACGACCCCATTGTACCCGTAGGCTGCCAGCATCCATCCCGACGGGCGGGCAACCCGGGGCCGAGAAACCCCGGCTAGCCGCTACGAGCGTTCGTCCTCCTCGGCCAGGCGTATCCAGCCCACCACGCTCCAGGGGTAGAAGTAGCGGGAGAACTGGCTTTGGTCCTTGTGGCGCGTAACCAGCATGACGATGCCCCTATCGTTGACGTCCTCTAGGTAGACGGGGCTGCTGCGCGCAGGTCGCTCGAGAGCGCTTCGGTGGTCTCCAGCATCACCTCCTGCCCGATCCACGCCTCCGGGATCCTCTCTTTCGAGTCCGAGGCGCCGGGCCTCTCCCTGTCCATCACGGCTTCCTCCTTCGATCGTACCCCTCTGCAGGTCTAGGATACCCCCGCCGAGGGTTGCCGTGTTCCTCACCCCGGAGGAGGGTGCCTCGACGATAGTAATGTGTGATACAATAGTGCTCGTGTCGTCAGTCCTCTGGTAGGAGGTACGGAGCGATGAAGAGGCTACTCCACATCTAGCCGCAAGCACCGGCGTTATGGCGCGACCGGGGTTTGCTGCACGGGCCGGCGATCGCCGACTCCCAACAGGAGCGGCTTCGTCGGCCCGAACGTTTCTTAGGAAGGGGCAAGTCTCATATGCGAGAGAACCAAAGCGTTTCCGAGATGGCAAACGAGGTCCTGGCGCGCCAGGCGGCCGCCCGTGCCAAGTGGACCCGGGAGCCGGTGGATGAAGCCCTGAAGGCCGTTCTCGAAACGGAAGCCGGAAGGCGCCTCGGGGAGCTGCGCGATGGGGAGCACCGCGACGAGAGGGCGGACCGGTGGCAGCCTTCCCTGCCGCGCGAGCGGGCCGAGGAGCGTAGGCAAGGCCGACTGGAGGAGCGCAGGCGGCTCCAAGAAGAAGAACGTGGCCGAGTCCGCCAGGCCGAGTGGGAGTCGTTCATGCGCAGGGAGCGGAAGGAGCTCGAGCTGCGCAAAGACGGCCAGCTCGCCGAGTTGCTGGGAGAACCATTGGAAGGGGAGCCGGCGGCGGCGGTGCGGCGACTGGCCTTCGAAGACCAAAGACAGGCCGAGGAGGGGCTGGTAGCGCTCACGAGCAGCGGCAAGGTGTACTACAAGCTAGTGGAGGAGCTCGTAGAAGGGGACATGGCAGCCAGGAACGCTGCCATCAGGTTGCGGGAGACTTGGCTTAAGGAGTGGCGAGACCGGTGGTTCGGTTACGGAGGGGGCTCCCCAGGTGGAGGACTCCCGTAGGAGTTCCTTCAGAACGCCCGTTCGAAGTTCGGAGAACTGCGTACAGGCGAAGTTCAGCATAGTCACGGCCCAGACCACCCAGGATCGCCGTCGGGGTAGTCATGTTCCCATGAATGTTCCATTTCTTATGTATAAATCGGATAGGCTTGCGCTCTCTTACATAAGAAACGCTTTCGCACAGGACCGGGTGCAGCCAAGAAAGAGTCGGAAAAGCCGGGCTGCCAGTCCTCGGAGGGGGGAGGTGGCGCCCCGGCCTCACCGATAATCAGATTGTACTACCGAGCAGGATCAGGGTATATAACGCAGATCACTTGTTTTTCACAAAGGGGCTTATGCCATGATAGGAGTGAGGGGGAATGGGGAGATCGTCGGGGGACCGTGCGACATGAAGAAGACTCGGCCCGAGGCTCTATTTGCCCCCTCCTAAGCCTCGGGCCGTCCTCTCGGCCAGGCATCCTAGCAAAGACGCCGCGCGGCCTCCACTTAGAGGCTGTTATGAACTCTAGCTCGGGAGCGGTAGCATGTTGGTATGGAGAACAGAAAACCATACCCAAGCGACGTTTCCGACGAAGAGTGGTCCTTTGTCGCCCCCTACTTGGCACTCATCCGCGAGGATGCCCCTCAACGCGGCCACGACCTGCGCGAGGTTTTCAATGGGCTGAGGTGGATCGTGAGGACCGGCTCCCAGTGGCGCTACATGCCCCACGACCTGCCGCCTTGGGCGGCCGTCTATCAGCAGACGCAGCGGTGGCTCGCCGCCGGGATCTTCGAGGAGATGGCCCACGATTTGCGCGCGATCTTGCGGCTTTCGCAAGGCAGAGCCTCGGAGCCTAAGGCGGCCATACTCGACTCTCGCACGCTCGACTCGACCCCCGAGAGCGGCCATCGGGGCGGCTACGATGGGCACAAGCGCAAGAAGGGCTCGAAGGTGCACGCCGCCGTGGACACCTTGGGGCACCTGCTCGCCCTGTTCGTCGGTGCGGCCTCCGAGCAGGAGCGAGCCCGGGTGGGCGAGCTGGCCGAGGCGGTCCGAGAGGCGACCGGCGAATTGGTGGAGCTGGCGTACGTGGATCAGGGCTACACCGGGGAGCGGCCGGCCCAAGAAGCGGAGGCTCGAGGCATCAGGTTAGAGGTGGTCAAGCACCAAGAGGCCAAGCGGGGCTTCGTGCTGTTGCCGAGGCGTTGGGTGGTGGAACGCGATTTCGCATGGGCATCGCGCTTTCGGCGGTTGGTGAAGGACTACGAGAGGCTCCCCGAAACGTTGGCGGGGTTGCATTTCGTGGCGTTCTGTTGCCTGTTCTTGCGCCAGGCGGCCGATATTCTCGTCATGGGTTCATAACAGCCTCTAAGGCGAAGTTCGCAGAATTTATATTCCACGCACTTGGGTGAATAAGGGCAAGAAAAGAAGAGAAAGGGCGGAGGATTAGCCTCCCCCACTACCTCAGCCCTTGCCCTTCTTAGCGGTTCACTCTCCGACTCGCTTGGCCGTAACCTGCTCGTCAATCCCTGCCGACACAAACTCGGGGTCGGTACGCACGAACGCGAACTTAGAGCCATCAGGGGCGATGAAGATGTCGCCCTGCGTAGCGGCACCACCACCCCTAAAGGTGACGGTGCCTGTGCAATTCGCCTTGACACTATACGTCCCAGTGAAGCGATCGTTACGAAAAACCTCCCCGTTAAAGTTACCTGAAGAGACGCCTCTGACCTCACCGTTGCCGTCAAAGACATCATAGCCTGCCAAGGCGAACGGCCTCTGATCGTTGCCCTTGATTTCAACCCCATTCTGGGCGAACAGATAGGTCCCCTTGAGCGTGGCCTTAGAGCACTTCGCCCTTGAGGTGTCCTCATCCTTGGCATATCCCGCTCCAACAGTAGTTAGGGCTGCCGCGCCTACTACGACCACTAGGATCAGTGCGACACCCCCTGCCCATAGCCCTTTTCGGTTCATTGTGGTTCTCCTCCTCCTCGTGTGTCGTCGCCCAGAGAGGAAGGGGAGGACTCTCTGGGACTCTTTGCCGGAAGGCATACTAACAGGCCCACAATGTATGGGCGATGAACTCCTCGATAGCCCCACCCCGAGGTAGGCCAGGGACCCAGACGGGGAGCCTACAGAGTGATATTTGCACTTTGTAGGACAACTTCTATGAGAAGGCACTGTTTGTCAAGCCGACGTGGCGGCTCACTCGCGGCCGAGCCCAACGGTTTTTGCCCTTCGCGCTATGCTTCTATCCGCTGTGAATACGCTATAGGTGGTTGTGGGCGACGCCTCGGACCGGCCTGACCCATCTATCCGCCGGACCTGAGATGCCTTGAGAGTGACCCGTCGGTCGGTCTCGGGGCGCCGCCTCGCAACCGCCCGGCGACCGAGGCGTGACCTCATGGGAGCGTGCCGAAGACGAGGCTCGTCACAGTATCGTCCGTCCTCCGGATCATCGGGCCGTGAGTAGTGCTGACCGCGACACCGAAAGGAGCGACGCACGTGATGATGAGCAGCCTACGATGCCAGGAGCGTGAGGATGTCGAGGTGGTTTTGGGCGTGGACACGCACCTCGACTTCCACGTAGCGGTGGCCCTCGACAACTTGGGCAGGCGCCTGGGCGAATTGACCGTGCCGACGACCACCGAAGGCTACGAGAGACTCCTTTGCTGGGCCGGAGAGTTCGGAGCTTTTGGGTGCGCCGGGGTCGAAGGCACCAGCAGCTACGGCGCCGGGTTGGCACGCTACCTGAGGTCCGTGGGGGTCGCGGTCGCGGAGGTCGAGAGGCCCAAGCGCCGCCACCTCGGGCGCAACGGTAAGTCCGACCCACTAGACGCCGAGGCCGCCGCCCGGGCGGTTTTGGCCGGCCAGACGGCGGGCGCGCCCAAGAGCGGGGATGGTCGCGTGGAGATGATCAGGGCTCTAAGGACCGCCCGCCGCTCCGCGGTGAA
>Ga0081538_10002169_pt1 | contig 19460 bp, 19 predicted proteins | sample TabmetS5T2R1_FD_71022 | JGI IMG/M metagenome (GOLD analysis project Ga0081538, IMG submission 71022) | Tabebuia heterophylla rhizosphere microbial communities from the University of Puerto Rico - S5T2R1 | ecosystem: Host-associated > Plants > Roots > Rhizosphere ... | reverse complement strand
CTAGAGCGAGCCGGCGTCGTCGACGCAGGCGACGACGAGATGCGTCCGCTGCCGATACGGCCAGAGAGCCGGGAGATCGCGGACGTTCTGCACAGCTCGAACCGTACCGCCGTCGAGCCGTATCAAGGAGCAGACGCCGCCGAACGCGTCCGAGAACGCGGACGGCGGGGGCGCGTGCCCCCGCCGTCCGTCGCTCGTCGCGTGCTACTGCGTTACGGCCTGAAGATGTAGAGGCCGAAGTCCCGGTCGCTCGCCAGGACGTAGTTCTTTCCACCCATCCGGTGGAACTCGACGCCCCAGAAGTTGTTGCCGCCCTCGTCGATGAAGGCACCCACCTGGCGGAGCCCTCCGGGGCCGTACTTGAGGATCCGGAAGCCTCCCGCGTAGTAGCTCACGTACGCGAGGTTCTTGCCCGGATTCGGATTGAGCGCGACCTCGTGCACCGAGAGATCGCCGAAGCCCTCGGCGAAAGCGGGATCCTGCGCCTCGGGGATCGTGAAGGTGTCGAACGACTCGATCGAGCCCGGCGCGCCGACCCGTCCGGGCACGTTCGTCTTGAAGAGCCGCACGTAGCCCCAGCCGTCGAAGACGGCCTCGATCAGCACCGAGGCGACCGGTGAGCCGACGGCCGGCGACGCCTGCGTGCACACGTCGGCCGAGAGCGTCTGGCCGAGCAGCAGCAGGCCGGTCGCGCGATCCACGAACACGAACGGGATGTCTCCCTCGGCCAGCATGAAGACGAGGCCCTGACAGTCGGGCCGCACCGTGTTGAACACGATCCCGGCGTCGTAGCCAGCCGCCTTGACGGTGTCGAGCTTCTCCTGGAACGAGCACACGCCGCGCTCGATGAGCGCGATGCCGTCACCGGCGGGCGGCGGGCTGGCAGCGCACGCGAGCCCGACGAACGTCGGCGTGCCGGTGATGCTCGTGTCCGCGTCGATGGGCGGCACCCCCGACCCCGAGATCGCCGTGAACTCCGTCCCGGCGTGCGGCCCGGAGGTGATCTCCGCGACGACGCGGTACGCGTTGAAGTCCTCGTCGCCCGCGACGAGGAAGCGGTTGTCCGGCGAGAGCTCGGACTGGTGCGCGTTGCCCTCGGGCGAGATCTCGTGCCCGCGGGCGAGGCGCTCGGGATCCAGCTCCTCGAAGTCCGACTCGGCGATGAGCGTCACGTTGCCCGGCGTCGGGTCGGTGACGTCGAGCAGCACGTAGCCGCCGTCCCAGTAGCTCACGTTCATGACGAGGCGCTGGCCGACCCGCTTCACGTACATGTCGTGCGAGAAGATCGACGTCAGGTTGGGCGGCGACGCTTGGTCGACCCCGAACAGCTCGACCAGGTCGAGCGTGTCGTTCACCATGAACGGGTTCCTCGGGTCGGTGATGTCCAGGATGTCGAGGTCGGTGAACTCCTCGTCGTCGACGAGGACGGCGTAGGTCCGGCCGTCGAACGGGCTCGTCCACGCGAAGACGCTGTGCGTCTGGTTCGGCTGGTCGTCGAACCCGCCGGTCATGTCGCCCGCGTGCTTGACGAGCAGCTCCGGATGCGTCGGGTCCGTGACGTCCCAGATGTTGATCCCGCCGCGGGTCCTCGGCTCCGTCGGCGCAGGTGCGCCGGGGCAGGTCTCGTTCTGATGGATGAAGAGCACGCCGTCGAAGTACTGGTTCTTGAGACGGAGCGTGTCGGAGCCCTCGCCCGCGTAGTTGAACGGCGTCGTCTCCATGAACGCGCTCGTCACCTCGAACGGGTTCTTCGGATCCGACATGTCGATCACGTGCGCGCCGGTCCGTTCGCAGGTCGGCTCGCGGAACGCCGTCAGGAACGCGTACTTGCCGTACGCGGACACGTCGGCGACGCGGCCGTCGTTGCCCGTCCCGGCTGGGTTCGTCACCTCCGCCTTGCCGACGAGCTTGACGCCCTGGCTGATCGGAGGCAGGTGCCCTCCGACCATGTTGTGCTGCATGGTTTTTTCGAGCACCCCTTCGCCCGGGAACATCTCGGCGCTCCCGAAGCGGTCAGGCCTGGCGCTCGCCGCCTGTGCGCTCACGAGGAGCGCGAGCACGGCGAGGACCACGAGACGACTCTTTCCTGTCAAGTCCCCCTCCTCCCCAAGTGGTGGAGGGCGTTTATAGCGCATTTCGCCACGAGGGGAAACTCCCCGGAAGGCCAGGGGCCATGCGGTTTAGCGGCACTTAGGACCCAGGAAGGTCCATGACCCAGCTGTGGAGGGAGAGGCCGCCGTCGATCGTGACGCTCGCCCCCGTCACGTAGCCGCAGGCCTCGTCGCTCAGCAGGATCGTCGCCACGCGCGCGACGTCCTCCGGCTCTCCCCCTCTGCCCGCCGGAATGAGGCGCACGAGCTCCCGCTCGTGCTCCGGGTCCGGACGGTCTTCCGTGCGAATCCAGCCGGGGGCGACGCTGTTGACGCGAATGCGGTGCGGAGCCAACTCGTGCGCGAGCTCCTTGACGAGGAGCGCTACGGCAGCCTTGCTGGCGCTGTAGTGCGGATGAAGGCGCAGCGCCGCCTGGTGGACGGAGGAGACGAAGAGGATGGCGCCGCCCGTCTCCGCGGCCACGAGGGCGCGAACGAGCTCACGCGTGAGGAACCACGGCGTGCGCAGGTTGGTGGCGAATACGAGGTCGAAGTCGGCCGGCTCGAGCTCCAGGAAGCCGCTCGGCGTCGTCACGCCCACGTTGTTCACGAGCAGCGGGATGGTGCCGTGCTCGGCCACGATGCGGCTGCCCAGGGCGACGGGATCCTCGGCGGCCGCGTCGGCGACGATGCGATCGGCGGCGTCGGGGAACGCCACCGCCAGGGCGTCGGCGTCCTTGTCGAGCCCGAGCACGCGCGCCCCGCACGAGCGCAGCTGCCGGGAGATGGCGAGCCCGATCCCGTGGGCCGCGCCCGTGACCAGGGCGGTCTTGCCCGAGAAGTCGAGGTCGAACGGGAGCGTGCCGGCGCTAGCTTGCACGTCGCTCCAGCTCGGCCCAGAAGTCCGCGAGCGCCGCGCGGCCGGCGTTGCTCCACGACCACGCGCGACGGGTCGGCGTCCACCACTGGACGCCGGACAGTCCGGTGAGGCCGTCGATCTGGCGGCGGCAGAACGCCTGGCTGAACTCCCCGCGCGCGAGCGCGCGCTCGCCGCCGGTCGGATACGGGCAGAGGTTGAAGGCGCAGGTCTCGTGGCAGCCCTCGAACAACTCGCTCCGGTCCTTGCTGGCGGACAGGCAGTAGGGAAGGTTGCGCCGCGCGTACGTGTCCTCCTTGCGCTGCTTGCGCACGGCCCCGTCCCCCTGCTCGGTCAGGTTGAGGAGCACGACGATGTCGGCGAGGAGCGCGGCGGCGTCGCCGGCGAGGCCGGCGCCCGAGCGCGCGATGACGGCGCTCTCGTCCTCCCAGACGTACCGGCTCGCGTCGGCCGGCCGGCGGACCGCCTTCCGGCAGAGGAAGGCGGACTCGCGGACGAACGGATGCTCGTCCGCGTCGTTGCGTCTCCTGCCCAGGAACGCGAGCCCGGTCTCGCGGCCGGCCGGATCGCCGACCGACGCCGCGCAGATCGCCTGCAGGAGGATCACCCGCGCGTACCAGAACCGGCAGTGGTCGACGAGGTCGTACGCGGCCGAGAGCACCGAGGCCTTCGGGTCGAGGGCCGCGGCCAGCTTGAAGCCCTGGGCGAGCGAGGCATCGGTGCCGAGCGGCAGCCCGCGCCGTGCGAGCTCGACGAAGCGTGCCACGCCCTCGTCCACTGCTCCGTCACCGCCCGCGCGGGCGCTGAGCGCGGGGAGGATCCAGCCGAGCACGGACAGGTCGTGCATCTGCTCCTTCCCCCAGGCGGACGCGTCCGTCGACTCGCCGTAGGCGAGAAGGTCGTCGAAGGTCGGCCAGAGCGCCTTCGCGGCCGAGGCTTCCCCGTCGACGATCGAGAGGGCCGCGCCCCAGCGGACTCGGTAGCTGCGGTCGCGCGTCGCCGCATGCAGCCTCCGGAACGACCAGGCGTCCGTGCGGCCGTCGAGCCGCCGCACGGCCGACACCTTCGCGCGCGGGCTCGCCGCCAGCCACACGTCCCTCACGCCGTCCCCAGCAATCCGGTCGAACTCCCCGAGGCCGACGCAGCTCGAGATCTCCGCCGCGCTCACGAGGAGCGCGAGCGCCCGGTCGTCGCGAAGGCTCGTCGCCCTGTGGACGAGCGCCTTGCAGACGTCGGAGGCCTCCGCTTTGCCCTCGCCAGCGGCGCACCACATGAGGAGCGCGTCGCGCATCTCTGTCGAGGCCGTACGCTCGACGAGCGCCTGCCACGCGCCGGGCGCCCTGCGGAGGAACCGGGAGGTCATGTACGCCTGGCTGATTGCATGGTTGAAGCGGATCGTCGTGTCGTCCTCGCCCGAGAACGCGCGGATGAGCTCGAGGCGCGCCGCCCCTTCGACCACGAGCTCGAGCTCGGCCCGCTCGGGCGCGCCGTCGCCCTCGGTCTCTCCGAGGACGGTCATCACGCGCTCGAGCGTGCAATCCGGCGCGGAGGCGAGCGTCATGGCGTACGCGACCGCCTCGAGCTCGTGGACGATCGCCTTCCTCCGGTCCTCCTCGAGCTCGGCGCCCTCGAGGAACGATTCGTCCTCCACGAGGTCGGTCCACTCGTCGAGCAACGAGACGAGCAGCGCGTCTCGCGTGGAGCCGCTGACATGGTCGAGACGCTCGGCCCGGTAGAGCGACGAGATCACGTTCAGGTAGAAGGGGATGCGGGTGACCCGTCCGACGCTGACGATCTCCCTGAGGCGCTTCTCGCCCCCCTCGCTGCGCAGGTGGACGCTCGCCCGGAGGTAGCCCAGCGCCTCGTCCTCCTCGATGTCGCCCAGCTCGAACTGCGAGATCGCGGCTCCCGCGGGCACCGCGTCGGGCCGCGACGTGACCACGACCGAGAGGCGATCGTTTCGGGCCGTGGCGAGCGCGGAGCGAATGGCGTAGTCGCGCTCCTGGCGCGTCGCGCTCGGCGCGATCTCGTCCAGCCCGTCTGCCAGCACGACGACCGACCCCTCGGCCAGGAGCCGTCGCCACACCCTCTCGGCGTCCGTCTGCGAGCGCACGAGCGGATCGATCCTGCGCAGGAACTCCTTCTGGGCAAGCTCGCGCAGGTCGACCGGCGTGGGCGCGCCTCGCAGCGGGACGAGGACCGGCACCGAGCCCAGCTGCGCCAGGAGCCGGATGAGCTCTTGGAGGAAGGTCGTCTTCCCTGCCCCCGCCTCGCCCACGACGACCACCGGCACGCCGGTCCGGGAGAACGCCGTCTCTCTCGCCACGGCCCCCGTCAGGTCCTCCCGGCCAACGGCCTTGGCGCGCAGGCGCGGAGGGACGACGAAGAAGCGCTCGGGGCTCCGGCGGGCAACGTCCAGATACGACCTGCGGGCGCGCCTCAGCGTCCAGGAGAAGAGAATGATGTACCCGGCGAGCAGGATGAGCGAGGTGCTGATGAAGCCCGTGACGAGGCCGCAGCCGACACGATGGCCCACGCAGAAGTCCTCAGCGGGCGCCGAGAAGACGAGCGCCAGCAGGGCGACGCAGCCCACCAGCGCGAAGACCGCCTCCCACGCCCGTCGCCACTGACGGAGCTCACCGCCGGACGGCAGTCTCATGCCTGCCCCTCGCGAGGTTGCGGGGCCAGCGGTCCCGGGTCTCCGACCAGCGCGAGCGCGCGCCCGGGGCCCATGACGCCGTCCGGGGTGAGCCGCCGTACCTGCCACGCGTGGTGGAGCGCGAGCAGCGGCAGGGCGAGGCGAAGCAGGACCGGGGTGGCGCGGTCGGACGCGAGCCTCCTCCGCAGGAGGGCATACGCCCCCGCGACCTCGACCCGGCTTCGGCGTCGGGCTCGCAGCGACGTCGGGTGCACGCGAAGCTGCCGTCCGACCGGGTCCAGGAACCTGATCCGCCCCCTGAAGGCAAGCCCGACGTTCAAGGGCCAGTCCTCCGCGAACTCCGCGTCCGTGAAGCCGCCCGCCGCCCGGGCGAACGAGGTGCGCATGAGGACGCAGCCCGTCGTCGGCATTCGGTTCCGGAACGCCGCGTACAGGCGGTATCCGGTCGCCCACCTCGCCATCGCGCGCGTGAAGCGTGAGGGGAAGTCGAGGCGAGCGACCTGGCCGCTGCCGGCGTTCCAGGCGACGACTCCGCAGCAGCACGCCGCGGACGAGGGCGCCGCGGCCAGTCCCCCCACGAGCAGGGAGAGGGTCCCGGGAGTGAGGACGTCGTCGGCGTCGAGGAAGAGGACGCAGTCGGTGCGAACCAGAGCTAGGCCGACGTTCCTCGCGGCTCCGACGCTCAGCCTCTCGGCCAGCCGGACGGTGGTGACGTCCGGGGGAAACCAGGGGAGAGGACGCCGGGAGGCGTTGTCGACGACGAGGATCGACGCCTCCAGGTCCTGAAGACGCACGCTCTCGACCGCTTCCTCGACGACCGCGGCGTAGTCGTCCCAGACCGGTATGACGACGGTGACGAGCCGCCGCGACGAGCGGCGCCCGACCGTCGGAGCGGCTGGCCGGCGAGTTGCTTCGGCTGCGAGACCGGCGGACATGCACGGCGATTGTGCGCCGAAAGCACCTTCCCGCACAAGCGGTCGTCAGCGCTCGTACGAGATGAGCTCGAGTAACGAGCCGTCCGGGTCTCTGAAGTAGACGCTCTGCCCGGGGCCGCGGGCGCCGGAGCGCTCGACCGGGCCCGCCTCGAGCTCCACGCCCTGACGGCGCAGGTGCTCCACCGCCGTCTCGATCGGACCCGTCCACTCGAAGCAGAGGTCGCCGTTCCCCGGCCGCACCGGCTCGTCGGCGACGAGCCTCCCGACGTCGGTGCCCGGCCCGTGGACGTTCAGCCGCTGCTCGCCGATCGCGTACGCGACGCGGTTCGCCCCGAGCGGGACGACCTCGGCCCCGAGGACGTCCCGGTAGAAGGCGTTCGACCGCTCCCAGTCCGAGACGCCGATGACGACGTGGTCGAGGCGGCGGATCAGAGCGCTAGCTCCGCTTCCACGGCCCCCAGATCGCATACGTGACGTCCAGCGGTCCGGTGGGAGCGCTCTGCTGGTTCACGTACAGCGTGAGTGCGTCCACGTGCTTCTGCCTGAGCGAGGGCACAGGCGTGAAGCACGCGCCGCAGAACTCCGTCCAGTTCGTACCGGCGTCGAGGCCGCCACGGCCGGCTCGGGCGAAGTCGTAGATGAGACCCTCTGGAGTCAAGGCGCGGATGTGCGGAGCGACGACCTCGCCCACGTCCTCGCAGATGAAGAGGTCGTGCGTGGGGGCTACGGCGAGGTTGTCCGGGTGGAAGAGCCCGGTGGCGTCGTCCGACTGGAAGACCAGCCTCAGCTGGCTTGTCTTCGGATCGAGCTCCCAGATCTGGCCGAGCCCCGCCGGGCCTCCGGTCGTGCAGTCGAAGTAGATCCTGTCGTCTCCCTGCCAGCATCCCTCCGTCCGCTCGAAGATCGCTGCACCGAGCGCCTGAGCCTGGAAGCGGACGCCGTTCGGCGGGCTGTTCGGTTCGACCTGGGGATCGGGGTCCGGGACCGTCACCCAGTCGACCAGGAGCGGCTCGCCGACGGCCGCCGGCCAGCCGGTGCTCGTGTTCAGGTTCGGGTACCCGTCGACGACGAGCGCCTGGAGCGGCCCCGTCGCCCGAGCGAGGTCGCCCGCCTTCTCCGGCTTCGGGGCCGGGATGAAGCGATAGAAGCACGCGCCACCCTGAGGGACGATGCTCCTGTCCTCGGTGAGGTAGAGGCGCCCGTGATGCCAGACGACCGCCTCGTGGTCGAAGCGCCCGGCCGCCTTGATCGGGATCGGCTCGACCGGGGCGGTGGCAAGGGCATCGACCTCGAAGATGTATCCGTGGGGGACGAAGGCGCCGGCTCCCATGACCTGTTCCTCGCACGTGATCCAGGTGTTCCAGGGCGTTGCTCCTCCTGCGCAGTTGAACAACGTGCCGCCGAGGAGAGCGGTGCTGCTCACGACCGCTCGGTCGCGGACGACGAGCTTCGTCACGCCGCCCCTGTAGAACTTGCTTCCGTCAGCGCGGACGGCCGGATCGTACGGGTTGGGCACCTCCACCGGGATCTCGTCGCCCATGAAGACCCCACGCCGGCTGCGGTTCTCGTGATTGCGAATCAGAATCGTGTCCCCGGTGACCGGGTCCGCGAACGCCGCCATGCCGTCGAAGCGGCTCGGGGTGGGGTACCGGAGGCCCGTGGCCGGGTTCACGTCGGTCATCAGATCGCCGCGACGGGAGATGATCCGGTACTGAAAGCCCTCCGGAAGCCAGAGGTCTCCCATGTCGACGAGCGGCCCGTAGCCGGCGGTGGCGACCGGCTGAGCGGCCGCGACTCGCGCCCGAAACGCCTCCAGCGGCCCCGCGATCGCGAGACCTCCGGCGACGGCAGCACTGCGAGCCAGGAACGCCCGCCTGTCCATAACGCTCATGTGCGCCTCCTTGCTGAGCGCCGGAGCGGCAACCGGGGGGAGGCATCGTCGCGACCGACGCGAACGGCAACCGCGACTCAATCACCAAGTGACGAATGAGTCAAGTGGAGCTTCGGCGCGGGGTCAGAGCTCTCGGTCCCAGTAGTCGACGTCGCTCTCGCGCCGGACCATGACGTCGTCGGAGCCGTCCTCGGTGAAGACGCCGATCTTGTCGCTATCCGGGTAGACGGCGAGCGCCGGCCACGCTTTCGTGGAGAGGATCATGATCCGCGCGGTCTCGTCGGTCGCATTCGTGACCTTGTGCGCCCCCTCCGGCCCCTCCGGGAACGCGACGAGGTCGCCGGGCTCGAGCTCGTCCTCGCCGCCGGGATGGCGGAGGGTCGGCCTGCCGGAGACGACGAGGAGCCACTCCTCGCAGCCGTACTCGTAGTGGTAGGGGAAGGTGCTCTGGCCGGGCGGAAGGTCGTAGACGGTCGCGCCGACCTTCGTCGCTCCGATCTGCGGGCCGAGACGCGCCATGGCGAGGCGGTAGCCGTCCGGCCGCTCGCTCACGTCCTCGGCCGCGGCCGTGAAGAGATTGACCTTTCGCACGCCGCTCATCTCGACACGCTCGCGAGCCCGCGGGGCGCGACCACGCGCTCGCGCTCGGCGCCGACGGAGATGAGGCTGACCTCGACGCCGAGCCGATCCTCGACGAAGGCGACGTAGGCCCGCGCGGCCGCCGGGAGATCGGCGAGCGACTCGGCCTCGTCGAGCGGCTCCTCCCAGCCGGCCAGCGTCTCGTACACCGGCTCTGCGTGGTGGAAGTCGCTCTGGTGCGCCGGGAACTCCTCGGTCTCCGTCCCGTCGGGGAGCCGGTAGCGGGTGCAGACCGGGAGCTCGCCGAAGGCCGAGAGCACGTCGATCTTCGTGAGCGCGAGGCTCGTCATCCCGTTGACCCGGACGGCGAAGCGGAGGCCGACGAGATCGAGCCAGCCGCAGCGCCGCTCACGGCCGGTCGTCGTCCCGTACTCGCCGCCCAGCTCGCGGACGCGCTCCTGCTCGGGCCCTTCGATCTCGGTCGGGAACGGGCCCTCGCCCACGCGCGTGACGTACGCCTTGGCGACGCCGAGGACCCGGTCGATGCGGGTCGGCCCGATGCCGACGCCGGTGGTCGCGGCGCCCGCGATCGGGCTCGACGAGGTGACGAAGGGATACGTGCCGTGGTCGAGGTCGAGCAGGGTGCCCTGCGCTCCCTCGAGCAGGACGCGTCTCCCTTCGCGCAGAGCCTGGTCGACGAGCAGGGACGTGTCCGCCACGTAGGGCCGCAGGCGCGCCGCGTGCGTCTCCATCCGCTCGGCGAGCTCCTCCACCTCGAGCGGCGCGACCCCGTGCACGCGCTCCAGCACGACGTTCTTCTCGGCGAGCGCGGTCTCGAACTTCTGGCGCAGGATCTTCGGATCCAGTATGTCTTGCACTCGGATGCCGATGCGGGCTGCCTTGTCCGCGTAGGCAGGGCCGATGCCGCGCCGAGTCGTCCCGATCTGGAGGCGGCCGAGGCGCCGCTCGCTGGCGGAGTCGATGGCGACGTGCCAGGGCATGATCAGGTGCGCGTTTCCCGAGACGCGCACCGTCTGGGTCGGGATCCCGCGGGCCTCGAGGCCGTCGAGCTCGGCGACGAGCAGCTCCGGGTCGACGACGCAGCCGGCCCCGACGACGCAGAGCTTGCCGGAGAGGATCCCGGAGGGAACGTGGTGGAGGGCGAAGGTCTCGCCGTCCCGGACGATCGTGTGCCCCGCGTTGGGCCCTCCCTGGTAGCGGCAGACGACGTCCGAGTCCAGCGCTAGCAGGTCGACGATCTTCCCCTTGCCCTCGTCGCCCCACTGGGCGCCTACGATCACCGTGGCGGGCATCGACCGGAGCTTACGTCCACAGGGGGATGTGGAGCGGCCCGAGAAACTTTCCGCATGGAGCGGGAATTCGCTGCACAGGGCTGTGGATCTCCGCTGGGGACGAACGTCAGGGCCATCTGCGAACATACGTTCTCTCCCTGCACAGACAGGAGTTCTGCCCTGTGGATCAGCGTCGTTCACAATCAACAGGCCTCATAAAGTCGCGTCCAATGGCGACGAACGGAGCCCGGACCGCGGCCGTTGCCGAGCCGCAGGTGCCCCCGCAGAACCTCGACGCGGAGGAGTCGGTCCTCGGCGCCATGATGCTCTCCCCCGCGGCGATCGCCGCGGTCAGCGAGGTCCTCTCCACGGACGGGCGCGAGTACTACCGCGAGAGCCACGCGAAGGTCTACCGGGCTGCGCTCGCCCTCTACGCGAAGGGCGAGCCGGTCGACGCGATCACGCTCGTCGACGAGCTGGACGAGCGCGGCGAGCTCGAGGACGTCGGGGGCAAGGTCCGCATCCACGAGCTGGCGGCGCTCGTCCCCGCGAGCGCCAACGCCGGGCACTACGCCCAGATCGTCGCCGAGGCGGCGACGCTGCGCGGGCTCATCCGCGTCGGCGGCGAGATCGCTCGGCTCGGCTGGGAGCGCCCCGGGGAGACCCCCGAGCTCGTCGATCGCGCCGAGCAGATCCTCTTCGACCTCACGCAGGAGAAGGCGACCTCGGAGTTCAGCCACATCGAGACGCTGCTCAAGGAGAGCTTCGAGCGCATCACGCAGCTGTACGAGTCGGGCGCCGACGTCACGGGCGTGCCGTCCGGCTTCCGCGACCTCGACCGCATCACCTCGGGCTTCCAGGAGGGGAACCTCGTCGTCATCGCCGCCCGCCCGAGCATGGGCAAGTCGGCGCTCGGCCTCGGGGTGGCGGCGAACCTCGCCGTGCGCAAGAACGTCCCGGTCGCCCTCTTCACCCTGGAGATGTCGAAGTCGGAGGTGACCCAGCGGCTCATGTGCAGCGAGGCCAAGGTGGAGTCGCAGCGCCTGCGGACCGGCAAGCTCTCGGCGGACGACTGGCCGCGCCTGACCGCCGCCTGCGACAAGCTCGCCAAGGCGCCGATCTACGTCGACGACTCAGGCTCCATCACGATGATGGAGATCCGCTCCAAGGCCCGCCGCCTGAAGAGCAAGCACCCCGATCTCGGCCTGATCATCGTCGACTACATGCAGCTGATGACGTCGGGGACGACCGCGGAGAACCGCGTCCAGGAGGTGTCGCAGATCTCCCGCTCGCTCAAGGTGCTCGCCCGCGACCTCGACGTGCCGATCGTCGCGCTCTCCCAGCTCTCGCGCGCGGTCGAGCAGCGCCACGACAAGCGTCCGATCCTGTCCGACCTGCGCGAGAGCGGCTCGATCGAGCAGGACGCCGACATCGTCATGTTCATCTACCGCGACGAGTACTACAACGCCGAGGAGTCCGACCAGCAGGGCCTCGCCGAGGTGATCGTCGCCAAGCACAGAAACGGCCCGACCGACACGGTCAAGCTCTCGTTCCTCAAGCGCTACGCAAAGTTCTCCGACCTGGCGGTCTCGTAGGGCCGGACGGTAGGAGTGGTAACGGGGCGCCGAGCCGCAGTCGGCGCCCCGCTTCCGAGGAGGGCCCGTGGCGTGAGCCGTGGTGCCGCTGACCTCCAAGACGCGGCCGGCGCCGGCTTTCTTCCCTCGCTCCAAAAGGGAATCTGCGTGGTCCGCCCGTCGTTCACCTGGGCATGATCGCGCGCTGGTGGAGAGGCTGGGCGGCGACCCCGGAGGACGCGGCCGCCTACGAGGAGCTGCTCGCGACGACGATCTTCCCGCGGGTGGCAAGTCACGAGGGCCACCGCGGCTCCTACCTCGTTCGCCGCCAGGTGGAGGAGGGCGTCGAGTTCGCCACGCTCACGCTCTGGGACTCGCTCGAGTCGGTGAAGGGCTTCGCCGGCGAGGACTACGAGGTCGCGGTCGTGCCCGACCCGGCCCGCGCTGTGCTCGCGCGCTGGGACGAGCGCTCGGCGCACTACGAGGTCGTGCTCGGACCGGAGAGTTAGCGCTCGTCGGCCTGAGGCTCGGCCTCGGCCCCGGCTTCCGGCTCCCCCGCAGGCTCGGCCTCAGGCTCCGCCTCCGCCTCCTCGGCCTCGGCCTCAGGCTCCGCCTCCGCCTCCTCGGCGAGCTCCTCGGCCTCGACCTCGGCGATCGCGGCCTCCGCCTCGGCGTGCGTCTCCGCGGCCTCCGCCTCCGCCGCCGCTGCCGCCGCCTCCTCGGCGGCGACCATGGCCTCGAGCTCCTCCTCGGGCGGCAGCTCGCCGCCCACCGGCTTGACGAGGGTCTTCACCTCGACCGAGACGCCCTCGAAGACGGCGATCGGGATCTCGTAGCGCCCGATCCGCTTGATGGGATCCTTGAGGTCGATCTTCCGCCGGTCGACGCGGATCTTCCGGGTGCGCCAGATCTCGTCCACGACGTCCGTGGACGTGACCGAGCCGAACAGCGTCCCCTGCTGCCCCGCGTTCACTTCGAAGGTGAGCACGGTCTTCCTGAGCGTCTCGGCGATCTTCTCCGCTTCCTCGGCCGACCGGGCCTCGTGCCGGGCGCGTTCGGCCTCGCGGCGCTCGAGCTCGGCCACGCGCGCCTCGGTGGCCACCTCCGCGAGCCGGCGCGGCTGCAGGTAGTTCCGCATGTAGCCACGCGAGACGGACACGACGTCGCCCCGGAGGCCGACCTTGTCGACGTCCTGCAGCAGGATGACCTCCATCAGCGGCTGCTCACGTGATGCGAGTCGACGTAGGGCAGGAGCGCGACCTCACGCGCCCGCTTGACCGCGACGGCGATCTGGCCCTGGTGGCGCCGGCACGCGCCTGTGATGCGGCGCGAGCGAATCTTCCCCTTCTCGGAGATGTAGCGCCGGAGCTGGTTGTAGTTCTTGTAGTCGACCTCGTCGATCTTCTCGCGGCAGAAGTAGCAGCTCTTCCGCCGGGTGGGGCCGGACGAGGGAGACGTGCGGCGTCGCTTCGTTTGCTCTCGTGCCATTCGGGGTTCGTCCCTCTCTCTAGAACGGAATGTCGTCGTCGGCGGCGGACGCACCGGCGGGGGCGAAGTCCCCTCGGTCGGGGGCCACGTCGGACGACGGGATGTACTGGCTCTGCTCGCCGCCGCCCTCGCCGCGGCTGTCCAGGAACTGCACCTGGAAGGCGATGACCTCGACCTTGGAGCGCTTCGTCCCGTCCTGGGCCTCCCAGGAGGACCAGTCGAGCCGCCCGTCGATGCCCACCCGGCGGCCCTTGGCGAGGTGCTGGGAGAGCATCTCGGCCTGGTTCCCGAACACCTTGACGTCGAAGAAGTTCGGCTTGTCGGTCCAGTTGCCCGCGTCGTCGCGCTGGCGACCGTTCACCGCGAGGCCGAGCTGCAAGACCGGCGATCCGGAGGGAAGGTGACGGAGCTCGGGGTCGCGCGTGAGGCGGCCGACGAGCGTGACGCGGTTGATGTCTCCAGCCATGTGGTTCTCAGCTCCTCAGTCGAACGTCTGTTCTATCCTACTCGGCGGTCTGGACAGTCTCGGCGGGGGCCGGCGCAGCCACGCGGCTAGGCGCCGACGGCTCGCGGGCGGGCGCGGTGGCCGCCGTGGGCAGGCGCCGTACGGCCAGGTGGCGCAGCACCCCGTCGGTGATCTTGAGGACGCGCGTGAGCTCGTCGAGCGTCTCGGCGTCGCTGTCGAACTGGAGCAGGTAGTAGAAGGCCTCGGGCTTCTTGTCGATCTCGTAGGCGAGCTTGCGCCTGCCCCAGGCGTCGTCGCCCTGCCAGGCCCCGCCGCGCCGCTCCACGAGCTCGCGGATGCGCGCAAGGATCTCGGCCTGGCGCTCGTCGGCCAGCTCGGGGTCGAGCAGCAGCATGATCTCGTATGGGTTCACAGTTCCCGTGTCTCCTTCCCTCGGTCTAACGGCCCCGCCTTGGGCGCGCCGCTCGGGAATCAGCGACGCCTGGCGAAGCGAGAAGCCCGTCGAGTATAGCGGCGCCCCACGGCTTGCCCGCCGGCTCTCTGTCATGAGAGAGTGCCGAAAGTGAAACGAAACGCGAAGCTCGCGCTCGTCGCCCTCGGGGGAGCTGCGGTCGGCGCCGTGCTCGCCCGCTTGCGGCGTCCGAGTGAGCCGCCTCCGCCGCCGCCCGACGAGCGCGCCGAGGAGCTGCGTCGCAAGCTCGCCGAGGCCCGTGCCGCCGTCGTCGACGAGGACGACTTCGAGGCGGCCGGCATGGGCGCCGAGACGCTGGTGAAGGAGCCGCGCGACGAGCCGACGCCGGCCGCGCCCGAGCCGCCTCAGCCCCAACCCGAGCCGCAGGCCCAGCCGCCGCCGTCCGACGAGCCGCCCCCTCAGGACGAGTTCGAGGCGATGCGCCGCCGCATCCACGAGGAAGGCAAGGCGGCCGCCGAGGAGATGCGCCGCTCCGCCGATCCGCCCGAGCGGCCTTGAGACTCGACCTCTGAGCGTCCACCGCAACGAGCACTCGGTCGAGATCTCGGCGCCCCCGCGTGACGTCTTCCCGTGGCTGGCGGACTCGGAGCGGCGGTGCCGCTGGATGGGCGCCCTCGCCGAGAGCGAGCGGCTCACGCCGGGGCCGCCGGCGCTGGGCAGCCGCTACCGCGACGTCTTCGAGGATCACGGACAGCGGCTCGAGCTCGAGGCGAAGCTCGTCGAGTTCGACGAGCCGCGCGCGCTCGTGGTCCAGCTGACCTCGGACACGTTCGACGCAACAATCACGCAGCGGCTCGAGGCGGTGGAGGGCGGAACGCGGCTCGACGCCGTGATCGAGACCACCTACACGAGGCTGGCCACTCGCCTGCTCGCCGGGGTGATGACACGCCACGCGCAGAAGCGGCTCGAGGCCGACCTTGGACGCCTCAAGAATCTCGTCGAGAGCGGCGAGGCGCCACCGTAGTCCCGACCCCAGGGCGTAGGTCAGGCTCCCACCTGTTGTAAGGTGCTCCTGACATGACGCCGACGATGATCCGGCTCGAGCGGGTCTCCAAGCGCTTCGGCGCCGTCCTCGCCGTCGACGAGGCCAGCCTCGAGATCGGCCGGGGCGAGTTCGTCGCACTGCTCGGGCCCAGCGGCTGCGGGAAGACGACGCTCCTCCGCCTGATCGCGGGCTTCGAGGCGCCGGACGCTGGCACCGTCCGCCTCGGCGAGGACCTCGTCGCTGGTGGCGCCTGGGTCCCGCCCGAACGCCGCCACGTCGGCATGGTCTTCCAGGACTACGCGCTCTTCCCGCACCTGACGGTCGCGCGCAACGTCGGCTACGGACTGCCGAGGAGCGGCCGCGCGGTGCGCGTGGCCGAGGCGCTCGACCTCGTCGGGCTGAGCAGGCTTGGCGACCGGTACCCGCACGAGCTCTCCGGCGGCCAGCAGCAGCGCGTGGCGCTGGCCCGCGCGCTCGCGCCGGAGCCGGCGGTGGTGCTCCTGGACGAGCCGTGGAGCAACATCGACCCGGTGCTCCGGTCGTCCATGCGCGAGGAGCTCGCGTCCATCCTGCGTGCGACCGGGGTCACGGTGCTGCTCGTCACCCATGAGCAGGAGGAGGCGTTCTCGCTCGCGGACCGGGTCGCGCTCATGCGCGACGGCGCCGTGGTACAGACGGGCGCCCCGGAGGAGATCTACTACGGCCCTGCCACGCGTTGGGCCGCCGAGTTCGTCGGCGCCGCCAACGTGCTGCCGGGGCGGCTCTCCGAGGGCCTCGTCGAGACGCTCGTCGGGCGGTTTCCGGCGCCGAACGGGGACGAGCCCGGCGACGTCGAGGTGCTCGTCCGGCCCGAGCTCCTCGAGCTCGCCGTCGACCCGGAGGGCGAGGGCGAGGTCGTCTGCCGCGAGTTCCGCGGCCACGACGTCTTCTACCGCGTCCGCCTGGGGGACGGGACGACGGTCTGCTCGCAGCGGCCCTCGAACGAGTCGATCCCGCTCGGCGCCCGCGTAGCTCTGCGGCCGCACGCCGGCCGTGTCGCGCTCTTCCACTAGCGCGCGCCGGGCTCCCTTCCTGCTCGCCGCCGCCGCGCTCGCGGTCGTGGGGCTCGTCTGCCTTCCGCTCGTCTACCTCGTCGTCCGCGTAGTCGACGGAGGCGCCGGCGCGTGGAGCGTGCTCGGCCGCGGGCGGATCCTCGAACTCGTCGGGAACACGGTCCTGCTCACCGGCCTCGTTACCGGCGCGGCCCTCGTCCTCGGCGTTCCCCTCGCATGGCTCGTCGTCCGCACCGACCTGCCCGCGCGGCGGTTCTGGGCGGTCGCAGCCGCCCTACCGCTCGTGATCCCGAGCTACGTCGCGGCGCTCGCGCTCTTGGCCGCCTTCGGCCCGCGCGGCTTCCTCCAGCAGGTCCTGGAGGAGCCGTTCGGGGTCGAGCGCGTGCCGGAGATCTACGGCCTGCCCGGCGCCGTGCTCGCGCTCACGATCTCGACCTACCCGTACGTCTACCTGCTCGCCGCGGCCGCCTTGCGCGACCTCGATCCCGCGCTCGAGGAGGCCTCCCGCAGCCTCGGCCGCTCGCGGGCGGAAACCTTCCGCCGCGTGACGCTGCCGGTGCTGCGTCCCTCGCTCGGGGCCGGCGCCCTCCTCGTCGCGCTCTACACCCTCTCCGATTTCGGCGCCGTCTCGCTCATGCAGTACAGCTCGCTGACCCGTGCGATCTTCGTCCAGTACCGGTCGCTCTTCGACCGGACGCCGGCGGCTGCGCTCTCCCTCGTCCTCGTTCTCCTGACGGCGATCGTCCTCGTGCTCGAGCACTACGCGCGCGGCCGCGTCCGCTACCACCGCCGTTCGCCCGGGACCGTGCGGCCCCCGCAGCGCCTCCGGCTCGGCCGCTGGCGCTGGCCGGCGTTCGCCCTCTGCGCCGCGGTCGTCGGCTTCGCGCTCGCGCTCCCGCTCGCCGTCATCGGCTACTGGCTCGAGCGCGCCGTCTCGCTCGAGCGAGGGCTGGGGGACGTCTGGGGCCCAGCGCTCAACTCCATTCTCGCGTCGAGCCTCGCCGCGGGCGCCGCCGTCGCGGCGGCCCTGCCCGTTGCGATTCTGGCCGTCCGCTACAGGGCGGGCTGGACGCGCGCGCTCGAGCGGCTCTCATACTCCTCGAACGCGCTCCCGGGGATCGTGATCGCGCTCTCGCTCGTCTTCTTCGCCGCGAACTACGCGAGCTTCGCGTACCAGACGCTCGCGCTGCTCGTCTTCGCCTACGTCGTCCGCTTCCTCCCGCAGGCGGTCGCCGCCTCGCACTCGGCGCTCCTGCGGGTCGACCCGAGGGTGGAGGAGGCCGCGCGCGGGCTGGGGAAGAGCCCGCGACGCGCGTTCGCCACGGTCACCGCGCCGCTCGTCGCGCCGGGCCTCCTCGCCGGCGCCGCCCTCGTCTTCCTCTCGACGATGAAGGAGCTGCCGGCGACGCTCCTCCTGGCGCCGATCGGCTTCGAGACGCTCGCGACCGAGGTCTGGACGGCCACGACCGTGGCCGCGTACTCCCGCGCGGCGCTGCCGGCCCTCCTGCTCGTCCTCTTCTCGGCCCCGTTCGTCTACCTGCTGACGGTGCGCCGCGGGCCCGAGGTCGACGCCCCGGGCTAAGGCTTGATGTGAAACTTCGCCGGGCCGGATGACGCCCCAGACGCGGCGCCGGATCGTCACGTTCGCCCGCGACCCGTAGCGCCGCTACGCGTCGCGAACGACCGTGGCGCCCGGCTTGGTCTGGAGCGCCCCCGACGGCGGCGGAGTCTCCCATCAACCCTCTCGCCCTCAGCAGCCGCCGGCGTCGAGGTAGCCGCGCCAGCGGGCCGCCGTCTCCCGCCAGACGGCGTCCCCTGTCTCGCGCGCGAGCCGTTCGAGCAGCCTGACGTGATAGGAGTGATAGTCGAGCGACGCGGGGTTCCCGTCGAGCGCGTAGAGCGACCAGCAGCCGGTGTCGAACGAGCCGATGTGCGAACGGGCGGTGTCGTCCAGGCTCGTCGCGAAGGCCGCTGCCTGCGCGTTCCCGGACAGCCTCGCGTACTCCGTGAGGGAGATGATGGACTGGAGCTGGGCGTTGAGGATGGCCGCGTCCGAGTAGCTGTATTCCTGGATCCAGTCGCCCTCTCCGACGCGGAGAGTCAGGTCGCGCGGGATGGCCCTGAACGAGGCCCTGGCGGCCTCGAAGAGCTTCTGATCGCCGAGCACCTCGCCCGCCCGCGCGAGCGCCTGTGCTCCTGCCGCCTGGGCGAAGCCCGACCGCCAGACGGACGGCCCGCCGTAGGGAAAGCGGTACTCCCAGACGAGCGCGTTCCCCTCGCGCACTCCGCGGGCGACGAGCGCCGCCGCGAGCCGCGCCGCCGCTGCCTCGTCGCCGTTTGCGACGAGCCCGTTCAGCCTGGCGAAGCTTGCGAGCGGATGGAACTGGTAGCCGTGGTCGCGGTAGAAGCGATAGACGGCGCCGGTGCCGTCAGTCACCGAGGAGTCACCCAGTTCGGGGGCGCCCGCGTCGAGGCCGCGCGCGTTCTCCCGGAGCTGCTCGAACAGCGCGGATGTCCCCGGCCCGGACGCGTCGGCAACGGCGGCAACGTCGCGTAGGGCCAGCCCGAGGATCGCGCCACGACCGGGCGGCAGCGAGCCAACCGACTCGAGGACGGCGTCCAGCGTCGCGCTCGCCTTGTCGGCCTGCGCTTGCTGCAGGCGTCCCTGCTCGACCGCTGCTGTGAGCCCTGCTCGGATGGCGTCGGCCTCCTCGGCGGCGCGTTCGGCGTTCGCCGCACGCAGCGCTTCCGTCGTGTCGTTCCCGGCGACGCCGTCCATAAGGAGGCCCTGCGTCGACTGGAAGGTGGCGACGGCGGCGGCCGTCGCCGGACCGAAGGAACCGTCGGCGCCGCCCGCGTAGGCACCGGTCGCTGCGAGCGCCACCTGGAGGTCGCGAACCCGCGCGCCGCGGTTGCCTTCTTCGAGTGGCTTGGCCGTAACGGGCGCCTCGGTCTCGGCCTCCGCCGCTGCTTGCGGCTCTGCCTGCGACGCCGCGGCCGGGACGGCACGCTCGCTCTCTCGCGCTCGCTGCCGAGGAGGGGGCGAATCGCAATCGCCAGCGGAATGACGAGACCCAGCCCGACGGCGAGCAGCGCAGTC
>Ga0081538_10002168_pt1 | contig 19460 bp, 19 predicted proteins | sample TabmetS5T2R1_FD_71022 | JGI IMG/M metagenome (GOLD analysis project Ga0081538, IMG submission 71022) | Tabebuia heterophylla rhizosphere microbial communities from the University of Puerto Rico - S5T2R1 | ecosystem: Host-associated > Plants > Roots > Rhizosphere ... | reverse complement strand
GGGCGGCCCGAGGCGGCGTCCTCAGTCGCGCCCATACCGCTGGGGGTATGGGCGCTCCTTGCGTCCTTGCCTCGAACCACCCAGCGCACCCAGTTGGCGGGCCATCATCACGTTAGGAACTCTCACCGGGACGACGACCCTCGTCGGCCTGCTTCGCCATCCGCTCAGGGACTCGCTCTCGCCCCGCATGCAGAACGCCGCCTTCGAGGCGGCAGGTCTCGACTGGGCCTATGTCGCGTTGGGCGTCGAGCCTGCGCGCCTGGAGGAGGCGGTGACCGGGCTCGTCGCGCTCGGGTTTGCCGGCGCCAACGTCACGATCCCGCACAAGACCGGGGTGCTCGCCTACTGCGACGACCTCGACCGGGTCGGTGAACGCGCGGGCTCGGTGAACACGCTCGTGATCCGGGACGGCCGGGTGCTGGGGTCGAGCACGGACGGGCTCGCCGTGACCGACGCGGTCGAGACGGAAGGGGCACGGGTGCTGGTTCTGGGCGCGGGCGGCGCCGCGCAGGCGGTGGCAACCGCGCTCGTCGACGCCGGCTGCGCCTCGCTCCGCGTCGCGGCCCGCAGGCCCGAGCGCGCCCACGCGCTCGGGGCCCGCTTGCGCGGGCTGGCCCCGGATCGGGAGGTGACCGCGGACGACTCCTGGCCGCCCAGCGCGGGCGACACCGACCTCGTCCTCAACGCGACGCCGGTGCGGGAGGAGCTGCTCGTCGACCTCCAGAGGGTGCGGCAGGTCGTCGACATGGCCTACAACCCGGGCGGGCCCGACACGGCGCTGATCGCGGCAGCCCGTGCGGCGGGCTGCGAGCGTGTCGTCGACGGCCTCGACGTCCTCGTCGGCCAGGGCGCCGCGTCCTTCGAGCGCTGGACCGGACTGACGGCGCCGAGAGAGGCCATGCGCGCTGCGGTCCGCGAGACCAAGTAACAGTCTGTTACTTGGGAGGGCACGTCCTCGTTGGGCGCGTGCGTCTGCGGTTTCCCCGGGACGACTCACCTTCGAGCGGTCCTTCCCCAAGTAACACTGCGTTACTTGGGGGCGAACGAGCCTGGCTGCGCCGTAGTCTTTCCGCGTGACGCTGACGCTGACCACGGCGGGCGAGTCCCACGGGCCCGCGCTCGTGGCGATCGTGACCGGGCTTCCGGCGGGGCTCCTGCTCGAGCGGGAGCGGATCGAGGAGGACCTGCGCCGGCGGCAGCAGGGCTACGGGCGCAGCCCGCGCCAGCAGATCGAGACGGACGAGGTCGAGGTGCTCGCCGGCCTGCGGCACGGGCGCACGCTGGGGACGCCGCTGGCGCTCGTCGTCCGCAACCGCGACCACAAGAACTGGGCGTGGGGGATGAGCCCGTGGCCTCCGGAGGGCGAGCCGACCGGCAAGGGCAAGGAGCCGGTGACCCTTCCGCGTCCCGGCCATGCAGACCTCGCCGGGGTCATGAAGTACGGGCACGACGACGTCCGGAACGCCCTCGAACGCGCGAGCGCCCGGCACACGGCGGCCATCGTGGCCGCCGGGGGCGTCGCGAAGGCGCTGCTCCGGGAGATCGGCGTCGAGGTCTCGGGGAGCGTCGTCACCGAAGACCTCGAGGCGCGGATCGACCAGGCCCGTGCGGAGCGGGACACGGTCGGCGGTGTCGTCGAGGTGCGCGCAAGCGGTGTCCCGCCGGGGCTCGGCTCCTACGCGACGAAGGAGGAGCGCTTGGACGCCCGCCTCGCCTGGACGCTCATGGGCACGCAGGCGGTCAAGGGCGTCGAGGTCGGCGAGGGCTTCGCGCTCGCCGCGCTTCGCGGCTCCGAGGCGCACGACGAGATCCTGCGCGACGAGGGCGGCTACCGCCGCGAGACGAACCGGGCCGGCGGGATCGAGGCCGGGGTGTCGAACGGCGAGGAGCTCGTCGTGCGAGTCGCGATGAAGCCGCTGCCGACGCTGATGAAGCCGCTGCGCTCTGCCGACCTCGAGACCGCCGAGCCGGCGGACGCCCTGGTCGAGCGCTCCGACGTCGCCGCCGTCGAAGCGCTCGCCGTCGTCGCCGAGGCGTGCGTCGCCTTCGAGCTCGCGCGCGCGGCGAAGGAGAAGTTCGGCGGCGACGCGCTGGACGACCTCGTGGCCGCCTGGCGCGCGTACGTGGAGCGGATCCCCTGGTCGGCGCGCTAAGCCGGCACCTCGCGCTCGCCGGCTTCATGGGCGCCGGCAAGTCGACGGTGGGCACGGCCGTCGCCGAGGCCGCCGCCCGGCCCTTCGTTGACCTCGACGGGCTGATCGAACAGCGTCACGGGCCCATCCCTGCGCTCTTCGAGCAGGGCGAGCCCGAGTTCCGGCGGATCGAGGAGGAGATGCTGGCCGAGGTGCTCGCCGGGCCGGACTCGGTGATCGCGCTCGGCGGCGGGGCGGTCATCTCGCCTCTCAACCGGGAGCGTCTGCGAGCCCGCGCCTTCACGGTCTACCTCGACGTCGACGTCGAGACGGCCTGGCAGCGCGTGCGCGGCTCCAACCGGCCGCTTGCCCAGCGGGAAGACGACTTCCGCAGGCTCTACGCGGCGCGGCAATCCGCGTACGCGGGGGCCGCGGATGCCGCCGCGAGGGGGGTCGAGGACGTGCTGCTGGCCTCGCTCGCCATCCGATTCGGAGGCTTCAGTTCGCCCGCGGGTCCCGTCGAGGTCGTCGCCGACAGGAACGTCCTCGTGTTGCACAAGCCCCCCGTCGACGGGCCGATCCGCCGAGTGCCGCCCGGCGAGGGGGCCAAGACCCTCGCGGTCGTCGAAGGGCTCTGGCGGGAGCTGTCACTCGGCCGCGACGGAATCATCGTCGCCTTCGGCGGCGGCTCCACGACCGACGTCGCGGGCTTCGTCGCCGCCACGTACATGCGCGGGATCCCCTGGATCGCCGCGCCGACGACGTTGACCGGCCAGGTGGACGCGGCGATCGGCGGCAAGACGGGGATCGACACGGCGGACGGCAAGAACCTCGCCGGCGCCTTTCACTTCCCCGAGCAGGTCCTCATCGACCCCGCCGTCTTGGTCACGCTCCCAGAGCGCGAGCGTCGCGCCGGCATGGCGGAAGTCGTCAAGACCGGCCTCCTCGCCGGCCGCCCGGTGTGGGAGCTCCCGGAGGAGGAGATGATCCGCGCCTGCGCCGCCTACAAGACGGGTGTCGTCCTGTCCGATCCGTACGAGACCGAGGGGCGCCGCGCCGTCCTCAACCTCGGGCACACGTTCGCGCACGCGCTCGAGGCCGGCTCCGGCTACCGCGTGCCCCACGGCGAGGCGGTCGCGCTCGGGCTGCTCGCTGCGCTGCGGCTCTCCGGGCAGGCGACCGACGTCGTCGAGGAGGTGCTGCGCCCGGAGCCGGCCGAGGCCGATCTCGACGTCGCCTGGGCGGCGCTCAAGCGCGACAAGAAGGGCGAGGGCGTCTTTGTCCTCCTCGAGGCGCCCGGGAAGCCGGTCGTCACGACAGTCTCGGACGCCGACGCCCGCGCGGCGCTGGCCGCGCTCGTGCGGCAGTAGACTCGCCGACGTGCAGGTCGCCGTCCTGAACGGGGTCAATCTCGACGTCCTCGACGAGCGCGATCCCGAGATCTACGGGGGCGTCGGGCTCGGCGAGCTGGAGACGCGGATCTACGCCTGGGCGCGCGAGCTGGGCTGCACGGCCCGCTGCTTCCAGACGAACCACGAGGGGCAGTACGTCGAGTGGTGCCACGACGCGCGCGGCTGGGCCGGTGGGCTGATCGTCAACCCAGGCGCGTGGTCGCACTACAGCTACGCGATCAGGGACGCGCTGGAGCTCTGCAAGGCTCCGGTCGTCGAGGTGCACCTCTCGGACATTGAGGGCCGCGAGGAGTGGCGCCGGCACTCGGTGATCGCCGACGTCGTCACGCACCGGATCATCGGCAAGGGCCCGGACGGGTACCGCGAGGCACTCATCTACGTGAAGGAACACGCATGAAGGAGCGAGTCGGGAGGCTGCGGGCCCTGCTGGAGGGGCTCGGGGCCGGGAGCTTCCTCGTCACGAAGCCGGTGAACGTTCGCTACCTGACCGGGTTCGACAGCTCGAACGCGGCCCTCATCGTCGGCCGTGACCGCCTCGTCGTCGCCACCGACGGCCGGTACGTCGAGGCGGCCGAGGGCGTCGCGGGGGCCGAGGTCCTGCTCGCCGACCGCGACCTCCTGGGCTGGCTGGGGCCGCGCCTCGGCGGGGTCGCCGTCCCGCCCGTGGCGTTCGAGGCCGACCACGTCACGGTGGCGGGGCATGGGTCTCTCTCGCAAGACGGGACCGAGCTCCTGGAGACGACCGGTGTCCTGAGCGGCCTCCGGGCGGTCAAGGAGGAGGCCGAGCTCGACGCGATCCGACGGGCGGCGCGGGTTACGGACGCCGCGTACGAGCGGCTCGGGCGGGAAGCCCTTGTCGGCCGCACCGAGGCCGAGGCGGCCTGGTGGATGGAGCAGGTGCTCCGAGAGGAAGGGGCCGAGGGCCTCGCGTTCCCCGTGATCGTCGCCTCGGGGCCGAACGCCGCCCATCCGCATCACCATCCGGGCGGGCGCAGGATCGGATCGGGGGAGACGCTAATCGTCGACGCGGGCGCCCAGGTCGGCGGGTACTGCGCCGACTGCACGCGCACGTTCGCCACCGGCCCGCTCCCGGACGCCCTCCGGCGCGCGTACGCGCTCTGCCGCTCGGCGCAGGAGAGCTCGCTGGCGGCCGTGCGGGCCGGAGCGACAGGATCGGAGCTCGATGCAATCGCCCGGACCGAGATCGAGCAATCCGGCCTCGCGCCGGTGTTGCACGGGCTCGGCCACGGCGTCGGGCTCGAGGTGCACGAGCAGCCGGTCCTTCGGCCGACCTCGGTCGATACGCTCGCCGTGAGCAACGTCGTCACCGTCGAGCCGGGCGTCTACCTCGCGGGCAAGGGCGGCGTCCGCATCGAAGACCTCGTGGTCGTCGGGGAGAAGGGCCCGGAGGTCCTGTCGAGCTTCACGAAGGACCTGCTGACCCTCAACTAGACTTCTGCGCCGTGGCCGAGACGGTCTCAACGAACCAGTTCAAGAACGGCATGCACGTCGGGCTCGACGGCCAGGTCTGGCGCATCGTCGAGTTCCAGCACGTGAAGCCCGGTAAGGGCGGGGCGTTCGTCAGGACGAAGCTCAAGAGCATCGCCACCGGGGCGGTCGTCGACAAGACGTTCCGCGCGGGCGAGAAGATGCCGCGCATCCGGACGGAGACGAAGAGCGTGCAGTACCTCTACGACGCCGGCGACGAGGTCGTCTTCATGGACGAGCAGACGTTCGAGCAGCTCACGCTCCCGCGCGGCGACGTCGCCGAGGAGCTCGATTTCCTGCAGCCGTCGTCGACCGTGCAGCTACTCGTCGTGGACGGGAGCCCGGCCGGCGTGCAGCTCCCCGCCTCGGTCGAGCTGTCCGTCAGCGACACGGAGCCCGGCGTGCGCGGCGACACGGTCTCGAACGTGACGAAGCCGGCGACGCTCGAGACGGGCGCAGTCGTGCAGGTGCCGCTCTTCGTCAACGTCGGCGACCGCATCAAGGTCGACACGCGCGAGCGCCGCTACATCTCCAGGGCCTAGCGGGCCGCCCGGATGCCCCAGCTCGTCGACACGACGATCCGGCTCCTCTCGCAGGAGCCCCTCGCCGACCGGGTGTCCGCTGCCGGACTCTACGAGCTTGTGTCGGAGCTCGACAAGGCCGGCTTCGCCTGCCTCGAGGTCTCCGGCGGCGGCTGCTTCGACAGCGCCGTCCGGCGCGGCGTCGAGAGCCCGTGGGAGCGGATCCGCGCCATCCGCGCGCGCTGCTCCACGCCCCTTGGGATGGCGCTCCGCGGGCGCTTCCTGGTCGGTTCGCGACCTGTCTCCGCCGATCTCGTGCGCCGGTTCGTGGCGAGCGCCGCGGCGAGCGGCATCGACGTCTTCCGTCTCCACGACCCGCTCAACGACCTCGCGAACCTGCGCGAGGCGGCGGACGCGATCCGGGGTGCAGGCAAGGAGCTCTCGGTCGGACTCGTGCACAGCCCGGGCCCGAGCGGGGAGACGGAGGTCCTCCTGGCACGTGCCAATCAGCTGGCCGAGCTGGGTGCAGCGCGCGTGCTCATCCACGACCCGGCGAGCTCGCTCGATCCCGCCAAGGCGCGCGAGCTCGTCGAGCGCATCGGGGAGGCGAGCGGCCTGCCCGTCGGGCTCCACTGCCAGGGCGCCGGCGGGGCCGGGCTCGCCGCTGCGATCGAGGCCGTCCGCGCGGGCGCCGAGCGGATCGCCGTCGCGCTCTATCCGATCGCCCTCTCCCTCCACCGCGTCTCCGCGGAGGCGCTCACGCAGTCGCTCGCCGGCATCGGTCTCGACACCGGCGTCGAGCTCGAGCGGCTCTGGCGGGGGTCGGAGCTCGTGGACGTGGCGCTGGGCGACGAGCCCGTGCCGCCTCTCTCCCCGCGGGTCGCCGTGCGCGCCGCCGAGCACGCACTTCCGGCAGGGCTGGTCGCAGAGCTGGAGGTGCGCCTCCGCGAGCACGGATCGGCCGACCGCCTCGACGAGGTGCTCGCCGAGCTGACCACCATCCGCCGGGAGTGCGGCTGGCCGCCGCTGGCCTCGCCGATCGGGCAGGTACTCGGGTCGCAGGCGCTTCTCCACGTCCTGTCGGCGCAGCGGTGGCGCTTCGTGGTCGACGAGCTGCGCGACCTGGTCGACGGACGCTACGGGACGCCGCCGGAGGAGGTCGACTCGACGGTGCGCCGCGCCGTCCACCTGCTCGGCGACGGTGTCGAGCAGGCCGAGGAGGCGCCGGCGGCGCTCGAGGAGCTCCGCGAGGACGCGAAGGGCCTGGCGGCGAGCGAGGAAGAGCTGCTCTTGCTCGCCCTCTACGGCGACGAGGCGGAGCCCTTGCTGCGCTCCGTCCGGGGCCGCGGCCGCCGGGACGAGTCCGAGACGGCCGGCCTGACCCCGAGCGAAGCCGAGCGCCTGCGCGAGATCATCAGGGTCGTCCAGGAATCGGGCATCGGCGAGGTGACGATCGAGGAGGGTGAGATGCGGGTCACCGTGCGCCGAAGCGACGAGCGGGGAGAGGTTCCCGTCCTGACGGGGTCGGTGCCGACGGCGCCGGTGCACGAGGAGCCGGAGGGAGCCACCGAGCCGCCCCAGAACGACGTCATCCGCGTCGAGTCGCCGATGGTCGGAACCTTCTACCGTGCGCCGCAGCCCGGCGCGCCGGCGTTCGTGGAGGAGGGGGACATGGTCGAGACCGGCCAGACGCTCTGCATCCTCGAAGCCATGAAGCTCATGAACGAGGTCAAGGCCGAGTCGGAGGGGATCGTGAGGCGAATCTGCGTCGAGAACGCCGCCCCCGTGCAGTACGGCGACCTGCTCTTCGAGCTCGAGCCAGTGAACGGCCGACCGCTCGACGCGCTCTAGTGCTGCGCGAGTCGGAGCTTTTCCGCCTGGGGCACCCCGGCCCACCACCCGCTTTCGAGCCTAACGCCGAAATCCGCACCCGTGGCTCGCGGACCGTGCCGGAACGCGGGCGGACCGTGTCAGATCTCGCCTCCGGCCGGTGTTCCGCCGCGTCCTGATCGCCAACCGGGGTGAGGTGGCCGTCCGGATCGTCCGGGCCTGTCACGAGCTGGGGATCGAGGCCGTCGCCGTCTACTCGACCGCCGACCGCGACTCCCTGCACGTGCGCCTCGCGGACGACGCGGTCCAGGTCGGCCCGCCCTCCGCGGCGCAGAGCTACCTCAACATCCCGTCGCTCGTCGCCGCCGCGACGACGACTGGGTGCGAGGCCGTCCATCCGGGCTGGGGCTTTCTGGCCGAGAACGCGGAGTTCGCCGCCGCGTGCGAGGACAACGACCTCGCGTTCGTCGGCCCGCGGCCCGAGTCGATCGACGTCATGGGCGACAAGGTCCGGGCGAAGGAGGCCGCCGCCGCCGCCGGGCTGCCGCTGGTTCCGGGCTCGAACGGCGCGGCGACGCTCGACGAGGCGCGGGCGCTCGCGGCGGACCTCGGCTTCCCTCTCCTCCTCAAGGCGGCGGCCGGGGGAGGAGGACGCGGTATGCGCCTCGTCGACGGGGCCGACGAGCTGGAAGCCGCGTTCCGCACGGCCGCCGCGGAGGCCGAGGCGGCGTTCTCGGACGGGTCGCTCTACGTCGAGCGCGCGATCGTCGGCGCGCGCCACGTCGAGATCCAGGTGCTCGGGGATGGGGAGGGGGCGGTGCTGACCCTCGGTGAACGCGACTGCTCCATCCAGCGCCGGCACCAGAAGCTCGTCGAGGAGGGGCCGTCGCCCGCCGTCTCCGCCGACCTTCGGGCCGAGATGGAGGATGCCGCGCGGCGCGCGGCCGAGGCACTGCGCTACCGCGGCGCGGGGACGCTCGAGTTCCTGCTCGATGCCGGCGGCCGCTTCTACTTCATAGAGATGAACACGCGCCTGCAGGTCGAGCACCCCGTCACGGAGCTGATCACCGGAATCGACCTTGCGCAGGCCCAGCTCCGTGTCGCGGCGGGAGAAGGGCTGGCGCAGACCGGCAGCGCCCAGCTCAGGGGGCACGCGATCGAGCTCCGCATCAACGCCGAGGACCCCGCGCGCGACTTCCTGCCCGCCCCGGGGACAGTGACCCGCTTTCGCCCTCCGCTCGGGCCCGGCGTCCGCGTCGACACGCACGTCGTCGACGGGTACCAGATCCCGCCCTTCTACGACTCCCTCGTCGCGAAGGTGATCGTGTGGGGCGAGGACCGGCAGGCCGCGGTCCGCCGGGCGCGCCGAGCGCTGACAGAATTCGAGCTCGAAGGAGTTCCCACGACGCGAGAGCTGGCGCTGGACATCCTGGAGAGCGAGCCGTTCACGAACGGGCGCTACACGACGGGGTTCATCGCGGAGACCGGCGCGACGCTCCGCTCGCTCGCTCCCGAGGCACCGTGACGAGCCGCCGCGAAGCGCGCCGCATCGCCCTCGAGCTCCTCTACCAGTGGGACCTCACCGGCCAGCCGCTCGCGAGCCTGCACGACGGCGACGTGGACCCCTTCGCGCTCGAGCTCGCCGAAGGAGTCGCGACGAGCGCGGACGAGCTCGATCAGCGGATCACCGCCGCCTCCGACGACTGGCCCGCGGGCCGGCTCGGCGTGGTCGAGCGAAACGTCGTTCGCATGGGGCTCTTCGAGCTGGAGCGCGGCGACGTGCCGGTCGAGGTCGCGATCGACGAGGCGGTGTCCCTCGCCAAGCGCTACGCGAGCGAAGACGCGGGCCGCCTCGTCAACGGCATTCTCGGCCGCGTGGTGCGAGAGGCGAAGCAGACGTGAGCGAGCCGGACGCCGTCGCCCGGCTCCAGGAGCTGCTCGAGAAGGTCGAGTCGGCTCGGGCCCAGCTGGAGGCGTCGGACGACCCGGAGCGCGCGGTCGAGATCCTCCAGGAGCTCGCCGAGCTGGCCAAGGAGGTGCAGGCCGAGGTGGAGAACGCGCGCAGGGAGGCCGATGCATCGGCCTGACCACCTGCGCGAGCTCACGGAGGGGTTCCTCGCGGGCCTCCCGTTCGCGGACGAGCTCGGGCGGCTCGAGGAAGCGCTTCGCTACTCGCTCCTCGGCGGCGGCAAGCGCATCCGACCGGTCCTCTGCCTCGCGACGGGAGAGGCGCTCGGCCGAGAGCCCGCCGAGCTGCTTCCGGCCGCCTGCTCGCTCGAGCTCGTCCACACGTTCAGCCTCGTCCACGACGACCTGCCGGCGCTCGACGACGACGACCTGCGTCGCGGCCAGCCGAGCTCGCACGTCCGCTTCGGCGAGGACGTCGCGATCCTCGCCGGCGATGCCCTGCTCGCGGAGGCGTTCCGGCTCGCGCTGCGTTACCCGTCGCCGGCCGTCGCGCGCGAGCTGGCCGAGGCGACGCTGGGCATGATCGGGGGCCAGTATCTCGACGTCACGACCGACGGAGAGCTGGACGCGGACGGCCTGCGGCGCCTCCATGCGCTCAAGACGGGGCGGCTGCTCCGCGCCGGCGTGACGACCGCCACCGCCGTGGCAGGCCTCGCGCCGGCCGAGGCCGGGCCGTGGCGGGCATTCGGAGACGAGCTCGGTGTCCTCTTCCAGATCGTCGACGACATCCTCGACGCGACCGGCACGGCGGAGGAGCTCGGGAAGACGCCGGGGAAGGACGAGGTGGCTGGGAAGGTGACCTACGTCTCGCTGCACGGGCTCGAGGGCGCGCGGGAGTTGGCCGACGAGGCCAGAGCGCGGGTCAACGGGCGCCTGGAGAGCCTTCCGGCGGACACGTCCGTGCTCGCGGAGCTCGTCGCCGCCATCCGCGACCGTTCGAACTAGATGCTCGGCCGGCGATCACCGTACTCGCGGATGACGGCTGCGACACGGCGCCGGCTCGTCGCGTTCGCCCTTGCCCGTACCAGCCGGTACGGGCCGCGGGCGATCGCGGCGCCCGGCTTGGTCGCAGCCGCCCCCGACGAGCACGCCGACCGCCGGCCGAGCATCTGATGCTCCACCGCCCGGCCGACGGGGGAACGATCGTCATCGGCCAGCCTGCGCACGCCTGGGTGTCCGGCCAGATCGCGCGCGCGTGGGCCGAGCCCTTCCAGCCCCGGGAGGAGGTGTGCCTGGCGGCCGACCAGCACGACATCGCCTGGGTCGGGTGGGAGCGGTCGCCGGAGTGGGATCCGACGACGGGCCTGCCGTACACCTTCTCGGCGCTGCCGCGCCGGCGCCGCCTCGAGCTCTGGTCCGGGGCCGCGACGCTCCTCTTGCCCCAGTCGCGCTATGCGGCCCTCCTCGTCTCGCTGCACGGGACGCTCTTGGTCGAGCGCTTCCCGCCGGGAGGCGACGAGGACGTGCGGCGCGCCCTCGCCGACTACCTCGAGCGGGAGCGCGACTTCCAGGCGCGCGTCCTCGAGTCGCTGCGCGGCGACCGGCGCTACGGCGCCCACGCGACCCCCGAGGCGGTCGAGCGCAACCGCGAGCTGATCTTCACCTGGGACGGGCTCTCGCTCGCGCTCCTCCACGGTGTGAGGGGCGAGAAGGCCGCCGTCGGTCACACGCTCGCCCCGCTCTACGGCGACCCGACGCGGGTGACCGTGTCGCCCTGGCCCTTCCGCCGGGACGAGGTGACGCTGTCCTGCGACGGCCGCTTGCTGACAGAGACCTTCGCCGACGAGCGCGAGCTCCGCCGCGGTCTCGCAAAGGCCGCCTGGACGACGATCGAGACGAGGCTCTCCCCCCGCGAGCCGGTTTCCGCCGGCGCAGATCCGTGACACTTCGCCCGCGGGCTCACGGGGTACGCTCTCGCCATGAGCGCCAAGAAGCGCCTGGACGTGCTGCTCGTCGAGCGGGGGCTGGCCGAGACGCGCTCGCAGGCGCAGGCCCTGGTCCTCGCCGGCCGGGTGAAGGACCATTCGAAGGCCGGCGAGCAGGTGGACGAAGCCGCCGAGCTCGAGCTCTACGAAGGTCTGCGCTTCGTCTCGCGCGGCGGGGAGAAGCTCGCGGCTGCGCTGGAGGAGCTGGAGGTGGACGTCGCGGGTGCCGACGTCCTCGACGTCGGCGCCTCGACGGGCGGCTTCACCGACAGCCTGCTCCAGGCCGGGGCGGCGCGGGCGATCGCGCTCGACGTCGGCTACGGGCAGCTTCACCCCAAGCTCCGGGACGATCCGCGCGTGACGGTGCTCGAGCGGACGAACGTCCGCGGGCTCCGGTGCGAAGAGCTGCCGTTCCGGCCGACGCTCGTGGTCTGTGACGTCTCCTTCATCGGCCTCGCGAAGGCGCTCCCGCCTGCCCTCGCCTGTGCGGCGCCCGGCTGGGAGGCGCTCGCCCTCGTCAAGCCGCAGTTCGAGGCCGGGCCCGCCGACGTCGGCAAGGGAGGCGTCGTGCGGGACCCGGACGTGCACAGACGGGTCGTCGACGAGGTCGTCGCGCAGGCGCCCGGCTGGGGCGCGACGGTGCTCGGCGTCGCCGAGTCGCCCGTCCGCGGGCCCAAGGGGAACCGCGAGTTCTTCGTCCACCTTGCCGACGCAGGCCGCACCGCGTGAACGCGCCGGTACGCACCGTCGGCGTCATGGTGACCCATGGTCGTCCCGATGTAGCCGAGGAGGCCGTGCGCCGCGTCGAGGCGGCGGCGGCCGCCGGTGGGGTCCAGCTCGGTTCCCTCGAGAACGGCGACCTCGACCTCCTGGTCGTGCTCGGCGGGGACGGCACGATGCTCCGCGCCCTTCGGGCGACGCTGGGCACCGGCATCCCCGTGCTCGGGATCAACTTTGGCCGCGTCGGCTTCCTCACGACCGCGGACGACGACGTGCTCGAGCCGGCGCTCGCGCGTGCGCTCGCCGGCGAGCTGCGCGTCGTCGACCTCTGCACGCTGGAGGCGAGGTTCGACGGGGAGACGCACCCCGCCGTCAATGACGTCGTCGTCACGAGCTCGCGCCCGGGACGGATGGTGCAGCTGGGGTGGGAGGTGGCGGGCGAAGACCTGGGCGACCAGCCCTGCGACGGGATGATCTGCTCCACGCCCTCGGGCTCGACCGCCTATAACCTCTCGAACGGCGGGCCGGTGCTCATGTGGGGCCTCGAAGCGATGGGGATGACCTTCGTGGCGCCGCACTCGCTACGCGCGCGGGCGCTCGTCGTGCCGCGAGGGCTCGACCTCCGGATCACGAACCGCTCCAAGGAGCTGCCCGTCACCGTGCTCGTCGACGGGCACGCCGTCGGCGAGCTGGAGCGCGACGGGGAGATCGCGGTCGTGGTCGCGTCGAACCAATGCCGGCTGGCGATGCTGCCCGAGGTCACGTTCTTCACGCGCTACCACGAGGTCTTCCCGTAGTGCCCCTCCAGGCACTACTCGCCTGCCTCTGCCCCGCGATCACGCGGCGCCAGAGCGCACCCTCGCCCTTGCCAAGGCGTCCAGCCTTGGCTTCGAACGAGTGCGCACCCTGGCTTGGTGCTCGCGACGCAGAAGCGAGGCAGCAGTGCCTGGAGGGGCACTAGATCGTGGCGCTTGGCCGCCTGCGCATCGAGAGCTTCGTCCTCATCCACGAGGCCGACCTCGCGTTCGCGTCCGGCTTGAACGCGGTGACCGGAGAGACCGGCGCCGGGAAGACGATCCTCGCCCAGGCGGTCGGCCTCCTGCTCGGGGCGCCGGGCGACGCCGCGTACCTCGGCCCGGGAGCGGAGGAAGCCTACGTCGAGGCCGAGCTCGATCTCCCGGAGAGGATTCTCGACGACCCGGAGCACCAGCCGCTCGCCGAGCTTCGGCCCGCCGGGGAAGAGGGCCTCGTCGCGGCGCGCCGCGTGTTTGCGGACGGCCGCACGCGCGCGTATGCGTGGGGCAGGGCCGTCCCGCGCGAGGATTTGGCCGCGCTCGTCGAACGGCTCCTGGCGATGTCGGGGCAGTTCGAGCAGCGACGGCTGGCGCGGCCGTCGCACCAGCTCGACGTCCTCGACGCCTTCGTCGGCGAGGAGCAGCTTCGCCGCCGCCTCGAGCTCCAGCACATCTGGCGCGAGCTGCTCGCGGCCCGCCGTCGCCGTGACGAGCTGGCCGGGGCCTCGGCGGACCGGTCACGGCGGCTCGAGGAGCTCGCGGAGCTCGTTGCCCGGACCGAGGGCATGGAGGCGGGCGACGAGGAGGCACTCCTCGCAGCCCGGGAGCGGCTCCGCCACGTCACGGAGCTGGCCGAGGCCGCCTCCGCGGCCGCGGAGGCGCTCGACCCCGAGGATGCGGACGTTCCCGGGGCCGCCGACCGCGTCGCCGACGCGGTCCGCGCACTCGAGGGCGTCGCCGGGCTGGCGCCGGAGCTGGGCGAGATCGCGGCCGACCTCGGCGAGGCGGAGATCCACGCGCGCGAAGGCGCGTCGGGCCTGCGAGCCTTCCTGGCGTCGCTCGAGGCCGAGCCGGGCCGCCTGGAGGCGGTCGAGGCCGAGCTGGAGAGGATCGCCGACGCGCGCCGCCGCTTCGGGGCCGCGGACACCGAGGAGCTGCTCGCCCGCGCGGCCGCGGCCCGCGCGGAGTTGGAAGAGGTCGAGGCGGGAGCCGATCCGCTGGAGGCTGCCGACCGCGCGGTGGCGGAGGCCGACGCGCGCGCCGCCGAGCTCGCCGCGGCCCTCACGGCCGCCCGCTCCGACGCGGCGCCCGCGTTCGCCGACGCCGTCGCCGAGGAGCTCCAGGGCCTCGGCATGGGCGACGGCGAGTTTCGCGTCGAGCTCGGGCAGCGCGAGCCGGGCGCAGCGGGCCGCGACGTCGTCGCCTTCCTCGTCCGCCCGAATCCCGGCCTCCCGTTCGCCCCGGCGGCCGAGACGGCCTCCGGCGGCGAGCTCTCGCGCATCGCGCTCGCGCTCCGCGCCGTGGCGCATGCCTCGGCCGGCGAGCTGACCGTGGTCTTCGACGAGATCGATGCCGGCATCGGCGGCGAGACCGCTCACGCGGTCGCCGACGCTCTCGCCCGGCTCGCGGGCCGCGCCCAGGTCCTCACCATCACGCACCTGCCCCAGATCGCGAGCGTCGCCGAGGCGCACTTCCGGGTCGAGAAGGTGCCGGGCGACCCGACGCGCACGCACATCGAGCGGCTCGAGGACGCCGAGCGGAGGGAGGAGCTGGAACGTATGCTGGGTGGCGCCGAGTTCCTCTCCACGGTGCGCCGCAGGTGACTTTCGTCGAGTTCAACGGAACCGCGAGGCTGGACAAGCGGACGAAGCGCCTCGTCAAGCGCCTCGGCCCCGCCGACATCGCGATCATCGACCACCCGAACCTCGACCTGATCTCGGCCGAGGAGCTCCTCGAGACCGGGGTGCGTGTGGTGGTCAACGTGTCCCCGTCGTCGACCGGCGACTACCCGAACGCCGGGCCGCTCGCGCTCGTCGAAGGCGGCGTCTGCCTGATCGACGCGCCTGGGGCCGAGCTCTTCGAGGAGGTCAAGGACGGCGAGCGCCTCGTCGTTCGGGGCTCGAGCCTCTTCCGGAACGGGTCCCGGCTGGCCGCCGGCCGGGAGCGCGCGGCGGACGAGCTCGCGCGCGACCTCGCCGAGCAGCGCACGCGGGTGAGCGCCGCGCTCGAGGCCTTCGCCGAGAACACGCTGCACCACCTGCGCGAGGAGACCGCGCTGCTCTCCGAGGGAGTGCAGATGCCGCAGCTCCGCACCAGCTTCCGCGACAGGCACGCGCTCGTCGTCGCACGGAGCACCGAGACGAAGCGCGACCTCTCGATCGTCGCGCCGTACATCGGGGACTTCAAGCCGGTGCTGATCGGCGTGGACGGCGGCGCCGACGCGCTCCGCAGCGCCGGGTACAAGCCCGAGGTGATCGTCGGCGACATGGACTCCGTCTCGGACGCGACGCTCGCCTGCGGTGCCGAGCTCGTCGTCCACGCGTACCCCGACGGCCGCGCCCCGGGCCGCGCGCGGCTGGACCGGCTCGGGCTCCCGTCGACCGTCCTGCCGACCCCGGGGATCTCCGAGGACGCTGCCATGCTCCTCGCCTACGAGAAGGGTGCGGAGCTGATCGTCGCGGTCGGGACGCGCTTCAACGTGATCGAGTTCCTCGAGCGCGACCGCGCCGGCATGTCCTCGACGTTCCTGACCCGCCTCAAGGTCGGCGAGAAGCTCGTGGACGCCCGCGGCGTGTCGCGGCTCTTCCGGCCGCGGGTAGGCGTGGGCATGGTGCTCGCGTTCGCGCTCGCGTCGCTGGCGGCGATCGCCGCCGTCCTGATCGCATCGCCCGAGCTGCGCGACCTCGTGTCGGCGCTCGTCGAGCGCCTGCGATCGCTCGTCGGGATCGAATGAGCCGCGTCGAGGCGACGGCCGTCCTCCAGTCGGATCGGAGAGACGTCTGGGCCCTCGTCGCCGAGCCGTACCACCTGCCCGACTGGTGGCCCGCCTACACCGGGGTCAAGCCGGACCGCCGTGGCCTCGCAGAGGAGGCACGCTGGCAGGTCGTGCGCAGCAGCTCCCCCGGGCTCCTGCGCAAGCCGGAGGGTGAGGGCCTGATCGTCCTGACCCGTGTCCTCGAGGGGTGGGAGCTCGGCTGGCATGACGTCAAACAGGGAATCGCCGCCGGCCTGCTGCTCGACAACGCGGGCAGCGGCCGGACGCGCGCGACGACCTACGTGGACGGCCCGTGGCATCGCTTGGCCCTCGAGGGCGCGCGCGGCCTCCCGCAGGCCGCCGTAACGCGCCTCCACGACCTCTGCCAGACGGCTGCGGCGCTCTGAGACTAGTCTGACCCTCGATGTTCGGCCTCCGCTACCACGTGGCCTCGCTGGCGGCCGTCTTCGTCGCCCTCGCGGTCGGCATCCTCCTCGGCGTCGCGGTCTCGGGCAAGGTGACGGACGCGGGCGAAGACATCGAGCTCCAGAACCTGAAGGACGACATCGAGAACCTGCAGAACGAGCTCGACGCCGCCCGCGCGGCCGAGCAGGCCGCGACCGAGCGGGGCCAAGGGGCCGAGGAGCTCTTCGCGCTCGCCTACCTGACGCTGATGGACAGGCGGCTCGAGGGGAAGAACGTCGCCGTCGTCTTCCTCGGCCCCGCCGACGGCAGCGTGCGCGCTGACGTGGAGAGCGCGCTCGCCGACGCCGGCGCCGGCGCTCCGACGCGAGTGGTCGCGCTCGACGTCCCGATCGACGCCGCCGAGCTCGCGGCCGCCCTCGAAGGTGACGAGCTGCTGGCCGGCTACGCGGACGACGAGGGGGACTTCTCCGAGCTCGGCAGGGATCTCGGCCGCGAGATGGTCGAGGACGACGAGACGCTCTGGACGATGCTCCAGTCGCAGCTGGTCGAGGAGCAGTCGGGCTCGGCGTCGGCGCCGATCGACGCGGCCGTCGTCGTCTCCAGCTGGACGCCGCCCGAGGAGGCCGGCGACGAGGGCTCGGCCGCGGAGGCCGAAGCGACCGCGTCACTCCTGGAGGGCGTCGTGAGCGGCCTGGACGGCGCCGGGATCCCCGTCGTGGGCGCCGCGGAGAGCGAGACTCCGGCCGCGGTCCTCGAGGGCTACCGCAACCAGGGGATCTCGAGCGTCGACGCCATCGACGACTCGGCCGGGCGGCTCGCGCTGGCGCTCTTGCTCGCCGGCGCCGAGCCGGGCCACTACGGCCTGCGCGACGAGGCAACGGACGGCGTCATCCCCCCGATCGAGCCGCTCTCGGTCGAGGGTGAGTAGCGTCGCAGGGCCCGACGGCCTGACGATCCTCGTCCCCGCCAGGAACGAGGAGGAGAGGATCGCGGAGACCGTCGACGCCCTGAGGCGTGAGTTCCCGGACGCGGAAGTGCTCGTCCTCGACGGCCGCTCGACCGACCGAACGGCCGAGCGCGCCGAGGCTGCCGGCGCCGTCGTGCTCCGCCTCGGGAGGCTGGGGAAGGGCGAGGCGCTCTCGGCCGGCGAACGGGCCGCTCCGCCGGGGCCGCTCCTGCTCGCGGACGCCGACCTGCGCGGGTCGCTGCGCCCGCTCGTCGAGAGCGAAGCCGACGTGGTCGTCGCGGCGTTCAGCCGCCGAGTGGGCGGCGGCTTCGGGCTCGCCAAGCGCGTCGCGCACGGGCTCGTGCGCATCCGAACGGGCAGAGACCTGCGCGAGCCGCTCTCCGGGCAGCGGCTGCTGCGACCCTCGGCGCGGGCGGCGTGCTTCCCGCTGGCTCCGGGGTTCGGCGCCGAGGTGCGAATGACGATCGACGCCCTCCGCGCCGGGCTCGCCCTCGAGGAGGTCGAGCTCGACCTCGACCACCGGGCCACGGGCCGGGACGCTGCCGGCTTCCTCCACCGCGGTCGTCAGCTCCTCGACGCGATCCTGGCGACTGGGCCGCTCGGGATCAACCACCGGGGACTGCGGCTCCCGCTCGTCGGCTGGGCGACGGCGAACCAGGGCGATCCGGGCGTCACGCTCGTCATGCTCTTCGGCTTCCTCGACGACGCCTTCAGCGGAGACGAGCGCGGCTTCCGCGAGCACCTGCGTGCCCGGCGGACGACGGGCGCCCTCAAGGCCGTCGGCATCCCGCTCGTCGGCCTCTGGCGGACGCGAAGCCTGAGCGGCGCGCTGCTCTTCGCCCTCGCAGCCAACTTCGCGAACCAGCTCGACACCCGGCCCGGCCGGTGTCTGAAGGCCTACCTGCTCGCCGCCGGCCCGCTCCGTGCTCCGCTCGGTTTGGCCGTCCTCCTGCTTCCCTACGATCTCGCGGAGAGGACGATGCTGGGGGACGCGGGATCGAATGCGCTCGGAGCCGTGCTAGGCTTGAAGTCCGTGGACCGCCTCCACGGATTTTCTCGTTGGGTCGCGATCGGGACGCTCGCCGGCCTCAACCTCCTCGGAGAGCGCATGTCGATCGGCCGCCTGATCGAGCGGGCGCCCGGCCTGCGCGAGCTCGACCGCCTGGGGCGGCGGCCGTGAGGGAGCGCGCGACGAAGTACGTCTTCGTGACCGGGGGCGTGGTCTCGTCGCTCGGCAAGGGCATCAGCGCTGCCTCGCTCGGGCGGCTGCTTAAGGCGCGCGGGCTGCGCGTGCAGGTGCAGAAGTTCGACCCGTACATCAACGTCGACCCCGGCACGATGAGCCCCTTCCAGCACGGCGAGGTCTTCGTCACCGAGGACGGTGCCGAGACCGATCTCGACATCGGGCACTACGAGCGCTTCGTCGACGAGAACCTCGGCCGCAATGCGAACCACACCTCGGGCTCGATCTGGTACGCCGTCATCCGCAAGGAGCGGAAGGGCGAGTACCTCGGCTCCACGGTGCAGGTGATTCCGCATATCACGAACGAGATCAAGGCGCGCATACGCCGGGTCGCGGACGTCAGCGACACCGACGTCGTCATCTCCGAGATCGGCGGCACCGTGGGCGACATCGAGTCGCTGCCCTTCCTCGAGGCGATCCGCCAGTTCCGCCGCGAGGTCGGGCCCGAGAACGTCCTCTACCTCCACGTCACCTTCGTGCCCTTCATCGAGACGGCCGGCGAGCTGAAGACGAAGCCGACGCAGCACTCGGTCAACGAGCTGCGCCGCATCGGTATCCATCCCGACGTCGTCATCTGCCGCTCGAAGGACCGGCTCTCGCGCGATATCCGAGAGAAGATCGCCCTCTTCGCCGACGTCGACGCCGAGGCCGTGATCGCCAACGAGGACGTCAGCGACGTCTACCTCGTCCCGCAGGCGCTCCGCGAGGAGGGCCTCGACGCGCTCGTCGCCCGCAAGCTCGGCCTGCCGGATGTCGAGCCGGAGCTGGGCGAGTGGGAGCAGCTCGCCGAGCAGATTGCCCAGCGGAGCGGCGAAGTCGAGATCGCGCTCGTCGGCAAGTACGTCAAGCTGCACGACGCCTACTTGTCAGTGCACGAGGCGCTCAAGCACTCCGGCATCCACCACGGCGTCGGGGTCAACGTGCGCTGGTTCGACGCCGAGGGCATGAGTCTCGAGGAGGCGGCAGCCGAGCTCGACGGCGTCGACGGCGTCCTCGTCCCCGGAGGCTTCGGCTCCCGCGGCTGGGAGGGGAAGATCATGGCGTGCCGGGTCGCGCGCGA
>Ga0081538_10002167_pt1 | contig 19470 bp, 16 predicted proteins | sample TabmetS5T2R1_FD_71022 | JGI IMG/M metagenome (GOLD analysis project Ga0081538, IMG submission 71022) | Tabebuia heterophylla rhizosphere microbial communities from the University of Puerto Rico - S5T2R1 | ecosystem: Host-associated > Plants > Roots > Rhizosphere ... | reverse complement strand
TCATCGCACCCTCACCCCTACCAGTTGCGCCGGCGAGCGTGGCGCGTGGCCGGCGACGTTTCGGTTGGATACGACCGCGAGCCCGTGGACCTGTCAAGCCGCCGACGGAGCGACCTTGCGCTCCAGCAGCCGGTACAGTCCACGGGCGACCGCACGGGCAAGGCAGCGGGTGAGCGGCCAGCAGGCGTTCGGCGGTCAGCCGCAACGCCCGGACCGTCGCGCGGTGCTCGACCGGGTCGGTGGGCGCAGCGACCAAGGCCGCGCAGGCCTGCGCCTGAGCAGCCCAGGTGCCCCGGCGCAGCCGGGTGCGCAGCGGCTCCGGGGCGGTGACCAGCAGCGCCTTGAGCTGCCGGCGGGCGTCGGTGCTCACCTTGCCCGCCCCGGAGCTGGCAGGCTGCAGCACTCGTAGCGCCTCGGCTGGCCACGCTGGCGCGGCGTGGCCAGGTGCTCACGGCTCACGGCCTCCCGGCCGGCGCGGATGGCCTCCAGCGGGTCACTCTTGACGCCAGTCCGACCCCGCCGGCGCTTGGGCCGGTCGACCTCGACCACCCACTCGCCCCGGCAGGCCAGGAAGCTTGCCAGGCCGGCGCCGTAGCAGCCGGTACCCTCCGGCGCCCAGCAGCGGCGGCCCGGGGCCCGCACGATCGCCGAACCGAGCAGCTGCTCGCAGCCGGCCTGGTCGCTTTCGATCTCCAACTCGGCGACCACACCGCCGTTGCGGTCCAGGATCGCAGCGGCGTGGCGGTCGCGGTGGGTGTCGACCCCGATGACCTGATCGACCTTGCCTTCTAGCATGGGCACTTGCGGTTGTCCTCCTCCCAGGGCGGCGACCGTGGTCGGCACCGGCCTGGGTGGAGTCACCGCGCGACAGGACTGTGAGGGGTCACGACCGCGAGGTCGGACAGGCTTCTGATCAGGTCAGCGATGTGGTGGGCCAGGCCGGTGCCGATAGCGCGGGGGCACTTCGCTTCCACGCACATCCCAGATGGCCGGTGACGAGTGGGGCCACCCGCGCTGCCGCCGGGCAGCCTCCCACGCGCCCCCATCAGCAGATCAACCGCTCCTCCTCGGACGGCCGGTGACGATCGGAGCCACCCGCCTACCAGCACCGACCTGAACCAACCCAGGCGGGTACTGCCAGAGGAGCATCACACTGATGAACGATTCCGCTCACGGAGCCGGGCCGCGTGATGGGTGGTCCCAACCAGCCAGCATACGAACCTTCCAACCGCTGGTTGAGGGTCCAGCGGTTCGGCTGGCCAGGCGTCATGCCAAGGTCACGCGCGAGGGATATCGGGTTTGATGGACATCGTCGATCTGCCGCGCTCCCCGACCTCGACGCTCCGCGTACGGACACGTTGAGGCGATCTCCCGAGCAGCATCGCCGCCGCCCTTCGCCTAGGGTGAGCCAGGCGTGATGCGGTAGCGTGCCCACCCACCACCATGAGGCAAGGGTCCTGTAGAGCTCGGCTACTGCGCATCGCCGCGGTGAGGGCCGGTGGTGATGGCGGTGCGGAGTTGGGTGAGGACTACTGCCTCGGCAGCCGTTGGGCGGCGCAGCCGGTACGGATCCAGCCGTACGACCAGACCATGGCGTAAGACGATCGTGACGAGGTCAAGCCTGAGCGCCTGGTGCTGTTCTTGGAGCCGGAGGCAGTCCCGCCAGCAAAGAGGATCACGGTCGACAGCATCGAGCACGGCGGCCTCGAACGTGGCCGGTACCTCCCGGGTGAGCATCCGGGGCAGGCTGGTGCGCTCGGAGCCGATGAACATGCCGAAGCCAGTTCGGGAGCAGAACTGGGTGAGACCGAGCCACTTGGCGAGGTTGACGAACAGAAGCATGTCGTAGGGATCTTTGATCTCGGCAAGGATGCGGCGCCCGTCCCGGAGTGCGATGAGCACATCGGGATGGTAGTAGCTGGTCTGACCGTCGAGTTGGTAGGCGATCCGCTGGGGTTGCTCCTGATACCAGACGATCTCGTCGAGTCCGTCGAGCGCGGCGTAGAAGCGCCACTCGTTGTGGGACTCGCACGGGATCTCGCGGCCGAGCTTGTCGCTGAACCAGGTGAGTACGGCGCCGTCCTCGCGAGGTGCCACGTCGCGGCTGCGGGTGGGACGAGTTCGCAGCGGGGTGACCTTGGGCGTCTGTGGCCAGTGCGCGCCGCCCAACAACAGCGTCCGGAAGCTGGCCGTGGCGTGTTCCTGCCGTGCTCGCCGGGAAGCAAGCTGCTGCTGGTGACGCTGCTCGGCGTTGAACGCACGCAGGTAGGCGTCGACGGCGGTCTGGGCGTCGTCGTATGAGCGGCCACCCAGGTATGCCAGCAGCACGGCCGTGGGGCGCAGCGGCAACCGGCTGGCCTCACTGGCGACATACCCGACGGTGACCTGCTGCCAGTCGGGACGGTCAGGGGCGGCGAGGCTGATGGCCAGGGTGATCAGTGCTCCGCAGGGATCGTCACTTGCTCCTGCGGTGCGCCGTCGGGTGCCTGTGGTCTTGATGCGCTGCAGCGCCCGTTTCTGGAGCTGGCGAATGCGTTCCCGTGAGAGCCGCAGGTCCCCGCCGATCTCCTGCAGGGTGCGTTGACCATTGCCGTCCAGCCCGTGGCGCAGCCGCACGATCCTTGCCTCACGGTCTGGAAGTGTCTGTGCGATGGCCTCGGTGAGCAGCTCAGCGATTGGCTCGCCCATCGATCCTTGTCATCTGGGGTGCCAGTTGGTCTTCGTCAAGACCGAGCGGCGCCTCGATCAGGAGCCGCCAAACATCGGCCTGCACCATGATGTGCGCCTGACCGCGACGACGCTAGCTGCTACCACGACCGCAGCAGCTGGCCTGCCAGCGCCGCCACGCCACCAACTAGCGCCTCGCCGCCAAGGCGGTCGAGCTCGGCTTCACCGACATCACGGAGTATCTGGCCGACTGGCTGCTGGTGCGGGGGTGGCCGCTGGGCGACGTCACCGCCGAGCTCGGCGTGCACCGGGTCACGGTCCGGCGGGTGATAGACGAGCATGGCATCCGGCGGATCCGGCGGACCCACGGGAGCAGGCTGCCAGAGCGCGGGCTGGGTGCAGGTGCCCGTCTGGCAGGCGCGGCGCACCGCCCGGTTGGCGGAGCTGGGCTTCACGGACCTAGCCGGCTACCTGAACCGTCGATATTTCGAGCATGGTTGGTCGCCGAGCTGGCACGGCTTGGCCTCCCGGCGCTGACGCTGGACACGTAGAGGTAAGACGGCGGCACGCTGGGCGGGAGGCCACCAGGGCGGCTGCCCAGCGCACCCTCGTGCCCGCCCCGTTGCTCACCGCTGCAGGTTCAACGCCGCACCTCCCCTCTTCACGTGTAGCCGCACCTTGAGGCCCAGACTCCGCTCAGTGGCCTCCGTACATGGTGTAGCCACGATTGCGCAGGCGCCTGGCGAGCTCCTGCTCCATCACGACGGCTTCGTCGCGCGTGGCCATCGGGTTGAAGCGGCGATACAGCCCTGGTCGAAGGTGCTTCCCATACTTCCGCACATACCGAGAGGATCGGTAGCCATCGTTGTGCTGATGAGGACGCTCCGTCGGCGGCACCACGCTCTGGCCAACGTAGACGGAGGGATATCTGGGGTCGCGGCGGGGGACCGGTCGCGTCGCTGAGAGTGGTGTAGGAGGGCCAGCGGGGCCGGATGTGAGTTCGGCCATCGCGGGCCTCATGATCGTCGGTCTGTTCCCGCAGACAGGCGAAGGAGACACCACGATGGCCGACCGGCCCAGGATGACCGCTGCCCAACTGGTGGACAAGCTGCTGGCCAGCGAGCACGCCGACGTGCTGCGCGAGAGCGTCGCGTGGTTGGTCGCCGAGCTGATGGACGCCGAGGTCGCCACCTTGGTCGGCGCCGAGCTCGGCGAGCGCGCCCCTGGCCGGCGCACCACCCAACGCAACGGCTACCGACCCAGGACTTGGGATACCCGCGTCGGCCAGCTCGAGCTGGCCATCCCCAAGCTGCGGGCTGGCAGCTACTTCCCCTCGTTCCTGGAGCCCCGCCGGCGCGCCGAGCAGGCCCTGGTCGCGGTCGTGCAGGAGGCGTACGTCAACGGCGTCTCCACCCGCAAGGTCGACCGGCTGGTCGCCCAGCTCGGCCTGCAGGGCATGACCAAGGACCAGGTGTCACGGCTGTGCCGCGGCCTGGACGAGCAGGTCCGGATCTTCCGGGAGCGGCCCCTGGCGGGCGCCTACCCGTACCTGTGGCTGGACGCCAAGGTTGAGCGCGTGCGCGAGCCGGGTGGGGTGCGCCACAAGGCGCTGGTGATCGCCTACGGCGTGCACCACAGCGGCCGCCGCGAGGTGATCGGCCTGGACGTCGGCCAGGCCGAGACCGAGAGCTTCTGGCGCGAGTTCCTCCGCGGCCTGCGCGCCAGGGGCTTGGACGGGGTGCGGCTGTGCGTCTCCGACGCCCACGCTGGCCTCAAGGCCGCGATCGCCCAGGTGCTGGGCTGCCCGTGGCAGCGCTGCACCGTCCACTTCCTGCGTGACATGCTCGGCCACGTCAGCCGGGCCCAGCAGCCGCTGGTCTCCGGCGCCATCCGCGGCATCTTCACCGCCGCCACGGCCGCCGAGGCTCGTGAGCGGCTCGGCCAGGTCGTCAACCAGCTACGCCCCCACGCCCCAAGGTCGCGGCGCTGCTGGAGGACGCCGAGGCCGACCTGCTGGCCTTCTACGCCTTCCCGTTGCTCCTATGTCAAGCGGCGGCCTGATTCATGGCGTCGGTGGCGGTGGCGTCGGTCAGGAGTGCCCGGTAGACCACATCGGACAGGCGCCGCTTCAAGGCCCGGATCTTCTACGCCTTCCCGTTGCTCCTATGTCAAGCGGCGGCCTGATTCATGGCGTCGGTGGCGGTGGCGTCGGTCAGGAGTGCCCGGTAGACCACATCGGACAGGCGCCGCTTCAAGGCCCGGATCGCCTCGGTGGGGGTGTCGCCGTTGGCGCGTCGGCGGGCCAGGTAGCGCTGGGCGTCAGGGTGGTGGCGGGCCTGGGTCAACGCGATGCGGTGCAAGGCCAGATTCAGCTGCCGGTTGCCGGTGCGGCTGAGCCGGTAGCGCTGTTTGTTGCCTGACCACACCGGCAGCGGCGCGGTGCCGTTGTGCCGGGCGTAGGCGTCCTTGGAGCGGAACCGCCGGATGTCGGCGGTCTCGCCGACCAGCTTGGCCGCGGTGAGCACGCCACAGCCAGCAAGCGCCAGCAGCGACGGCGCCAAGCGACGCACCCGTGGCACCAGGTCGGCCTCGAGCTGGTCGATCTGGGCGTTGAGCTCCCGCACCCGTGCGACCAGCTGGCCGGCGAGGTCGACCACGACCTGGTTGCCGTCACCATCGAAGCGGCTGAGGAACGCCTCGATGGCGGCCAGGTGGGTGGCTGGGGCGCGCGACAGCGACCGGGCGGGCGGCGCCACGGCGGGGTCGAGCTCATGCAGGTGCCAGCGCAGCCGGTTGATGACCCGGGTCCGCTCGGCGACCAGGTCGTCGCGGTGGTCGACCAGCAGCTGGAGCTCGCGGGCGGGCCCGTCCAGCTGGGCGGTGGGCAGCTCGGGTTCCCGCAGCGCCGCCCGGGCCACGGCCAGCGCGTCGATCGGGTCCGACTTGCCGTAGGTCCGGGCGGCGGTCCGGGCGTGGGCCATGAGCTTGGGCGGGACCCGCACGACCTGCTGACCGGCGCCGAGCAGGTCCCGCTCCAGCCGCCTGGACAGGTGCCGGCAGTCCTCGACCGCCCAGCGCCGCTCGGTGCCGAACCGTGACGCCCAGACCAGCAGGTCCAGATGGTCGGCCGTGGTGGTGCCGACGGTGCGTTCACCAAGCTTACGGCCGCGCTGGTCGACGGCGACGACCGTGTGGGTGCGCTTGTGCGCGTCGATCCCCAGGATCACCATGGTCGGGTCTCCTCTCACTGAGGTGGACGAGGGACCGGACCGGTCGGCGGGCATGCCTCAATGGGGCGACGCCACGCTCCTATCAAGCCACGCCGATCGGTCCGCGTCGGTGTTGCGGGCCGCACAACGGGAACTGGCCACGCGGGCACCGAGCACTTGAGCGAACCCGCAACACCGAGCAGCCTGCCATCAACCAAACCCCAGCCTGACATTGAGGCCGAGCACTGGTCCAAGCTGCGCTCCACGGATGAATGTTTCAAGGCTCGTGTGTGTTGTCGGCCGGCGGGGACGGGGTTAGCCTCCTGGGCGGGCGTGGTCGACCCCGGAGCAAAGAGCAGGGTCGTGGGGCTGGAAGCCCTGCCGCGCAGCTTGCCCTTGAGGGCCCAACCGTCGCGCCCCAGTGGTGGCGGCCACGCCCCTTGCCGTCGGGGTCGTCATCGGGGCTTGGTCGCTGGCCGCTTGGGTTGCCAGCCGGCGACCAGCTGGCGGTAGGCGGCCTCGGCCTGCTCGGTGAGGGCGCGCTCGCGCCGGCGGACCTCCTTGAGGGAATAGGCGGCGGCCGTGCCCTTGCGCCCGCGTCGGGGTGGCAGGCCGGCGCGCAGCTCCAGCGCCCGGAGCTTCTTGTCGGTCAGCGAGGGCCGGGCGAAGGCATAATCCTGCTCGCCGACCACCAGGTGCCAGCACAGGGTGGCGAGCTTGCGGGCGGTGGCGACCACCGCGACCTGCATGCCGCGGCGGGCCCGGACGCGCTCGTAGAAGGCACGCAGCGGCCCGGGGGTCTTGGCCGCGGCCCAGGCGGCCTCGACCAGCATGCCGCGGGCGTGGGCGCGGCCCTGCTTGGTGATCCGACCGTGCTGGGCGGGCTGGCCGCCGGACTGGCGCACCCGCGGGTTGAGGCCCAGGTAGCTGACCAGCCGCTGCGGAGAGGAGAACCGACCGAAGTCACCGACCGCGGCGACGATCGCCAACGCCACGGTGGCGTCCACGCCCGGGATGGTCACCAGCCGGCGGACCTCGGCGCGCTCGAGGGCGACCCGGCCGGGCTCGGCGTCGACGATGCGGAGCTCTTGGCCGTGGAAGTCGAGCTGGCGCAGCAGCGCCTGCACGGCCTGGTGCTCGTCTGGGGGTAGGTCCTGGGTGGCCAGCCAGGCCCGGCCCTTGGTGCCGAACAGGTCGGCGGCCGGGCAGCGACCGATGAGGTTGCGGTGCAGGATCGACTGGATCTGGTTCTTCAGCCGGGTCCGTTGCCGCACGAGGTGGGCGCGGCGGGCGACCTGGCGACGCAGCGCGTGGGTTTGGTCGTCGGGCAGCCAGACCGAGGGCAGGTAGTTGGCCGCCAGCAGCCCCGCCAGGACCGCCGCATCAACCTTGTCGGTCTTGACCTTGGCCTCGGCGATCGCCCGGGTCTTCTGCGGGTTGGAGACCACCACCCGACCGGCGTGGCGTTCCAGCAGCCGCGCGATCGCATAGGTGTTGCCGGTCGCCTCCAGGGCCGCCTCGTCAGTGGCGCACAGGCTGTCGGCGAAGTCCCGCAGGGCCTCCGGGGTGGTCTGGATCCGGCCGGCCTGCCAGATCACGCCGTCCTCCCAGATGGCGACCTGGGCGAACTCGCGGTGCACGTCCAGCCCGATGCATCGGCGCATCCCATCCTCCCTTCCTCCAGCTTGCCAAGGGAGCACAGGCGGGCAAACGACACCTACGGATCCGCGCTCGCAGCGCATCCGGGCGAGTCGCAGGGGCGGCCATGTACTAACTCGGGCTCGCGGCCCATGCAACGATCACCGGCCTGCCCAACCTGCGTTTGCTCCCGGACGCCCCTGTCCCGGACGGTCGCACCGTACTCCTCGGCCCACCAGCAACCACCGGCAGCCGATCCGTGGGCCCAGGCGGCATCCACCGCCTTTCATACCAGTTACCAACCCCCTGGAGCGGGTCAACCGCGAGGTCGGCCGGCGCTCGGACGTGGTGGGGATCTTCCCCAACGACGCCGCGCTGCTGCGCCTGGCCGGGATGCTGCTGCTGGAGCAGAACGACGAGTGGCTGGTCGGCCGCCGCTACCTGTCGGAGGCCTCCATGGCCCTGGTGGTGGCCACCGACTACCCGGACCCGTCCGCCGCGACCAGCAACCAGGAGGTGGCCCAGCTCACCGCGTCCTGAGCAGGCATTCCATGCCGACGATCACCAGCTACACCACCAAATGCGACTTGACTCGGGGAAACACCCACCGCATCGTCCAGCTCGACCACGTAGATGTAGTGGCGGCGCTGGGCTGCGCGTGATCGAGTAGCCAGGCGATCCATCATCTTGGTGCAACAGTCCGCCTCGCAGGTCCGCTCGTCGAGCCCGTCGCGCCAATCGGGCATGACCTGCACGGACTGGATCGATGTTGCTGACCTGAAAGGGAGACCATCTCCTCCCCTGGATCCCAACACCTACCGTGTCACCCCGCCAACCACGGGCCAACTGCGAACGTCGAGGAGAAACGATGATCGCCCGAATCTGGAAGGGCGCCGTCCGCAAGCAAGACGGTGACGCCTACGCCCAGTACATGCAACAAACCGGTGTGGCCGGCTACGCGAAGACTCCCGGCAACCGCAGCGTCTGGATGCTTCGCCGCAATGTCGATGACCGGACCGAGTTCATGATGTTCACGCTCTGGGACTCGCTGGAGGCCGTCAAGGCCTTCGCGGGCGACGACTATGAGACCGCCGTCTTCTACCCTGAGGACGAGCGGTTCCTGGTCGAGCGTGATCGTAGAGCCGTCCACTACGAGGTCGACACCTACACCGGACCGAATGTGGCGTGATTGGCGGGACACTCCACACCCAAGCATCACCGCCGTTCTTTGGCCAGGCCTGCAACCGCGAGGCCGGGGTGAGCATGTCGTCCTGTCGTCCAAGCTGGTTCCGACGCTCCACTGCCGCACAGAACATCGCGCTGCCGATGACCCTGGCGGGGACCAAGCGCGACCGGCGGTGACTCGACACCGTGGTGGAAACGGTCCGCGTGTCATCTGCCGGTCACGGCGATGCGGCCAGCATGGGCAAGAAGGTTCGTATGCTGTCGAGCTGCCGGTCGCGCTTGGTCCCCGCCAGGGGCCGTCTGTGCTGCTCAGCGCACGTTTGAGCACTCCGATGTGGGCCCAACCAGCCAGCATACGAACCTTCTACCCCTGGTTGAGGCCCCGTACTGCAGCTAGCCAGGCGGCATGCCAAGGTTCGCCGCAGTGGGTACCGAGGCGCCAGACCGTGAACGGCTTGCTTGGAGCCTCGGGAGGTGCCGCCTCCAGGGCAGCCTGGTGCCGCTCCTTCGGGCTGGCGCTGCGCGTTACGCTGGACCGGGGCAAAAGGAGGAGGATCCATGGGCGTCCGGCGGCTTGCGCACATCCCGGGCTTCAACATCGATCGGGTCGCCGCGGCGGCCGGCGACGACCCCGACGTCCTGCGCCTGGAGAACCTCGACACCGACATCCCACCCCCCGCAGCCGCACTGGAGGCGACCCGGGCGGCGATCGGCGAGGACGACGCGAACAGCTGGCTGCCGTTCACCGGCCGCGACGACCTCAAGGAGGCCGTGGCCGCCTACATCGAGCGTCGGGGTGGGCCACGCTATGACGGGCGCCGGGAGATCGTGATCACCAGCGGCGAGGGCGATGGGATGCTGGACGCCCTCTTCTGCCTGACCGATCCTGGGGACGAGGTCATCCTCACCGACCCGACCTACGCGGGCATGCTCAACCGGGTACGACTCGTCGGAGCGGTGCCACAACTCGTCCCGCTCCACGTCGCCAATGGGGAGTGGCGGCTCGACCTCGATGCCCTGCAGGGTGCGGTGACCGACCGCACGCGCGTCGTCTTCCTCAACAACGCGTCGTTTCCGTCCGGCTGGGTGGCGAGCGACGAGGAGTGGGAGGTGGTTGGGTCGATCTGCCGCGACCGGGACGTGTGGCTGCTGTACTGGAGTGGCTTCGAAGGCGTCCTGTTCGACGGGCGGCCGATCCGGCACCCCGCGGCACTGCCCGGCATGCGCGATCGCACCGTGATCGTGGGCGCCCCATCGTTGGAGCAGCGGATGATCGCCTGGCGCGTCGGCTGGGTGGTCGCGCCGGGTGAGCTCGTCGATGACGTCTCGCGGGTCCAGATCTACAACGGCCTGGTGCCCAGCGGGTTCGCCCAGATCGGCACGCGCGCTGCCCTCGGCGCGCCCGACGAGGACCTTGCCGCCGCGAACGCAGAGATGCAGCGGCGGCGCGACGAGACGCACCGCCAGCTCGACGGTCTCCCGGTCGTGCGGCCGGCGGGAACCTGGTCGCTGCTGCTGGACGTCGCCGCCCTGGGACTGGACTGTGTCGAGGTCTCCGACCATCTCCTCGGGCAGAAGGTCGCCGCCACCCCGATGCGTGGCTGGGGCGGCGAGATTGCCGATCGTCACGTTCGCTTCGTGTTCAGCAACGAGCCCGTCGGAAGGCTCGCGCTGCTCGGCGACCGGGTCCGCCGGGCGCTCGCGGTCGTCGGCGATCGAACCTGAGCGTTCCGCTACGCTCAGGCGCACGATGGAGTGGCAGGTGCCAACGCTCGCCGACGTCCTCGAGGCGCGACGTCGCATCCTGCGGCATCTGCGCCCAACGCCGCTGTTCGGCTACGCGGGCTTGGACGAGCTGCTCGGCGCCGAGGTCCTGGTCAAGCATGAGAACCATCAGCCGGTCGGCGCCTTCAAGGTCCGGGGCGGGGTCAACCTGGTCTCGCAGCTCAGTGCGGAGGAGCGCGAGCGCGGCGTAATCGCGGCCTCGACCGGAAACCACGGCCAGTCGGTCGCCTATGCCGCCCGCCTGTTCGGTGTGCAGGCGACGATCTGCGTACCCGAGCAAGCCAACCCGGTCAAGGTTGCCGCCATGCGCGGTCTGGGCGCCGGGCTGGTCTTCCACGGGCGCGACTTCGACGACGCGCGCCAGCACTGCGAGCAGCTCGCGAGCGAGCACGGCTACCGCTACGTGCACTCCGGCAACGAGCCGCTGCTGATCGCGGGCGTCGCTACGGAGACGCTGGAGATCCTTGAGGAGCAGCCCCAGACCGACGTGATCGTGGTTCCCGTCGGCGGCGGCAGCGGCGCGGCGGGCGCATGCATCGTCGCCAAGGCGATCAATCCGGCGATCAGGGTGATCGGAGTGCAGTCGGACGCGGCGCCGGCCGCCTTCCGCTCCTGGCGGGAGCGCCGTCTGGTCGAGGACAAGATGAAGACGTTCGCCGAGGGGCTTGCCACCCGCACGGCGTTCGAGCTCCCGCAGCAGATCCTTTGGCAGTGGCTCGACGACTTCGTGCTCGTCAGCGACGACGAGATCCGTGCCGCCCAGGCGCTGATGATCGAGGCGACCCGCAACCTCGTCGAGGCAGCCGGCGCGGCGCCCTTGGCGGCTGGTCTACGCCTGCGGGAGCGGCTGGCCGGCAAGCGCGTCGCGCTGATCTTGAGTGGCGGCAACGCCAGCCGAGAGCAGCTTCTGGAGGTGCTGGGCACCAGCAAGCGATGAGACGGAGGCGCCCCGTGTGCTCTCTCGGCGAGTTCGCAGGGATCTCAGTGACCAGCAGTCAGACCACCGCCGCACTGTCGCCGGCCAGTCGCTCCACGACCGCCCGGCCGATCCCCGCGAGTCACCCGTGACCGGCGCTTGCTTCCCGTGAACACACCCCATACCAAGCTCCTTAGGCACGACCATTCGACGCCGAGATCCGCGACGTCGCCGCCGACCAGGATGGGTGAGAAGGTTCGTAAGCTGTCGAGTTGCCGGTTGCGGCGCTCGCGGCCATTTCTGCTGCTCAGCGCAGGTTCAGGTCCCCAGAAGTGGGGCTGGCAGGCCTCGAACCTGCGACCTAGCGATTATGAGTCGCTTCTCTACCGTCCCCCGAATGCCGGCGCGTGTCGTCCTCGCAGGTCAGGTCCGGTGCAACGTCCAGCATGTGTGCTCTGGTCGGTTCGCGTGGTGCCCGGTGGAATGACCAACAGAATGACCAGATCTACTCCTCTCCATCATCGAGCGTCGAGGTGAGGTTGCTGATGAGCCATCTGGACGGCCTCGACAGGGTCGACCACGACGATCCCGGTCCTCGCTCGGAGTTCGCCTCGCTTCTTGAGCATGTCCTCATCGTCGCTCGTAACGAAGGCGTCGTGGCCGGCGATGAGATGCGCGACGAGATGCTGGACGTCGTTTGCCTTCCGACGCCATTTGGCCATGAGGGCTTCGTCGTCGGCCCGCAGCTTCCCGACTCTATAGGCCTCCGGGAGCAGAATCTCGTCGAGTGTCATGGCTACGGCCTTCTGCTCCTCGCTGAGGAGCACGGTGTCGATGCCGAGCCGAGAATAGTCGAGCCGGAACCCACCCGGCACGGTCCCAATGAGCGGCCGTTCGCTGAGCCAGGCTAGGTTGCGCTGGTGCTTATCCACCGGCGCGCGTTCCTGATCGTTGGCGAAAGCGGTAGTAGTCCACAGGCCGACCAAGCCATTGCGGGCGAACTCCACCAGCTCGTCGATCTGAGGCGCATACGGCTGGGCTTGGGCGCCGTGGATGACGCAGCTGGTGTCGAGGGTGAGTCGCAGCATGGGTTCCTCGCTCAGAAGATGCTCACGAACGGGACCGTACGGAGGCTAGCAGGACAGCCGCAGGCTCACAGTGGGATCAACCGCCAGATCCGTAGGCTGGTGCTCTACGTCCACCCAGTACGCCTGAGTCCTGTCTGTGCTGCTCAGGTCAGGTGCCGAATCCAGCCAGTTATCCCAAGTGCTGTGTGGTGATGGCTGGTGGACTGACGCCCGGACTGACATGAACCGAGGGACAGTCACCAGATTTGACATCTGGTGCTCCATCCACAACAGGGTCCAAGGTAACTATTCAGGTGCCAGTGGCTCGAGGACGAGTGGTCGCAACGCAGCTCGCCGGTGGTGCAGGGGCCGACCGGGCGCCGGCTTCGGCTGCGGGCGGCGGGCACGGCGGACCATGACCAGGCGAGTCTACCCACGGTCACGGCGGCGCCGGCATCGGGCCGGCACTGGCAGCCAGGGGTGATGCTCGGGCGGCCAGCGGATCGCCCACCACCAAGCCCAACCGGCACCGAGGCCCGTCCCCATAGGCGATCAGAGAGGGCCCCGGCGGGCTGCACGGGGCCCATCTCAGCGATCGCGGCGCGCTCCCTAGGGGCCGACCTCCCGGACGAAGACGCTGGCCGGGTCCGACCCGTGCGGCATGGTGAAGAACGGGAACACCGCCGACCCATCCGAGCCGAGGCCCACGTAGTCGCCCAGGAAGAACCCCCGCGCCACCGGAGCCTTGCGGCTGTCGAAGGAGGCGTCGGTCACCCGGAGCTCTGATCCCCAGCTGGCCGGGTTGGCGCAGTCGGCGTGGCAGTGGACCACGAACGCGTCGGTCGGGGTGGTCGCCCCACTATCGGCGGTGTTGTTGCGGAAGTCGTAGTAGCTGACCGCCACCGTGCCGTCCAGTACCTGCACCATCGGGGTGAAGGCCTGGTTGTTGCCGGCCGGCTCCCCTGCATCCGCCGGCGGGGTCTGGTTCACCCGGATCGGCGAGGACCAGGTGAGACCGCCATCCAGCGACTGCGAGAAGGCGATGCTGGAGCGCGGCCCGAACCGCAGGTCCTGCCACACCACGTAGACCGCGCCGCTGGTGGGGTCAACGATCGCCTCGGGGTTGATGTCGCCGGTGCGGTGCGGCGCGCCGTCGTCGGGGTCGACCACGATGCCCCGGCGGAAGTCGGCGATGATGGTCTCGCGCTTGGACCAGGTCGCGCCGTGGTCGGTGGAGCGGATCGCGGCGATGTTGAAGCCGCGGGTGTCGTGCTCGTTCTTGGCGCCGCGGAACAGCGTGAACACGTTCAGCACCTCGCCGTTGAAGGCGGCGTTGTCGGGGAGGACCACGACCAGGTTGCCGATCGTCTGGGCGATGGTGCCGGCCTTGAAGATCTTCCTGGCCGGCTCCCAAGTGTTGCCGCCGTCGGTGGTGCGGGCCAGGTAGATGTCACCGGCGGCCGCGCGCGCGTTCTCAAACGCCCGCGGGTTGGGGGGTGCGCCCAGCGGCGAGATCAGCCGGTCCCAGACCGCGTACACGAACCGGGAGTCGTTGGGGTCGGCAGTGATGGTGTTCTTGTCGTTGAAGACGCTGGGGTTCTCGTCGCGGATCAGCGTGACCGGGTTCTCCCAGCTGGCGCCGTGGTTGGTGGAGCGCATCACCAGCATGGCGCTGGGGAAGGCGTTGGCGAAGCCACCGGGGTTGGAGTTCACCGACAGGCTCATCAGGTAGGCGGTGCCGTTGGGCGAGATGGCCACCCACGGGTCGGAGGCCCGCTCGTAGTTGCCGCCGTTGGCGGCCGTGCCCCCGGTGCAGATCGACGACCTGGTCTGGGCGTTGAGGGTCCAGCTGGTCCCGCCGTTGGTGCTGGTGGCGGTGACCAGCCCCTCGGACCCGCCGTTGCTCCACCGGTCCTGCTGCCAGGCCCCGATCAGCACAGCGGGGTTCGACGGGTCCACGACGACGTGCGGCTCGACCTCGCTGTTGACGAACTCGGTCCCCCCCACGTTGCCGTCATCGCCGTCGCAGGCGGCGATCGGGCTGGCCCCTGAAACCTGCACCAGCGGACCGCTGGTGAACGGCCCAGCCGCAGCCGACCCAGCGCCGACCACCACCAGGAGCGTGAGTGCCGCCGCTAGGGCGATCCGCAATCTCGCACGAGGCATACCGGACCCTCCCTTGGGTCGTGCGAAAACGGACACCCAAGCTTCACCCCACCCCGCCGGCTGTCAAGCCCCGCGATGCAGCGGGATGATGCGGGGGCGACCATCGTGATGACGACGTCACGGGCTCGGTCGGAAGGTCTTGTGGGCTTCGCACCGGTTCAGTCCCAGGGCTTCGAACATGAGAAGGACGAGGGGCAGAGGGCCCTGGTAGACCTGAATAGTCACGGTCCGAGATACTACCAATCCAGACTTGCTGGCTACGCTGCAGCGGCTCTCAGGATGCTGAGCTGCTGCCTCAGCTGGGAATCCGAGGGGAACAATAGGCATCCACCTGGGATGACGGCTAGAGCCCGCGGCGGGGATTCGAACCCTCGACCTTCGATTACGAGTCGGATTCTCGGCGTCGGCCTGGTCGGCTCCAGACGGATCTAGCCTGCTCACGTGAGATGCCTCATCGGTCCAGACGGCTCCCGACGGATCCAGAACGATCGTCTGGATGATCAAATGGATGATCAAGGCGCATCCGACGGAAAATCGGATGCCAAGGCAAGCAAAACCCGCAGACTCACGTTCTGCGCTGTAGCCGCTACGCTCCGTGCATGGCGGTTCGAGACCTGCTGACAGCCCTCCAGACGCTCCCTCGGGACGCCGAGCTGCTCGCCTTCGAGGCCGGCTGCGAGGACTACTGCGAGCGCGAGGTCGATGAGGTCGAGTGGCAAGGCGGCCGGGTCTACCTGCACCTGGGCGCCCGCCGCGACGACCCGCCGCGAGGCTAGTACGCCAGCCGTAGATCGTGACCTGGCTGCTCGGGGGCGGACTGGGAGGCGGCGAGCAGGCGAGGGCGGCCACCGCTGAGCATCTGGTCTTTGGTTGTCCTCACGACACCGGATGATCAGCGGTGGCCGGGGTCAGCCATGACGCCGAGCTACGAAGTGAACTCCCCGAGGATGATTCCTTCGAGCTCGTCGCGGCGGAAGTGGACCCCGGCGGTGTCGCGGCCGAAGGCCATGTTGAACGCCAGCTTGTTCAGCTCGCCACCCACCGTCAGCGGCTCCCCCCGCCAGGGCCGCAGCGCCAGCCCGTCGTCGCTGGGCACCACCGGCTCGGGGATCACGAACTCGGGGTTGAACAACGCCTTGAGCACCCGCACCCCGGCCCCACCGACGGCGGCGGTGGCGCCCGGCTGTCCGGGGTCAAGGGCTGATGTCGCTTGTGGTACGGGCTCATATGTAGGTAGCAGGGCAAGCAAGAGTCACTCCAGGTCACCACCTCCATCCGAGGGCTTGAGCCGATCTTTCAGGCGGTAGCTGGGGCCGTTGATGGAGATGACGTCGCAGTGGTGCAGCAGCCGGTCCAAGATCGCGGAGGCCAACACGTCGTCGCCGAACACGCTGGCCCACTCGCTGAAGGCCTTGTTGGAGGTCAGCAGGATGGAGCCGCGCTCATAGCGGCGGGCCACCAGCTGGAAGACCATGTTGGCATCGGGGCGGGCCAGAGGCAGGTAGCCCACCTCGTCGACCACCAGCACGGCGGGCTTGAGGTAGGTCTGCAGCTTCTTGGCGAACCGCCCCGAGGCCTCCGCCTCTTTGAGGTTTCTGACGAGGTCGTCGAGGGTGGTGAAGTAGACCGAGTAGCCGGCCTGGCAGGCGGCGATGGCCAGGGCGACGGCCAGCATGGTCTTGCCGACCCCGGGCGGGCCGAGGAAGGCCACATTCGCCTTGGCCTCGACGAACCCCAACGCGGCGAGGTCGCGGACCTTGCGGGCATCCAGCTCGGGTTGGAAGGCGAAGTCGAATGCGTCCAGGCCCTTGTGGTGGGGCAGCCCCGACAGCTTGAGGGCGTTGCGGAACCGGCGGCCCTCCCGGACCCCGACCTCTTCCTCAAGCAGCAGGTCGAGGAAGTCCAGGTAGCCCATGGTCTGCTGCTCGGCCCGGGTGACCAGCGCCTCGAGGTTCTCACTCAGGTGGGCCAGCCGCAGCCGTTCGGCGTGCTCGCGGATGCGGGTGGCGACCAGCTCGCTCACGACGCCACCCCTATCAATTGGTCGTAGACGCCAAGGCGCCGCTGGGCGACCAGGACCCGGGCCGCCGGGGAGCTGGCCCAGCCACCGATCCCGGGCAGCTCGAGCTGGCCAGGCTCAGGGCAAGGAGGTGGGACGAGCTCGCCGTCGCCGGCACACGGCGGCAGCGGTGGGGCGTCGACCCGGTTGGCCAGGCCGTCCCAGTGGCTCTGGTCGACCACCCAGCCGCCACGGCTGGCGGCACGCGGGTGGATGGCCAGCAGCTCCTGGCTGGGACCCAGCGACCAGATCGCGACCTCGGCCGGGGTGACCCGCAGCTCGACCCGGCCGCCGGGGTGGACCTTGCGCCAGGGCACCGAGTAGTGGCTGGCCGCAAAGCTGATCAGGGCGTCCTTGCCGACCCGGCGGGTATGCCGATCACAGACCACATACGGCTGGGTGGGCAGCGGTGAAAGGGCGGCCCGGTCGCGTTCGGCCCGCACGGCGATCACCTCGCCGTGGGTGCGGTGGACCTGCGACCGGCGGTGGGGCAGCCAGGCGGCGAAGGCGGCGTCCAGCTCGGCCAGCGAGGCGAAGCTGCGACCCGCGAGCACGTGGCTGCGGACGATTTCCACCTGGCGCTCCACCCGCCCCTTGGTCTGGGCCCGGTACGGGGCAGCCAGCCAGATCGCAAAGTCGTAGTGGCCGGCAAACGCGACCGCCTCCGGGTGTAGCGGGGTGGCCTGGCCGCGGCCCACATGGCGGCGCACCACCGTCTTGGTGCGGTCATAGACGATCGTGGCTGGGACGCCGCCGAAGTGGGCGAACGCTCGGCGGTGGCAGTCCCAGAACGTGCCCAGGTCCTGCGACGCCGTGAAGCAGCAGAACGGGTCGCGCGAATACGACAAGGCCATGTGGAAGCTCGACACCCGCAACGTTCCGGTCGGGGTCTGGAGCTCGCCCTCGTCACCCCAGTCCACCTGGGCCTGGGCGCCGGGCAGGACCTCAAAGCGGCGGTGGAAGCCGGCCGGCTCGGGCTCAGCCTCGGTCAGGCGGGCCCGATGCTCCCGCACATAGACCTTGACGCGCTGGTAGTGGCCGGGGAAACCGTGCTCGGTGACCAGCCGCTCCCAGATCACGCTGGCCTTCAGCTTCGGCTGCCGGCGCAGCCAGGCGTCGATCAGGTGGGCGTAGGGGTCGATCAGGCGCGGGCCTGGTCCACGCTTGGCCGGCGCCGGCGGGCTCGAGCCGGCATCAGCCACCAGGTAGCGCTTGACGGTGCGCCAGTCATAGCCGGTCTCCCGGGCGATCTCGGCCCAGGTGGCCCCGGCGTCGGCCAGCGCCTTGAACGCGCGCAGTTCCATCCATCGCTCCTGCGAGAGGATCATGAGCTGCCATCCTCCGGCTCGGCAGGTTGGTCCCTACCGACCGGAGGATGGCCTCATGACAGGCGAACGGGGACGCTCGCCCTCCGCCGACCTACACGTGAAGCCGTACGCCAAACGACATGTGAAGGTGTACGCGGACACCCGGGTAGGCCGGATGCGTCGGGCAGCCCTCGGGGTAGGCCTGGGGGCACAGGTAGCTGCCATAGCGGGAGTAGAGCCGCTCCAGCACCGCCGCGCCGGTCAGCCTGGGGTGCAGCGGGTACGCCGCCTGGCCGGTGAGGTGGTGGTGGATCCTGCCGCCGGCCTCCTCCGGGCGCAGGCGCCGGTGGACCAGCCACTTGCGGTACCAGGCGGCCTTCATCGCGGCATTCGCCGAGCGGGCCACCCGGTCCAGCATGTCCGGCGCGCCGAAGGTGACCGCGCCGCTCTGGGTGGGGTGGTCGCGGTAGGGGTTGGCCTCGGCCAGCACCCGCCGGGGGCCGTGGCGGGCGGCATAGCCGAGCAGGATCAGCGCCGCGACCAGGGGGCCCTGGTAGGAGAAGTCGCGGTGCGACCACTCGCCCAGGCCGCGGCCGCTGCGGATGAACCGTGGGGCGGGGTCGAACCGCGCCTCGGTGCTGGGGGGCTGGCCGTTCTGGGCCGCCAGCCAGGCAGCATAGCCGGTGAGGTGGTCGCTGCCCGGGGCGGTGGTGCGGTAGCGCTGCTCGGTGGGGGTGCTGCCAAAGGGGTAGGGCTGCAGCAGGAACTGGGAGGCGTACGGGCCGCTGCTCACCCCGGGCAGCCTCGGGTCGGTGGCGCGAAACAGCGTTTGGGCGTCCAGGCCTTGGTGGTCGGCGAACCCTCGCAGGTCGGCGATGGCGGCGGCGGTGACCGGCTCCTGGCCGTAGCGGCGGTGGGGGACGTCGCGGGCCAGCGCCAGCCAGTAGCACTCGGCCAGCTCGCCGGCGAACGCCTCGCTGTCGAACCGCGGCGGCGCCCCCACGGGCCGCTGCCAGGGGTCGGGGCCCTGCAGCTCGAAGGCGAAGGCGCCCTCGGGGTTGGCCAGCTTGGCGCTGCCGCCCAGCGGGAGGCGCCGGAAGCCGGCCGAGCGGCTGCTCTGGAGCGCCCGCAGCAGCGCCCGGTAGGCGCCGGGGTCGACCTCGCCGAGGTGGTTGTGGGGCAGGGCCTTGGTGAAGGTGGCCAGCCCAACGACGTCGTAGCGGTCCTCGTCGCCGTTGGGTGCCGGTTGGGGGAACGGATCGGCGAGTTGCCGTTGGGCGGTGGTGGTGCGCAGCTGGAGCGCGCGGGCGCGGCGGGCCTCCAGGTCCAGCCCGGATCCCGACCCGCTGGGCTGGGGCCGGGTGGAGGTGGGCCCCGCCGAGGTCGTCTGCTCGGAACGCGACCACCCGCTGCCGGCAGGGCCCACCCGCGCGGCCGCGGCCACCCCGCCGGCCCCGAGGCGGCACCGCCG
>Ga0081538_10002166_pt1 | contig 19470 bp, 18 predicted proteins | sample TabmetS5T2R1_FD_71022 | JGI IMG/M metagenome (GOLD analysis project Ga0081538, IMG submission 71022) | Tabebuia heterophylla rhizosphere microbial communities from the University of Puerto Rico - S5T2R1 | ecosystem: Host-associated > Plants > Roots > Rhizosphere ... | reverse complement strand
CCCCCCGCGCCGGGGGTGGAGGGATCTGGCCGGAGGGTGCTGGCATCCCCGCCCCCCAGCCGCAAGCGCCGCCAACCAACCCGGCACCCGAGCCGGCAAGCCGGCGGTCTTGATCGATAGCCGACTTCGTTGGCTTCACCGCTTGCCCCTGGTGCTCTGTTGGCATGCCACGGTGTCCACCGTCCCCCGGGTCCAAGGGCAGGGCAGACCACCCGGCCAGGCAACAGAAAGGGGCACACCATGACCGAGGCAGCCGTCAGCTTCGCCGGCAACCTCACCGACCAGCCCGAGCTGCGGCACACCGAAGGTGGCATCGCCCGGGCCATGTTCCGGGTGGCCGTCAGCGGTCGGCGGGAGCAGGAGGCGTCGTTCTTCACCGTCGTGGTGTGGCGCGACCAGGCCGAGCACGCGGCCGAGTCCCTGGCCAAGGGCAGCCGGATTGTGGTCGTGGGCCGGCTCCAGCAGCGGGCATGGAAGGCTGAGGATGGCAGCGCCCGCTCCACCGTCGAGGTGGTGGCCGAGGAGCTGGGGCCGAGCCTGCGCTGGGCGACGGCGACGACCACCAGGGCGACGAGCAGCAGCCGGGAGCAGTAGCCAGCTCGACGGCGAGGCGACGAGCGGGACGCGAATCATGCCGGCGTCCCGCTCCGTCGTGCCCGTACGTGTTCGTTGGCGACCTTACGGGCCAGCTGTCATCGTGCGTTCCGAAAGGCGACGCCAGGGTGGCTGTGGGCAGACGACTAGGGAGCTGGGGGAGATGTTGCTCGGGCCGGGTGAGCCGGTTGCTGGTCCTTGGCGGGTCGAGCGACTCGACGTCCTGGCCCGCTCGCTGGTCGACGCGGCAGGAGCTCCGCTATCGCGACCGCGCATTCTTGCTGTCGACGGCCGGAGTGCGAGCGGCAAGACGACGCTGGCCGATCGCGCCTGCCAGGCGCTGGCCGGAGCCGCGGTGGTCCACACCGATGATGTGGCCTGGGCCCATTCCCGCTTCGGCTGGGATGACCTGATGCTGGCGGGCATCCTTGAACCGTTGCATGCGGGCCAAGACGTGCACTACCAGCCGCCAGCGTGGGACAGTTCGAAGTAGATGACAAGGTGCCCTCATGACCGTTAGACAGCTGAGCATCGCAGCCACCGTGCTCGGCGTCGTCGCCGTGATCCTGTTCGTCCTCGGACGGTGGACCCTCGGCGTGGTGTTCATCCTCTTGTCGGGCCTAGCGTGGACGCTGACGCAGTATGGCAGACGTCGCAGCGGACGCGACGACGCCAAGCCTTAAAGGGACTTGGGTGTCGGGTTGATGGGTCATGAGACCGATAGGCCGGTCCGGCGAAGGAACGAGTAGGCGAGAAGCCAGTAGCCAGCTCGATCGATGCGACGGGGCGGGACGCGAAGCATGCCAGCGTTCCGCTCCGTCGTGTCCGTGCTGGTGCGGTTGTGCACCCTCGCCCGATGTTTGTCACCTAAGCGTCAGATGATGCTCCACAGTCATGGGCTAGATCGGCAGCCGGGGTCCGGCTAGTGCTTGAGCGAGGCAGCCATGCAAGCAACACCGCAACTCGACAGCTCACTACGTGCCGGCCGCCAGGAACCTCGCCGCCCGCCGGGTCACCTGCGATGCCGCATCCCGGACGACGGCCGCGCGGGCATCCGTCCGTGCAGCCTGGTCGATGCCCGGCCCTCTCCGGAGGCGGGCTCGGCAGGCGTGGTCTCGCCGGTCGATCCGTAGGCGTCGCATCGTCAGCCTCCTTGCCGGTCGCCTTCCTGCTCGGCGCTGATCTCCAGGCCCGCCGCACCTGAGGCGACCTCAATTTCGTAGCGGTCGGAGGCCTGGGAGGCCTCGGGGGTGACCAGCCGCAGCCCACCGCCGACCGCGCCCCACTCCTGCTCGTCGAAGCGCAGGTCGGCCACCCCACGGCCGACGCGCAGCTGCACCGGGACGCCGGCCGGCCGGCGGATGCGCACATGGCTGGCGCCGCCGTGGATGCGGACCGGCACCACCCCGGCGGGCCGGGGCAGCCGCACCTCGACCTGGCTCGCGCCCTGCCCCAGCTCGAGGGCCTCCAGCCGCAGGTCCCGCAGGTCGGCATCCAGGTGCGCCACGCCCCCGCGGACCGTGATCCGCCAGATCACGTCCCGGTTGAGGGCCACGTCCCCGCCCCGGCGCGCCAGCGGCCGCAGCCAGCCGCTCGGGCTGAACCGCGGATACTGCACGGCGACCGTGCCGCCGTCCACGCTGACCGATGGGACCAGCTGGTCGAAGTGGGCCCGGAACAGGTCCTCCATGCCCGCGCCGCGGATCGCCAGATGTGCCGCTCCCCGGGAGAACTCCAGCCGGCCCTCACTGTGGTCGCCCCGCGGCGCCGAGAAGTCCTGGCCGCCCGAGGCCGTGTCGTTCCGCATGTCGTCCTCCTTGCATGTGGGCGCCGCGGGTTCCGCGAAGGCCCATCGAGCACACTCCCTTGTCGCGTCGCGGCCTGCTGGCAACGACCTCACAAGCATGCATGAGGCCGGTTCACTGCGGTTTCACGGCGGTTTCGACGCAGGCCCGCCCGGTCGGGCGGCCGCGGCCACGGCTCCAGCGAGACGGCGCCGTCCATCGCTCGGCGGCCTCGACCTGTGCCCCCGCCGGCCAAGGTCTGACCGAGCTGGGAGACATCGCCGCCAGGTGAGCCTGCATGCAGGCTCACTCGCGGATGCCGATCGCCTCCGCGGGATTCGACCGCAGCGCATACCTGGCCGGCAGCATGATCGCGGTCATCCCCAATGCCGCCACCCCGGCCAGGAGCGCGGCGCCGGACAGCGCCGGCACATACGGCGTCGGGCTGCCGGTGAGCCCGACGTTGAGCATGACCAGCGCGACCGCGGCGATCATGGCGCCGATGACGGTCGCGGTGAGCACCACCACCGCGCCCTCCCAGCGCAGCATCCGCAGCACCTGCCGGCGGGTGGTGCCGACCAGGCGCAGCAGGGCCAGCTCCCGGGCCCGTGCGTGTGTGCCCATGACCAGGCTGTTGGCGGCCGAGATCGCGACGTAGCCGAGCAGGATGCCGACCAGCAGGAGGTTGACCCAGGCGTCCAGCGCCATCGCCTCGGCCTGTGCCACCTGGAAGCCGGCGCGGTCCATGACGGCCAGCCCCGCGTAGGGCAGGCCGGCCAGCGCGGCGTCCACCTCGGCCGGGCTGGAGCCGTCGGCGATCCGCACCAGGACGGCGTGGTCGAGCGGGTCGGTGAGGTGCCCGTCGAGCGTGCTCCGCGGCAGGGTGAAGTCGCCGAAGCCCAGCCCGCGGTCGTAGATCGCCACCACTCGCGGCTGGATCGGCGTGCCGTCGCCGAGCCGGAGCTGCACCGGCTCGCCGACCTCGGCGCCGATCGTTCCGGCGGCCAGCCAGCTCACCGCGACCGTGCCCTCGTCCAGGTCGTCCAGGGACCCGGCACGCACGCCCAGGTCCATCGTCTGGCCGAGCGCGTCTGGGGTGACCCCTTGGGCGCTGAACGAGGTCAGCATCGGGTCGCCAAGCTCGGTGTACTGCGCCGCTACGCTGGTCTGGGTCACCGCCGTGGCCGCGGCCACACCGGGCAGATCCCGGACGGCCCCGGCCAGCTCGCGGGGCAGGCCGGTGCTGGCGACGACGACCCGGTCGGCCAGCATGCCCTCGCGCGCCTGCCGTTCGGCCGCGTGGCTCAGCGTCGTGTGCTGGAACAGCGTGACGCCGCCGATCCCGAGCGCGAGGATCAGGGGGGTGATGGCCGCGCCCAGCCGCCGGGAGTTCACCCGGGTGTTGGCCACCGCCAGGTAGCCGGTGGTGCGCGACAGCAACTGCAGCGGTCCGCTCAGGACCCTGGCGGAGATGCGGGCGAGGATCGGGCTCAGCAGCGCTGCGGCGGTGACGAGCGGGACGACGACACCGGCGCCGCTGGCCGCGGCCGCCTCGCCGCGGAGCTGGGTCGACAGCACCAGCAGCCCGGCGCTGAGCACCAGGACGGCGAGGCCGGCGACGAGCCGGCCACGGCCCATCCGCTTGGGCTCCACCGCGGCCTCGCCGAGCGCCTCGGTCGGGCGGATCCGGGAGGCGCGTCGCGCCGTGACCCAGGCCGCCAGCCACGCGGTCCCCAGCCCTGCCGCCAGTGCAGCCAGCACCGGCAGCGGGCCCACCTGCAGCGTGAAGGTCTCGGGCAGCAGCCCGCGGGCCACGAACTGCCCGCGCAGCCAGCCGGCCAGCGCCACCGCCGGAATCGCACCGAGGATCCCGGCGGCCACCGCCACGACCTGGGCCTCCCGGTAGATCATCCGCCGGACCTGCCTGGGGGTGGCGGCCACCGCCCGCAGCAGCGCGATCTCCCTGGCGCGCTGCTGTACCAGGAGCGCGAACGTGCTGGCGACCACGAACAGGGCCACCATCAGCGCGGTCCCACCGAACGACCCGGCCAGGGCGATGAGCAGCTCGCGCGCCTCGGCCGCGTCTAGGAACTCCACCAGGCCGCTGTCCTCGCCGGCGTGGACGTCCGCGCCGGTCCCCTCCAGGGCCGCGGCGACCCGCTCGCGCAGGGTCTCCGTGTCCACACCTGGCTCAGCCAGCACGCCGATCGCGTCCACCCGGCCGGGGTGCCCGGCCAGCCGCTCGGCCTCGGCGGCGGAAAAGTACAGCGCCGACTGGCTTGCCAGCCCGTCCCTGCCGGGCGCCGCCGCCACGCCCGCGACCCGGTAGGCCCGGGCCGCGGCGGTCGCCTGCACCGTGACGTTGTCGCCAACTTGGACACCGGCGCGGCGGGCCAGCTCGGCGTCTAGGACGACCTCGTCCGGGCCGACCGGCGCCCGGCCCTCGGTGAGCGTGAACGGCGTGAGCACGGCCGAGTCCCACGCGTGCCCCCAGGAACCTCCCGGTGCCTCGTCAGACACGTACGGGCCGGGCAGGACCACGCCCGAGGCGGTCACCACGTGCGCCGGGAAGCTCACCTCGCCGACGGCGGCACCCACGCCGTCCACCTGCTGGATCCGGTCTTCCAGCGCGGTGTCGATCCGCGCCCGTTCCGGCAGCAGCAGGCTGTCGGCCTCACCGCCCTCAGCATCGGGCGCTGACAGCCGCTGGGAGCCGGCGACGACCAGCGACGTGGCGGCGTACCGCTCGGTGGGGACGCTGGCGCGCACGCCGGTCTCCAGCAGGATCCCGCAGGCGGCCACCAAGGTGGTGGCAAGGAGCAGCGCGAGGAACGCGCCGGTGAACGCGCCCTTGCGGGCGCGGACGGTGCCGATTGCAATGTCCAGCATCACGCTCACCCCTCCAGGTGCGTCATCCGCTCGGCCACCCGGCCGGCGGTCGGGGCGGTCAGCTCACCCACGAGGCGGCCGTCGGCCAGAAACAGCACCCGGTCGGCATACGAGGCAGCCACCGGGTCGTGCGTCACCATCACCACGGTCTGCCCAAGCTCGTGCACGACCTGCCGCAGCAGCCCGAGGACCTCCCGGCCGCTGCGGGAATCCAGCGCTCCAGTCGGCTCGTCGGCGAAGACGACCTCCGGCCGGGTCACCAGCGCGCGGGCGATGGCCACGCGCTGCTGCTGGCCCCCGGAGAGCTGCGCTGGACGGTGCCCGGCCCGATCGGTGAGCCCGACCTGGTCGAGCACCGCCCGCAGCCAGGCGGTGTCGGTTCGTGCGCCGGCCAGCCGCAGCGGCAGGGTGACGTTCTGCACCGCGGTCAGCGACGGCAGCAGGTTGAACGCCTGGAAGACGAACCCGACCCGCTCACGCCGCAACTCGGTGAGCTTTGGCTCTCGCAGCCTCGTCAGGTCGATGTCCCCGAGGTGCACAATGCCCGAGGTGGGCCGGTCCAGCCCGGCGGCGCAATGCATGAAGGTGCTCTTGCCCGACCCCGACGGCCCCATGACCGCGGTGAAGCTGCCCTTGGGCAGTGTGATGGTCACATCCTGCAGCGCGGTGACCGCGCTGGCTCCCTTGCCATAGGTCTTGGTGACGCGGTCCAGCCGGACCGCGTCTGGTGCCAGGGGCCGCGGGCTCGCCAACCCCTCGTAGGTGATCTCCGTCATGTTCTGGCACCCCTGTATCGTCGTGCCTGAGTCCTGCGAGCCACGCTATGGCCACACGGGTCACGTCGTAATGGAGGGCGCACCCCAAACGAGGGTGGAGCTGGCTACACCATGGGTGACCAACGCCAGGCGGGACGGAGGTGACGGTGCGGTCCAGGCTGCGGAAGGCGTGGCGGGCGAGCGCCTACCTCATGCTCGGCGCCGCCGTCGGGGCGCTCGCCTGGTTCCTCGTCGCCGGCCTGTTGCTGGTGATGGCTCTGGTGCTGGTACTGATCGGGCTGCCGCTGCTGCCGGAGGCCGTGCTGGTGCTGCGCCGGTTCGCCAGGCTCGAACGGCGGCGAGCCGGCCGGGTGCTGGGCGCGCCGATCCCCGAGCGCTATACCCCCCTGAACGGGAGCCTCAGCGAGCGGCTGCGGGGGGTCGTCAACCATTCCGCCACCTACCGGGATGCGGGCTGGCTGCTGGTGCAGGCGTTCGTCGGGCCGATCGTCGGCGTGGTCGTCCTGTCGTACTGGCTGGCCATCCCGATCCTGCTTAGCGTCCCGTTCTGGTGGTGGGCGGTCCCAGCCGACGGCGCCTACAACGTCGTCACCCTCCTCCCATGGCCCACGGCTCCCGAAGGCCAGGGGCTGCTCGTCAACAACATCCTCATCGATTCCTGGCCCAGGGCCCTGCTCGTCCCGCCGCTCATGGCCGCCGCCGTCGCCGCCGTGCTGGCCCTGGTGACGTCGTGGCTGGCGCGCGTCTATGCGCGGCTGGCCCGCTGGGTCCTGTCCCCCTCGGCGCGGGCCCGGCTGGTCGAGCGGGTCGAGGAGTTGACCGAGACCCGCGCCGGCGCGCTCGACGCCCACGCCGCCGAGCTGCGCCGCATTGAGCGGGATCTGCACGACGGCACCCAGGCGCGGCTGGTCACGGTCGCCATGCGCCTGGGCCTGGCCGAGAAGGGCCTGACCCAGGATCCCGACAGGGCTGCCAGGTTGTTGCACGAGGCCCTGGAGGGCACCGAGGAGGCCATGGCCGAGCTGCGCCAGGTCGTGCGCAGCGTCTACCCGCCGATCCTGAGCGACCGCGGCCTGGATGGCGCAGTCAGCGCGCTGGTCGCCGCCGCGCCGGTCCCGGTGACCGCCGAGGTGGAGCCGGGCGGCCGGCTGCCCGCCGCGGTTGAGGCCGCCGCCTACTTCGTGATCGCCGAGGCGCTCGCCAACGTCGCCAAGCACGCCCGCGCCAGCCACGCCTGGGTCCGCGTCCACCGGCAGGATGACACCCTCCACGTCACCGTGCGGGACGACGGCCGCGGCGGCGCGGACGAGCGGGGTGGCACCGGCCTGGACGGGATCCGGCGGCGGGTGGCCGCGTCCGACGGGACCTACCGGCTGTCCAGCCCGCCGGGGGGGCCGACCGAGCTGACCGTGGAGTTGCCGTGCGGGTCGTGATCGCCGAGGACAACGCGCTCTTGCGCGACGGGCTCGAGCTGCTGCTCACCCACAGCGGCCACGAGGTCACCGCCGCGGTCGACAACGCCCCGGCGCTGCTGGCCGCGCTGACGGCTGACCGTCCCGACGTCGTCGTGGTCGACGTGCGCCTGCCGCCGTCGTTCCGGGACGAGGGCCTGCGCGCGGCGGTCGAGGCCCGCAGGCGCCATCCAGGCCTGCCGGTGCTGGTGCTCTCACAGTACGTCGAGCGGACCTACGCCACCGAGCTGCTCGCCGACGGTGTCGGCGCGGTCGGCTACCTGCTGAAGGATCGGGTCGGCCGGGTGGACGAGTTCCTCGACGCGCTGGGCCGCGTCGCCGGCGGCGGCACCGCCCTGGATCCCGAGGTGGTCGCGCAGCTCTTCGCCAAGGACCGCAGCCGGCCGCTGCACACCCTCACCGCGCGCGAGCGCGAGGTGCTTGAGCTGATGGCCCAGGGTCACACCAACGCCACCATCGCCGAGCTGCTGTTCATCACCGAACGGGCGGTCAGCAAGCACATCGGCAGCATCTTCACCAAGCTCGGCCTCCCACCCACCGACCCCGGCCACCGCCGGGTCCTCGCCGTACTCAGCTACCTCGGCGACCGCTAGCTGAGAAGTTACCAGGCCGGATTCCACGCCGCTCCGACCACCGAAGCCACGATCAGCCAGCGTCATCTTGGCCGCGATGCAGGGGGTCGGAGTCCGGCGCTCGGCGCCGCTCTTGCGGCCGATCGTGGTCAAGACCAGGGCGTAAAACCCAAGCCGGGCATCTTTCCCTTGCCGCGGATCCGGCAGGGGCTTTGCCGGTTCAGCGGTCCGCTCGGGCGTTGGTCGTCTGGTCGTCTGGCGGGAACAGAGCACATAACTGGTCACGGGGCCGAGTCTGTGGTCCACGCACGACCATTCGTGCCGCGTCCCGCCTGAGGGTGTCGCAGGGAAAGATCCTCGGCCATGGGCTCTTCCCTGTGGGAAGCGAGGCACTCGTGCTCACCGATGCGGCGCGACCGTTACGCGGTGGGGAGGTTCGGGCGCAGTGGTCCTTGCCGGGTGGAGTCCTGGGCTTGCTCAGGGGTTCGCTGGGTGCTTGAGGAGCCAGTCGGTGGCCACCGCGGCGGGCTCTGCCCCCTCCAACTGGACCCGCTGGTTCATGCCAATGAGGTCCCGGGTGGTGAGCTGGTCGGTGACGGCGTCCAGCAGCCGGACCAGCACGGGCCCATAGGCGTCGATGATCTCGTTGCGGACCATGGGGACGATGTTCTCGGCGGGTTGTAGCTGGCGGTCGTCCTGCAGCTGCACCAGGTCGCGCTTGGCTAGGTTGCCGTCGGTGGTCTCGATCATGCCGACGTGGATTTCGCCGTTCTCCAAGGCGTCGGCGGTGACGGTACGGGACGGCATCGGCTCGAAGTCGGCGAACTCGAGGCCGTAGATGTCTTTCAGTCCCTTGAAGCAGAGCGGCCGGTCGAAACATTCCGGCGGCCCGCCAAAGACTAGCTCGTGAGCGATTGGCTGTAGGTCGCTGATACGCTCCAGGCTACGTCGTCTGGCCAGGTCGCCGGTGACGACGAAGCCGTTGCGGTCCTCGGCCGGGGCGAACGCCAGCACCCGGAGGCCTCGCGGGGCGAGCGCCTTGTTGAGCCGGCGGTGGTTGGCGCGAGGGTCGCCGGTGGCGACCCGCCGCTCGTACAGAAAGTTCAGCGCAGTGCCCACGTAGCTCGCGACGAGGTCGACCCGCCCCTGTTCCATGGCGGGCTGGACGATGTCGCGCCCGCCGAGCCGCGCCACGACCTCAACCGGATAGTGCTGGCGGCGCAGGGCCTGCCCGTACAGCTCGGCCAAGGTTTCGCTTTCAGAGAAGTCGAAGGAGGTCACGGTGATGACGGGCCGCCGCGGGTCCTCGGCCGGCGGCGGGCGCTCGCCAGCCCCAGAACACCCACTGGCCACCAGCATGGCTACAGCCATGAGCAGCGCAGCCAGCGGCCCGGCCCGACGCATGTCCAGCCCCTCTGTTCGGCCCTATTTGCAGAGGTTACACTGGCCGTCGTGCCGCACCGGGTGGCGATCGCCCATTTGGACCTAGGAGCTTGTGGTGGAACCCACGCGGCGGCCCGCTTCATTGGCTGAGGGTGAGCCGGTACGGACACGGTCGACGCGGATCACACGGACGGGCCGCCGTAGGCGCCCCTCGGGGGAGGCGCCGCCACTGCCACGTGCCCTGGTCACTGGCGGGTATTGGCTGGCCGCAACGGGTCTGGTGGTGTTGTTATGGCTGGCTGCGCTGGCCAGCAGGACGACCAACAACTACATCCTTGGTTTTGACCTGTCGTTGCTCGACTGGGTGGTGCGGCTGCGGGCCGACGCCTTGACCGACCTCATGCAGACGGCGCACGCCCTCGGCTCGCGGTGGACGATCCGGGTGCTGTTCTGGTTGACGGTCCTTGTGTTGCTGGTCTTTCGGCGGTTCCGGCATCTGTTTGTGTTTGTCGGTGCCGTCGTCGGCGTGATCGCGCTCAGCTCGCTGCTCGCCTATCTGTTCATGCGGCCCCGCCCGCTCGGGGCTGAGATCCTGGGCCACTGGACCGGTGCGGCCCACCCCTCGCGCCCTGTGGCCGTGGTGACTGCGACCTTGGTGGGCATGCTGTACTCGCTGGCCCCGGCCGGCCGGCCGCGCCAGCTGGGCAAGCTGGTCGTGGCCGTGCTGGTCGCCGTCCTGTCGTTGTCGCTGGTCTACCTGGCCGTACACGGGCCGACCGATGTCGTGTTCGGGGCGATCATCGGGGTCACCATCCCCCTGGTCGCGTTTCGGATGCTCGCCCCCAACGAGGTGTTCCCGGTTACCTACCGCCACGGCCAGACGGCGCATCTGGATGTTGGCGGGCGCCGCGGCCAGGCCATCCACCAGGCCCTCGAGGACCAGCTGGGCATTCAGGTGGTGGAGCTGAAGCCGTTCGGGCTGTCGGGCTCGGCCGGCTCGACGCCGCTTCGGGTGTGCGTCAAGGGCGATCCCAACAGCTATCTGTTCGCCAAGCTGTACGCCGGCAGCCATCTCCGAGCCGACCGGTGGTACAAGCTGGGCCGGACCCTGCTGTACGGCCGGCTGGAGGACGAGAAGCCCTTCAACACCGTGCGCCGCCTCGTCCAGCAGGAGGACTACGCCCTGCGGCTGATGCACGGCGCCGGGGTGCGCAGCCCCGAGCCGTTCGGGATCGTGGAGATCACCCCCGAGCGCGAGTACCTGGTGGTCACCGAGTTTGTCGACGGCGCAGTGGAAGTGGGGGAGGCCGAGGTCGATGAGGCCATCATCGATGACGGCCTGCGCATCATCCGCCGCCTCTGGGACGCCGGGCTGGCCCACCGCGACATCAAGCCGGCCAACCTGCTGGTCCGCGACGGCCACATCCACCTGATCGACGTCTTCTTCGCCGAGGTCCGCCCCAGCCCCTGGCGGCAGGCGGTCGACCTGGCCAACATGATGCTGGTCCTGGCCACCCGCTCCAGCTGCGAGCAGGTCCACCGGCGGGCCCGGCTGCAGTTCAACGACGACGAGATCGCCGAGGCCTTCGCCGCCACCAGCGGCATCACCATGCCCTCCCAGCTCCGCAAGGCCATGCGCGACCAGGGCCGCGACCTGCACGCCGAGTTCCTGCGGCTGCTGCCGGAGTGGGCGCCCCCGATCGCCATCCAGCGCTGGAGCATCCGCCGGGTCGGGCTGATGATCGGGGTCGCCCTGCTCGCCCTGCTGGCCCTGGTGACGGCGCTGAGCAGCTTCGAGTCGGCGGGGCTGCTGTGAGACGCCTGCTGGCGGCGCTGGCCGTCTGCCTGGCCGCCGCCGGCTGCGCCCAACCGGTCGCCACCGAGCTCACCCAGGCCCGCGAGCCGGCCTGCCGGTCCCAGGGGCGCCAGGGCACGGTCATCCTGATGGCCCAGGCGGTCCCGACGGCCAGCCAGCTCCCCTGCGTCGAGCTGCTGCCGGCCGGCTGGAGCGTCAGCGACGTGTTCGTCCGCAACGGCCGGGTGCGGTTCTTCCTGAACTCCGACCGGGTCGGCATGCATGCGGTCCAGGTGGTGCTGGCGCGGTACTGCACCTTCGGCCGGGTCACCCGGGTGCCCTCGGACCACCCCGGCACCCGCCGCTACCAGGAGGTCATCTCCATCGACCCGGGCCGGCGCTACCAGGGCGCGATCCACTACCTGTTCCCCGGCGGCTGCGTCACCTACCGGCTCGACTTCCGCAGCGACGAACAGGCCCGGCCCCTGGGCGAGGTCAGCCTGGCCCTCGGCTTCGTGACCAGGGACGCCCTGCGCCAGTCGCTCAACGACTTCACCGAGGGCCGGGTCCCCCTCGACCCGCCCCAGAGGACGGCTCCGTGAACAAGGTCCTGACCCTGCCCCGGCACCCCGGCGACGCCCTGCGGCTGGTGGCCGGGCTGGCCATCCTGCTCGGCTGCACGGCCACGGTCCGCCCCAACGACGTCGGGGTGCTCGAGACCGACCTGTTCCGGCTGGCCAACGACCTCCCCGACGCCCTGTTCCCGGCGTTCTGGCTGGTCATGCAGGGCGGCAACGTGCTCGCGGTCGGGGTTGCGGCGGTGGTGGTGGCGGCCACCCGGCGGTTCTGGCTGGCCGCCAACCTGGCCATCACCGGGGTCGGGGTGTGGCTGGTCGCCAGGTGGATCAAGGACGAGGTGGGCCGGGGGCGGCCGGTCGACCTGCTCCCCGACCCGCACCTGCGCGGCCACCACGACAGCGGCCTCGGGTTCGTGTCCGGGCACGCCGCGGTGGCGGTCGCCATCGCCACCATGATCGCCCCCTACCTGGGCCGGCGGGCCCGCTGGATCGCGGTGCTGTGGGCGGCCCTGGTCTGCGTCTCGCGCCTGTACGTGGGCGCCCACCTGCCCCTGGACGTGGTCGGGGGGGCGGCCCTGGGCTGGGCCGCCGGGTCGCTGGTCCACCTGCTGATGGGCGCCCCCGGCGGCCGGCCGTCGCCCGAGCGGGCGGCCAAGGCCCTGCGTGAGCAGGGCCTCCAGGTGGACGAGGTGACCCCCCTGGGCGGGCGCGACGCCCGCCGCTCGGCCAGCTTCGAGGCCGTCGGCCCCGACGGCCAGCGGCTGTTCGCCAAGCTCATCCCCCGCGAGCGCCGCGACGAGGACGCCCTCTACCGGGCCTGGCGGATGCTGGTGCGGCGCCGCGCCGACCCGGGCCGGCCGGGCAGCGGCCCGCCCGCCCAGCAGGTCGAGCGGGAGGCCTACCTGGCCCTGCTGGCCGGCACGGCCGGGGTCCGCACCCCCAAGGTGGTGCTGGCCGGGCCCTACGGCAACGGCTCGGGGCTGCTGGTCCAGCGGATGGTCCCCGGCCGCTCCCTCGAGGAGACCGACCCGGCGGCCGTCGACGACCGCAGCCTCAAGGCCGCCTGGGCCGAGGTGGCCCGCCTCCACCAGGCCGGCATCGCCCACGGCGACCTGGGCCGCCACAGCGTGGTCGTCGACGCCGACGGGCGGCCCTGGCTGGTCGACTTCGACCACGCCACCGCGGCCGCCCCCGAGCGCCTGCGCCAGGCCGACCTGGTCGAGCTGCTGGTCAGCCTGGCCGTGCGCTTCGGCCCGGAGCGGGCCGTGGCCGGCGCCACCGACAGCTTCGACCCCGAGGCCCTGGCCGCCGCCCTGGCCGCCACCCGGCCGGCCGCCCTCACCCGCACGACCCGCGACGAGCTGCGCGACCACCCCGGCCTCTGGGACGACCTGGCCCGCCGGGTGGCCGCCCCGGCCTGACCCCGCCGCCGGCCGGCCGAAGACGGTCAGGCGTCGATCTTCTGGCCCTTGCCGATGACGACCACGCCGCCCTCGGAGACCACGAACCGCTCCCGGTCGCGCTCCAGGTCCACGCCGATCTGGGCGCCCTCGGGGACGGCCACGTTCTTGTCGACGATGGCGTTGCGGACCACCGCGCCCCGGCCGACCTCCACGTCGTGCATCAGCACCGACCCCTCGATCAGGGCGCCGGAGTGGACCCGGGTCCCCGGCGACAGGATCGAGCGCCGCACCGTGCCCCCCGACACCACCACCCCGGCCGAGACCATCGAGTCCAGCGCGTGCCCGGTCCGCCCGTCGCCGGACTCGAACACGAACTTGGCCGGGGGCAGCGGCTCGTGCCAGGTCAGGATCGGCCACCTGCGGTTGTAGAGGTTGAACACCGGGTGGACCGAGATCAGGTCCATGTGGGCCTCGTAGTAGGCGTCCAGGGTGCCGACGTCGCGCCAGTAGCCGCGGTCCCGGTCGGTGGCCCCGGGCACGTCGTTGTCGGCGAAGTCGTAGACCTCGGCCTCCCCCCGCTCGACCAGCATGGGGATGATGTTGCCGCCCAGGTCGTGCTTGGAGTCCTCGTCCTTGGCGTCAAGGGAGACGGCCTCGATCAGGGTGTCGGTGCGGAACACGTAGTTGCCCATGGACGCGAACACCTGGTCGGGGGCGTCGGGCAGTCCCTGGGGGTCGCTCGGCTTCTCCCGGAAGGCGCTGATGGCGCGGCCGTCGGGGGCGGTCTCGATGACCCCGAACTGGTCGGCGTCGCCGATCGGCACCCGGATCCCGGCCACCGTCACCCCGGCCCCCGAGTCGACGTGCTGGGCCACCATCTGGCGGGGGTCCATCCGGTAGACGTGGTCGGCCCCGAACACGATCACGTAGTCGGGCCGCTCGTCGTGGACCAGGTTGAGGCTCTGGAAGATGGCGTCGGCCGACCCGGCGTACCAGTGCGGCCCCCGGCGCATCTGCGCCGGGACCGGGGTCACGTAGTTGCCCAGCAGCGGCGACAGCCGCCAGGTGGTGGTCACGTGCCGGTCCAGGCTGTGGCTCTTGTACTGGGTCAGCACCGCGATCCGCACGTAGCCGCCGTTGACCAGGTTCGACAGCACGAAGTCGACCAGCCGGTAGTCCCCCCCGAACGGCACCGCCGGCTTGGCCCGGTCGGCGGTCAGCGGGGCCAGCCGCTTTCCCTCGCCTCCGGCCAGGACCATGGTGAACACATCGGGATTGGCCATGGCTCCACCTGCTTCCGTCGCGCCACGAGCCGGACAGTGACCCGACTATAGAGGAGTCAGGCCGCCGGCTGGCCCTTCATGTCGTCGCTGGTGGTGACGGCCTTCTGGGCGGTGACGGCGATGCCGGCCCGGTCGAAGGCGACCTTGAGGCGGGCGCGGAGCTCGCGGGCCACGTTCCACTGCTCCAGGGGGCGGGTCTTGGCGACCAGGCGGACCCGGATGCCGTCGGGCCCGAGCTCCTCGACCCCCCAGACCTCCGGCTGCTCCAGGAGCTTGGGCGCCCACTGCTCGTCCACGTACAGCTCGTGGGCGACCCGCTCGATGGTCCGGGTGGCGGCGTCCAGGTCGGTCGAGTAGGCGACCTCGACGTCGACCAGGGCCCGGGCCCAGCCCTGGGAGCGGTTGCCGACCCGGCGGATCTCCCCGTTGGGGATGTGCCACAGGGTGCCGGAGACGTCGCGCAGCCGGGTGGTGCGCAGCCCGACCCCCTCGACCGTGCCGGTGGCCGGGCCGGCGTCGACCACGTCCCCGACCCCGTACTGGTCCTCCATGAGCATGAAGATGCCGGAGATGAAGTCGCGGACCAGGTTCTGGGAGCCGAACCCGACGGCCACGCCGACGATCCCGGCCCCGGCGATCAGCGGGCCCAGGTCCAGGCCGAGGGTGCCGAGGGCCATCAGCCCGGCCAGGCTCCAGATGCCGAAGGAGGCCACGCTCTTCAGCAGCGCGCCGACCGTCTCGGCCCGCTGCACCCGGCGCAGGCTCGGGATCTCGCCGGTCCGGGCCAGGGCGCTGGGGGCGCGCAGGGTGGCCAGCCCGCGGTCCTCGCTCATCGAGGCGACCAGGCGCCCGATGGCCCGCCGCACCAGCCGGTTGGCGACCCAGGCGACGACCAGGATCAGCAGGGCGGTGGCAGGTTCGATGGCGTAGTCGAGCAGAGGATCACCTTTGGGGGAGGCAAGAGCGGTCGTTCCTGACCACCGTAGCGAAGACGCTCCGGCCCCTGTCAACCGTGCAGGTTGAGGGCGCCGCTGACGAGCAGGTCCTGGAATTCCCGGCGGCCTCCCAGGAGCCCGAAGGCGAGCAGGGCGGCGGCCAGCGCCAGCAGGACCAGCAGCCCGACCAGCACCCGGACCGCGATGCCGCGGCCGGACCGGCGCGGCGCCGGGCCCGGGCCCGGCGCCGGGGTCGCGGCCGGCGCGCCCGGGCCCGGCGGGGCCGGGGGATGCTCCAGGATGGTGACCAGGTCGACCAGGCGGAACGGGCGGCCGACGACCACCAGGTCCGGGTCCCGGGGCAGGGTCGGGGGGCGCTCGCCGGGCTTGAGCACCACCACCATCGGGCCGGGGTGGTGGCGGCGGACCCAGGCGTGGAAGGCGCCGCGCTGGCGGGCGGTGACGTCCAGGACCACGGTCGCCGCCGGCTCGGCCGGCCAGGCCACGGGCCGCAGCGACGGGTCCAGGCGGGCCACCCGCAGGCGGCCGCGGGCCACGGCCTCGAGACTGGGCCCGAGGAACGAATCACTGGAGATCAGCAGGACCGGCTCTGCCACGGGCACCTTCCCCCCGCTCGCGACCGGCTGGACCGTATCTTGCCAGCAGGAACCGGCCTAAACAATGAAGACCGCGGGCGCCGCGGCCGGGTGCGGCGGCCACAGGCCCGGCCGGCCCCGGCGTTATGCTGCCGCCATGAACCCGGCCAGCGGGACGGCCGGCGCCGGCCCGGAGGTCGGGGCCGCCCGGGTGCTCTTCCGCGTGCCCGACCCGGACGCCGCCCTCCAGGAGGTGCGGCTCTACCAGGAGGTGCAGCGGCCCCGGGTCGGGCCGCCGTTCGCCAGGGCCGAGGGGTCGGGCACCTGGCAGCTGGAGTTCCCGCGGCCGGCCGTGGACCGGATGGAGTACCAGCTCCAGCTCCGCTACCCGGGGGCCGGCCCGGTGCTGCTCCCGGACCCGGCCAACCCGCTGCGGGCCCAGGGGCCCTTCGGGGACAAGTCGGTGGTCGAGTTCCCCGGCTACCGGCCGCCGGCCTGGCTGGCCTCGAGCGGCCCTCCGCCGACCCCGCCCACCACCGGCCTGGCCGTGCCCACCCGGGTCCTCGGGGCCCGGGTCCCGGTCGAGCTGTGGCGCAGCCCCGGCGGCCGCCGCCGCCGCGCCGACCCGCTGCCGCTGCTGGTCGTCCACGACGGCCCCGAGTACGCCAGCTACGCCGCTCTGCTCGACTTCCTGACCGTGGCCACCGCCGACGGCCGCCTGCCCCCGATGCGGGCCGCCCTGCTCGCCCCGGTCGACCGCAACGAGCACTACTCGGCCTCCCCGGCCTGGTCCCGGGCCCTGGTCAGCGAGGTCCTGCCGGCCCTCCAGGCCCTCGCCCCGACCCCGCCCGGGCGCCGCCACGTGGTCGGCATGGGGGCCAGCCTGGGCGCCCTGGCCACCCTGGCCGCGGCCGGCACCGCCCCGGCCAGCTTCGGCGGCCTGTTCCTCCAGTCGGGCAGCTTCTTCCGGCCGGTCACAGACGACCACGAGCGCGAGTTCCCCCGGTTCCGGCGGATCACCCGCTTCGTCGACGACCTGGCCGCCGGGACCGGGCCGGCCGAGCCGGCCGTGGCCGCCCTGACCTGCGGCACGGTCGAGGAGAACCTCCACGGCAACCGGGTCGTGCGCGACGCCCTGGCCGCCCGCGGCTGGCGGGTCGCCCTGGCCGAGCACCGCGACGCCCACAACTGGGTGGCCTGGCGCGATACCTTTGATCCCTGGCTGGTCGGGTTGCTGCGGGAGCTGTGGGCGTGAGAAGGGACTACGTGGGCCTGTGGTCGCCCGCGATCGGGGCCGAGGGCGGGCTGCTCGCCTACGGCCACCACGGCCGTCCCCTGCTCGTCTTCCAGTCCGAGCAGGGCCGCTGCTCCGACTACGAGGACCGGGGCATGATCGACGCCGTGGCCGGCCTGATCGAGGCCGGCCGGGTCAAGCTCTACTCGGTCGACAGCTACGACGCGGCCAGCTGGTGCGACCCCGACCTGCCGCTGGAGGCCCGCGCCGAGCGGCACGGCAGGTTCGAGGACTGGGTCGTCAACCAGGTGGTGCCCTTCATCTACGACGACTGCGGGGGGCCGCTGGAGGTGATGGTCACCGGGGCCAGCTTCGGCGCCTTCCACGCGGCCAACTTCGCCTTCCGCCGGGCCGACCTGTTCCCGTTGGCCATCTGCCAGAGCGGCGTCTACGACGCCGCCCAGCTCGGCTGGGGCGAACGCGGCGACGCCGTCTACTTCAACAACCCGATGGACTATGTGGCCAACCTCCACGGCGACCACCTCGAGTGGCTCCGGGGGCGGCTGTCGCTGCTGCTGGTGTGCGGCCAGGGCCAGTGGGAGGACACCACCGGGTCGCTCGAGTCGACCAGGGCGTTCGACCGCCTGCTCGGCGAGAAAGGCATCCGCCACGAGACCGACCTGTGGGGCCACGACGTGCCCCACGACTGGCCTTCCTGGCGGGCCCAGCTCGCCCACCACCTGCCGCGGTTCGTCTGAGGGACGGGACGCCATGACCGTCCGGCCGCTGGCCGAGGCGGCGGCGACGCGGGCCGGCCGGGCTCACTGACCGTCGCCCTCCCGCCCGGCGCCGGCCTCGAACCTGGTCAGGTCCAGGACGTACAGCACCAGCGCCGAGATGCTGGCGAACCCCACGGCAAAGGCCAGGAGGATCGCCCAGGCCAGGTCCTCCCTGGTCGGATGGAGGCCCCCGAGGACCCACGGGAGGGCGACGATGACCACCACCGCCGCCGTGCCCGCCAGCTCGTTCACCAGCAGGGCGGTCGAGCCGGTGACCCGGGCCACGGCCCGGATGCGGGCGGCGGTGTCCAGGTTGGCCGCCAGGAGCCCGAGGCTCAGCAGCACGAACAGCACCCGGCTCCAGATCGGCCGCAACGCGACCAGGCTGAGCGAGAGGCCGAGGGGGAAGGCGTAGAGCACCAGGACGATCCGGGTGCTGGCCCGGAAGTAGGGCTCGACGATCGCGCGGGCCCGGTCCAGCCGGCGAAAGCCCGTGTCGGCGAAGAAGAAGATGCCCACCATGAACAGCCCGATCAGGGCCGCGGAGACCTCGGCCATGTTGAGGAGGAACGCGTCCGAGACCTCCCGCATGGCCGCAGCCTACCGTCGGCGGCGTCGGCCGGCGATCCGCTCCCGGGCGGGTCCTTGCCCGGACCCGTCCGAGGTCGCATCCTGCCCCCATGGCCGGGCTGCCGACCGGGACGGTCACCTTCCTGTTCACCGACATCGAGGGCTCCACTCGGCTGCTGCAGGAGCTGGGCGACCGGTACGCGGCGGTCCGCGACGAGCACGCCGCGATCCTGCGCCGGGCCGTCGCCGAGGCCGGCGGGGTCGAGGTCAGCACCGAGGGCGACTCCTTCTTCGTGGCCTTCCCCAGCCCGGTGGCCGCGGTCCGGGCCGCGGTGGCCGCCCAGCAGGGGCTGGCCGCCCACGACTGGTCACCCGCTCCCCCGGTGCGGGTCCGGATGGGCCTCCACACCGGCGAGGGGGTCCTGGGCGGGGACGACTACGTCGGCCTGGACGTGAACCGGTCGGCCCGGATCGCCGCGGCGGCCCACGGCGGGCAGGTCATCGTCTCCGACGCCACCCGGGGGCTGGTGGCGCATGCCCTGCCGGAAGGTGTCTCCCTGCGGGACCTGGGCCAGCATCGGCTGAAGGACATCGCCCGGCCCGAGCGCCTGTACGACCTGGTGGTGGAGGGGCTCCGGGCCGACTTCCCGCCGCCACGGACGCTGGACGCCAGGCTGAACAACCTGCCGGTGCAGCTGACCTCGTTGGTCGGCCGGGAGGAGGAGATCGCCGAGGTCATCGGGCTCCTGGACCGGGCCCGGCTGGTGACCCTCAGCGGGCCGGGCGGGGTCGGCAAGACCCGGCTGGCGGTGGCCGTCGCCGAACGC
>Ga0081538_10002165_pt1 | contig 19479 bp, 12 predicted proteins | sample TabmetS5T2R1_FD_71022 | JGI IMG/M metagenome (GOLD analysis project Ga0081538, IMG submission 71022) | Tabebuia heterophylla rhizosphere microbial communities from the University of Puerto Rico - S5T2R1 | ecosystem: Host-associated > Plants > Roots > Rhizosphere ... | reverse complement strand
GACCTTGCGACCGACCAGGGAGTTCCACGTCCCACGCGGATGGGTAATCAGGTGCCAGAAGACCAGAACGTTGTTCGGCTCGCTGCTCTCGCCTCTGACCACGGCCGTGAACAGGGCGAGGAAGTGCTGCGCGTTTCCCGCAAAGAAGGCGTCGTGGCCGACGAACAGGAAATCCTGCGTCAGCTTTTCGTCGTCATCGTCAGGCCCCGGCCCGGCATATTCGGGCGAAGGAACCGCTAGCTTGTCTCCCGGCACGCCGAGGAGCTTCACCGTCATGCCGCGGAAATCCTTCACTGTGTCCGGCGTCGGATAGTCGGCTGCGTTCGAGAAGCGAATCCAGGCTTTGAAGGTCCGGTCAGCGGCCGTCCGGCCTTTGAAAACCCCGACTTTGAGTTTTTCCCGAAGGTGGTCCTCGACGATGAACTCCGCCCGCACACACGCGTTCGTCTTGGAGTGCGTGTCGCGCAAGTGCCGCGGCTCGTTCTTGTACTGATTCTTAAGCTTCTCCGTGAGCAGCGCGACGGTTTCCTTAATCGTCTGCGACTCGTTCTTGGGCACCGAACGGGGCTCGAAGATAAACCAGGAAAAGGCGACGATCAGGGCGAGCGCAAGCAGCGCGAGCGCGCTCACCCGCCACACCCACTTCCAAACTTCGTGGAGCCATCCCTTAAACCTCCGCCACCATCCCTTCCAGCGGCTCTCCGCAGGCCCATAACCCGCATCGGCGAGAATCACGTCGGCGGCCTTCTCGCCGATCATGTAAACCGAAGTAACGATGAAAAACCCCGGGATCCTCGGGAAGACCGAGGCATCGACGACGCGCAAATCCTTGGTTCCGTACACCCGGAAACTGCTGTCGAGCACCGCCATCGGATCGTCCTTCGTGCCGATCTTGCATGTGCACGAGGCGTGATGGCCCCAGGCGTTGTCCTTTACGAACTGGGCGAGGTTTTCCCCTGGTCGCGGCGCCTCCTGTTCAGCGATGAGGTTTTGAAAGTCGGCGGTCGTCCCGAGGACGAACTCGACTCCGTTCACCACAGCGTACAAATCCTCCCGCCACCACTCGGCTCCCTCCAGGTCGTCAAAGTAATGAAAGTTGATCTCGGGCATTTCCCGTGGGTTGGCGGACGCCAACTTGACTGTCCCCGCGCGGTTCTCCGTATGGGCCTTGAGCACTGCCCAGGTGAGGTAGTCATGGTGATCGATAGTCTCTTTTGAATAGTTCGGTTCGTAGCCGCGGAATTTCCCGACCAACGCGAAGCAGAAGAGATCGGGAAGAGGGTAGTGCTCGTGTGACTTCTTGATGACGGCGAGAATCGCGCCGTTGGTCGTGTAAACACCGCTCCGGCAATTCTCCCATTCCTCGAACTGCGGATCGCCTCTCTTGAACCGCGCGCCATCGAGCACCTTCCAATCTTTTTTCATCCGGTTGACGACTCCAACCTCATAGCGGTCCTGGAGATTTTTCCCCACACCGGGAAGATCGACGCGAGCATCGATGCCGTGTTTTTTAAGCTCGTCTTTAGGACCGATGCCGGAGAGCATCAAAAGCTGCGGCGTATTGAAAGCGCCGCCAGCCAGAATGACCTCGCGCGAGGCATGGGCGACCTTTTTCTCGCCCGGCTGATCGCTCGGCTTGGCATGGGCCTGGTAAAGCCTCTCGCCTTTCAAGTACTCGACGCCGATAGCGCGATTCTTGTCGTCGAACAGCACTTTCGTCGCGAGCGCGTCAAGCTCAATAGTCAGATTGCCGGGGTTTCGCTTGTGGACGTCCAACAGAAACTGACGCGTGCCGTTCCGGCGGCGCCGAGAAGTGGCCAGAGGCGGCAGACGAATGCCGACTGCGTTATCCTTGACCAGCCGCCAGGCGTTCGGATCGAGCCGGCCGCGCAAGAACCACCAGAGCCGCTTCACCGGCATCTTGGCCATCTTTGCGCCCGCCCTGGCCGATTTAATGATTACCCGAACGAGTCGCTTGTCTTTTTTCAGCGCGCGTAGCGGAACGGCGACCTGCGTGGACAGCCAACCTCGATAACCGTGGCGCGTGGGGTTAAAGCGAAAAAGGTTATAGATCCATCGCCATGGAAACCTCCGGTAGTAGCAGTTCTCCATGCGCTCAAAATATTTGCGCATGTTTTCCGCCTTCCAGGACGGATCGCCGGTCAACTCGGCGAGGTCGTCCCAGTCCTTGTTGTGCGGATAAACCGTGATCATGGCGTTGTGCGCCGTGCAGCCGCCTAAAGTTCCCGCTCGAGGATAGAGAATCCTAGGCTCCCCGTTGATTTTGCGGTGCTTCGGATCCTTTTCCTGTTGCGCGTTGTCGGAGTAGTGGCGCACCCAGAAATCCCAGCGTATCGCGTCGCTCTCGGTGGAGATACCATGGAAAACGGGGACCTCGTAATCGTCCGGCAAGCTGACTCTTTTTTCGTCCCACCGGACCGCGCCGGTCAGGTTGTGCGGATCGCCGCCCGCTTCCAGCAGCAAAACTTTCATTCCCGCTTCCGCCAGCCGCGCCGCGACCGTTCCACCCCCGGCGCCGGAACCCACGACGATGTATTCGTACTTGGGATCGCTCATACTTTCTCCTCTAGCCGCCTCAGAAAGTTTTCAAAAACTCGATCAGCGCCCACTTATCATCGTCGTTCAGGTTCGTTCCGAAGTAGTGACCCCGATTGACGACGTAATCGGGACACTTGCTGAGCTCCAGCAGCGGGTCCACCAGGTTGGCGAAACCTTCTTGCTTTTTTTCTTGCGCCGCGTTCCTCACGGCCTTTAAATCCTCTTTGGCCCTATTGAGTAAAAAAAACATCTTCATGCCGTGCGCCAGCTTATCTCGCAGTCGCGTACTGTCGGAAACGAGCGGTAGGTTGGCGAGCATGCCGACCGGCGTTCCTTGGGGAATCGGGCCGATCTCGAGACCATCGATCCCGAACAGCCACGGCTTCACGACCGCCAGTAGATACCCCCACCACGGCAAATAGCCCCACGCAATCCTCAAGTAGCTGTCCGTGGTCGTGCGCTGCATGTAACCGGGGACTTTGCCACCGAGAAGCGAGTCTTTCTGGCGTTTTTCCGGCCAGAGCATCTGCTGAATCGAGTCGTTGAAGGACGCCATGCGCGCCTCGACGCTGGGCTCGCCGTAAAAATTTCCCAGGGCGTTGTTAAGCAGGAAAGGCGCGGTCGACCACAGGCTGATGAGCGAGGCGGGCCGGGTATAGCCCCGTCCGCCGCCGGGCATCTCGTACTCCCACGGCTCGCCGGTCTTGGGATGGTGCATGGTAAACTTGCCGACGGCAGGAAGCTCTTTGTAGGTTGTGGAAGTGAAGTTGTCCCAGATGTCGCCTTTGAGCCCGTTTGTCGCCAGCGGGCTGCACGCGTTGGTGCCCAACTCCGTCACTGCAACCCGCCTCTCGGTGGAAAGGAAGTTGTCGTTGAGAAAATCGGGTTTCATGACTTCCTTGCGCATCCAATCGAAATAACCAGCGGAGTTCTCGATGATGTCGCCCGGTTTGCAACTCGCACCGAGCGGGCACAAGTTCGGAGGCTGCTTGCCCGAGTGGCAGCGCGCGCAGTTCTCCGCGAAGACGATTTTGCCGCGATTGAGCTTGCTTTGATCCGCCAGATAAGTCTTGCCGCCCGGCGCGGCGCTTAAGTAGTCGGGCCGCGCGCTCGCCAGGAAAAACAACGCCACATCCGGCGTCTGCGCAACGTTGGCGTTCCAGTAGACAGAGTTTTTCTCCAGTACGGCGATCTCGATCGGCGTAATCCGCTTGAAAGGCAAATTTCCTATCAACGGCCTAAAGTGCAGCAGCCATTCCTCGCTGAAGAGGCCGATGTTGATGTAGACACGGTTCAACGCCCCCAGAATACCGACCGAGTCTGCGCCGTCTTTCAACACGTGAGCGGTCAGAACGGTATCGGGCGGCTGAAAGTACTTCGAGAGACGCTTGGTTCTTTCATAGTCGTTGAACTGTTTGTTTTTGCGCTCGCCGCCGGTCAGCTTCTCCGGGTGAAACTCGGCCATCGCCAGACGCGCCGCAATGCTGTAGACGGCATTCATCGTGCGCGGGTTATTGATGTTGTCGCTGGAGACCAGCGACGTATCGAGTGATCCCGGTAGCGACGTGTGGAAAATCTGATAGATGAAGCTCTCGTGACGCTTGTACGGATTCCAGAAAAAGATGCGGTCCAGCCAGAAGTACTGCGCTCCGGGATTTGAGGTCAGATTTTTCCATTCGGGATTCTCGGCGTCTTTAGGCGGATTGACCGGGCTGGGACCGACGTGACAGAAACCGCAGGACATCCCGACCCGGTAAGGACGCACCAAGTCCTTATCGTTGTAATATTCCGGATCGTTATAGTACCTCCATGGATCCCACTTTCTCGCGGCCGCCTCGTCGAACTCTGGATTGGGAAACAATCTCAAGCCGACGACCCCGGTCGCGTAGCCGTAGTAGGAGCCGACCGGGACTGTCTTGCCGCGGGCGCCGACTTCAACACCCGGATACTTCTTTTCGTCCTCGAATGGATCCGGCCGGCCCACCGGTTTGTCGAGCCAGAGACCGAACCGCTCAGGATCACCGCACCACTGTTTCTTATCTTTAGGATCTGACGGTTTGACATCCTGGAATTTCTTTCCATCGGCCGATCCGCACCGTTCCGGCGGTTTCCACTGCTGCAGGCCCGGTTCGTTCACCAGGCCCAGGTATTTCCATCGGTTTTGCCGGGAGGCTTCATAGAACTGGCGGTCGTCGCCATTGCACTCGTCGTCCTCATAGACGTAGTAACCTGGTGGATAGGGCGCCGGAGAAGACTTGTCTTGGTATCCGGACCGCTTGCCGTTGGCGTAGTCGCCCTTAGCATAGTCTCCCCTGGCATAGTCGCCCGTGCCAACCTCACCGTAGCCGTAGAGAGGCTTTTTATTGCCACAGTATCGAATGCCGGGGTGGGACGAGAGCGTCTTCAAAAGATCGAAGGCGCCAAACGAGTTGTTGGCCAGAAAATCCCACAATGTGTCGTTGCCCGCGGTCCAGACGACCCAATTGTTACGGCCGCGGTTATAGGCTTTCCAGGCCTCTTCCTTCGGAAGAAAGGGCAACGCTTCGGCCACCTGTTTTTCATCCATTCCACCGTCCATGTCGCGCAGGTAGTCGCTGTCGGAGCCTGGCAAGCTCTCGACGGTCCGGCCCGCCCTCATAGCCTCGTCTACCACGGCGCCCGGCCTCGGCTTGGTCAAAAATTTCACGACAGCGGCCATGACGACGATCAACAAGATCAGGCCGATCGCTTTCCAAAGCCAACTCAGCAAGCATATCTTCGCCATGTGGATACTTCTCCTTCGTCAGACCATCACGCAGGTGGGTCGCCTCGAAACCTCCCCGGCCCTCAGGGGAAGCACCCGACGGCACCCGAACCTATGACGACGGTTTCGAACTCAGCGTGCGCGCTCCACGCCGAAACTCATCCCTTGCAGCTCTGAATCAGGCTCTGGCCCGTCTACGCCACCACCGGAACAGCAACGACAAAACCACGGCGACTAAAAGCGCCGTTACGGTCAGAATCAGCATAATCGGCTTGCAGATCATCGTGATCAGCTCGGCGGAAAAGACCGCGATGTCCTTGAGCGCCCCCAGTGTGCCACGGACGCCAATGGGCTCCATCGGTTTCGGCTCCGGCGGAGGCCAAGCCGCGGCCAGATAGGGAAACTCCTTCGAAAACGGCTTGTCATTCTCGGTCGCACGCGGCCATTTAGCGCTGTCAATGTAGGAACTCTCGACCAGGGGGCAATCGCCCTGCTCGCAGGTCAATAACGCCACGTCGTCGGTCAACTTCCGTCCGTTGGGAAAGCCGACCGGATATTGCTTGGTGTAGATCATCACGTCCGGAAAATAGTCGTAAGGCCGGATCTTAAACAGAGGTTGAAAGGCGTTCACCAGCGGCGGGAAGCATTCCATCAGGAACTTCTCAATCCGCTCTCTGGTTTCGTTATGCTCCTTGATCGCCGCGACGTGCCGGCTCGGATGGAGCGTGTTCAGGAACTCGAACCGGCCGACCTGCGTCCGGTTGGAGCGGCCAACGTGATCGATCTGGACGCCATCTTTCAAGCGCGTCGAGGTGCCCCACAAGATCCAGTCCTTCCCGTCCTTGTTAGGAAACGACGAGAACGGGATGCTCAGTATCATCGCGATGGTGTTCCGCCTAAAAAATCGTGGAAATATGAACGGGTCGTCGAACACGCCGGTAACCAGCTTGATGCGGTCGGGGTCTTGCAGGCCGTCATAGTTGACACTGTTCAACGTGGCGTCGTTTTTGAGACGGATTTTAATCGTCACGTCCTCTTTGATGGCGTCAGGCTTTGTTATCGTCCCGCCGTAGCGCGCGCGCTGCTCCGCGTTGTCGACGGTTACCTCGCTGTGAACGTCCATATAGATGGCGTACTCAAAGGGCTCGAGTTGGTAAGGCGGTGGGGCGGTCAACGCCCGCCGCACGTTGAGCATCACGATCAGTTGATCGCCGTCGGGAAAGGCGTAGAGGTCGGTGATTCCCGATTCCAGCACCTCTAGAATGACCGGGTCCGCGTGATCTGAACTGTTGAGCTCCTGCGGAAAGAACAACAGCGCGAGGCTGAGAATCATGATGCCTGCCGTTTTCATGAGCGATCTCCTTGCCACCAGATTCAATCGGCGGTCTTCGTCAAGTGACCTAAGTCCAATGTAGCGCCGCAACCAGGTAAAAAATTCCGGCCGCGAAGATCCCGGCGGAGCCGTACCGTACCACGCGCACGGGAACCAACGCGGCTGGCGGCGCTAGGCGCCGCGCCGTCGTCAACGCGCCAAAGATCGGCAGGACAACCATCTGGTGGCCGATCTCGACGCCTGCGCTGAACGCCAGGATAGCCAGCCCCACGGCCAAACCGGCCATTCCTTCCATCGCGCTCAGCAGACCCCCTGCGAAGCCAAGCCCGTGGAAAAGACCGAAAAAAAACGCGACACACAGCCTACCGGCACCGCGGCTACGCTCGGGCACGATCACGTTCTGAAGCGCAACGAACACGATGCTCGCCGCGATCATCGGCTCGACAATATTTTCTGGCAGCCTGACGATGTTGAACACCGAGAGGGTTAGTGTGATCGAGTGCGCCACCGTAAACGCGCTCACGACCTTGACCAGGTCCCACAGCGTCGCGACGCCGAGCGCGAGCGCGGCGATAAAAAGAAGATGATCGTAGCCCGACAGGATGTGCATGATCCCATGATGAACATATTCCCTCGCCATCCGCGCTCGATCTACGCCTGATGTCATTCGGTTCAAATCGACCGCAAGCGACCGGGCGGAACTCAGAAGCAAACCCTCTATCGCAGATCCCCCATGCCGTTCGATTCGCACGACGTAATTCGCCTCCCACGGATTGCCCGGAGCGAACTCGAACTCACGCAGCACGTCCTGCTCGAACACGATGCGCGCGGGCGCACTGCCCACCAACCGATATTCCAGCTCATAGACCGGCCGGCCGTCGGCTTGCTCGGGCACTTTGACGACGCGTCCTTCGAGCTGCCGCCCATCCGCCGCCACGCGGAAATGAGCGAGCAGATAATCGCCGTGCGCGCGCATCATCTCGAGGACCGAAGTGGTCTTTTGCGCGCCGTAAACCGCGGCCACCAACACTTCCTCCATCGATACTCTTGCGGTCATGCTGACGCGTTCCGGGAATACGACGACGTCCAGCGCGCCTTGCGCCACCGGATGCGCCGCAACGACGCGCGGCGCCAACGCCCAGCAGCAGACGAAGAGGCAAATTAAGAACGGCCTCAACCCTTCAGCGATGCGCATGAAAATTCTCGTAGCCGGGGTTGATCTCCCCCGCTTTTTTCAGAAGCTGTTTGCCCTCGTCGGTTTTTCCAGCAGCCAGATGGATCATCGCGGCGTGGAAAAAGAGGTGCGCGTCCTTTACGCCGGACGAGAGCGCTTCACGACTCGCTTTATGCGCTTCTTCGAATCGACCGGCGCGATACAATGCCCACGCAAACGCATCCTGGGTAGCGAAGTGGGGACGTAGCGCGAGGTCTTTTTCCGCCCATTTGACCGCCTCGGCGCCGTCCCCTCGCACGTCGGCATAAAATCCGGCGAGATGGTGATCGTAGTTAACCTCACCGCGCACCGCCGAATCGAGATAACCCGCCAGCGCTTTGTCGTGCCACGGCCGCGCCTGTTCGGGCTTGCCCATGAACATGTAGAGATCGCCTAGCCGCTGATGAAGTTCCGGCAGCGGCGCGCGCGCGACGACCGATTCGTAAAGCGCGGCCGCCGAGTCGAACTTTCTGGTCGCGCCCAGAAGCTCCGCCATGTGCTCATCGACGAGCCAGTAACCGGAATAGGCCTTTCTAGCCGCTTGGTAATGGCTCATCGCTTCTTCATAACGCCCGCGGTTTAAATTCAGCAGCCCCCTCTGCAGCTTCAGCCAAGCGTACGCGCGCATTTCCTTGACTGAAATGTCCTCTTCCGCTTGCCGGTACAGACGGTCGGCGAGATCGGGATTGCCGAATTTCCCTTGCCAATAGGCGAGCCGAGCGAGGTTGTCCCAAGTGGGGTTCTTCTCCACCGCACTCACGTAACCCATTTTTGCGGCTTCGTAGCGGCCTAGTTGAAAGTCGATCCCAGCTCTAAGCGCCACAATTCGCGGATCCCCGGCGAATTGAGAAAGCGCCGCAATACGCTCGTCGGCTTGCTTCAACCGATGCAGCTTGAAATCGAGATTAGCCTTAAGAAGGTAGAGTCCCGCCAACGGTCCGAGCTCCAGGAACACGCGATCGATAGCGGCTTCTGTCGCTTGCAAATCGGCCGCACCACCGGTGAGCTGGGCGCGGTAATACATGCGATGCAGGAATTTCAGGGCTTTGTCGATATCGACCAAAGGCGTGAATCCGCCGTCCTTGAGCTCGGCGATATCCTTTTGAATCCGTGCCAGCTCGAGTTCATAGTCCGTCGCTAAACTTGCCCGGCGCTGGCTGAGGCTCGCCAGCGGGAACAACAAAAACGCGGCCGAGACGGTTAACAATATCGGCTTGAGGAAACGCATCGGCCCGCGCGTATATTGGGTCGCCTCCAACTCCTCACCACGGTTCCGCGAGATAGGGGAATTGCTTGAGAAATTCCTTGTCGTTCCTTAGCGGGTTGGGCGGCGCCTTGGGCTCGATCGGCGCACGGTCCCACAAGGATTGGTCGCCCAAAGTCTCGAGGCTATACGGCTTACCGTTGATCTCGGCCTTCATGTCGAGAAACAAGGCCAGGAACCGGGTCGCGACTTGATCCTCCGGCCGCCGCCCGAAGGGCCAGGTGCCAGTGGTGTCCATGTCGATCGCGTTGACGTTGGGGATGAAGATCTCGATTGCGCGCCGAAGCGGGATGTCCAATTTTTTTTTGTTCCAGCTGCTGTCCGGCATGTTCAGTTGCTGCAAAACGACTTTCTTGACGCGTGGAAAGGCCTCTAAGGGCGAGTCGTAGGTCTTGTGGACGGAAATCGGCGAGTTGTCATGATCGAAAGAAGTCTTGAGTCCGAGAGCGGTGATCGAAGGGCCGAAGCCCCAACCGAGATGTGCAAGCCGCGTGACGAAATGAGGCGCGAGCCAGAAATTGAACGCTCCCAATTGCCGGTCGTCCTCCCGTTCGCTCAAACCGGCATCGGCGAAAGCCTGGCCGTCGGTATCGACGAGTTTGTATCTTTTCAGCTCATCGTCAAGCTGGTACTCGGGCCTGGCGAGTTCGGGCTTCTGGGAGGCGAACTTGCCGACGACGATGCCGTATCCTGCCCCCAACAAGATCAGCAGGACACCCACGGTAAAATGGATCCAGGAACCGGCCGACTGCACCGACCGCCTCCTGAATCCCCAAAGAAGTAACAGCGCGCCCAGCACGATCGCCACACCGCCGACAAGCCTGGGATATTGCAGCAGGAAAGGGCCTTTAACCGGCGCGCGATCATCGGGGATCGTTTCGATTTTGTGCGCCGCCTTGAGAACCCAACTCTCACCCCAGGTGTTGACGATGCGGTCCACTTCAGGTGATTTCGTAAGAAAAGCTAAAGGTATTTCGAGAATGATCGCATTGATATTCCTGCCAGCCTGCGCGTCCTTGCCGCTGTAAACGAACCGAAAGTTGCCGTTCGTGTCTTTGAAATATCTATTGCCGCTCCACGTGAGCGGGCCGGACGGCAGATCGAGCTTGACTCCCTGGCCGTGCTTCGGATTGGCTGTGTCGAAGTTGAAAAGCTTGTTACCTTCCAGCTCGATCAGGGTCTTGGGGATAGGGAGCTCGCGCATCTCGGTCATAGTATGAGAAACTCGGTAGAACTGCGGCACGTAGTTGATCGAGCGGAAGAAACCCGGCAAATCGTTGAAGAACGCGTCGTCGCGCCCGCCGATGTAAGCTTTCAGCAAGCTGCCGTCGGGCGCGTCAATCATCGTGACTTTGTTGGTATCGATGACTTTGACAAACGCACCGGCAGGAAACCCGATGAAATTGATTTTCGCCCGGCCGTCTTTGTCGACGGTTACGCGGACTTCAGCCGGCTTGAGGCTCACGTATTTGTTCTTGATCGCTTCGAAATACTTAAGGACGACTTCTAGACCAGCGTCGTCCTTGAGCTGCGGCGTGTGTCGCGGGGTGGGCGCGATCAGAATTCGATACAACATGTCGGAATCGAAGACTCCGGTCTTGGGCACCGAAGCGAAGGTGAGCGCGATCACGACTTTTTCCCCGCCGGTCGTATCATCCGCGGGCCAGCCGAAGATATCGTAAAGGTCGGCGGCGCTGACGTCGATGTCCGAGAAGATCGAGTTGACAGCGTTGGGATCGTTGTGATCGGCTGCCGATGAAAGGTTGAGAAGCGTTACGCCGGCAGAGGCCGCGATGCAAAGCAGGATAAAAACATGACCGATGATCCGAAATCTCATGTTGAATCCTCCCTCCGGCAGGTTTGTGGGCCACATGGAGTCGGGAGCATTGCCAAGCCCATTTGCCAACACCGTCGTTAGCGGCTACACGCTCCCCTTCCCTCGTCAGTTGACTCCACTGTCAACACACTTGGGCCTGTTCAACCCGTCGCCGTCGGAAGGCTCACTCCGATAATCGTACTAGGTGGTGATGGTTAAGGTAAACCACAAAATCATCACTGGAAGTCCTATCGAAAGTCAGTCTACTACTGCGATGCCACGGCGCACCGTGGAAAAACCGGGGCCAGCCTTGCATCGCTACTTCCAGCGAAACGAAATCTACGGCCCGCCAACGTATCACTAGGATGGGGCTATCTTTTGCATAGGAGCAATCTCGCTGTCAACAAAATTTTGGCCGCATGTTGTAGCAAAATTTTGGCCGCACGTTTTGGCCGAGTAATTTCTAGCCGCTCAACAGAGGAGTCAAACGACTCTCAGCCAAAACGAACCTTTTTATTGCGGTTGAAACGAAAAGAGGGTTCTGTCAGATTCAAAAGCATTCTTAAACATGCCAATAAAGACTGCCATCATTTCCGTTGAAAACCTGAAAGCGGAGAATCTTCCGGTTTTAAGGCAAGCGCTTCAAAACGTTCCAGGCGTGGATCGGGTCGATTTCAATCTAGAGCGCAGCGTGGCCGTCATCGATTTCGATTCGAGCCAGTCGCACATCGATGACTTTTTACTCGCGGTGTTGAAAGCGGGATTTAAGGTGCTGTGAGAGGACCGAGGATGGAGAATCGAGGATGGAGGATGGCAATCTTCGATCCTCGATCTTCAATCCTCGGTTTTTTATTAATTGCCAGCCACGGTCATTTGAGAGATCTTAAGGGTCGGCGCGGCGATTCGGCCGCGCATTTCCAGATCGTCGCCGACCATCTCGATATTTTGGAACATCTCCTTGAGGTTGCCAGCAATTGTCACCTCTTCCACTGGATAACTCAACGCCCCGTCTTCAATCCACAGGCCGGCCGCGCCTCGAGAATAATCACCGGTGACCATGTTAACCCCGAAGCCAATCAGCTCGGTAACATAAAATCCTTGCTTTACCGAGCTGATAATTGCATCTGGAGAATGCATCCCGGGCGCTAAATAAAAATTCGACGGCGCCACGCCCGGTGGTTCACCCACTGAACGTGAAGCATTGCCGGTAGATCCCATGCCCAGCTTTCGGCCGCTGTAGGTGTCCAGGAGGTAACTTTGGAGCCTTCCCTTCTCGACGATGGCCTTGTTTCTGGTTGGCAGACCCTCGCCATCAAATGGTCTAGAGCCGAGCGCGCCTGGAATCGTCCCATCGTCTACCACGGAGACTAACTCGGAGGCGATTTGAGCGCCAAGTTTACCCACTAAGAACGATGCGCCTTTGTACAGGGAATAACCGGAAATTGCGGATGACAAATTGCGCAGCAAAGAGGCCGATATTTCCGGATCGAAGACAATCGGAACTTCGCAGGTCTTGACTTTTCTCGCGCCAAGTCGCCGCAACGTGCGCTGGGCGGCCTTTTCACCAACGCTTTTGGGAGACTCAAGGCGGGCAAATTTTCGATTGGAAGAATACCAATAGTCCCGCTGCATGGAGCCGTCAACCTTGGCAACCGGCGCCACTGAATGACCAAACGTTGAACCCTGGTATTCGCCTGAAAATCCATGACTGCTGGCATAGATGACCCGGCCAAAGCTATTGGAGAACTCAGCCCCCTCAGAGTTTGTGATTCGAGAGTCTAACTCTAGCGCACTCTTTTCCGTGTCCGTGGCCATTTGGATTTTTTCTTCCACCGAAATCGAACGAGCTCCGGCATCCAAAAGATCCAGTTCATGAATCTCGCCAGCGAGATCTTCTGGCGCCGGCAAGCCACTATGTGGGTCCTGCGCCGTGGCGCGCGCCATTCGCGTCGTGTCTTCGACTAGACGGGCAATTGATTTCCTGGAAATATCGGAAGTTGACGCAGAAGCAGAGCTAGAACCAAAAAACAAGCGAAGACCCAGCCGTTTTTCCTGAGCCTGGCTGATTTTTTCCACTTCACCGAGACGGACCGTGACGAAAAACGAGTCGCTCTCCACCATGACGACATCGCCCTGAGAAGCACCCTGCGCTTTTGCCATCGCAAGGATGTCCCGCCCCAATTCTTGACTGAGTTCCAGTCGCTCCATTATTCCCCCATCGTTTAAGCCGTTAAAAATGTTCAATTCGTTCAAACTGTTCGATCGGAAACGGCTTGAACGTCTGAAGCCGTTTGAACGTTTGGAACCATATTCGTTATGCCCTCGTGCCGCCCACGGTCAGAGCATCAACCTTGATGGTCGGCAGTCCCACTCCGACCGGCACGGATTGGCCGTCCTTGCCGCAGGTGCCGACACCCTCGTCCAGCTTTAGGTCTGAGCCCACCATCGAAACCCGAGTGAGAACGTCGGGCCCATTGCCGATCAAAGTCGCGCCTTTAACGGGCGCGGTTAACTTACCGTCTTCGATCAAATAGGCTTCGCTGGCGGAGAAAACGAATTTCCCGTTGGTGATATCCACCTGACCTCCGCCAAAGGAAACCGCGTATAGCCCTTTCTTTACCGAGCGCAGAATATCTTCCGGCTCGCTTTCGCCCGCCAACATAAAAGTATTGGTCATGCGGGGCATGGGAATATGCGCGTAACTCTCACGCCGCCCGTTTCCCGTTACCGGCATGCTCATCAGCGAGGCATTGAGACGGTCTTGGAGATAGCCCTTTAGTATGCCGTTTTCGATGAGAACTGTCCGTTGCGTGGGCGTGCCCTCGTCGTCGACATTGATCGAACCGCGACGCGACGGGATCGTCCCGTCATCAACGACCGTACACAACTCGGAAGCGACCCGCTGACCGATCCGGCCGCTGAAAGCGGAAGTCTGCTTGCGGTTGAAGTCACCCTCGAGCCCGTGCCCGATCGCCTCGTGGAGGAGAATCCCCGGCCAGCCGGGGCCTAGGACTACGTCCATGGTGCCGGCCGGGGCGTCTTGCGCGCTCAAGTTCAAAATCGCCTGCCGGACCGCCTCACGCGCATAACGCTCGTAGTCCTTGGCATCGACAAAAAATCCGAACTCGACGCGGCCGCCGCCGCCAAAACTGCCGACCTGCCGCTGGCCGCTTTCCTCTGCGATACAGGTGACGTTGAGCCGCGTAAGCGGTTGAATGTCCCCCACCACCAGGCCCTGCGAAGAGGCCACCAGAATAACTTTGTACTCGCTGGCAAGCGAAACGAAAACATTTTTGATCCGCTGATCCAGGGCTCGCGCAAACTTGTCGATCTCGTAAAGCAGCGCCACCTTCTGGTCTAGCGATACATCGTTGACCGTAACTTTAACCGGGTAAAGATCGTGGGCTTCCCCGGAGCTCTGGCCAACGGAAACCGGCAACTGGGATGGCTGGTTCTGGGCAATATACTGTGCGGTACGCGCCGCCAGTTCCAAGTTCTCAATCGTAATATCATCCGTGTATGCATAGCCGGTCTTTGTTTGGGCCAAGACTCTCACACCGACTCCGTTGGCGGTCGACTGGGAACAATTCTTCACCAGTCCTTCTTCCAGGCTGATTCCTTCATTCCTTCGATACTCGAAATAAAGATCCGCATAGTCCGCCTTCCGACCCAAAGCCGTGGTGAGGACTTTCTCAAGATCACTGTTAGCGATCCCGAAATTACGGTCAAAAAAAGACTCCGCCGGAACGATTGCATCTGTCATAAGGTTCTCCTTTTCCAAAAATTTCTATCATATACGAGCCTATTCTTAAAGATAATCAAAGGGGTCAAGGAATTCCCTGCATGGCCCAAGGTGAGACGCGTTTGACAAGGGATCTGTTGATCGTTCATAGCTCTTGGGTTAGAATCCGGTTCATCAAAATTTCAGGTGGGGACTATGGCTCAGAAAAAAATCGTCCATGTGGTAGGAACCGGAACTATCGGTGAGCCGCTGATCGGGATTCTCTCGACCTTCCGAGAGCAATTCGCGATCGACGAAGTCACGTTCCACAAGCGTACCCCGCTGCTTACCGATCGTTCGAAAGTCAATGTGTTGGGCAGTAAAGGTGCCAAGCTCGCCGTGGATAAAGATCGCCGGCAAAAATTCCTCGACATGGGAATGACGCCGACTTTCGAAGCCGAAGAAGCCATCGAGCGGGCCAGCGTCATCATCGACTGCACGCCGGTGGGCAATGAAAACAAAAAGAAACTTTATGATAAATACGCCAACAACGGCCGCGGTTTCATCGCCCAAGGCAGTGAATACGGTTTTGGCAAGATGTATGCTCGAGGCATTAACGATAAGGCTTTGGTTAAAGGCAAGGACGATTTCATCCAGGTCGTCAGCTGCAACACCCATAATCTCGCCGTACTCATCGACACCGTAGCGCTGGGACCGGAAAAAGAAGATAACCTTGAGGAGGGACGCTTCGTTTGCATGCGCCGGGCCAACGATTTGAGCCAGGAGGGCGAGTTTATACCCGCGCCGGAAGCGGGGAAACACGATGATGCTCAATTCGGCACCCATCAAGGACGGGATGCGCATTACCTTTTTAAGACGTTAGGATTGAACCTTAACATCTACTCGTCGGCCTTAAAACTGAACACGCAATACATGCACACGATTCATTTCAACTTGAAGCTTCGCCGCGGGATAAATAAAGACGAGCTGATGCGCCGGTTTCAATCGAACGGCCGGGTGGCGCTCACGAACAAGAAATCTTCCGCTTCAGTCTTCTCTTTCGGCCGCGATCACGGCTTGTTTGGCCGGATTCTAAATCAGACAGTCATTGTGACTCAGAGCCTGGCCATGAGAGGCGACAAGGAGATTATCGGAACGTGTTTCACGCCGCAGGACGGTAACTCCTTGCTCAGCAGCTTGGCGGCAACCTTGTGGTTTTTGTATCCAGATTCCTACGAACAAAAGCTTGAACCGGTTAGACCTTACTTTTTCCGCGAGATCTAAAGCGGGACCTCCGCCTTCTTACTCTTTGACCGCTTCCGGAGCGAGACCTTGGAAGCTTATGGAATCGCCCACTTTGACGCCGTAACGCCCGGCAAGCCCGCCGTTTATCTCGAGCACAAATTGACTGGCGGCGGGTACCGAGCGGGAATCCGTTGAAAACGGAACCGCTTGCTCCACGATTCCGACGATTTTCCGATCGCGATTGATAAAAATCATGTCCAGCGGGATCGGTGTATTCTTCATCCAGAAGGAATGGTGCGACTCGGTTGGAAATAAAAAAATCATGCCGCGATCCGCGGCGAGGTCGCGCCGGTATTGCAATCCGAGCTCTCGCTTCGCCGGCGTGTCCGCGACTTCGACCTGAAAAGTCAGCTCTCGATTCTCCCTGGTTTGAATAATGACCGTGGGCTGCGCTTGGCAGGCCGCCGCCCAGAGTAGAACCACCAGGACGAGAAATGATCGAAAAGCCATCATGCTTACTTACGTAGACTTTTAGCGACGATCTCCGCAATATCCAAAACTTCCATGGCCGTTTCCGGCTCCTCTTTAGCCGCCTCTTCGGTGATCATCCGCATGCAAAACGGGCAACCCGTCGCTACCGTCTTGGCGCCGGTCTGTTTCAGTTCACGGTAGCGGTTCGTGCTGACCCGCTCGGTGCCCTTCTCTTCGTCTTTCCAGAACTGTCCTCCGCCGGCGCCGCAGCAAAAACTGTTGCTCCGGGAGCGCGCCGTCTCGCTTAGCCGCGCGCCTGTGGACTGGATGAGCGCACGGGGCTGATCGAAGATGCCGTTATGGCGGCCCAAATAGCACGGATCGTGGTAGGTAATGGAACCGTCGGTGCCAGCAATGAGCTTAAGCTTGCCGTCTCTGATCAGCTCGTCGATGAATTCGGTGTGGTGCTTGATCACGTAGTTGCCGCCGAACTGCGGGTACTCATTGGCTATCGTGTGAAAACAGTGGGGACAAGTCGTGACGATAACCTTGGGCATCAGTGCATCCAAAGCCGACACGTTCTCCATAGCCATTTGGGCGAAGAGATACTCGTTGCCCGTCCGGCGCGCCATGTCGCCGGTGCACTTCTCCTCTCTACCCAACACCGCCCAGTTGAGCCCGGAGGCATTGAGAATTTCAGCCAAACTCCGGGCAATCTTCTGCGCGCGCGGGTCAAACGAGACCGCGCACCCTACCCAATAGACCACATCTGGAGCAGAATTTTGCTGGATCGTTGGCACCGGGAAAGGCAGGTCTTTGGTCCAAACAAGTCTCTCATCGGCTGAGATGCCCCAAGGGTTGCCCGCTCGCTCCATATGGTTAAAGCTGTTTTTAAGCCCGCCGGGAAACTCTGCCGCAGCCAGAACCCGCTCACGCCGGACGTCAATAATGTGCAGCATTTGCTCGTTGCCCACCGGGCATACCTCGATGCAAGCGTTACACGTCGTGCAGGCCCAGGCTGCTTCTTCGTTGAGCGCAAAGTCCAGCAGCGGACGCGGGCTCTCTTGTCCCACAGAGAAATTCGGCAGAATCTTGTTCAGCTCATAGCGCTCGTTGATCAGAATAGCGGCCGGACTGAGCGCCTTGCCGGTGTTCGTGGCCGGACAAACATCCTGGCAGCGATTGCACATGATGCAGCTGTAAGCATCCAGCAATCGTGGCCAGCCAAACTCCTCCAGCTTTGAGGCGCCGAAGACTTCCTCGTTTTCGAAGTCCATGGGTTGCAGCGCGCCGGGTTTCTCCTTTTTCAACGCCAATTTGATTGGCGCCATGAAGAGATGGATATGCTTGGAACGCGGAAAATAAGGGATGAAGATGAGAATTGAGCCCAGGGCTCCCCACCAGAAAAAATGGTTCAGCCCTTCGACAACACCAGGGCTCATGCCGGAAAAGATTCTTGCAACTAGAGAGCTCACCGGATGATAAGGATCGGCCACCTCGTGCGCCAGTTGGGTTGCCTTAAACAGGAGCCGGCTGCCCACGTGAAAAAGGATGAAGGCCGCTACAATTGTCGAATCGCGCCGTATTCCGGCACGAACTTCCGGCTGCAAAGGAACATTGGCCGGGAAAGCGAAGTCCTTCGGCCGCACGAAAAACCGCCGGATTACCAGACCCATCATGCCGATCAAGACGCCCGCAGTCAGGAGGTCGGCCAACACGTTAAACGGCTGCCAAAGCCCTCCGCGCGCGTGAAACGGCACAAAACCCTCGATAACATCAACGACGTTAACCAGAAAATAAAAGACAAAGCCGTAAAACACGAGCGCATGGAGAAAGGAAACAAGCGGACGCATCTTGAACACGGATTGCTGCGTCAAGACGATCCACAGGGCGCGCAGCATTCGCTCCCCAAGATTGTCCAAGCGCGGATCCGCTTTTCCGCGAGCAATAGCTCTGTAAACGTCGTAAAATCCTTTCCCGCCGTAGTAAAAAGACCCTATGGCCAGTAGAATAAAAAGTATCTTTTCTACGAGCGACAGCATTGCCGGTATCAGGACCTCCGTTCCACGGCTAACTCATGGGTGTCTAACCGGGCGAACTCAATGGCGGCTTCATTCTCCCTACCCAACAACCGCTTTGGTTTCTCGCCACTGGTAATGAAAGCCGCCGATAAAGATGCGTTTTTATGTTCGAGTAATTTTTTCAAGCGGCGAACAAGTTTACCGCAACGATGGGCGCGCTAAAGTCGGCATGTCATGCAAACGGCAATCATTCCGCGTAACCCAGTCGCTTTGACAACTCGTTTCCGGCCTGAAGAAGCTTGGGAACAATATCCTGCTTGATTGTTTCGCTGGTGAGACGATGGCCGGGACCTGCAATCGCGAGGGCTCCCACGAGCGTTCGGGTGTAGTCACGAATCGGCACCGCCACGGAGCTGACATCCTCCGAAAACTCTCCTTGGTCGGTTGCATAACCCGTTTCAGTAACGCCTCGCATTTGTTCCAAGAGAAGTTGGCGATCCGTAATCGTTCTTCCCGTATGACCCTCCAAGCGCTCCGGGAGCGTCTGGCTGAATCCACCTTCGGACTCGTAGACAAGATAAACTTTGCCCGCGGCAGTGCAATGCGGAGGCAATGCTGTGCCTAAAAACGAGACCACTCGCACGGGACGCGGAGGTTCAACAAACTCAAGAGGAACAATCGCGGCTCCTTTCCGGATGGCGACGAAAGCGCTCTCTTTGGTGGCTTTCACCAAATCCTCAAGGGTTGAACGGGCTTGTAGCAGTAAGCCCATCTGGTGGATAAAGGTCTGCCCAAGTTGTAGACATTTCAAGCCGAGTCGGTAGTTCTCGGTCAGTTTGTTCTGTTCGATGTAGCCACGGGCCTCGAGGGTGGCGAGCAAGCGAAAAACGTTGTTCTTGTGTAGTTTGAGCCGTTTGCTGAGTTCAGTAACGCCAATCTCGTCGACGCTCCCGTTGAACTGCTCTAGAACATCAAGAGCATGAGAAACGGACTGAATCGTGTAGTTGGATTTCTCGCGCCTAACCATGTCTCCTCCTAGATGAATACCGGCGTTAATTTAACTTGGACTCGAGAAGGAAACCGTGCCAAAAAG
>Ga0081538_10002164_pt1 | contig 19495 bp, 17 predicted proteins | sample TabmetS5T2R1_FD_71022 | JGI IMG/M metagenome (GOLD analysis project Ga0081538, IMG submission 71022) | Tabebuia heterophylla rhizosphere microbial communities from the University of Puerto Rico - S5T2R1 | ecosystem: Host-associated > Plants > Roots > Rhizosphere ... | reverse complement strand
CCCACGGCCTCGCGGCGACGAAGCGCATCGCGTTCGGCCCCGGCGTCACGAACCCGCTCACCCGCCACTTCACGGTCACCGCCAGCGTCGTCGCCACGCTCGCCGACCTCCACCCCGGCCGCGTCCTCCTCGGTGTCGGCCGCGGCGACAACGCCGTCCGCACCCTCGGGCTCGAGCCGGTGCCAACGCGCCGGCTGGCCGAGACCGTCCCGAAGCTGCGAGGGCTCATGGCCGGCCGACCCGTGGACTTCGAGGGCACGGAGGTCCACATCCGCTGGGCGGATGAGGACGTGCCGCTCATGATGCCCGCCACCGGGCCGAGAAACCTGCGCCTCGCGGGCGCGCTGGCCGACATCGTCATGGTCTACGTCGGCGTCAACCCTTTGTCGGTGCGGTGGGCGATCGACCACGTCCGGGCCGGTGCGGAGGAAGCCGGCCGCGACCCGGGCTCGATCGAGATCGCCGCGCTCTGCGCCATGTGGGTCTCCGATGACCTGCAGGAGGCGCGGGACGCCTGCCGATGGGCGCCCGCGGCGTGCGCGAACCACATCGCCGACGTGATTCGCCGGAACCCGGGCCACGGGATGCCGGAGGAGATGACCCGGCTCGTCCAGGCGCGGGACGAGTACGACTACTACGCCGGTCACCTCGACTCGGGCGCCGAGCACACCGCGTTCCTGACCGGCGAGCTGATCGACGACTTTGCGATCGCAGGCCCGGCGGAACGGTGCCTCGAGAAGATCGCCGCCCTTGCCGAGACCGGCGTGGACGAGGTTTCGACCGCGTACCTGAACGGCCAGGTCAGCCAGATGGAGCGGGTCGGGCGCGAGATCATGCCCGCGCTCCCCGGCCGGGCCCAGGCATCCGAGAGCCAGGGAGGACGAGCATGAAGCGCATCGGAGTGGACGTCGGCGGAACCTTCACCGACCTGATCCTCGTCGACGAGGAACGCGGGAGCGCCACGGTGGACAAGGTCGCCTCCACCCCCGACGACCCCGCGCGGGCAGTCGTCGAGGGCGTCGGGCAGCTCTGTGAGAAGGCCGGTGTCTCTCTCGCGGACGTCGACAACCTCCTGCACGGCACGACGATCGCGACGAACATCGTGCTCCAGCACAAGGGCGCCGAGGTCGGGATGCTGACGACCGAGGGCTTCCGCGACATCGTCCACATCGCGCGGCACAAGAAGCCGTTCAACTTCTCCCTGCAGCAGGAGCTGCCCTGGCAGTCAAGGCCGCTCGCCCGGCGCCGCCACCGGCTCACGGTCAAGGAGCGCGTGACCGTGCCCGACGGCGAGGTGCTCGTTCCACTCGACGAGGAGGAGGTCCGGGAACGGGTGCGCACCTTGCGCGACGCCGGCGTGGATGCGGTCGCCGTCTGCCTTCTCCACTCCTACGCCAACCCGGAGCACGAGCGCCAGATCAAGGAGATCGTGCTCGAGGAGTTCCCGGAGGCCTTCCTTTCGGTCTCGCACGAGGTGCTGCCGCTCTACCGAGAGTACGAGCGCTTCTCGACCGTCTGCCTGAACGCGTACGTGGGACCGGAGGTCTCGCGCTACGTCGCTCGCTTCGACGAGGCGCTGCGCAACGCGGGCTTTGCGCACGGCGTGCGGCTCATGCAGTCCTCGGGTGGGATGGCGACGGTGGACTCCGCGACGCAGCGGCCGGTGAACCTGCTCATGTCGGGGCCGGTGGCCGGCCTGATCGGCGGCATCTGGGCGGGGAAGATCGCCGGGTTCGAGAACGTCGTCACCCTCGACATCGGCGGGACCTCAGCGGATATCGGCGTCGCCGCAGGAGGCCGCCTGCGCATGCGACACCTCCTCGACACGAAGGTCGGCGACTACCAGGCGATGGTGCCGATGGTGGACATCGACACGATCGGCGCGGGCGGCGGCTCGATCGCCTACGTGGACGAGGGCGGTGTCTTCCGTGTCGGCCCGCAGTCGGCGGGCGCCGACCCCGGCCCGGCCTGCTACGGCCGCGGCGGCACGGAACCGACCGCGACCGACGCCCAGCTCGTGCTCGGCCGGCTGCGGCCGGACCGCGGGCTGCTCGGCGGCGACATGCAGCTCGACGTCGACCTCGCCCGCACGGCGCTTCAGGAGCTCGCGGACGCGCCCGGCATGTCCGTTGAGGAAGCCGCTCTCGGAGCGCTGCAGGTGCAGAAGTTCGGCATGGCGCAGGCGATCGAGGTGAACTCCGTGCGCCGAGGCTACGACCCACACGAGTTCACGCTCGTCGCAGCCGGCGGCGCGGGCCCCCTCTTCGCCTGCGACATAGCACGCGAGCTCGAGATCCCGCGCGTCCTGGTCCCGCCGCATCCCGGGATCATCGCGGCGACCGGGCTGCTCGCCACCGACCTCGAGCACGAGTTCGTCGCAACCGAGCGCCAGACGGTAAAGGGGATCGACCGGGAGCGGCTGCAGAGCCGCTACGAAGAGATGGCGACACAGGCGGTCGCCCAGCTCGAGGAGGACGGCGTCCCCGAGAACCAGCGGCTGCTGCGGCGCCTTGCCGACTGTCGCTACGCGGGCCAGGGCTACGAAGTTCGTTTCGACGTCCCGGCAGGCCCGGTCGACGCGGCCTGGGTGGAGGAGCTGAAGGAGGGCTTCCACCGGGCGCACGAGGCAGAGTACGGCCACCGCTTCGAAGCCGAGATCGAGATCGTCAACATCCGCGTCGTCGGGATCGGCAGGATCGCAGAGCTCGAGGCCGCGGCCGCCGAGACCGGAGACGGCGACCCCGGCGGCGCGAAGACCGTGGAGCGCGAGGTCGTCTTCGACGTCGGCGGGCGGCCCGAGCGCCGGTCGACGCCTTTCTACGACCGGGAGCTGCTCCGGGCCGGCGACCGGATTGAGGGGCCGGCAATCATCGAGCAGTACGACTCGACGACGGTGGTGCCGCCCGGGCTCGTCGCCGAGATCGACCGGCACGGCAACATCGAGATCGACTGCACGCCCGGGACCGCCGCCCAGGCCGAGCGGGCCACGGAGCTCGCGACGCCCATCCTCATGCGCGTGATCGGCGGCAGCTTCGCCGCCATCGCCAAGGAGATGGCCGGCGTGCTCTTCCGCATGAGCTACTCGTCGATCATCCGGGAGTCGGAGGACCTGGGCGCCGGCATCTTCGACGCCGAGGGGAACGTCCTCGCCGAGTCGGACTCGACGCCCATGTTCATGGGCGCGATGCCGAAGATCGTCAAGAACGTGATCAGGCTCCTCGGCGACGACATCCACGAGGGCGACGTCATGCTCCACAACGACCCCTACCTCGGCGCCACCCACTCGCCGGACGTGGCCATCGTCCTCCCCATCTTCTTCGAGGGGAAGCTCGCGGGCTTCGCCGGCGCCTCGGCGCACCTGCTCGACATCGGCGGGGCCTATCCCGGGCTCGCGATCGACCTCGTCGACAACTGGTCAGAGGGAAACATCTACCGGGCCGTCAAGCTCTCGGACGCCGGCGTGCGCCAGGACCGCCTCTGGAGGCACATCCTCGAGAACACGCGGACGCCCACGCACAACAAGGGCGACCTCGAGGCGATGATCGCCGCCTGCGAGCTCGCGCGCCGCCGCTACACCGAGCTGCTCGAACGCTACGGGCTCGACGCCGTGCTCGCGGCGGCGAGCCAATGGATGGACTACTCCGAGCGGATGCTCCGCCAGGAGATCGCCAAGGTGCCGGACGGGCGCTACGAGACGGAGGTCGGCTGGCTGGACGACAACGGCAAGCACCGCGGCGAGCAGCTGCCGGTGAAGGTCGCGGTCGAGATCAAGGGGGACGAGATCACGTTCGACCTCACGGGCTCGAGCTCCGAGGTGCCTACCGGCTACAACTGCCCCTTCGAAGGCACGACCGTGTCGGCGATGACCTTCATCACGCGCATGATCTTCCTCGACGAGGCCGCCTACCCAGTCTTCGTGCCCCAGAACGAGGGCATGCTGAGGCCCGTGAAGGTGGTCGCGCCCAAGGGCTCGATCTTCAACCCGAGCTACCCGCGCGCCTGCTTTGCGCGCTTCTGCCAGGTCCAGCGCGCGGTCGACCTCGCCCTGCGGGCGCTCGCGCCCGTCCTGCCGGGCCAGATCACCGCCGGCAACTCGGCGCACCTGCACTTCATCTCCTACTCGGGCTTCGACGAGGCGGAGCAGGAGTACTGGGTCTACCTCGAGGTGGACGAGGGGTCGTACGGCGGGAGGCCCGGCCGCGACGGGCTCGACTCGGTCGACTGCCTCATCGCCAACACGCGCAACAATCCGATCGAGGAGCTCGAGTGGCGCTTCCCCATGCGTACCGAGCGCTACGAGCTCCGGGACGAGCCCTGCTCGGCCGGCGAGTACCGCGGCGGCATCGGGATGGTGCGCGTCAACCGCTTCCTCGTGGACACGATCGTCACATGTGAGGGCGAGCGTCACGACAGCGACCCGCCCTGGGGCATCTTCGGTGGCCACGACGGCCTGAACGCGTCCCTCGTTCGGAACCGGGGCCGGGACGAGGAGCGCTGGCCTTCGAAGGTGACCGCGTTTCGGCTGCAGGCCGACGACACGCTCGAGATCACCGTGCCGAACTCCGGTGGCTACGGCGATCCGCTCGCCCGCGATCCCGAGCTCGTGCTTTCCGACGTCCTCGACGGCTTCACCACGGTCGAGCTCGCCGAGAAGGACTATGGGATCGCCATCAACCCGGAAGACATGTCGGTCGACGAGGAGGCGACGAGGCGCCTGCGCCGGGAGCGCGCAGGGGCGGTTGCCAGGACGGAGCGAGCGGAGCTTGACTCCGCCGGCTCGACGCCTAACCGAGAAGTGGCTGGCACTCACCCGGCTGCCGGGTCAACGTAGGGCCGACAGCCCTAACGCGGGGCGGGCAGTCCGGGAGCCCGCCGCCGCTCGACGGGCTCCGTTCACGCCGAGCGCTACGTGCGGCGACAGCCGAGCGCGTTCCGGTAAGTCTCTTCGACGGTCATCCCGGGTCGGCCGCCGGGGACTTCGCCGTCCGACGACATCGCGGCTGCGTACTGCCAGAGCACCTCCGGGTAGTCCCCTTCGTCGTCCATCTCCACGAGCACCGGCCACGTCCGCGAGGTCGCCATCGCGTCTGCCGCCTCGCGGGCGCCCGCCTTGTCCCCTTCTTCACGGGCGCCGATCCAGCGCTCGATCCAGGCGCATGCGACGGCGCCGGCGACGTCGGCGCCGAGGTGGTAGCGCTCGCGAACCGCGTCGCTCGCCCGGATTGCGGTGGAGTCGAATCCCGGCGGCACGGGGATGCCGGCGAGCATCCCCTGGATCACCTCTGCCTGGCGGGCGGGCACGATCACGCTCTCCGGCAGCGCCGACAGCCACGTGTCGACGTCGACCTCATGCAGCGAGGCTAGGGTCGCCCGGAAGGCGTCGGCGTCCGCGGCCAGGCCACGGGCCTCGACCGTGTAGTCGCCCCGCAGCCAGACGGCGACGTAGTCTTTCGTCCCCGGGTACCGGAACAGGCGTGCGTCGGCGCCGGCTGCGGGGGCGGTGCCCAGGTCGTCCATCTCCGCGACGCGCTTGTCAACGGCGTCCTCGTACACGGCCGCCAGCAGCCACTTGAGGTCCAGCCGCTGCCCGCCGTTCGCAAGCGTCATCTCGCCGTAGTCGACGCTGAACTCATCGGCCCGGGTCACCTCCCAACCCGGCTCGTCGACGAGGAGCCGCGGCGCCGCCTCGGCGACGCGGACGAGCGCCGCCGCCCAGGCCTGCCCGTCACTCTTGCCCGACAGCGTGACGGTAACCACGAGCGCCGCGACGGCCGCAGCGACCGCCGGGGCCGCGATCCCGAAGAGCCGTCGCCGGCGCCACCAGGGCCGGCGCATCCCCGCGATGTCAGCCAGCAAGGCCGCCCTCGCCGCGCCAACGACCTCGCGGTTCGGGCCCACGCTGCGGGGCCGTGCGTCTCGCAGAAGCTCGATCTCATCCCTCATCGCGGATCCTTTCGTGCGGCTTGCCGATGAGCGTCACAGGCTCATCCCCGCTGTCCGGGAAGAGTTCGCGGAACGCGCGCCGTGCCCGGTTGAGGCGTGACCTGACTGTTCCCAGGGGGATGTCGAGGGCGGAGGCGACCTCTTCGTACGTCAGCTCCTCCCAGGCGACCAGGACGACCACGTCCCGATCTCCCGGCTCGAGGCCCGCGAGCGCTTCGAGAAGTTGCGTCCGGGTCTGAGCCATGGACAGCCGGTCCTCGGCGGCTTCGAGCTCGCCATCGCCGTTCAGCGACGCGGCCTGAAGCCGAGCAAGGGCCCGCGCCGCCCGGGCGTCGCCCCGCCAGCGCTTCAGCAGAAGGTTGGTCGCCAAGCCGTAGAGCCAGGGCAGCGCGCTCTCGTACACGGGTCGAAAGCGCCGGCGTTGCTCGAAGGCAATCCGGAAGACCTCGCCCGCGAGCTCGTCGGCGCCGTCGCGCCCCACGCGCCGTTCCAGGTAGCGGTGGATCGTTGCGAAGTGGCGGTCGAAGACGACCCCGAAGAGCTCCGGCTTCCGTGACGCTCGCCCGATGAGCTCGGCGTCGCTGCGCGTCTCTCCCATCGACGGATCATTCCCGACCCCCGAAAAAGAGTTCACGGTGGAGACCCGAGTCGACGGAGCGCGCTGATCGAGGTCAAAGCAGTCGACGAAGTGCACTGCCGGCATGGCCGCGTCGGCTGAGGCACTGCGTGCCGCTACGAAAAGTCAACTGCACCCCGCCTTGCTACGACCGGTAGGCCTTCTCCCTCCTCGGACTCCTTGCTTCTACCTTCTGGACCAGCAAGGGACGCCATACTCATCGCGACTCCACCGCTCTCGGGTTCCGGCACCTGGCCGAGAAGACCCAGGGGAAGCCCCAGCTGTAGGCCGAGGTCGTCGACGATGAAGCTTGGATCGAGCCGTCGATGCGAACGAATCCGGCGTCATGACCTCGTGAGCGAGCTCGGTCATCAGCACCGCAGCTTGGGCCCTCGAAAATGCTCGTTGATCGGCGCCGCGTAGCGTCTTAGCCCGGGGCGAAAAGGGTGAGCTCCGGCTCTCGCTCGCCGCGCAGGACGTCGAGGTCGACCTCGACGCACCGAATTCCGCGTGACTCGGCGAGCGTGACGGCCTGCGGCTTGAACTGCTGCGCGGCGAGGAGGCCTTCGCATCCCGACATTGCAGGGTCGACACGGATGCGCTCCAAGTAGCGCGAAAGCTGCTCGACCGCCTCGATCGTGGCGACGCGCTTGACCTCGACCGCCAACCAGCCATCGTCGGCGTCCCGGCACATGAGGTCGACCGGCCCGACGTCGGTCGCCCACTCGCGCCGGACCAGCCTCAGTCCCTCCCCGAGAGCCTCCGGCGCGTCGGCCAGCTGGGCCTGCAGCTCGTGCTCGACTCCGGCTTTCTCGAGCGCCGCCGCCTCGCCCATCTCGTGGGAAACGTCGCTGAGGAGCTCGTGGATTCGAATCTCGAGGCGATCCTGGGTCTTGCCGGAATGCTTGCGGACGACGATCAGCTCGAGCGGATCGCCCTCCTCCTCGATCGCCGTCGGCGGTGTCATCCAGTTGAGCGGCTTGTACCCGCCCGCGTCGGCGTGGACGAGGACGGAGCCGTCCGACTTCAGGATCAGGAGCCGCGTCGACTCTGGCAGAAACGCGTTGAGCCGACCCGTATACGACACTTCGCAGCGGGCGACGACGAGGCGCACGAGCCGCACCGTACTGGCTGTTTCGGACAGGTCGAGATGGACACGCGTCTCACAGACAGATGAGATCCAGGCCCCGGGAGCGTCTCACCCCTGTGACAGCGACTACTCGAGGAGGACCCTCGTGACCACGAACGCACAAGCAAGCATCTCCATCCCCCAGCTCCGGAATGAGCTCGCCGGCGAGGTCATCGCCCCGGACGACCCGCAGTACGACGGTGCCCGCAGGGTGTTCATCCCGCTGTACGACGACCACCGGCCGGCGGTCATCGTCAGGCCCGCCGACGCGCGCGAGGTCGGGTACATCGTCGCCCTCGCCCGCGAGACCGGACTCGAGCTCGCCGTTCGCAGCGGCGGCCACAGCGGCGCAGGCCACAGCGTCACCGACGGAGGGATCGTGCTGGATCTCTCGCTCATGAAGTCGTTGGAGATCGACCCGGAGAAGCGGATCGCGTGGGCGGAGGCGGGCCTGACCGCCGGCGAGGTCACGAACGCGACGGCGGCGCACCGCCTCGCGGTCGGCTTCGGCGACACGGGCTCGGTGGGGATCGGAGGGCTCACGGTCGGCGGCGGGGTCGGTTACCTCGTCCGCAAGCACGGCCTCACGATCGACGACCTTCTGGCCGCCGAGATCGTCCTCGCGGACGGCCGGCTCCTGCAGGTCGATTCCGAACGCAACGCGGATCTCTTCTGGGCGATCCGCGGCGGCGGCGGCAACTTCGGAGTCGTCACCCGCTTCAAGTTCAGGCTGCACCCCTTGGACACCGTCACCGGTGGGATGCTCGTCTTGCCCGCCACGGCCGAGGCGATCGCCGGGTTCATCGCCGCCGCCGAGGCGGCGCCCGAGGAGCTCTCGACGATCGCCAACGTCATGACGGCGCCGCCGATGCCGTTCATCCCCGAGGAGCATCACGGCCAGATCGTCATGCTGGCCATGCTCGTCCACGCCGGGTCGACCGAGGACGGCGAGCAGGCGGTGGCGCCGTTCCGCGCTCTCGCGACGCCGCTCGCAGACATGGTCCGGCCGATGCCCCTGCCGGAGATCTATCCACCCGACGATCCGGAGTACCGCCCACTTGCCGCGGCCCGCACGATGTTCGTCGACTCGATCGGGTACGCAGAGAGCGAGCTGATCCTCGACCAGCTCACGGCATCCACGGCGATGATGCCGGTCGCTCAGCTCCGCGTGCTGGGCGGCGCGATGGCGCGAATACCGGCAGATGCCACGGCGTTCGCCCACAGGCGGAGCAAGATCATGGTCAACGTGGCCGCGGTCTACGAGCGGCTCGACGAGGCTTCCGTCCACGAGGAATGGGTGACGGAGTTCGCGGACGCTCTCCGCCAGAGCGATCACGGGGCGTACGTCAACTTCGTCGGGGACGAGGGCGAGGACGCCGTCCGTGCCTCCTATCCCGGCGAGACGTGGGATCGGCTGGCGGCGATCAAGCGCCGCTACGACCCCGGAAATCTCTTCCGCCTCAACCAGAACATCCCGCCCGCATAGGCGCCCGTGATGAGCGCGGTGTCCGGCCCCGAGTGCATCCGGCAGGTGCGGCGCGTACCGTATGGGCATGGAACGCCCGCCGGACCGCCCGCCGGACGAGCCCCCGCGCGAAGACGACTGGCTCAGGGAGGAGTGGCTCGAGGCACCGACCGAGGAGACTCCGCCCTCCTCGCGGCGCCCGGGCCGCCGGCCGAGCGAGCCGGGGCTCCGGGGACCGGATCGCCGCGTTCTCGCTCTAGTGGCCGTGGCGGCCCTCGTGCTGGCCGTCATCCTCGCCTTCGTCCTCGGGGGTGACGGCGAAGACGATCAAGCCGGGCCGACCGTGCCCACGTCGACCTCGATCCAGACAGACACCGACACCACAACCGCGACCGAGACGGGGCCGGGCCAGCAGATTCCCGAGGGACAGGCTCTGAGCGAAGGCGACTCCGGACGCCGCGTCCGCCAGCTGCAGCAGGCACTCGCCGCCCTGGGCTACGAGGTGTCCGCCGACGGGGAGTACGGCCCCGCGACGACCGAGGCCGTCACCGCTTTTCAGCAAGACGAAGGCCTGGAGGCCGACGGCGTCGCCGGGACCGAGACGATAGCCGCCGTCAACGAGGCGCTCGCGAACCGCGGCTAGGCGAAGCCCGCCCCGCCCCGCGACCCTCAGTCGTTCGGCGGCGGCTCGTGCGGAGAGCCCGGCGCGTCGATCCCCGGCGGATCGGGGGGAGAGTCGGGCCGCTCCGGTGACGGCCGTTCCTTCTCGGGTCGGTCCGCGGGCGGCCCTCCTGGGATCCCCGGGTCCTGGGGCAGGTCCGGATCGGGCGTCTCTGGCCGGGGCTCGGGCATCTCCACGTGTATGCCCGACCTCGGAATCTTGAACCGCCTCTGAGCGAGGCCGCTGCCCGCCCCTTGGTCTTCTAGGACGTACCGCCGGTGGAGTCCTCGGGCAGCGTGACCCCGCCGCCGGGCGCGACGATCGACTCTCGGCGCCACCGGACGAGCTCCCTGAAGATCGCCTGGATGATCCCCGCGACCGGGATCGCAGCCAACGCGCCGAGAATGCCGACGAGCTCCGCCCCGATGAGGATGGCGATCAGGACGGTCAGAGGCGAGAGCTGCACCGTCCGGCCGTAGATGATCGGCTGGAGGATGTGGTTCTCGAGCTGCTGGTAGACGATGAAGAACGCGATCACGATCACGGCGCGCACCCACCCGAGCTCGATGAAGGAGACCGTGGCGACGATGATCGCCGCAAGGGTCGCGCCAGCCAGCGGGATCAGGTCGAGGATCGCCACGACGACGGCGAGCGCGATCGCGTACTTCGACCCGACGACGAAGAGGATGATCGCGGCGCCGACTCCCGCGATCAGGCTGATGAGGAGGTTCCCGCCCACGTAGCCGCCGACGGTGCGGTAGATGTCGCCCGACACTCGCTCCCAGCGCGGCTTGAACGATTCCGGAAGCGAGTCCTGGAAGCGGCCGACGACCTTCGGCCCCTCGATCAGCATGAAGATCGTGAGGAAGGCGATCGTGACCACGCCGACGACGAACGAGACCACCCCGCGCGCGACCTCGAGGCCGATGTTCGTGACGCCGAGCACGCCGCCTGCGCCCTGCTCCTCGATCGCAGCTTCGACCTTGTCCACGATCTGGTAGTCCTCCTGGAGGAAGCCGAGCGGCCCTCGACCGGCGGTGAGGTCCTCGACGAAGCTGGGGACGGCATCGATGAACTCCTCCACCTGGTCGATCAAGGGCGGGATCAGCAGCGCCCCGAGCCCGCCGAAGGCGAGGAGCGCGAGGAGGAAGACGATCAGCGAAGAGAATGTCCTCCCCAGCCCGCGCCGCTGGAAGAACTCGACCGCCGGGTTGAGCGCGAGCGAGAGGAAGAGCGCGATCAGGATCCACGTGATCACGTGCCACGCGAGGAAGAGGAAGGCGATGATCGCCGTCGCGGCGAGGATGATCCCAAGGACGATCAGGATCGCCCGCGGGCGGAAATAGACGATGCGCTCCTCGACGCGGCGGTCGTCCATTCCCGCAGCCTGCCCGCCCCGCCGGACGGAAGGGAGCTGTTCTCCGGCTAGCCCTTCGCCTTCTGAGACCTGCCGTCGAGCCAGATCGTCCAGGGCTCGATCGCCGCAACCTCGAGGATTCCCCTGGTCAACCACGGATCCGCCGCCAGTCGCGCCTCGACCTCGCGCTCGTCCGCGGCCTCGACGACCAGCAGGGCCCGCTCCCCGTCGCCGATGGGGCCGCCGAGGACGACGAACCCGTCCTCGAGAAGCCCGTCCATGAACGCAGCGTGCTCGTCCCAGGCCTCTTGCTCGCGGCGTGCGCGAGAGGCGTCCCAGCTCGGGCCGTTGACCTGGGTCAGCGCGAAGACGGCCATGGCGTGAGCGTACCGGCCGCGGCCGCGATCAAATCCGGCCCCGTGAGCTGCTCCCAGGGCTCGATGCTCGTCACGCGGAGCAGCTCCATGTGCGTCCAGGGGTCGTCCTCGAGGCGGCGGCGGATGTCTGCTTCGTTTCGGGCGTTCATGAGGAGGAGGAAGCTTCCTCCGCCGCCGCCCAACGCCCCACCGAGAAGGACGATGCCGTCCGCCTCGAGGGCGTTGATGAAGTCGGCGTGCTCGTCCCACCCGGCCTGTTCTCGGAGCGGCTTCTCCGGATCCCACCCGGGCCCGGTCTCGCGGATGACGACGAAATAGCTCATGAGAGTCGCGAGCGCGCGGCCGGCACCAGGCGCAGCGTCTGCACCGGTCCGGCAAGGCGCTCGCCGATCGCGCTCACGAGCCCGTGCCAGCGCAGCGTACGGTCGAGCGCGGCCGCGTGAGCCTCGTACGCGGCCGCGTCGTCGAAGCGGGCGAGCGAGACGACGACGTTCTCGCCCTCGCGGACCGGCAGCCGTGGAAAGTCGTTTTCGCTCGGCTCCGTGACGAGCACCGCGACCGGGGACGCGCCGGTCTCACGGAGCAGCGGCGTGATCTCGTCGGTGAACACGCGAATCGTGTCGCCCGAGATCGGCTCCGCGAAGGGCCAGATCGTCGCGACGAACAGGCTCTCGCCGTCGTTGGCGCGGACGCCTGCCTCGAACGCGGCGCCGTTCGCCGGGCGCAGCAGCAGCACGTCGTCGGAATCGACGATCGTCGCGTTGACGGCATCGCGGCGCTCGCGCCAGAGGTCGCCGTTGTAGAAGGCCTCGAGCGCGGCCCTCCGGGAGGGCATGTCGCGGAAGCCGCGCAACCAGACGAAGCGGTCTGGGTCTCCCTGGTCGCGGAAATGGCCGATCACCCGCATGCCCACATCCTCCTGCGGTTCGATCAGCTCACCTTCGAAGATCGAGATCATCTCCTCGCGGCGCCCCGGCACGAGCGTGTACTGACGCAGCTCGACGACTGCGACGCGGCCCTTCGCGGAGTGGGTCACGGCGAAAGTGTTCCCACCGACTGGCCTTGTGTAAAGATCCAGTTCGATGCAGAAGAGTGAGGCCAGTTGGCTCCGGCTCGAGCAGCACGACGGCGAGACCCTTCGCGCCGCCGCCGAGCGGATGCTGCGCGAGGCGATCTGCTCCGGCGCACTGCGCCCGGGCGTTCGGCTGCCGTCGTCCCGCGCGCTCGCCGCGCAGCTCGGCGTCTCCCGCGGCGTGACGAGCGAGGCCTACGGCCAGCTCGCTGCGCAGGGCTTCCTCGCAATCCTTACGAAATCCGCCCCGGTCGTGGCCTCGGTGGCCTCTCCGCCGCCGCCGACGAGCCCGAAGGCGGAGCCTCCGGCGCCGCCGCGCTTCGACCTGACGCCGACCACGCCCGACGTGGCGCTCTTTCCCCGGCGGCGCTGGCTGTCCGCGTTCTCCGAGGTGATGCTCTCGGCGCCGGTCGCGGCGCTCGACTACGGCGAGCCCAGAGGCGAGCGCGAGCTCCGCGAGGCGCTCGCCGACCAGCTCGGCCGCACGCGCGGGGTGGTCGCCGCCGCCGAGCAGATCGTGGTCGTGAGCGGCGCGGCGCAGGGAATCGACCTGCTCGCGCGGATGCTCTCGGCCGGCGGCGCCCAGCGAGTCGCGGTCGAGGATCCCTCGCTCGACAGCCAACCGGACCGGCTGAGAAGCAACGGTCTGGAGCCCGTCGCCCAGCCGCTCGACCGCGATGGGCTGCAGCTAGACGGACTCGACGCGGATGCCGTCATCGTCACGCCCGCGCACCAGTTCCCGACCGGAGCAGTTCTCAGCGGCGACCGCCGCCGCCGGCTCCTGGACTGGTCACGGAGGCACGACGCACTCGTGATCGAGGACGACTACGACGCCGAGTTCCGCTACGACCGGGAGCCGATCCGCGCGCTGCAGGGACTCGACCGCACGCGCGTCGCGTACCTCGGCACGACGTCGAAGACGCTCGCGCCTGCGCTCCGGCTCGCCTGGGCCGTCGTCCCGGAGCGCCTCGCCGACGAGGCGGAGGAGGTCAAGCACCTCCTGGACGTTTGCTCGCCGCCGATCGAGCAGCGGACACTCGCCCGGCTCATCCGGAGCGGAGAGTACGACCGCCACGTCCGTCGCGCCCGCACCGTCTACCGCCGGCGTCGGGATGCGCTCATGGAGGCCCTGGGCGTGCACCTCCCCGAGCTCCCCGTCGAGGGAGTCGCCGCCGGGCTCCACGTCCTCGTACGGCTCCCCGAAAGAATCGACGACGGGGCCGTCGCCGCCCGCGCCGAACGGAGCGGAGTCCGGGCCGTCCCGCTCTCGCGCTACACGCATTCGCACAGAGGCGGCGGCGGGCTCGTCATCGGCTACGGTCGCATCCACGAGGCGTCGATCCCTCCGGCGATCCAGATCCTGGCGAGCGCGGTCGCAGCGAAGAGCCGCTAGGCGCGAGGGACGAGCCGCGTGGCGGCCGCCTTGAACGTCGCGACGACGAGCTCCCCTTCCTCGAGCTCCAGCCGCTCGACGGAGGCAGTCGTGACCTCGGCGACGAGCGCCCCGACCTGAATCCGGACGCGGTTGCCGATCTGAACGGCGGAGGTGATCGGCGCGCGAACGTGGTTGAGCGCGGAGTCGTCGGGCGTCTCCCTGGCGATGGAGACCTCCCACGGATAGAACGCGACGTCCACAGGACCGCGCATCTCGTCGACGGAGTAGACGACGTTCCCGTCGGCCAGCGTCACCTGCGTCAGCCCGTCGGGGCCGGGAAGCGCTCGGCCCGAGAGAAGATTCGCGCCCGTGAAGCTCGCGACGAAAACGTCCGAGGGCGCAGCGATCAGCGCCGCCGCGGTTCCGACCTGCAGGATCCGGCCCTCGACGAGGACGGCGACGCGGTCGGCGAGCGCGGCCGCGTCCTGGAAGTCGTGGGTGACGAGGAGAACCGGGAGGTCGAGGTGGTCGAGGATGCTCCTGAGCTCGGCGCGGACGTTCGCGCGCGTGTGGGTGTCGAGGGCCGACAGCGGCTCGTCGAGCAGGAGGACGTCGGGCTTCCGGGCGAGAGCGCGCGCCAGCCCGACCCGCTGGCGTTCTCCGCCCGACAGCTCGCCCGGCCGTGCCTTCGCAAGGTGGGCGATCCGGAAGCGCTCCAGCACTTCCGGAACGTTCGTCCCACCCGCGTACGCGACGTTCTGCTCGACGCTCATGTGCGGGAAGAGGGCGTACTCCTGGAAGACGAAGCCGACGCGCCGATCCTCGGGCTGCCGGTCGATCCCCGCCGTGGAGTCGAAGAGCACGCGCCCGTCGAGCGCGATCCGGCCGCGCTCGGGCCTAACGAGCCCGGCGACCGTGCGGAGCACACTTGTCTTGCCTGCGCCGGACGGGCCCACGAGCGCGTAGGTCTCGCGCCCGACGGTGAGCGCTAGCTCGAGCCGAAACGAGCGAAGGGCGAGGCTGATGTCGAGGTCGAGCGAGTCCACGCGGGAATCAGCTTGACGAGGAGAAGGATCGCGGCGCTGACGAGCACGAGCAGTGCGCCGAGGGCGAGCGCGACGTCGAAGTCGAGGTCGAGCTGCGCGTAGATGGCGAGCGAGACGGTTTGCGTCACGCCCTGGAGGCTGCCGGCGAACATGATCGTCGCGCCGAACTCGCCGATACCGCGGGCGAATGAGAGGGCGGCGCCGGCGGCGAGCCCTTTGGCAGCCAGCGGCAGAGCGATGCGAAGGAAGGTGCGGGCCGGCCCTGCGCCGAGGGTGCGCGAAGCATCGATCAGCGAGCTGTCGAGCGCCTCGAACGAGGCAATTGCTAGGCGGATGTAGAAGGGGCTCGCAACGTAGGCGACCGCGAGCACGACGGCCGTCTGCGTGAAGCTGACCGAGACACCGAGGGCGTCGAAGGTGCCGCCGAGGAGCCCGAGGCGGCCGAAGGCAGCGAGGAGGGCGATGCCGGCGACAGCGGGCGGCAGCACCAGCGGGAGCTCGACGAGCGTGATCACGAACGGACGCCCGCGGAAGCTGCGCGAGGCGATGAAGTACGCAGCCGGTGTGCCGACGACCAGGATCAGCGCCTGGGCGATCAGCGTCGTCTTCAGCGTCACCACGATGGCGTCGACCGCCACGTCGCTCCCGAGCTGGGCGACGAGGTCACCCGGGGGAACCCTGAGAAAGATCGCGACGAGCGGCAGGAGCAGGAAGCCGAGCGCGAGCCCGGTCGCGACCAGCAGGCCGATTCCGAAGAGCCGGCGCCGGATCAACGCTCGACCATCACCGACGTCGACTTGACGATCGCCGTGGCCGCCCGGCCGGGTTGGAGGTCGAGCTCCTCGGCAGCCTCGCGGGTGATGATCGCCACCACGCGCGCGGGCGCGGTGACGTCGAGCTCGATGCGCGCGAGGAAGCCGTCGATCTCGACGGCGCGGACGACACCGCGGAAGCGGTTGCGGGCACTCAGGTCTTCGGCGGGTCGTGCCTGGAGCCGACTCACCTCGGAGGCGGCCACGAGCCGCCGGTTCGCCGTGTCACGCTGGGTGCGGATCCGGCCCGCGCGATCCCAACGGCGGAGCGTGTCGAGGCTGATGCCGAGCGCCCGGGCCGCCTCGCTTGCCGTCAAGAGCTGTTCAGCGCCCATGGCTCGCCGTTCCTGTTGTAGAGTCGTCGGCAATCGAGCATAGGCAGTGCCTATGCATCATTCCTCGTGCCTAGGCCCGTGTCAAGGAGGCGTCGTCAATGCGGAGGATCAGTTGGTTGCTCTCGACGGTGAGCATCGCGCTCGTCCTGGCGGGCTGCGGCGGTGACGACGACGCCGGGGCGCAGGGTGACACGGGCGGGCTCACGGTCTATGCCGCTGCCTCGCTGACCGACGTGTTCCCCACGATCGATCCGGCGCCGGAGTACAACTTCGCGGGCTCCGACGAGCTCGCGACCCAGATCCGCGAGGGCGCCCCGGCCGACGTCTATGCAGCCGCGAGCTCCAGGTACCCCCAGGAGCTTGTCGAGGAGGGGCTCGTGGAGGAGCCGGTCACGTTCGCCACCAACCGCCTCGTTCTGATCGTCCCCGCGGACAACCCGGCCGGCATCGGGTCGCTCGAGGACGTGACCGCGCCGGGCATCAAGTTTGTGATCGCGGCCGAGGGCGTGCCCGTCGGCGACTATACGCACCAGGTGCTCGAGGAGCTCGGCCTCACCGCGGCCCTCGACAACGTGGTCTCGAACGAGGACGACGTCCGCGGCGTCCTCGGCAAGGTCGCCCTCGGCGAGGCTGACGCCGGCTTCGTCTACATCACCGACGCCGCCGTCTCCGAAGAGGACGTCACCGTCATCGAGCTGCCGGAGGGATCGCAGCCGCCGATCGAGTATCAGATCGCGGTCGTCTCGGCGAGCGAGAACACCGAGGCGGCCGAGGCGTTCGTCCAGGAGATGCTCGGGCCCGACGGTCAGGAGGCGCTCGAGGCGGCGGGCTTCACCATCCCCTAGCCGACGCGTCCGAGAGGCCGCTCGACCTCCTCAGGCCGCTGGGGCATGTGCGAGCGCCGAGGGTGTCAGGCGGCCGACGATGGCAGGCGCCTCGTGAACGAGCTCGTCGTTCTCGAGGGCCTCGACTATGAACAAGGCGAGATCGACCCGGCGCGTGAGGTTGCTCTCGAGCACGGGGTCGCCCACGTGTCTGCTCCAGACCGGAAGGCCTTGGCTCTCGCCTTCTTCCAGGTCGCTGCCGCGCACAACCGTCCAGCGCGTGTCGCTTGCGAACACGCGCCTGCAGGCCTCCACCTGGTCGTCCAGGTCGGCGAAGCGGGCGAGGCGCGCGAGCGGACCGACCACCTTGACCATCGCTCGGAGCTTCCATGGGTAGACGTCCTTGCCGTCGCGGCTGATGTGCCAGCCAAATGAGAGGACGAGGCGCGCGCCCGGAGGCGCATGATCGAGGACGGCTTGGGCCGTGCCTGTCGAGTACCCGTGCACTCCTCGCGGGACGAGCACGACGAGCACCCCGTCACATCCGGCAACCGCCCGGCTGACCACCGCGCGATCGTCCGTCGCGCCGGGGACGACCGCGATCCGTCCCTCGAACTGGTCGAGCTTGCCGACGCTCTGCTCTCGGCACACGGCGACAACCTCGTAGCCACGGTCGAGCGCATGCTGGACCATGTACCGCCCCAGCTTCCCGGAGGCGCCGACGATGCAGACCTTCATCCCATGGCACCGTAGAGGACGCCGGACGACAAGAGAGGACGGGCGAAGGGAATCGAACCCTCACCGCCAGCTTGGAAGGTCAAAATCCGGGCGCGAGTCGGGCCAGACACCTGCGCCACGTCCGCATCACCCAGGGCGGCAGAAGCCGTTTTCCGCATCGCCCGGCGCCAACGCCAGACGACCTCATTCGCTCCGTGGCACTCGACTATCCTCCGGGCGCATGCTTGCGCTACCGCTGCCGTGCGCCCTAATAACCTGCAGCGCCTCGCTCCGACTACACATTCGGCGTTGGGGCTACTTGTTAGGCGCCTACGTGTGTGGCGGCGTTACCTACTTCGTGGGCATGCAGGCGTACGCTCGATAGGGGACGTGGACGGGTTGACTCCCTCCCCGGTAGCCCCTCGTCCACGTCCAGGCGGAAACGGGGGTCGGCTCCCTTGACTCCGGCCCCCGTTTTGTTTCGCGGTCTCCATGCCAAGGAAATTCCATCCAAGCGTTTGGACGCCTGGAGAATGAATTACTGTCCATAAATGTGGACAGAAATAGGAGGCCGCGCTGACAGGCGTCCTCCTCGTTTCCGATTATGCGCACAGCGACATGTAACGGTGACGACGACTTCGTCTTTACGACCCGGCGGGCAGGCCGCCGCAGTCGAAGCTGAAAGACCTGCGCGCCAGCTTCTGTTCCGTGGACCCGGCGGCGGTGGCCGAAATCACCGGGCACAGCGTCGAAGTGTGGGGGCGGTTTTACGTGCGGTCGTTCGGAAAGACGCAGCGGGACGAAGCGCGCAGCCGGATGGTCGCTCGCGGGTTCGGGAAGGCGGCCGCCGCCCCGTACCAGCCTGGGTCCGCTGGCATGCTGCTGGCGTTTCACGTCCGGGCGACCGCCGCCAGGATCGCGTAGCTTTTTCCCTGAGGCGGTTGTCTGCAAGCGACAGACAGTGGGATAGCACGCGCGCGTCGGGTAACGCGACGGGATACGAAGACGAGGCCCGGGAGACAGACGCTCCCGGTTCTGTCGGGAGCCGCGACAACCCTTGGGAACCTCCCAACACGAACACCTTCGAGGAGGAGGCATGAGTAAGGATTCGACAACACCTGACACGATCGTTCTGATCCATGGCTTCTGGGTCACTCCCCGAAGCTGGGAGCACTGGATCGAACGATACGAGCAGGCCGGCTACCGCGTGATCGCGCCTGCTTATCCTGGATTCGAAGTCGAGGTCGAGGCGCTTAATGCAGACACCTCGCCGATCGAAGCGCTGACGGTGCCGGCGGTCGTCGAGCATCTCGAGGCGGTCGTCGGCGAGCTCGAGTCGCCTCCCATCCTGATCGGCCACTCTGCCGGCGGGACCTTCGTGCAGCTCCTCCTCGACCACGGGTTCGGTGCCGTGGGGGTGGCCATCAACTCCGCTCCGACCGAAGGCGTCCGCGTAACCCCGCCCTCGCAGATCAAGTCGCTGTTCCCTGTCCTCAAGAACCCAGCCAACCGCCACCGCGCCGTCGGCTTCACGCCCGAGCAGTGGCACTACGTGTTCGCGAACACGTTCAGCGAGGATGAGTCCCAGGCGCTGTACGAGCGCTACCACGTTCCGGCCTCGGGGGCGATCCTGTGGGGGATCGTGCTCGCCAACCTGGAACCTGGCCACCAGGACACGTGGGTCGACTACAAGAATGACAGCCGCGCTCCGCTGCTGTTCATCTCGGGCGGCGAGGACCACCTCATGCCGCCGAGCGTCCAGCGGT
>Ga0081538_10002163_pt1 | contig 19502 bp, 16 predicted proteins | sample TabmetS5T2R1_FD_71022 | JGI IMG/M metagenome (GOLD analysis project Ga0081538, IMG submission 71022) | Tabebuia heterophylla rhizosphere microbial communities from the University of Puerto Rico - S5T2R1 | ecosystem: Host-associated > Plants > Roots > Rhizosphere ... | reverse complement strand
GGCGCGGCGGGGGCGGGGGGAGCCGGCATCGAAGCAGAAGAAAGGGGGGGCGTGGGCGGGGCGCGGGGGGGGCGGGTGGAGCCGGTCCAGCCCGGTCAGGAAGCGGTAGTGGCGGGCGACCACGAACGGCTCGGAGAAGCTGACCAGCGCGTCGCGGCCGGCGTTGGCCAGGGCCCGGTGCAGGGCCAGGGCGGACCCGAGGGCGTCGCCGTCGGGATGGACGTGGCAGGAGATCACCGCCACCTCGGCCTTGGCGATCGCGTCGACGGCCGCCTGCCAGTCCTGCTCCGGGATGCTCACGCGCCCTGTCCTCCCTGGTCCGGCCCCTCCGGCGCGCCCAGCTCGGCCAGCAACCGGTCGATCCGCATACCCTGGCCGGGCACGGTGTCGGCAACGAATTCTAGCGTCGGCGCATGACGCAGCCGCAGCTGCGAGGCCACGAACGTGCGGGCCCTGGTGGTGGAGTCGGCCAGCCAGGCCTGGGCGGCGGCCTGCTCGGTGTCGTCGCCGAGCACGGTGAAGAAGACGCTGGCGTGGTGGAGGTCGCCGGTGACGCGCACGTCGGTCACGGTGACCAGCGGGCCCGGCTGGTCGGCCCGTTCGGCCTCCAGCCATTCGCCGACCAGCCGCCTGATCGTCTCGGCCAGGCGGCGGGCTCGGGGGTAGCTGGGCTTCGCCATCGTGGTTCAGTCCTCGGGGCCGTACATGGTCACGTCGCTGGCCAGCAGCTCCACGCCGGGCGTGCGCTCGGTCTCGCGCTCGGCCGCCACCAGCACCCGGCGGGCGTGGAAGCCCTCGCCGGCCACCGTGGCCACCGCCAGGGTGGCCCGCTGGCGCAGGTCCTGGTGGTCGACCTCGGCGACCGCGCAGTTGAGCTTGCGCAGCGCGGCCGCCAGACCCTTGACGACCGAGCGCTTGTCCTTCAGCGAGGAGGCGTCCGGCAGACGCAGGTCGAGTCGGAGCAGCGCGACGAACATCGCCTCATCGTGGGATCTCGACCATCTCGTAGGCTTCGATCTGGTCGCCTTCCTTGACGTCCTGGAAGTTGTCCAGGCCGATGCCGCACTCGTAGCCGGCGGCGACGGTGCGGACGTCGTCCTTGAAGCGGCGCAGCGACCCGATCCGCCCGTCGTAGACGACCACGCCGTCGCGGACCAGGCGGGCCTTGGCCCCGCGGACGATCTCGCCCGAGGTGACGTACGACCCGGCCACGACCCCGATCCGCGGCACCCGGAAGGTCTGCCTGACCTCGGCGGTGCCGAGCTGGCGCTCCTCGAACTCGGGGGCGAGCAGGCCCTTGAGGGCCTTCTCGATGTCCTCCACCACCTGGTAGATGACCGAGTACAGGCGGATGTCGACGCCCTCGCGGCCGGCCAGGTCGCGGGCGGCCGGGGTCGGCCGCACCGAGAACCCGATGATGATGGCCCCGGACACCGAGGCCAGGGTGACGTCGTCCTCGGTGATGGCGCCGGCCGCCTTGTGGAGCACCCGCAGCCGGACCTCGGGGATGTCGATCCGGCCGAGGGCGTCGTCGATGGCCTCGACCGAGCCCATCACGTCGGCCTTGATGATCAGCGGCAGCTCCTGGAGCTGGCCCTCGCGGATCCTGGCGAACAGGTCCTCCAGGCGCGGGGCCCGGCTGGTGGCGATGGCCGCCTGGCGCTGGCGGGCCTCCCGGGTCTGGGAGATCCCGCGGGCGATGCGCTCGTCGGTGACCGCCCGGACCTCGTCGCCGGCGCTCGGCGGGGCCGACAGGCCGATGACCACGACCGGCTGGGCCGGGACGGCGGCGGTGACCTCCTTGCCGTTCTCGTCGAACATGGCCCGGACCCGCCCGAAGGCGGTGCCGGCGGCGACCGCGTCCCCGACGTGCAGGGTGCCCCGGCGGACCAGGATGGTCGCCACCGGGCCGCGGCCCTTGTCCAGGTGGGCCTCGATGACCGAGCCCTGGGCGCGCCGGTCGGGGTTGGCCTTGAGGTTCAGCTCGACGTCGGCGACCAGCAGGATGGTCTCGACCAGGGTGTCGAGGCCCTGCTGGGTCTTGGCCGACACGTCCACGAACTGGGTCTTGCCGCCGTACTCCTCGGCCACCAGGTCGTACTCGGTGAGCTGCTGGCGGACCTTGGCCGGGTTGGCGTCCTCCTTGTCGATCTTGTTGACCGCCACCACGATCGGGACCCCGGCCGCCTTGGCGTGGTTGATCGCCTCCACGGTCTGGGGCATGACCCCGTCGTCGGCCGCGACCACCAGCACGGCGATGTCGGTGACGGCCGCGCCCCGGGCCCGCATGGCGGTGAACGCCTCGTGGCCGGGGGTGTCGATGAAGGTCACCAGGCGGCCGTCGGCGCCCGCCCGGACCTGGTAGGCGCCGATGTGCTGGGTGATGCCGCCGGCCTCGCGGGCGACCACGTTGGTGTTGCGGATGGCGTCCAGCAGCTTGGTCTTGCCGTGGTCGACGTGGCCCATGACGGTCACGACCGGCGGGCGGGGACGCAGGTCCTCGTCGCGGTCGGCCTCGGTGTCCTCCCAGCCCTCGATCTCCTGCAGGGCGTCGGCCTCGCTGGGGTCGACGACCTCGATGTTGGCGCCGATCTCCTCGGCGAGCAGGGCGACCGCCTCGTCGGACATCGACTGGGTGGCGGTCAGCATCTCGCCCATCTGCATGAGCACGCGGATGAGGTCGCCGGCGGGCTGGCCGAGGCGGTCGGCCAGGTCCTGGACGGTGACCCCGCGGGGCACCCGGACCAGGCCCTCCACCGAGATGTCGGGGTTGGCCTCGATGGTCGGGGCCCCCATGGCCTCGAACTCCTCACGACGGCGCCCGCCGCGGCGCTTCTTGGGGCGCCCGCGGCCGCCGAAGCGGCTGCCACCGGGACGGCCGAGGCCGCCGCCGGGACCACCGGGACGGCCACCGAAGCCGGGACGGCCACCGCCGCCCGGGCCCGGACGACCGCCACCGGGACGACCACCGACCCCGGGCCGGCCGGCGCCGCCACCTCCGGGACCACCCGGACGGCCGCCGTAGCCGCCGCCTGGACGGCCACCGCCGCCACCCGGACCGCCGGGGCGACCCTGGCCGGGCTGGCCACCGCGCATGCCGGGCTGGCCGGGGCCACCGGGACGGCCCTGGCCCGTGCCGGGCCGGCCGGCCCCGGGCGGGCCCTGACGCTGGCCCATGCCGGGTCGGCCGGCACCCGGCGGCGCCGGGCGGGCGCCCGGGGGCAGCGGCCGGCCGTCGCGGCCGACAGGGCGGGCGCCCGGGGGCAGCGGCCGGCCGTCGCGCCCGACGGGTCGGGCCCCGGGCGGCAGCGGCCGCACGCCAGGCGGCAGGGGACGAGCGCCGGGCGGCAGCGGACGAACCCCAGGGGGCAGCGGCCGGCCATCACGGCCGACGGGTCGGGCCCCGGGCGGCAGCGGCCGCACACCAGGCGGCAGCGGCCGAGCGCCCGGCGGCAGCGGGCGCACTCCGGGCGGCAACGGCCGCCCGGGCTGCCCGGGCTGCCCCGGGCGGCCCTGGCCCGGCTGCCCGGGACGGCCCTGGCCCGGCTGCCCGGGTCGGGGCGGCCCGGCTCCGGGCTGACCCGGCCGGGCCTGGCCGGCAGCGGGCTGGCCAGCGCCCGGCTGGCCGCTCCGGGACGGGCCGCCGCCCGGCTGGCCGGAGCGCCCCTGGCCACCGGCCTGGCCGGCGCGGGCCTGGCCGGTCCTGGCCTGGCCCGACTGGCCGGACTGGGTGGCGCGGGACTGCGCGGGGCGTGGCTCGCCCTGGTCCTGCCGGGACTGGCCGGACCGCGCCGGGCGGCCGCCACCGACCGAGGAGCGCAGCCGGTCGGCCACGTCCTGCGTCACGGTCGAAGAATGGCTCTTGGCCTCCACCCCCATGGAGGACAGCTTGGCAAGCAGGTCCTTGGACGGGACCCCAAGCTCTTTGGCGATCTCATACACCCGCGGGTTGCTCAACCAGATCTCACTTCCTCGCTATCACTCGAGCGAGGCGCCGGCTGGTCCGTCGACCCGCTCCACATTCGGTTCCGCAGTGCCTCAACGGCCGCGTTGGCCGCCGCCGCGTCGGTCACCTTCAGGGCTCGCTGGATGCTGCGCCGGCGCACCGCCATGTCCAGGCAGGCTGGCTGCCCGCACAGGTAGGCGCCCCGGCCGGCCGCCGTCCCGGTGGGGTCGTAGGCGACCGTCCCGGCAGGCGAGCGAACAATCCGGTGGAGGGTACGCTTCGCGGTCGTCGACCGGCATACCACACATGTCCGCCGCGGCGTCGCCTTCACACCGACGCCTTGGGACACTGCCACATCACCTGCAACGCTCCCCGACCGCTTGCGCATTCCCACCTCCTCCACCGTGCTCACCGTGCCTGCCTCCCGTTCCGTCAGCGCCTCGGGCCCTGGCTGGCCTGCTCGGCGGCCTGGCTCTCGCTGACGATGTCGATCCGCCAGCCGGTCAGCCGAGCCGCCAACCGGGCATTCTGGCCCTCCTTGCCGATGGCCAGGGAGAGCTGGTAGTCGGGCACGACCACGTGCGCGGTCCGCTCCGGCTCGTCGATCTGCACGCTCTTGACCTTGGCCGGCGAGAGGGCCTCGGCGACGAACTGGGCCGGGTCCTCCGACCAGGACACGATGTCGATCTTCTCACCGCGCAGCTCGTTGACCACCATTCGCACCCGCGACCCGCGGGCGCCGACGCACGCCCCCTTCGGGTCGACCCCGGGCTCGTGGCTGCGGACGGCGATCTTGGTCCGGTGCCCCGGCTCCCGGGCGACGTTGGTGATCTCCACGATGCCCTCGGCGATCTCGGGCACCTCCAGCTCGAACAGGCGCTTGATCAGGTTGGGGTGGGTCCGCGACACCACCACCCGCAGGCCCCTGGCCGAGCGGACCACATCGGTGACGTAGACCTTCAACCGGTCGTTGTGCTGGTAGTGCTCGCTCGGCACCTGCTCCGAGTGGGGCAGGTCGGCCTCGATCTTGCCCAGGTCGACCGAGATGTGGCGCTGGTCGCGCTGCTGGACGATGCCGGTGACGATGTCGCCGACGCGGCCCTCGTACTCGCCGAAGGTGACGTCGCGCTCGGCCTCGCGCAGGCGCTGCATGATCACCTGCTTGGCCGTGACCGCGGCGATCCGGCCGAAGTCGGAGGGGGTGTCCTCCCACTCCCGGATGACCTGCTCCTCGTCGTCGAGCTCCTGGGCGAAGACGGTCACGTCGCCGGTGTCGCGGTCGACCACCACCCGCGCCCCCTCGGGGGCGTTCGGCTGGCGCTTGTAGGCGGCGGCGAGGGCGCTCTCGAGCGCGCTGATGACCGTCTCGAGCGCGATGCCCTTCTCGCGCTCGAGGAAGCGCAGCTCATCGATCGGGATCTTCACGTCGCCGTCCTCTCGTTGCGGGTGATCCTGGGTCGGGGTCGATGGGGCGTCACCACGGCAACACCACCTTCCCTCGGACCACCTCGGACAGCGGCACCCTGACCTGGCTGCCGTCGACCTCCAGGACGACCGCCTCGTCGTCGGCGTCCACCACCACGCCCTGGATCGCGGAGGTCCCGTCCTCACGGGTGTCCCCGTCGTCCCGGGTGTCGGGCGACCCGGCGCGCGCGATGCTGACCTCGTGCCCGCGCTGGCGGCGGAAGTCGCGGCGGGTGTGCAGCGGGCGCGAGAGACCGGGCGTGCTCACCTCCAGGGTGTAGCTGCCGGCCACCGGGTCGGCCTCATCGAGGGCGCGGGACAGGTCCTTGGAGACCAGCTCGACGACGTCGGCCTCGACCGGCTCCTCGGCGTCGAGGATCACCCGCAGCACCCGCCCGCGACCCTGGCCACGGAGGGTCAGCTCCAGCACCTCGACCCCATGGCCGGTGGCCACCCGATCGGCCAGCTCTTGGACATGCGAAGGTAGCGCCGTCACGCTCACCGACCTCCCTCACATGTCGCGCGTTGCTGCTCGCCCTCTCGGTAGCGGCACCATTCCACCTCGTCGCCGCGCCGCCGGCCCCTGACAACACAGAAGTGGGCACGATGCCCACTTCGCTCCTCACCGGTGCCTGACCTGGGAACAGGCCGGACGGCCATACGTCAACAGGCTGCAAGATAGCACTCGCCACGCCAACCAGCAACCCATTTCACGGCCCTGGCCTGCGCATTTACGTTCCCGGAGGGCTGTATGCCACCTGCACGAGCGTGGGCGGCCGCCGCGACCGGACGAACACCCCCCGCCCCGGAGGAAGCGCGCCCGCCCGCTGCCCTTCGAGCACCGGCCCCTCGGCGGGATCGCCCCGCAGCACCAGCCCGGACCCTCCGAGCTCCCGAAGCCGCTGGAAAACCGGCTCGAACCCCGCCCGGGCGACCCCGGCCACCCGCCGAGCCAGCACCACGTGCAGGCCCAGCTCGCTCCCCAGCCCGAGCAGGTCCACCAGCGGCAACAGCGGACTGCCGGTGGCCGCGGGGAGCAGGTCGTAGTCGTCCACCAGCACGACGTACCGGGGTCCCACCCACCCCGGCGCCAACCCGTCGGCCGCCGCGGGCGGGTCGGAGGCGCCCAGCGGGGCGAGGCCGCCGCCCGGAGCCGCCAGCGCCGGGGAGCCGACGAGGTCGGGCGCCCAGGCTGCCGGGTCCCGCGGGACGGCGACGCCGCCCGCGCCGCGCTCCTCGAGCTGGCGACGGAGCTGCTCGACCACCTGGGCGATGGCGGCGGCGGTGCAGGCGTAGGCGACCAGGTTCGGCAGGGCGGTCAGGTCGCGCAGGCCGCGGCGCAGGTCGACGACCAGCAGAGCGACCTCGTCAGGTGGGTGGCGGGCGGCCAGACCACGGGCGATGAGCCGCAGGAGGCTCGACTTGCCGCAGGCAGCGTCCCCGAGCACGAGCAGATGTGGCGATTCCCCGAACAGGTCGAGCCGCACCAGCTCCAGCCGATGCTCCTCGAGGGCGAACGGCAGTCCCGTGGGCCCGTCCCGCCCGATCGCGGGCGCACCTGCCGGGGGGTCCGGATCGGCCGGGGGCAGCGCAGCCTCCCCGAGCAGCTCGGGGAGGAGCCGTAACGGCGGCGCGACCGCGCCGTCGCGGCCGGGGAGGGCGCGGGCGAGGACGGCGGCCGGCTCGCCGGGGAGGGCGGCCTGGAACACGAGGCCCGCTTGGGTGAGGCCACGGCCCGGCAGCTCGGGGAGGGCGGCGGCCGCGGCCCGGCCGAGCTCCGACTCCAGCGGGTCGTTCAGGCGCAGCTCCAGCCGGCCGCCGAGGTTCTCGCGCAGGTTGGGGCGCAGGTCGGCCCACCGGTTGCCGGCCAGGACGAGGTGGACGCCGTAGTGCAGGCCCACGGCGGCCAGCTCGGTGATCTCCGCCTCCAGCTCGGGGAGCTCGCGGACGAGGGCTCCCCAGTTGTCGACCAGCAGGAAGACCTCGCCGTAGCCGCCCAGATCGAGCCCGGCCCGGCGGAGGGCGTGCCAGGCGGCCATCGAGTCGACCCCCAGGTCGCGAAAGCGCTGCTCGCGCTCGGCGACCACGGAGCGGAGCTCGCGGACCAGGCGGCGGATCCGCTCGGGCTCGCGGGGCCCGCACACGGCCCCGACGTGCGGCAGGTCGCCCAGCCGGTGGAGGAGCCCACCGCCGAGGTCGACGGCGTAGATCTGCGCCTGGTCGGGCGGATGCGTGGCCGCGAGGGCGGCCACCAGGGCGCAGAGCAGGGTGCTCTTGCCGGTCCTCGGCGCCCCGACCACGGCGAGGTGGCCAGCGCCCCTCGACAGGTCCAGGACCAGCGGCCCCTGCTCCTGCTCGAGCGGCCGGTCGACCACGCCGACCGGCACCTGGAGCCAGCCGCGCTCGACCGACTGGAGCAACGGGTCCAGGTCGATGGCCGCGGCCAGTGGTGGAAGCCAGACCTGATGGGCCGGCCGTCCGGCGCCGCGCAGACCGTCGACCAGGACCTCCAGGTCGGAGGAGACGAGGGCGGCGTGGAAGGGGACGGGTGGAGCGGCGTCGACCTTGAGGAGGGCGCCCCCTGGGGCCGGAGGCAGGTGGTAGGCGTCGGGGACGCCGAGGACGGCCGTGGACTCGGCGGCGCTGAAGGTCCGGAGGCAGATCCGGAAGCGGAGGTGGCTGTCCAGGCCGCGGAGGCGGCCCTCGTCGAGGCGCTGGGAGGCCAGCAGCAGGTGCATGCCGAGGCTGCGCCCCACCCTGCCGATGGCGCCGAACAGGTCGAGGAACTCGGGACGAGCGGCCAGGAGCTCGCCGAACTCGTCGACGACGACCAGCAGGTGCGGCAGCGGTTCCAGCCGTGGGTCGGTGGCTCGCCTGGCGGCATAGGATCGTAGATCAGGCTGGTTGCCGTTGCCGCGCAGGAGGCGCTGGCGCCTGGCCAGCTCGCCCTGCAGGGCGGCCAGGGCGCGGTCGACCATCGAGCCGTCGGGGCCTTGAAGGTTTGTGATCAGGCCGGCCACCTGCGGCAGCGGGGCCAGCTCGGCGAACGCCGCGCCGCCCTTGAAGTCGACCAGCACGAAGGCGAGCTGGTCGGGCGGGTGGGTCGCCGCCAGGCCGGCGACGATGGCGCGCAGCAGCTCGCTCTTGCCCGAGCCGGTGGCCCCGACGACCAGGCCATGGGGGCCGATGCCGCCCTCGGCCGCCTCCTTGAGGTCGACGACCAGCGGCGCCCCGCCCGGGCATGCGCCCACCGGCACCTGGAGGAGCCGCGAGCGGTCGAGCGGCGGCAGGCCACCGGGGCCGACCTGGCCGGTCGCGGACCCGAGCAGGTCGCCCAGGCGGACCGGGTCGGCGCGGGCGGGCGCCGCCCGCGGCCGGTCGAGCCGCAGCGGCGCCAGCCGCCGGGCGAGGGTCTCGCAGAACCCCAGCCCCGCCCCGTCGGTCCGGATGCCGGTGACGAGGCGGCCACCCGGGGTGGTCTCCTGCAGGGTCGCCCAGCCGCGGTCGTCGATCCGGACCCTCGTCGAAAGCTCGGACGGCTCGCCGGCGGTGTCGCTGGCGAGCCAGATCACGGTGACGCCGCCGGCGGCGGCGGCGCCGAGCAGCGCATCGGCCACCGTCGCGCGCTCGGTCGTGTCGACGACGGCGACCAGGTGGGGCTGGTCGCCTGCCGGTCCAGCACCGGGGGCGCCCTGGCCCGGAAGGACGGCGCCGCCGGGGTCGCGGGTGTGGGGAAGCAGCTCCAGCCAGCTCCAGACCGGGCTTGGCCTGGAGGGGTGGGTGGCGAGGATGCGGAGGTCGTCGGGAGCGTGGAAGGCGGCGAGCTCGCAGAGGACGGCGCGGGCGAGGGCGCGGGTCCGATCGGGCGGGCCGGTGAAGGCCAGGACCCCGTGCTGGCGGAGCGGGACCGTCACCGGCGCGCCCGGGAGCCAGCCGGCTCGGCGAACAAGGTTCTCCGCGACCTGCAGGAGCTCTGGGTCGTGCTCCGCCAACGGCCCAGCGGTGGTGTCGAGGCGGGCCGGGGCGGCCAGCGGGACCGGGCCTCGCCCGACCCGGACGCTGAGGAAGTCGTCGTCGGTCGGTCGGCGCTCCCAGAGGCGGTCGGTCTGGTCGACCGTCGTCCACAGCTTCGGCGGGTCGGGGTGGAGGTGCTCGGCCGCGGCGAGCTGGGCGGCGGCGAGCCGCTCGACCGCCGAGGCCACCTGACGAAGATGGGCGAGGTAGCGGGCGCGCTCGCGGCGGCGGGCGCGGCGGGCGGCGCGACGCTCGGCCAGGCGGAGCGCCAACCCCACCGTGACCGAGGCCGCGGCCGCGCCGATCACCAGCGCCACCAGCCAGGCGGGGCGGGGGCCGGGGAAGGCGAACAGGAACGCCACCGACCCACCGCTGCCAACCAACGGCACCAGGTACTGGAGCCAGCCGGCGAGGCTGGAGACGGTCCACCCGACCACCGGCGGGGCCGCCACCACCAGCTCGCCCGCCGGCGGCGGCCGCGGATGCGCCCGCACCGGCCGGTGCACCACCACGCCGGCCCGTGACCTGGTCGAGGTCGTCATGACCCGCACGCTACGACCCCCGCACCCGTCCCTGGGCGACCCCTGGCGAATCTGTGGACAACCGTCGGGCAGGGCCCTCAGGGCAGCATGATCGTCTGGAAGTCGTAGGGCTCCCGCGCGAACCCGATGCGCTCGTAGAGCGCCACCGCCGGCCCGTTGAAGTCGTTGACGTACAACGACAGGTTCGGGTGGCGATCGAAGGCCAGGTCGCAGCAGGCGGCCATGGCGGTGGTGCCGACCCCGCGGCCGCGGAGCTCGGGGGGGACGTAGACGCCCTGGATCTGGGCGGTGTGGCGGCTGGCGCAGCCGATGTCCATCTTGAACTGGAGGGCGCCGCCCGCCTCGTAGACGTAGGTCCAGCCGCGGGAGATGAGCATGCGGACCCGGCGGCGGTAGCCGTCGGGGTCGCGGGCCATGGGGTTCTCCCCCATCTCCTCGGTGTACATGGCGGCCGACAGCCGCAGCACCCGGTCCTCGTCGGACCGCTCGGCCAGGCGGGCCAGGCCCGGGCGGCCACGCGCCCTCGATCCGCGGGTCAGGCCGTCGGGGTCGACGGCGTAGACGAACTGGCGCCGGCGGACCTCGCGGGGGGCCGGGTAGCTGGCGCCGACCAGGGACCAGAGCAGCTCGACCGCGACCCGCTCGCCGACCACCATGCGGGTCGGGTAGAGGCCGCCGGCGGCCGCGGCCAGGGCCTCGCAGGCGCCCTGGTCGTCGGTGGCCGGGACCAGGTTGGGGCCGACGTGGAGCAGGCCGCGCAGCCGGCCGTCCTCGAAGGCGCCCCACAGGGGGCTGGGGCCGAGCGAGCTCAGGGCGCCGTCGTGGAGGATGCGGCTGGCGATGAACACGTCGCGGACCGGGTTGCGGTCCAGGGCCGCCATGGCGACGGCCTCGTCCTCGCGCCCGAGGGGGCGCACCTGGTAGCGGGACGGTCCCGCCGCCTGCCGAGCCCGGTCGTCGCCGCCGGTCCGCGACCGGAGCACCTCAGCTCCGGACGACCTCGGGGACGCCCGGCTCGCCGCCGGCCGTCCGGTACTCCTCGGCCAGCAGCTTGGCCTCGTGCATGAGGGCGTCGACGATCTCGGCCTCGGGCACGGTGCGGATCACCTGGCCGTGGCGGAAGATCTGGCCCTTGCCCTTGCCCGAGGCCACGCCGACGTCGGCCTCGCGGGCCTCGCCGGGGCCGTTGACGATGCAGCCCATGACCGCGACCCGCATCGGGGCGTCGATCTCGGCCATGCGCTCCTCGACGGCGTTGGCCAGGGCGAACACGTCGACCTCGGCGCGGCCGCAGGACGGGCAGGCGACCAGGTCGAGCTTCTTGGGCCGCAGGCCGAGGGCCCCGAGGATGGCGTTGCCCGCCTTGACCTCCTCGATCGGCGGGGCGGTGAGCGACACCCGGATGGTGTCGCCGATGCCCTGGGCGAGCAGGGCGCCGATGCCGACCGCGGACTTGACGATGCCGTCCCTGGGGGTGCCGGCCTCGGTCACGCCCAGGTGCAGCGGGTAGTCGACGCGGGCGGCGAGCAGCCGGTAGGCGGCGATCATCGACGCCGGGTTCTGGTGCTTGACCGAGATCTTGATGTCGCCGAAGCCGACCTCCTCGAGGATGCCCACCTCGAACAGGGCGGAGGCGACCAGCGCCTCGGGGGTGGGGCCGCCGTGCTTGGCCAGCAGTTCCTTCTGCAGGGAGCCGGCGTTGACCCCGACCCGGATGGGGATGCCGCGGGCCTGGGCCTCCTGGGCGATCAGCTTCACCTTGTCGTGCTTCTTGATGTTGCCGGGGTTGATGCGGACCCCGGCGCAGCCGGCCTCGATGGCGGCCATGGCGTACTTCCACTGGAAGTGGATGTCGGCCACCACCGGGATGGTCGACTTGGCCGCGATCGCCGGCAGGGCGGCGGCGTCGTCGGTGTCGGGCACGGCCACCCGGACGATGTCGCAGCCGGTCGCGGCCAGCTCGGCGATCTGCTGGAGGGTGCCGTTGATGTCGGCGGTCTTGGTGATGGTCATCGACTGGACGCTGATGGGGGCGCCATCGCCGACCGCGACCCGGCCGACGTTGATCCGGCGCGAGCGCCGCCGGCCGACGCCCGCCGCCAGGTCGGTCAACTCGAGCGGGAAGGCCACAGGGGCTCCTTATCGGAAGGGGTAGGGGACGGGGTTGGTGATGTCGAGCCAGACCAGCCCGACCGTGAGCATCACCAGCAGGCCGACGATCAGGGCGGCCACGGGCACGACCTTGCGCAGGTCGACCTCGCGCCTGGTCACCACCTGCCAGAGGACGAAGGCCAGGTAGCCGCCGTCCATCGGGGGCAGGGGCAGGAGGTTGAACACCCCGACGACGATGTTGAGCTGGATCAGGATGGCGATGAAGATCGCCCACTGGTTGTTGGCCACGGCCTGGCCGGCCAGGCGGGTGATGCCGACGATGCCGATGGGGCCGCTGTCGCGCACCTCCCCACCGCCGCCGGCGCCGCCACCGGGGGCGGGCTCGGGGGCGCTCATCCGGTCGGCCAGGCCGGTGACGAATCCGCCGAGGCCCTTGACGGTGGCCACGGTGGTGTCCCAGAACAGGTCGATCGACTGGGGGATGGCGGTCAGCACGCCGACGCGCCGGGTCTCCTCGCTGGGCTGGAAGCCGAGGAACCCGCGGCCGTCCTGCCGCACCGGGGTCACGGTGGTGGAGCGGCGCTCGCCGTCGCGCACGTACTCGACGGTGATCTGCTGGCCGCCCTTGTCGGCCAGGGCGTTGCGCAGCTGCTCGAAGGTGGTGACCTCCTGGCCGGCCACGGCCACGATCTGGTCGCCGGCCTCCAGGCCGCCGGTCTGGGCGGGGCTCGGCGTCCCCTGGGTCAGCGGGACGGTGCGCTCGATGGTGGTGGTGGCCTGGCCGGTGCCGATGCCGATGGCCACCAGCACCACCCAGGTCAGCAGGATGGCCACCACGAAGTGGGTGATCGACCCGGCGGCGAGCACGGTCGCCCGCTGCCAGGCCGGCTTGTTGCGGAACTGCCGCTCCTCGGGGGTCGGGTTGGGGGCGGGCCGGGGCCGGGGCGGGGCGGCGACCCCGACGCCGCCGCCGGCCTCGCCCTCCCGCCGCCGCCGGGTCGAGCGGTCCTCCTCGAGGAAGTTGCCGTCGCTCTCGTAGGGGCTCATGCCGGCGATCTTGCAGAAGCCGCCCAGGGGCAGGGCCTTGATGCCGTACTCGGTCTCGCCGCGGCGGAACGACCAGATGGTCGGGCCGAAGCCGAGGAAGAAGCGCTCGACCTTCATCCCGAACAGCTTGGCCGTCGTGAAGTGCCCGCCCTCGTGCAGGAAGATGGCGATCATGAGGGCGAGGACGAAGAGCGAGATGCCGAGCAGGCTGGTCATCGGGTCCCCCGGGAGGTGATCAGGTCCTCGACCAGTGTACGGGCCAGGTCACGCGACCACCGCTCGGTCGCCAGCACGGCCTCCAGGTCGAGGACGGCCGGCGGCTGGTGGCGCTGGAGGACCTCGGTCACCACCTCGGCGATGCCGGGGAAGGGGAGGCGGCCGTCCAGGAAGGCGGTCACCGCCTCCTCGTTGGCGGCGTTCAGCGCGGCCGGAGCGGTGCCTCCCTGGCGGCCGGCCCGCACGGCCAGCTCCAGCAGGGGGAAGGTGGCCCGGTCGACGGGCTCGAACTGCAGGGCGGTCGCCCGGGTCCAGTCGATCCGGCCCACCGGGCGCGGGTCGCGCTCGGGCCAGCCGAGGGCCAGGCCGATGGGCAGCCGCATGTCGGGCATGGAGAGCTGGGCCACGGTGGAGCCGTCGCACCACTCCACCATGGCGTGGACGATGCTCTGGGGGTGGACCACCACCTCGATGCGGTCATAGGGCACGCCGAACAGCAGGTGGGCCTCGATGACCTCCAGGCCCTTGTTCATCAGGGTGGCCGAGTTGACGGTGATCATCGGGCCCATCGCCCAGGTCGGGTGGGCCAGGGCCTGGGCCGGGGTGACGGCGGCCAGCTCGGCGGCCGAGCGGCCGCGGAACGGCCCTCCGGAGGCGGTCACGACCAGCCGGGCGACCTCGTCGGGATGGCCGGCCCGCAGGCACTGGGCGAGGCCGGAGTGCTCGGAGTCGACGGGGACGATCTGGCCCGGCTTGGCCAGGGCGGTGACCAGCTCGCCGCCGACGATCAGGCTCTCCTTGTTGGCCAGGGCGAGGCGACGGCCGGCGTCGAGGGCGCGCAGGGTCGGGGCCAGGCCGGCCGAGCCGGTGACGCCGTTGAGCACGACCTCGGCGCCGTCGGCGGCGGCCAGCTCGGCGACCGCCTCGGGCCCGACGGCCAGGCGGCAGCCGGGCGGCAGCTCGGCGGCCAGGCCGGCCGCTTCCGCCTCGTCGACCAGGCCGACCGCGCCGGGCCGGAACTCGCGGGCCTGGGCGGCCAGCTTGGCCGCCGAGCGCCCTGCCGCCAGGGCGGCCACCCGGAACCGCTCCGGGGCCTCCCGGATCACGTCCAGCGCCTGGTCGCCGATGGACCCGGTCGACCCGAGCAGGGCGATGCCGATCCGGTCGGTCACGGTCCCGCCTCCGGAAGCTCCGCCAGCGGGAGGGCCTTGCGGCCGGGGCGGCCGGCGGCGGTGCGGAGCTGCCCGCAGGCGGCGTCGATGCCGACACCGCGGTTGGCCCGGACGCTGACCGGGACCCCGGCGGCGGCGACGTTGTCGCGGAAGCGGCGGACCGCGCCCTTGGACGGCGGCGAGAAGCCGGTGCCGGGCGTCGGGTTGTAGGGGATGAGGTTGACGTGGGCGGCGTGGCCCCCGCCGCCGGGCATGCGCAGCGGGGCCAGCAGCCGCCCCAGCCCGCGGGCCTGCTCGGGATCGTCGTTCACCCCGGCCATGAGCGCGTATTCGAACGAGACCCGGCGCCGGGTTGCGGCCACGTACTCCTCGACCGCCGCCAGCAGGACGGCGATCGGCCAGGTGCGGTTGACCGGGACCAGCCGGTCCCGGAGCTCGTCGGTGGCGGCGTGGATGGAGACGGCCAGGTTGACCGGGAGCGGCTCGGCCGCCGCCCGCCGGATCCCGGGGACCAGCCCGACGGTGGAGATGGTGATGGCCCTGGCCGACAGCCCGAACCCCTGGTGGAGCCGGTAGGCCGCCCCCCAGGTGGCCTCCTGGTTGGCGAACGGCTCCCCCATCCCCATGAACACCACGTTGGCCAGGTGGTCGGGCGCGGCCGGCCCCGGCCGCAGCTCCGGCAGCATGGTCGAGACCTGGGCCACCTGCTCGACGATCTCCCCTACCGACAGGTGCCGGGTGAACCCGAACTGCCCGGTGGCGCAGAAGGTGCAGCCCATGGCGCAGCCCGCCTGGCTGGAGATGCACACCGTGGCCCGTCCCCGCGGTCCCCCCTCCCAGTCATCCTCGGCCATTGGGTCCTGGGGGGATCGCGGGGGGCGGAGCCCCCCGCGTTTGTACAGCATGAGTACCGACTCGACGGCGTCGCCGCCGGGGAGGCGGAACAGGAACTTCTGGGTCCAGCCGTCGTCGCCCGCCTGGTGGCGGTCGAGCGTGAGCCCGGTCCCGGCGAAGCGCTCCGACAACCGCGCCCGCAGCGAGCGGGGCAGGTTGGTCATGGCCTTGGGATCGGGCTGGCGCCGCCGGTCCAGCCAGTGGGCCAGCTGGCGGGCCCGGTAGGGCGGCTCGCCGGCCTCGGCGACCAGCGCCTCCAGCTGCCCGGGGTCCAGGTCGTACAGGGAGCGGGTCACGGCGACCGGATCACGTTGAAGGCGGCCAGCACGTAGTAGAGGACCGGGGCCATGAACAGCAGAGCGTCGATCCGGTCGAGCACGCCGCCGTGCCCGGGCAGGATCGAGCCCATGTCCTTGACGGCCAGGTCGCGCTTGAGCATCGACTCCGACAGGTCCCCCAGCGGCGCCACCACACAGGTGGCGGCGGCCAGGACCAGCCCCGAGGCCAGGGTCCACGGCTCCCACAGCGGCAGCAGCAGCGCCCCGGCGGCCAGGCAGGCGACCGAGGCCCCGATCGCCCCCTCCCAGGACTTGTTGGGCGAGACCTGGGGGGCGATGGGCCGGCGGCCGAGGGTGGCCCCGGTGGCGTAGGCGGCGGTGTCGTAGATCACCACCAGCGCCGCGTAGCCGATCAGGGCGCCGACGTAGTGGTCGGCCCGGCCCACCACCAGCGACAGGTGGGCGGCCATGAACGGCACGTAGACGACGGCGACGATGGTGGCGGCGACGTTGCGGGTGACCTCGGTGCGGGCCCGGTCGACCAGGTACCAGGCGAACGCGGCCAGGGTGGTCACCAGCAGCCCGAACGACAGCGCGGCCGGGCCCTCGAAGTAGGCCCCGACGACCAGGACCGCTCCCATGGCCAGGACGACCGGGCGGGCCGGGCGGGTGGCCCGGGCCCGCAGCACGGTGAGCAGCTCCAGCAGGGCCAGGGTGACGATCCCGAGCAGGAAGGCCACGAACGCCGGCCGCGACACCAGCAGGCTGCCGATCAGGACCCCGGCCAGGGCCAGGGCGGTGACGATGGCCAGGGGCAGGTTGCGGCCGGCGCGGGCGCCCCGCTCGCGCCGCGGCATCCCCGCCTCGGCTCCGGCGGGGTCGAGCGGGGCGGGCTCAGCCAACGACGCTCAGACCTCGAGCAGCTCCCGCTCCTTATGCTGGAGCAGGGTGTCGACCTCGGCGACGTACTTGTCGGTGATGCCCTGGAGGCGCTGCTCGGCCCGGCGCAGCTCGTCCTGGGAGATCTCGCCGTCGCGCTCCAGGCGCTCCAGCGCGTCCTTCTCGTGGCGGCGGACGTTGCGGATGCTGGTCCGCGCCTCCTCGGCCCGGTGCTTGGCCAGCTTCACGTACTCCTTGCGCCGCTCCTCGGTCAGCTGCGGGAAGGCCAGGCGGATGACCTGGCCGTCGTTGGCCGGGTTGATGCCCAGGTCGGAGTTGCGGATGGCCTTCTCGATGGCCGCGCTGGCGTTGCGGTCGTACGGCGACACCACCAGCAGCCGGGCCTCGGGGGCGGAGATGCCGGCCAGCTGCTGGAGCGGGGTCGGGGTGCCGTAGTAGTCGACCTGGAGACGGTTGACCAGGGCGGGGTTGGCGCGGCCGGTGCGGATGCCGCTGAACTCCTCCTTGGCCACGTCGATCGCCTTGCTCATCTTGCTCTCCGCCTGCCGGAGCGTGTCCTCGATCACCTTGGCTCCCCTCGATGCGTCTCGTCTGCCTCGGCGGTGTCGTCCGGGCCGACCACCGTGCCGATCGGCTCGCCGCACACCGCCCGTCGGATGTTCCCCTCGGTGAGCAGGTCGAACACGATGATGGGCAGGTCGTGATCCTTGCACAACGACAGCGCGGTGGTGTCCATCACCCGCAGCTCGCGCCGGATCGCCTCCAGGTAGTCGATCCAGAGGAACTTGCGCGCCTCCGGATGCTTCTTGGGGTCGGCGTCGTAGACGCCGTCGACCCCGTTCTTGGCCATGAGGAGGACCTCGGCGCCGATCTCCAGCGACCGCTGGGCGGCGGTGGTGTCGGTCGAGAAGTAGGGGGCGCCCATGCCGGCCCCGAAGATCACGATGCGCCCCTTCTCCAGGTGGCGGACGGCCCGGCGCGGGATGTACGGCTCCGCGACCTGGGTCATCTGGATGGCCGTCTGGACCCGGGTCACCACCTCGCGGCGCTCCAGCGCGTCCTGGAGGGCCAGGCAGTTGATGACCGTGCCCAGCATCCCCATGTAGTCGGCCCGGGCCCGGTCCATCCCGGCGGCCTCGGCGGCCGACCCGCGGACGATGTTGCCCCCGCCGACCACCACCGCCACCTGCACGCCCAGCTCCAGGACCTCGACCAGCTGCCTGGCCACGCCGTCGATCTTGCCGTAGTCGAGCCCGAAGCCGACGTCCGAGTCGACGAACGCCTCCCCCGACAGCTTCACCACGACCCGGTTGTACTGCGGCTTGCCGTCGGTCCCGTCGACCGGCCCCGGCTGGCCTCCCGGCTCGTCCCCTGCCATCACATATGCCATGGGTCGCTCCTCCGCCCGCCCGACCGGTCGGTTGCTGGAACGGCTAGGCGCCCTCCCCGACCTTGAAGCGGGAGAAGCGGCGCAGGACCAGCTTCTCGCGGACCTTGGCCGAGTAGGTGTCGAGCAGGTCCTGGATGGTCTGCTTGTCGTCGCGGATATACGGCTGGTCGAGCAGCACGACCTGCTTGTAGTAGTCCTTGAGCTTGCCCTCGACGATGCGCTCGACGATGTGCTCGGGCTTGCCCTCGGCCTGCTTGGCGTAGATCTCCCGCTCCTCGGCGAGCACGTCCTCGGGGACCTCCTCGCGCCGGATGTAGCTGGGGTCGGCGACGGCGATGTGGAGGGCGATCTCGTGGGCCAGACGCTGGAACTCGTCGGTCGCGGCCACGAAGTCGGTCTCGCAGTCCAGCTCGACCAGCACGCCCAGCTTGGGCGGCAGGTTCGGGTCGGGGGTGTGCAGGTAGGCGTCGACCACCCCCTGGGTGGTGCTGCGGCCTGCCCGCTTCTCCACCCCGGCCTTGCCCCGCTCGCGCAGGAGCTGGGTGGCCTTCTCCACGTCGCCGCCCGCGTCGCGCAGCGCATCCCTGCAGTCCATCATTCCGGCCCCGGTGGCGTCCCGGAGGGCCTTGACCTGAGCGGCCGTGATCTCCATGTCGGGTGGTGCTCCTTGCTGCCTCTCGTCAACTGGTGTGGTGGGGATGGGTCCGGCCCGGGCCTGAGGCCCGGCGGGCCCGCTAGGCCCGGGGGGATCGCCGCTCGTTGGCCGGGTCGGCCGCCTCCTCAGCAGCCTCGGCCGGGGTCTCGTCCTGGGTCGTGGTCGCGTCGTTCCCGGCCTCGACGCCCTCCGTGACCTCCGCGGTCTCGTCGGTCGCGCCCTCGGGGGCCTCGGCGGTCTCCGTGGTCTCGTCGGTCGCGGCCTCGGGGGCGTCCGTGGTCTCGTCGGTCGGGGCCTCGGCGGCCCCCGTGGCCCTGTCGGCTCCGGCGGTACCGGCGTCGCCCTCCGGCTGGGTGCCGGCGGCCGTGGCCTCGGCGGTCTCGTCGGCCTCGGCCGCGGTCTCGGCCTCGGCGGCCGCCCGGGTTCCCGCCCGGGCGGCGGGCCGGGACCGGGTCGCCTCGTCGCGCTGTGCGGCGCCGCGGGACCCGCGGGACTGGGTCGAGGCCCGGGACCCGCTGGCGCCCCTGGCGCCGCCCCGGCCGGTGGTGGCCGGCTGCGCGGCCGCCGACGCCGCGGCCTCCTCCTCGGCGCGGCCGAGGCGACCGGCCTGGGCCTGGTCACCGCCCTCGGACTCGAGCAGCTCGCGCTCCCACTCGGCCAGCGGCTCCTCGTCGACCGGCCTGGCGGAGATCGCGGCCCCGCCCTCCTTGCCGGCCGCCTCGGACGCGTACGCGCTGCGCAGCCGCAGGCCCTCGGCCACCGCGTCGGCGACGATCCGGGTGAGCAGGCTCCCGGCCCGGATGGCGTCGTCGTTGCCCGGGATCGGGTAGTCGACCTCGTCCGGGTCGCAGTTGGTGTCGAGGATCGCCACC
>Ga0081538_10002162_pt1 | contig 19509 bp, 21 predicted proteins | sample TabmetS5T2R1_FD_71022 | JGI IMG/M metagenome (GOLD analysis project Ga0081538, IMG submission 71022) | Tabebuia heterophylla rhizosphere microbial communities from the University of Puerto Rico - S5T2R1 | ecosystem: Host-associated > Plants > Roots > Rhizosphere ... | reverse complement strand
CAGCGGCTTCGTGCTCAAGGACATCCCCCCCGACCAGCTGGCCGTCGCCGTCCGCACCGTGGCCGACGGCGGGGCGCTGCTGGCGCCGTCGATCACCCGGCGCCTGATCGGCAGGTTCACCGAGCGCCGCAACCTCGACGGCGGCGCCGCCCGCCGCCTGGAGCGCCTCACCGACCGGGAGCGCGAGGTGGTGGCCGCCGTGGCCCGCGGGTCCAGCAACGCCGAGATCGCCGAGACCCTCTTCATCGGCCCGGCGACGGTCAAGTCGCACATCTCGAGCGTCCTGACCAAGCTCGGCCTGCGCGACCGCGCCCAGATCGTGGTCTTCGCCTACGAGAGCGGCCTCGTCGAGGCCGGCGACCGCGACATCGGCCACTGACGGCCCAGTTCGCCCTGGGCGCCAACATCCTCTACGACGGAGAATCCTCTGGCGATCAGCAGGAGTGGAAAGACCAGCTCGAACAGCGCGCCGGGGGCGAGGAAGAGCATGCCCCAGCCGGCATCGAGATCCGCGAGGCCGAGAAGGGCGGCCGGGATGCCCACGAGCAGCGCGACATAGCCGAGCATGCCCAGCATCGCCAGTTGCCGGGGCACCAGTCGCGACCCGTGGAGCAGGTGCGAGAGGATGATCCCACCGGCGGCCGTGAGCGAATAGATCACCAGGTCATCGTGCTCGAGCGCTCGGCTGGTCGCCAGCATGAAGGCGCCGAGGAGCACGATCGCCGAGCCCTCGAGGACCCGGAGCGCGAGGTAGGCGCGGGCCAGCCCGAGGTTGTAGGGCCGCAGCGGCGGCAGCAGGGCGAGGCCGATGCCGGCGACGGCAAGGCCCGTGTACACCTGCAGCAGGACACCCGCGAGCAGCGTCCAGGCCGCCGGGCCGTCCCCCGAGATGTGCGAGGCGACGAGCGAGCTGCCGACGGCGAACGCGGCGGTCGAGGTGAGGAAGAGCACCCCTACCAGCACGGCGGTCCGCCGGTGCGGCCGTCCCGCCTCCCGGCCCACCGGCGCGCTTCCGGCGAGCTTCCCCCTGCCTGCCGTCGCCGGCTCCAACCTTGTCCCTGTCATGGCGCGCGCTCCGATCGTAGGCTTACGCTGTAAGGATCGTAACCTTACGCTGTAAGTTCCGTCAAGGCACAGGACCGGAGGAGGGCCCGGCACCCTCGCCGGGCTGACGGTCGCCCAGCCTTCGCCCGGCCACCCCGGCGGCTCATCCAGCGAGCTTGCAATGCGCCCTCCACCGGCTATGCTCTACCGCCGCCCGGTCGGGACACGTCGACCGCGGTGCCGAGCCCCTGCCTGCTGGAGCGGAATCCTTGTCTCGAGGCATGGCCGAGCCCAGGGCCCGAGCGGCCCCTGCGTCGGCGTCGGGAACGACCGAGGAACCGGGCCGGCCGGCCGGCGGCCCGCGCCGCGAGGCCGACCTGGTCCGGGTCGGTGTCGCCGGCGCGCTGCTGGTGTTCCTGACCCTCGCCGCCGTGTGGGCGCTCAACGTGCCGACCTACAAGCCGCCGGACGAGGCCAGCCACGTCGGGTACGCGCGCGAGCTGAGCCACGGGCGGCTCCCCACCATCGACAGCCTGATCCCCAGCGACGGCGACCCGCGGCTGGCCCGCGTGCTCGAACCGCGCGACGCCCGGCACCGGACGATCTGGACCGCCAACCACCCGCCGCTGTTCTACGCCCTGGCGGCCGTCCCGCTGCGGGCCGGCATCGACAGCGGCCACGCGAGGATCGGCTTCCTGGGCGCGCGGCTGCTGTCGGCCGGGCTGGCCGCCCTGGGGCTGGCGCTTGTCGCGCACGTGGCCCTCCTGCTGGCGCCCGGCCGGCCCCAGCTGGCGGTGGCCTCGGCCGGGCTGGTCGCGCTGCTGCCGAGCTTCATCAGCATCTCGGCCAGGGTCTACAACGACTCGCTGGCCTTCCTCACCTCCACGGCGGCGCTGGCGGCGGCGGCGGTGTTCGTGGTCCGCGGCCCTTCGGCCACCCGGCTGGCCGCGGTGGCCGTCACCGCCGGCCTGGCCGCCCTGACCCGGGCCTCGGGGCTGCTGGTGGTCGGGATCGCCGGGCTGGCGGTGCTGGTCGGGGTGTGGCGGGCCGGCCCAGCCGGCCGGAGCCTCCGCCGCCTGGCCCGGGCGGCGGCCGCGGCGGCGGTGGTCGGCGGGACCGCGCTGGCCCTGGCCGGCTGGTTCTACTGGCGCAACCGCAGCCTGTACGGCGACATCACGGCCTCCACGGCCCTGCTGGAGCGGTTCGGGCGCAGCCCCAAGGGCACCACCCTCGGGCTGCTCGCCGACCCTGGCCTGTGGCGGGTCCAGCAGCAGCGGCTCTGGGATGTCACCAACCTGGTGCCCAGGAGCGATGGCGCCCTGTACCGGCGACTGTGGCCGCTGGTGCTGGTGCCGCTGGCCGGGCTGGTCCTGGCCGGCGCGCGCTGGCTGGCCGATCCGGCCCGGAGCGACCGTCGACCCGACACGGGACGGACGGTCGTGTTCGCCCTCGGGATCCTCCTGCTCGGGTTGCTCCAGCTCACGATGGTGGAGTTCGTCAGCGACGGCGGCGGCGCCCACGTCCGCTATCTCTTCCCCGGCCTGGCCGTGGCCGGCCTGGCCGCGGCGCTCGGCCTGACCGCGCTGCCGGGCGGCCGGCGGGGCGTTCCGGTGGTGGCGATGCTGGTGGTGATGGCCGCCGTCAACCTGGGGTTGTGGTGGCCGTACCGCGGGACCATCGAGCTCCTCGGCGGGCCGGTGCTGCTCCTGGCCGTGGTCCCGCTGCTCCTCGTCGGGCTCGGGCTCCAGGCGGTGGCCCTGTGGCGCCTGGCCCCCGAGCCGTCGATCTAAGCGACCGGGTCGTCCCCGAACCGATCGCGGATCTACTGCTCGACCGTCCGCAGGATCTGCTCGATCGAGGTGGCGCGCGACCGCAGCTCGGACACGTCGGCGGCCACCCGCTGTTGGGCGTCGAGGGTGCTCTCGGCGAGCTGCTCGTACCGGCGCGCGAGCTGCCGCAGGTTGTCCTCCTGAGCGGCCAGGAGCTTCGTCTTGCGGAACTCGAGGAAGCCTGACACCGCGATGCCGATCAGGAACATGGCCGCAAGCAGGACGCCCAGGAAGATGATCGCCTCGGGCCAGGTTGTCTCTGCGCCGAACATCAGGACTGCTCCTTTCGCGCGGAACCCCGCTCCGGGTCCGGGGTGCTCAGGGTCTCGGCCGCCTCGGCGAGCGCCGTCGGGGACAGGCGCAGGTCGAAGTCCGCGACGTCGTAGTACTTCATGGCCTTGCCGTCCTCGGACAGCTCGAGGCTGCCGACGATCAGGCCGGCGGCCTCCAGTCGTTGCAGGTGCAGGTGCATGAGGGGACGGCTCACGCCGAGCTCGCGGGCCAGGTGGCTGACGTAGTCACGGCCGCCCGCCAGCTTTGCGACGATCCGCAGGCGGATCGGGTTGGCCAGCGCCGCCAGCTTCCCGATCAGGTCGTCGCCGGTCGGCGAACCACTCTTCATTTATTTCCTTCATGTGTAAGCTTCCTCTTACACATGAAACTCTAGCATGTCACTTGATGGGGGGCAATGGGTGGCGGCGCTCGCCGCAGGTACGATCGTCTGCGTCGCCACCCCTCCCGGAAGGTCCAGCTCGTGCGCCTGGCCGTCCTCGACGTCGGCTCGAACACCGTCCACCTGGTCGTGGTCGACGGGCAGCCCGACGGCACCTTCGTGCCGGTGGCCCGCGAGCGCGAGACCCTCCGCCTGGCCGAGGCCGCCTTCCCGACCATGGCGCTGCCCGAGCAGGCGGTCGCGCGGCTGACCGACACGGTGGCCCGGATGCGGGCGCGGGCCGACGAGCTCCACGCCGACGCCGTGGTCGGCTTCGCCACCTCGGCCATCCGGGAGGCGCGCAACGGCCTCGACGCGCTCGGGCGGGTGCGGGAGGCGACCGGGGTGACCGTCACCGTCCTGCCAGGGGTCGAGGAGGCCCGGCTCACCTACCTGGCCGCTCGGCGCTGGACCGCCTTCTCGGCCCGCCGGCTGCTGGTGGTCGACATCGGCGGCGGCAGCCTGGAGGTCGCCGCCGGGGAGACCGACCGGCCCGACATCGCCGAGAGCTTGCCGCTGGGCGCGACCCGGCTGTCACGGCGGTTCGTCCGGTCGGACCCGGTGCACCCCGAGGAGCTGGTCGCGCTGCGGGTGCATGCCCTGGCCCTGCTCGGTCCGCTCGCCGAGCGCATCCGGACCCAGGAGCCCGAGGTCGCCTGCGCCACCTCCAAGACCTTCCGCAACCTGGGTCGGCTGGCCAGAGCCATGCCCGAGTCCCCGACGCCGCCACACGCCTTCGGCTTCGCCGGCGTCGACGGCCAGACCGCTCCGGTGCTGACCCGGGAGGCGCTGGACGTCGTCGCCGGCTACCTGGCCGCCACCACCGCCCGCCAGCGCAGCCGCCTGGCCGGGCTGGATGAGCTCCGCGCCCGCAACGTGGTGGCCGGCTCCCAGGTGGCCGCCCTGGTCATGCAGGCCTTCGGGCTCCGCGAGCTGGTGCTGGCGCCGTGGGCGCTGCGCGAAGGGGTGATCGTCACCGAGCTGGCCCGCCGCGACCCCTGGCCGTCGGCGGCGTCGCCCGACGACCCGAGGCGGCGCCGGGCGGTGCTCGACTTCGCCCGCCGGCACGCCTGGGACGAGGCCCACGCTCGCCAGGTGACCACCCTGGCCCTGTCGCTGTTCGACCAGACCGGTGCCCTGCACGGGCTCGGGCCGGCCGAGCGTGGGCTGCTCGAGGTGGCCGGCCTGCTGCATGACGTCGGCGTAGCGGTGAGCCAGTCGTCCCACCACAAGCACTCGCTGTACCTGATCCGCAACGCCGACCTGGACGGCTTCACCTCCCGGGAGCGCGACCTGGTCGCCAACGTCGCCCGCTACCACCGCAAGGCCCTCCCGGCCGACCGGCATGCCGAGTACATGGCCCTGGACGACGACGACCGGACGACGGTGCGGCGCCTGGCGGCGCTGCTGCGGCTGGCCGACGGCCTGGACGCCGACCACTTCCAGGTCGTCGAGGCCGCCACAGTGGTCGACCAGGGCGACCACGTGCGCCTCGAGCTCCGGGCCCGCGACGCGCCCGACCTCGACCTGTGGGCCGCCGAGCGCAACGGTGACCTGTTCGAGCTGGAGTTCGGCCGCAGCGTCGAGCCCGTCGCGACCGAGGTCGCCTGACGCCCGAGGCCGCTGGGCAGGCCTTACGGGCCGGCCTGGGGGTGGCCGGTCAGGCGGTCCTCGTCGTAGACCTCCTCCGGCGAGCCGACGATGAGGGGGTCGGGGGTGCCGACGACCCCCCGATCCTTGTCGTCGTAGTCGAAGCGGTCCAGGACATGGCGCATCGCCTCGATCCGCCCGCGCTTCTTGTCGTTGCTCTTGACCACCGCCCAGGGGACCTCGTCGGTGTCGGTGTGCTGGAACATGTGCTCCTTGGCCCGGGTGAAGTCATCCCACCGGTCCAGCAATGACAGATCGGTGGGCGAGAGCTTCCACTGCCGGACCGGGTCGACCTGCCGGATGATGAACCGCGTGCGCTGCTCGGCCCGCGACACCGAGAACCACAGCTTGATCAGGTGGATCCCGTCCTGGACGAGGAGGCGCTCAACGCGCGGGACCTGCTCCATGAACCGCTGGTACTCGGCGGGGGTGCAAAAGCCCATCACCCGCTCCACCCCGGCGCGGTTGTACCAGGACCGATCGAACAGCACGATCTCCCCGGCGGCGGGCAGGTGCGCGAGGTAGCGCTGGAAGTACCACTGGGTGCGCTCGCGCTCGCTCGGCTTGTCCAGCGCCACGACCCTCGCCCCGCGCGGGTTCAGGTGCTCCATGAACCGCTTGATCGTGCCGCCCTTGCCGGCCGCGTCGCGGCCCTCGAACAGGACGATCAGCCGCTCCCCGGTCGCCTTGATCCAGTACTGGAGCTTGAGCAGCTCGATCTGCAGCAGCCGCTTGGTCCGCTCGTACTCCTCGCGCCCCATCCGCTCGGGATAGGGATAGCGCTCCCGCCAGGTATCCACCGGCCGACCATCGGCTCGCAACAGCACCGGCTCGTCGTCATCGCGGTCGTCCACGCGCAGGTCTGACAGCTCATCCAGCAGATCGCTGGACTCGGCCGCGGTGCGGACGTCGATGACCTGGTCGTCAGCGCTCACCCCGACAGTCTCGCCGACGTCGGGATGCGCTAACCCTCCGGGACCCCATGTGGGTCTACCGCCAGGAGACCGCCGCTGTTCACCGGGATGTCCTCGACCTGTTGCTGGACGGGAACCTGGCGACGCGGCGATACTCGGACCAGAGATGGTGAACGCTGGCATGGATGACCAGCCTGGCGACCAGGGGGTCGCTCGGATGCAGACAGGCGCCCGGGGCGCCGTCGCCACACGCGGCCTCGCGTTGATGTATCCGTGAGGCGCGCTGTCAGCCTGGTGCTGGCAGCCCTTCTGGCGATCGGGGTCGGGACCGCGATCGTCGCCTCGGTGCGGGAGCGGCTCCGCGCCGACGACCCGCCGCCGACCACCGTCCGGGGCGTGATCGGCTCCGAGAAGCAGCCGTTCTTCCGCGACCCGGCGGTGGTCGCCGCCTTCGCCCGGCACGGGCTCCAGGTGCAGGTCGACCTGGCCGGGTCGCGGGAGATCGCCACCCGGGTCGACCTCGACCGCTACGACTTCGCCTTCCCGGCCGGCATCCCGGCCGCCGAGCGGATCCGCCGGGAGCGCAGGCTCACTGCCCTCCACCAGCCCTTCTACACCCCGATGGCGGTGGGGACGTTCAAGCCGATCGCCCAGCTGCTGGCCAGGGCCGGCGTGGCCAGCCCCTTGGCCGACGGCTACTGGCGCCTCGACATGCGCCGGTACCTGAGGCTGGTCGCCAAGGAGACCCGCTGGAGCGAGCTCCCAGGCAACCGCGTGTACCCGGCCCGCAAGTCGCTGCTGATCGCTTCGACCGACGTCCGCACCTCGAACTCGGCCGCCATGTACCTGGCCGTCGCCTCCTATGTCCGCAACGGCGACCGGGTGGTGGAGAACGCCACCCAGGGCGACCGCGTGGTGGATGCGGTGGCCCCGCTGTTCCTGCGCCAGGGATTCTCGGAGTACTCGACCGAGGGCCCGTTTGAGGACTACCTCAGCATCGGCGTCGGCAAGACGCCCATGGTGATGATCTATGAGGCCCAGTTCCTGGCCCGGGCGGCCGCCCAGGACGGCTCCATCGGGGCCGACCGGGTGCTGATGTACCCGGAGCCGACCGTCCTCACCAAGCACACCCTGGTCCCGCTCGATCCGGCCGGCGACCGGGTCGGGCGGCTACTGACCAGCGACCCCGAGCTGCAGCGCCTGGCCGTCACCCACGGGTTCCGCACCGCCGACGCCGCCACCGTCGCCAAGTACCTGGCCGACCGGAAGGTCGCTCCCCCACCCGACCTGATCACCATCGTCGAGCCGCCCACCTACGAGGCCCTCGAGCACCTCATCACCCGTATTCAGGAGCGCTACTGACACAAGGAGGCAGAACGCGCGTGACCGATCCACCCACGACCGACCTGGCACTGGTGCCGCCGGCGCCGGTGACCGCGGTCGGCCCGACCCAGGCCGCCATCGTCGTCCCCGTCGATGCGGCCGTGGCCAGCGAGCTGGCGGCGACCGCCGACGCCTTCGCCGACTCGGTGACCGCCCTCGACGTCCACAGCGCCGACTTCACCGGCAAGGTAGGCGCGATCACCCGCATGGGTAACCGGGAGATGCGCGACGCCGCCACCGTCTCCAACCGCATGCTGGAGCGGCCGGTCAAAGCCATGGGCGCCGGCCTGTTCGACGCGGACTCGCCCGTGTCGAAGTCCCTGATCGACCTGCGCAACACCGTCGAGGAGCTGGACCCGGCCCGCCAGGGCGATCTGTTCAACGCCCGCAAGCTGCTCGGCGTCATCCCGCTGGGCAGCAGGTTGCGCGACTACTTCGACCGCTACCGCTCCTCCCAGACCCACCTGGACGCCATCATCAACGCCTGTACCGGGGCCAGGACGAGCTGCGCAGGGACAACGCGGCCATCGAGCAGGAGAAGGTCAACCTGTGGGCGGCCATGGGCCGGCTCCAGCAGTACGCCCTGCTGGCCGGCCGCCTTGACCAGGCCCTGGAGGAGCGGATCGCCGGCCTGGAGGCGACCGATTCCGACAAGGCCCGTGTGTTGCGCCAGGACGTCCAGTTCTACGTCCGGCAGAAGCACCAGGACCTGCTCACCCAGCTGGCCGTGGCCGTCCAGGGCTACCTGGCCCTCGACCTGGTCCGCAAGAACAACCATGAGCTGATCAAGGGCGTCGACCGGGCCACCACCACGACCGTGGCCGCCCTGCGGACCGCCGTCATGGTGGCCCAGGCCCTGGCCAACCAGCGGCTGGTCCTCGACCAGATCGGCGCGCTCAACTCCACCACCGGCAGCCTGATCGAGTCGACCTCCTCGATGCTGCGCCAGCAGACCGGACGCATCCACGACCAGGCGGCCAGTGCCAGCATCAACCTGAACCAGCTCAAGACCGCCTTCGCCAACATCTACGCCACCATGGAGGCGGTCGACAGCTACAAGGGCGCCGCCCTGCAGAGCATGCGGGCGACGGTCGACGCCCTGGAGGCGGAGGTGGCCAAGACCCGGAGCTACCTGGAGCGGGCCAAGGGGTCGCCGGCGACCGACGACAGCGGCCTGGGGCTGGTCGCGGGCGGGCTGGCCCTGCCGGCGGTCACGGGGAGGAGCTGACCGTGGTGCGCCGCCTCACCGTCCCGCTGCTCCTGGCCGTGGCGCTGGCCGCCGCCGGCTGCACCGGCGACCGCAGCCAGGGGCCGAACGCCCGCCCGCCCGGCACCCTGGCGGTGCTGGCCGGGTCCGAGTTGCGGGATGTCGAGCCCCTGGCCGGCCAGATCCGCGACGCCACCGGGGTCGACCTCCGCTTCGAGTACACCGGCACCCTGGAGGGCGCCGAGCGGATCGCCGGTCAACGCGGGCGGCCGGCGCTGGCCTGGTTCTCCTCGGCCCGCTACCTGAGCCTGCTGGCGGCCGCTGGCGGGGGCAAGAGGCGGCCGGCCGCCTCGACCCGGATCATGCTGTCACCGGTGGTGCTGGGGTTGAAGCGCTCGGTGGCCGCCCGCTTCGGCTGGACCGCCGGCGCCGAAGTCACCTGGCGGGACATCGCGGCCAGAGCCAGGGCCGGGCAGCTGCGCTACGGCATGACCAACCCGGCAGCGTCCAACTCGGGCTTCTCGGCCCTGGTCGGGGTGGCCGCCGCCCTGGCCGGCACCGGCGACGCCCTGCGGGCCGAGGACGTCGACGACCACGGCCTGACCGACTTCTTCACTGGCCAGACCCTCACCGCCGGCAGCTCCGGCTGGCTGGCCGACGCCTTCGTGGCCGGCCAGGCCAAGCTGGACGGGCTCATCAACTACGAGTCGGTCCTGCTCGGCCTCAACGCCTCGGGCCGGCTCCGCGAGCCGCTGGAGCTGATCTACCCCAAGGACGGCATCATCACCGCCGACTACCCGCTGCTGCTCCTCGACCCGAGCAAGCGGGTCGAGTACGACCGGCTGGTGGCCTACCTGCGCGGCCCGGAAGTGCAGCGCCAGCTGATGACCACGACGGCCCGCCGGCCGGCCGCGCCCGAGGTTGGGCTGGACCCCCGGTTCCCGCGACGGGTACTGGTCGAGCTGCCCTTCCCGGCCGACCTCGAGGTCGTCGACCACCTCCTGCTGGCCTACCTCAACCGGATCCGGCGGCCCGCCCACACCATCTACGTGCTGGACGTGTCGGGGTCGATGGAGGGCGACCGGATCGCGGCCCTCCAGCAGACCCTGGTCAACCTGACCGGCGCCGACACCTCGCTCAGCGGCCGCTTCGCCAGCTTCCGGGCCCGCGAGCGGATCACCATCATCACCTTCGCCGGGCAGGTGATCGACGAGCGCGACTTCACCGTCGAGGGCGCCGGCCTCGACGCGCCCGGCCGGGCCGCCATCCGCGGCTACGTCGCCGGCCTCCAGCTGCGCGACGGCACCGCCATCTTCTCGGCCATGCGCCGCGCCTACCAGCGAGCGGCCGCCGATGCCGAGGTCGACAGGGGCTCCTTCACCTCGATCGTGCTGATGACCGACGGCGAGAACAACCGCGGCATCTCGGTCGACGAGTTCCTCGGGGCGCTGGCGATGCTGCCCGAGCCGGCCCGGTCGACCAGGACCTTCGCCATCCAGTTCGGCGAGGCCAACCCCGAGGAGCTGCGGCGGATCGTCCAGACCACCTCCGGTGCCATGTTCGACGCCAACCGCGGCTCGCTGGCCGCGGCCTTCAAGGAGATCCGTGGCTACCAGTAGCGGACAGCGGGTCCTGCGCTACCTGTACTCGAACAAGAACCTCGTCGGGTCCGCCGCCGGGCTGGCCGGCCTCGGCCTCTACTTCACCGGCCTGGTCGGGGAGCTGTGGCCGGTGGTGGTGGGCGGCCTGTACGGCGTCGGGGCGCTGGCCACGCCCCCGACCAGGATCATCGACCTGCGCAGCGGCCTGGACACGGCCAACCTCAACCGGGCCCTGGCCGAGCAGGAGCGCCACCTGCGCGGCCGCGCCCCCGACGACGTGCTGGCCGCCGTCGGCCGCATCCATGCCCGGATCCGCGAGCTCCTGGAGCGCCACGCCACCCTGCCGCCGGGCTCACCCGACGCCTTCGCCGTCGAGCGCACCGCCGTCGACTACCTTCCGACCGCCCTGGAGACCTACCTCAACCTCCCCCGCGCCTACGCCAACCGGGTCCCGCTGCCGGATGGCCGCACCGCCAGGCAGGTCCTGCTCGCCCAGCTCGCCCTGCTCGAGGCCAAGCTGGGCGAGGTCCTGGAGTCCGTCGCCAAGGGCGACGCCGACCGCCTGCTGGCCCACGGCCGCTTCCTCGAGGACCGCTTCGCCCCCTCGGAGCTGGACGTCGGAGAGCCCGGCGGGGGCTAGTGGCAGGTGCCGTTGCCGGCGTCGGTGAAGCGCTTGCCCGGCTCGGGCAGGAAGCGCCAGCTGTAGCCGGACGGGCGCAGGGTGAGGCGCAGCACCCCGAAGGTGCCGGAGTTGCGGACCTGGCTGTTGGGCTCGACGGTCCGGAACCCGTAGTGGGTCTTGCCGCCGGTGCCGACGACGAACTGGCGGATGCCCCGGGCCGGGTCGGCCCTGGCGTCGGGGGCCTGTGGGGCGAAGCGCTCGTAGTCGTGGTCGTGGCCCACCAGGACGACATCGACCCCGGCCTCGTAGAGCGCCCGCCAGAAGTCGGTGTAGGTGGCGTCGCTGCCGTGCAGCCCGGAGCTGAACCGCGGCTTGTGCCAGTAGGCCAGCGTGCACTTGGCCGGGTGCGCGGCCAGGTCGGCGCGCAGCCAGCGCTCCTGGAGCGAGCCCTTGCCGCAGCCGCCGATGTGGGCGCACTCGCTGTTGAGGGCGACCAGGTGCCAGGCGCCCACATCGAAGCTGTAGAAGCCGGTCGCGCGGCTGCCGGCGGCCGCGCCAAAGTAGCCGAAGTACCCGGCGGCGCCGGCGGTCCGGTAGTCGTGGTTGCCCGGGGCCGGGCGGGTACGGCTCCTGAGCCGGCCCCAGCCGCGCTCGTAGGAGCGCCGGAACTTGGCCAAGGTGGCATTCTCGTACTGGTTGTCGCCGAGGGTCAGCACCACCGCGGGGTCCAGGTCGAGCACCAGCCTGGCGGTGGCGGCCATGCGGCAGGCGTCGGCCGTTCCCCGGCCACCGCGGAAGCTCCGGCTGCCCGGGTCGCAGGCGATGTCACCCGCCGCCGCGATCACGCGGGTGGCGGACCGGCCGCGGCGGACTGGCGGGGGCTGGGCGGCGGCCCCGGGCGGCGTGGCCACCGGACCGCTGCTCGGCGCGGCCACGTCGGGCGCCGCCGCCGGCGTCCAGGCGATAGCCACCGCGGCGACCGCGGCGGCCAGGCCCCCGGCCCATAGCAGGCGTCTGCGCTTCGTGCTCATGCCCGGCAGTGGAGCAGGCAGGATCGACGGTGTTGCGGCAAATGACCGACGGCCGGGGGAAGGGCCCGCGAAGGCCCCATGGCGCCCGAAGCACATCGGTTGTCTGCCCGACGGCCGTCGGGTGGGATTCACCGTGTGGTCAGGCGCTGGCCGGCCGGGGCCACCGCGACGGGCTGCTGCGGGTCAACCACGAGTACCCGGACCCGTTCTTCATCCACGGCAACCCCGACCCGGTCACCAAGACCCCGAGCAGATCACGCTCGAGCAGGACGCCGTCGGCGGCTCGGTGATCCGCATCCAACGCCACGGCCACGGCCCCTGGACCCTCCGGCGCGACCGCCGCTACACCCGCCGGATCACCGGCACCAGCCCCCGCATCCGGATGACCGGGCCGGGATCGGCGACCCGGGCAACCCGGCATGGGCGCCGGTGCCCGCCTGACCGACGGGTCGCTGGCCAACTGCGCCGGTGGCATCGCCCCTGGGGCGATCCTTAGGCCTAGGTTCGTCAGTCCAACCGCTGGCGGGAAGCCGACCAGAGGATTGTTCGCCCACCGTGCTCGGCGCGCAGGGGCCTTTGCTGGTGCTGGACGGCACGGTGGTTCAGTGACGTCCGGCACCGTCGGCGGCTGCTGGTGGCGGCATCCTCTGGATGGATGGGTAGGATTGGCATCCTGGTCAGGGTGCCAGTACCAGAGAGGCGGCGATGCAGCAGGAGGCCCCGCGGCTTCGGTTCGCGACCCAGCGGCTTACCACCGGCCCGCAGCTCCACTACGCCGAGCAGGGCGACTGGGGCGGAGAGCCGGTCGTGTTCCTGCCCGGCTACACCGACTCGTGGTTCTCCTACAGCCGGGTGCTGCCGCTGCTGCCCGCCCGCTACCACGCCTACGCCGTCGACCAGCGCGGCCACGGCGATTCCGAGCGGCCGGACTGCTGCTACGCCGTGGAGGACTTCGCCGCCGACGTGGTGGCGTTCCTGGACGCTGTCGGGGCCGAGCGCGCCACCTTGGTCGGCCACTCGGGGAGCTGCCTGGTCGCCCGGCGCATGGCCGAGGCCCACCCCGACCGGGTCGCCCGGCTGGTGCTGCTCAGCTCGCCGCTGTCTCTGGGCGACAACGAAGAGGAGCTGGAGCTGCAGACGGCGGTGCGGGCGCTGGAGGACCCGGTGCCGGTGCAGTTCGCCCGGGAGCTGCAGGGGGCCGCGGCGCACGTGACCCTGCCGGAGCCGTTCTTCGCGGGGCTGGTTGCCGAGAGCCTCAAGCTGCCGGCCCGCGTCTGGAAGGCCGCGCTGGAGGGCCTGTTCGCCTTCGACGACAAGGCGGAGCTGTGGCGGATCGCCGCGCCGACGCTGCTGGTCTGGGGGGAGTGGGACCGGTGGCTGCCGCGGGAGGAGGAAGAGCACCTTGGGGTGATCATCCCTGGGGCCAGGGTGATCGTGTACCCGGCGACGGGTCACAGCCCCAACTGGGAGCGCCCGGAGCGGGTCGCCGCCGACCTGGACGGCTTCCTGCGCGAAACCTAGCCCACTAGATCTGCGCCTCGATGGTGACTTCCCCGCCATAGCGCGTCGCCGGCCTGTCGGGTCCTGCTCGTCACCGCCGCCTCAGCGCGGTTGCTCCTGCTCCTGGTCTTGCGATGGGACCCTGCGCGGCTCGTGCCGGAGGAAGAAGGTCAGGCCGGCGATGACGGCGCCGATCGCGACCCCGAACCCAAGGAGATCGCGCTGTCCGTCCCAGGTCACGATCTGGCCCAGGAACACCACCGAGAGCACCGTGATGACCAGCCCGATGAGCTTGCGCTCCAAGTCACCGACGTCGTGCACCAGCAGCCAGCGGGGCAAGGGCATCATGCGGGTCCCGAATAGCTGGTACAGCCCGACGGCGATGACGAACAACACCGTGCCGATCAGGAACAGGTCCACCACCTCGATGACCGTGAGACGCAGCTCGGCCCCCCACTGGTTGCTGATGCTGCCGTGGCGGAGGAGCTCGACCACGAAGGCGACGATCTGCACGGTCCCATACAGCATCACCAGGGCCACCGCGAGGAGGGTCGACAGCACCGCGAAGTAGAACAGGTAGCGGCTGTGGCGCAGGTGGCCGAACAGCCGTTGTGCCATACCGGCCGCCCCTGGGCCGGTGTCGTAGGTCGCCGGTGTCGTGTCCTTCGTCCGCACCACGCCACGCTCCTTGACGGCGGCCGCGCCAATGCCTGGGAACCACAGGGTACGTGCTGGTCGGCCAGGTATAGGTACCAGACAGGTCGTGTAGAGGGCGTGAGCCTCAGCAGCTGGAACGGCTCAGTGCGCGCTGCCTTCGAGCGGCCGCCAGCGGCGCAGCCAGTGGGTCAGGTCCGTGGGGGTGATGATCCCCACCACCTCGCCATCCTGGGCGACCAGGACCCGTCCGGCCTCGCCGTCCTGGAGCTTGTCGACCACGCCGTCCATCCGGGCATCGGGGGCCACCACGACCTGGTCACCGAGGGGGACCATGAGCTCCCGCACCCGACGGATGGGCCACTCGTTCCTGGGTACCTGCCGGACGCCCCGCAGGGTCAGCAGGCCGATCGTCCGGCCCTGCTCCTCCACCGGGAAGGCGCTGTGGTCATAGCGCATGAAGTAGTGGTTCACGGCATCCTGCAGCGACAGCTCCGGCGGGATCCGCCGCAGGTCGGCGGCCATCACGTCCTCGGCCTCGACCCCGCGCAGCAGCTGCCGCAGCTGGAGGTCCTGGTAGGAGGAGCGGGCCGCCTGGACCAGGAACCAGCCGATGAAGGCGAACCAGATCCCGCCGGCCAGGTCCCCGGCCAGCAGCCAGGCCACCCCGCCGGCCACCAGCAGCCACCCCACGCCCTGGCCGGCCGCCGAGGCGATCCGGGTCGCCCGGGCCAGGCTGCCGGTGGTCTTCCAGATGGCCGAGCGCAGCAGCCGCCCCCCATCCAGCGGGAATCCCGGGACCAGATTGAAGGCGGCCAGCAGCAGGTTGGTCCAGGCGAGATACCCCAGCGTCCCGGCCAGCGGTGCCGACAGCACGTCGCGGCCCAGGCCGGCGAGGATCCCGAACAGCCCGGCCAACAGGCCGCTGGTGAGCGGTCCCACCAGCGCGATCAGGAACTCGTCGCCCGGGCCGCGGGAGTCCACCTTGGCCCGGGTGGCGCCGCCGAACAGGAACAGGGTGATGTCCTGGACGCGGATTCCCCGAGCGTGGGAGACCAGCGCGTGGGCCAACTCGTGGACCAGGACCGAGCCGAAGAACAGCACCGTCGCCAGGGTGCCGATCCCGACCGCCTCCCCGGCCGAGATGTCCTGGTACACCCGGGAGACCTGCAGGTACATGCTGTAGGTGATGAGCAGGGCGATCACCACCCAGGAGCTGTCCACGCGGACCTCGATCCCGGCGATCCTGCCCACCCGCCACGATGTTCCGAACATCACCGATCAGCTCCCCTCAGTCGCTCCTGACATGGTGAACCGAATAGCCGGGACGGTGGCCGGTGCCGGGACGGATGATCGCCACCGGAAGGGGGCTGGCGCTCACTCGACCAGGGTGAGGATGGGCTTGCCCTTCTCGACGACGTAGGTGGCCAGCTCGGCCGCGTTGCCGCTGCCGACGTTCCGCACCGCGTGGACCGCTCCGGCCGGGACCGTCAGGGCGTCGCCGGCGTTGAACGTCTTCGGCGCCCGCCCCTCGACCTCATACTCCAGCGACCCTTCCAGGACATAGATGATCTCCTCGCCCGGATGGGTGTGCTTGACGAACGGCGCTTCCGGGCTGAGGTCGACGCGCGTCTGGACGACCTCGTGTCCCGAGACGCTGAGATCGTGCTGCTGGAGATCGGTACGCTTGATGCCTTGCGGCTGCTGCGCTGCCATGACAATTCCTCCTTCTGCCTGGGTGAGCACACACGGGGTGCGTGCGTTTCGCCAAACCTCCTAGCGTAGTGAGCGGAACGTGGCGCGGAGTTCGCCGGCGAACAGCTCGGGGCTCTTCCCAGGCGGCGAAGGCGACCGCATTGAAGGCCGCCGGTTCCTGCTCGGACATTGCCGTTCCTCCCATCGCTGCAGAGGACGACCCGATGGACAACCCATCGATCGCCCGGAACCGGCCACGCAGCTGCGGTGTCGACACCATGCATGCCGGCCCAAGTCTGGTTCGCTCCGGCCGGCGCTCGCATCGGCCACTGGCCAGTGCAACTGGCCAGTCGTGGACCGGCGGCGCGCCGAGGGTCGTCAATGCAGGCGGTGAGACGGTGGGCAAACGCTCCGTCAAGACCCGTGGCGAGCTCACCGCGCAGGAGATGCAGATCGCCCGGCTCGCCAATGACGGCCTCTCGAATCAGGAGATCGGCGCCCGGTTGTTCATCAGCGCCCGCACGGTCAAGTACCACCTGGGCAAGGTGTTCACCAAGCTGGACATCAGCTCCCGCGCCCAGCTGGACCGGGTCCTGCCCAGCGAGCCGAGCACGGTCCGGTCAGGCTAGTCCCGGCCGCCGCCGAAGAGCGACAGCAGCAGCAGGAACACGTTGAGGATGTCGAGGAAGATCGAGGCCGCCAGCAACGGGGCGGTCCGGATGTCCTGGCTGCGGCGGAGGCGCTGGAAGTCGAAGGCCGTCAACCCGGCGAAGATCACCAGGCCAACGACCGCATAGATCACCGCGCCGCCCGGGATCTGGACAAAGATGGTGACGATGCCGAAGACGATCAGCCCGATCAGGGCCCAGAACAGCACCCGGGCCAGGGCCGAGAGGTCGCGGCGGGTGGCGTAGCCGGCGGCCCCGAACCCGGCGATGAACAGCGCCGTGGCCGCGCCGGCCTGCCAGACCGCCTGCGGGTCGGCGCTGGCGTAGTAGCTGAGCGTCGGTGCCGTGGCCACGCCCATGAGAACGCCGAAGCCGAACAACAAGGTGACGGCGAGGCCCTCGGATCGCTGGACGGCGACGTTCATGGCGATGAGGCAGCCGAAGGCGGCGAGGAACCCCAGCCAGCCCCACCCGTAGGCGAGGTTGCGGCCGAGGTAGGCGCCGACCGCGAACAGGCCCGCGGTGACCGCGACCAGCCCCATGGTCTGGCCGAACAGGGTCCCGGCCGCGTCACGGGTCATCGGCGGCCGAAGGGGAACGCTCTCGGAAGTCATCCATCGCTCCTTTCGGTTCGTCTCCGGTCTAGCCGAAGGTGAAGACGTAGGCTTGGACGCTAGGGTCGAGGAAGGTGATCTCGAAGCTGCGCTCGGTGACCGGGCTGGGCTGGCGGATGAGCTGGTAGAGCCGCGGTTCGGTGACCAGGCCGTTGCCCTGGTCGTCGGCGTCGACTCCGTGGGCGGCGCCCGGCGGCTGCCCGTCGATGTGCACGCGGAACCGCACGGACGCGCCTCGCCCAGCTGGGGCCATGACCAGGTGCAGGTCGCGGGCGTGGAAGCGGTAGACGATCCGCCCCTCGGCCTGGTTTAGCGCGATGGCCTGTGGCCTGACCGTCCAGTCACCCTCCAGGGCCCACTGGTTGAGCCGCAACCGTGCCGGAACGGCGTACAGGTGCCGCGTATCCAGGACCGCGCCGTTGGGAGAGGCGAAGCTCTCGGTTCGCTGGGAGCCCAGGTAGTTCTCCGGGGACCACAGGCTGTCCCAGTCGGCGGCGGCCTCCACACCATGGGCGTCGACCGACACCAGGTCGTGGGCGATGCCGGCGCTGCCGGCGTCGGTCAGGAGTTGTTGCAGGATCATCTCGGACTGTTCGTAGCCGCCTTCGCCGAAGCGGTGGTGGCGGATCTGTCCCTGGGCGTCGACGAAGTAGCAGGTCGGCCAGTAGTGGTTGTCGAAGGCGGTCCAGATGACGTAGTCGTTGTCGGTCACGATCGGATAGTCGACCCCAGGTCCTTGGCGGCTCGGCGGACGCTGTCGAGGTCGTGCTCGACGTCGAACTCGGGGGTGTGGACGCCGATGACGACCACGCCGGGGTCCTGGTACCGGTCGGCCCAGGCGCGGAGGTAGGGGAGGGTGCGGAGCCAGTTGATGCAGGTGTAGGTCCAGAAGTTGACCAGCACGACCCGGCCGCGGAGCTCGGCCGCCGTCAGCGGCGGCGAGTTGAGCCACCCGGTCGCGCCGTCGAACCCCGGCAGGTGACCCTCCACCGGCAGCGCAGCCGTTCCGGGACGTCGTTGCGTGCCGAACCGGCTCATCTCCCGCGACCGCCGACTTCGAGGACGGCGTCGGCGAACGCGTCCGGGGCTTCCTGGGGCAGGTTGTGACCGACGCCGCCCTCGATGGTCCGATGGGAGTAGTCGCCTGAGAATCTTCCGGCGTAGGAACTCGGGTCAGGATGCGGGGCGCCATTGGCGTCGCCTTCGAGGGTGATGGTCGGCACGGCGATCACCGGCCCTTGGGCGAGCCGCTTCTCCAGATTGTCATATGCTGCCTCGCCGTCGGCCACCCCCAGCCGCCAGCGGTAGTTGTGGATGACGATCTCGACGTGATCGGGGTTGTCGAAGGACGCGGCGCTGCGATCGAAGGTGGCCTCGTCGAAGTGCCACTCCGGTGAAGCGGTGCGCCAGATGAGCTTGGCGAAGTCGCGGCGGTAGGTGTCGTACCCGGCCCGGCCGCGTTCGGTGGCGAAGTAGTACTGGTACCACCACTGCAGCTCAGCCGCTGGCGGCAACGGGAGCTTGCCGGCCGCCTGGCTCCCGATCAGATACCCGCTCACCGAGACCAGCCCGGAGCAGCGTTCCGGCCACAGCGCGGCCACGATGTCGGCCGTTCGCGCTCCCCAGTCGAAGCCGGCGAGAATGGCGCGCTCGATCTCCAGGGCATCCATGAGGGCGATGACGTCGACGGCGAGCACCGCCTGTTCGCCGTTGCGGAGCGTCGCATCCGACAGAAAGCGCGTCGCTCCGAAGCCGCGGAGGTACGGGACGATCCCCCTGTAGCCCGCCGCGGCCAGTAACGGGACCACGTCGACGTAGCTGTGAATGTCATACGGCCAGCCGTGCAGCAGCAGGACGACCGGGCCATCGGCGGGGCCGGCATCGAGGTAGCCGACGTTCAGGAGGCCGGCGTCGATCTGCCTGACGGCGCCGAACCCGGTGGCCGATGCGGCGGGGGAGGACGCTGCAGGGGGTGGCGGAGCCATCTGGTCTCCTCATGCTCTGGGGTTGCGCGGACCGCGCCTCAGCCGACGGTGGCGACGGCGTCCAGGATCACGTCGGTCACGGCCTGAGGCTGGGAGATCATGACCACATGGGAGCCCTCGACCTCGGTGATCGTCGCGCCGGCCCGCTTGGCCATCGCACCGATGACATCGGTGCCGGCCGCCTTGTCGGCCGTGGCCACGATGGCCCAGGAGGGCAGCTCCTTCCAGGCGGGTGGCCCCGTCGGCTCGGAGAACGCCAGCTCGGCAACGGGTCGTTGGGTGGCGGCCAGCACCGCCGCCTCCTCGGCGGGCAGGTCGGCCGCGAAGGCGTCATGGAAGCGCGCGGGATTGATCGCGAACTCCACGGCCGGCTCGCCGCCGTCTGCTGCCCGGCAGGGGG
>Ga0081538_10002161_pt1 | contig 19526 bp, 22 predicted proteins | sample TabmetS5T2R1_FD_71022 | JGI IMG/M metagenome (GOLD analysis project Ga0081538, IMG submission 71022) | Tabebuia heterophylla rhizosphere microbial communities from the University of Puerto Rico - S5T2R1 | ecosystem: Host-associated > Plants > Roots > Rhizosphere ... | reverse complement strand
CCCCGGGGGGAGGGGGTTGGGCGGCCCTCGCCCCCCCCCCGCCCGCCCGGGCCCCACGGAGGCGGGAGGCCCGCCTACATGCCCATGCCGTGGCTGTGGCCGGCGCCGGCCGCGGCCTCCTCCTTCTCCTCCGGCTTGTCGACGACCAGGGTCTCGGTCGTCAGCAGCAGGCCGGCGATGGAGACGGCGTTCTGCACCGCCGAGCGCGTCACCTTGGCCGGGTCGACCACGCCGGCCTTGTACAGGTCGACGTACTCGCCGGTGGCCGCGTCCAGCCCGGAGCTGTCCGACAGCTCGCGGACCCTGGCGACCGCCACCGCGCCCTCGAAGCCGGCGTTGGCGGCGATCCAGTAGAGCGGCAGCTCCAGCGCCTTGCGCACGATCGAGGCGCCGACCGCCTCGTCGCCGCTGAGGTCCAGCTTGTCCAGCGCCTGCTGGGCGCGGAGCAGGGCGACGCCGCCGCCGGCGACGATGCCCTCCTCCACCGCCGCGCGGGTGGCCGAAAGGGCGTCCTCGATGCGGTGCTTCTTCTCCTTGAGCTCGACCTCGGTGGCCGCGCCCACCTTGATCACGCCGACGCCGCCGGCCAGCTTGGCGAGCCGCTCCTGCAGCTTCTCGCGGTCCCAGTCGGAGTCGGTGTTGTCGATCTCCTGCTTGATCTGGGCGATGCGGCCCTTGATGTCGTCGGCGGTGCCGGCGCCCTCGACGATGGTGGTGTCGTCCTTGGTGACGCTGACCCGGCGGGCGCGGCCGAGCAGGTCGAGGGTGACGTTCTCGAGCTTGAGGCCGACCTCCTCGCTGATGACCTGGCCACCGGTGAGGGTGGCGATGTCGGCCAGCATGGCCTTGCGGCGGTCGCCGAACCCGGGCGCCTTGACCGCGACGCTCTTGAAGGTGCCGCGGATCTTGTTGACCACCAGGGTGGCCAGCGCCTCGCCGTCGACGTCCTCGGCGATCACCACCAGCGGGCGGCCCGCCTGGACGACCTTCTCGAGCAGGGGCAGCAGCACCTGCGCCGAGGAGATCTTGGAGTTGGCGATCAGGATGTAGGGGTCCTCCAGCACCCCCTCCATGCGGTCCTGGTCGGTGACGAAGTAGGGCGAGATGTAGCCCTTGTCGAACTGCATCCCCTCGGTGAACTCCAGCTCCATGCCGAAGGTCTGCGACTCGTCGACGGTGATGACCCCGTCCTTGCCGACCTTGTCCATCGCCTCGGCGATGATCCGGCCGATCTCGCCGTCCTGGGCGGAGATCGCCGCCACGGAGGCGATCTCCTCCTGGTTCTCGATCTCGTGGGCCTGGTTGCGGATCGCCTCGGCGACCGCCTCGACGGCCCGCTCCATGCCGCGCTTGAGGCCCATCGGGTTGGCGCCGGCGGCGACGTTGCGCAGGCCCTCGTGGACCAGCGCCTGGGCCAGCACGGTGGCGGTGGTGGTGCCGTCGCCCGCCACGTCGTTGGTCTTGGTCGCGACCTCCTTGGCGAGCTGGGCACCGAGGTTCTCGTAGTTGTCCTCGAGCTCGATCTCCTTGGCGATGGTGACGCCGTCGTTGGTGATGGTGGGGGCGCCCCACTTCTTGTCGAGGACGACGTTGCGGCCCTTGGGGCCGAGGGTGACGCGGACCACGTTGGCCAGCTTGTCGACGCCGGACTCGAGCGAGCGGCGGGCGTCGACGTCGAACAGTAGTTGCTTCGGCATGTCTCCCAGGTCCCTTACTTGACGACGATCGCCAGGACGTCGCGGGCGGAGAGGATCAGGTACTCGTCGCCGCCGAGCTTGACCTCGGTGCCGCCGTACTTGGAGTAGATGACGGTGTCGCCGACCTTGACGTCGAGCGGCACCCTGGTGCCGTCCTCGAAGCGGCCCGGGCCGACGGCGATGACCTCGCCCTCCTGGGGCTTCTCCTTGGCGGTGTCGGGGATGACCAGGCCGGAAGCGGTCATCTCCTCGCCCTCACCGGGCTTGACGACGATGCGGTCCTCGAGCGGCTGCAGGTTGACGCTCATCCATCCTCCTCGTGCCGTGGTGGCCCCACCCTGGTCAGGGGGGCCAGAAGGGTGCCTGTTTCGCGCGGATGTTAGCACTCGTTGATGGGGAGTGCTAAGCGCATCCTAGGAAGGTTGGGCGACCGCCGTCAACCGCCGGCCCGCCCGTCGTGGAAGGCCTCCTCGCAGCGGACACCGTCCGGCCCGGCGAGCGCCGAGTGGTCCTGCCCGGCCGGCAGCTCCAGCCACTCCCCCGGGCGCAGGTCGCGCACCTCGCCGGACGGCTCCAGCGTGAAGCGGATCGACCCCGAGCGGCAGACCAGCAGCTTGGCGTGCGGGTGCCGGTGGCCGGGGAACACCGCGCCGGGCCCGGCCTCCCACGCCGAGGGCTCCAGGCCGCGCTCGGCGAACCGGTCCGCGCCGCTCACCGCCGGCGGTGCCTGCGGTGGCGGGGGGCGCGGCGGCCGACCCCGGGAACGATCTGGAGGTTGGGGTTGGCGCGGGCGTCCAGCGGGGTGCGCTCGCCCCGCTCCAGCGCGAAGCTGCCCGCGCACGCCACCATCGCCCCGTTGTCGGTGCAGAGCGCCGGCGACGGCGCCAGCACGCGCACCCCGAGGCCGTCGGCCTCCCTGGCGAGCCGCTCGCGCAGGCGCGAGTTGGCCGCCACCCCGCCGGCCAGCAGCACCGTGTCGAGGCCCTCGCGCTTGGCGGCGCCGAGCACCTTGCTGACCTGCACGTCGACCACGGCCTCCTGGAACGAGGCGGCCACGCCGGCGCGGTCGACCGCCGGCCCGGCGGCGCGGACGTGGCGCGCCACGGCGGTCTTGAGCCCGGAGAGCGAGAAGTCGTCGGAGCCGTCCTCCAGCAGCGCCCGCGGGAAGCGGACCGCGGCCGGGTCGCCCTCGCGCGCCAGCCGGTCGATCTCCGGCCCGCCCGGGTAGCCGAGCCCCAGCACCCTGGCGACCTTGTCGTAGGCCTCGCCGGCGGCGTCGTCGATCGTCTGGCCGAGGACCCGGAACCGGCCCTGCTCGTCCATCACCAGCAGGCTGGTGTGCCCGCCGGAGACCACGAACACCACCGCCGGCAGGGGCAGGGAGCCGTGGTCGAGGACGTTGGCGTACACGTGCGCGACCAGGTGGTTGACGCCGGCGAGCGGGCGGCCGAGGGCCAGCGCGTACGCCTTGGCGGCCGCCACGCCGACCAGCAGCGAGCCGGCCAGGCCGGGACCGAGGGTGACCGCGATCGCGTCGACGTCGCCGAGCCGCACCCCGCCGAGGGCGCAGGCCTGCTCCACCGCCGGGTGGAGCAGGTCGACGTGGGCCCGGGAGGCGACCTCGGGCACGACCCCGCCGTAGCGCGCGTGCAGGGTCTGCTGGTCGGCGAGCACGTTGGAGCGGACCCGCCGCCCGTCCTCGACCAGCGCCACGCCGGTCTCGTCGCAGGAGGTCTCGATCCCGAGCACCAGCACGTCAGCCGACCTCCCGGGGCTCCGGGACGCGGGCGGCGAGGGCCGCCAGGCGCTCGGCGTAGGCGGGGGTCTGCAGGCCCTCGGCCCACATGATCAGGGCGTCCTCGCCGGTCTCGGCGTAGTAGTTCTTGCGGATGCCGACCGGCGCGAAGCCGAACTGGTGGTACAGGCCCTGGGCGGCGTGGTTGGCGACCCGGACCTCGAGGGTGCAGGCGGTCGCGCCCCGGCGCCTGGCCTCGGTGATCAGGGCGAACAGCAGGCGGGCGGCGACCTTGCGGCGGTGCACGTCGGGGTCGACCGCGATGTTGGTCACGTGGGCCTCGTCGCCGAAGACCATCAGCCCGGCGTAGCCGACCACGCGGCGGCGGACCCTGGCCACGATGTAGAAGCGGGTCGAGCGCTGGACGATCTCGGAGAGGAACAAGGTCATCGTCCAGGGGCGCGGGTAGACGCGGCGCTCGATGTCGAGCACCTGGGGGACGTGCCTGCGGCGCATCGGCTGCAGGTCGATCGCCAGCGGGGAACGCTGGTCGCCGACCTCGCGCCTGGACGGGTGCAGCGTGGCCACCGTCCTCACCCCGCCTCCGCGGCGGGTGCCGCGCGCTCGCCGGCCAGCCGGCGTTCGACCGAGGGGTCGACGTCGGGCTTGCGCAGGTACAGCGGGGTCACCTCGAGCGGGCTGGTGAACTCCTCCCGGTGGAACCGGGGCAGGGCCAGCTCGACCAGGGCGCCGGCCGACGGCGTCGCCTGCGCCTGGCTGCCGAAGTGGCAGCAGTCGTCGAGGCGCCCGAAGGCCTCACGGTAGGCGAGGGCGCCGTCGCCGCAGAGCAGCACCTCCTCGCCCCTGCCCTCCAGCGCGGCGGCGAGCTGGTCGGGCCGGAGCACGTGGTAGTCGACCAGCCGCACCACCCCGCCGGGCACCGGCCGGTACAGGGCGGTGAACACCTCGCCCCTGCGGGCGTCGATCACCGGGCAGATCGTGCGGCGGACGTCGCGGTAGGCGAAGGCGAGCAGGTCCAGGCTGGGCACGGCCACCACCGGGAGCTGCCAGGCCTGCGCCAGCGCCTTGGCGGTGCTGACGCCGACGCGCAGGCCGGTGAACAGGCCCGGGCCGATGCCGACGGCGACGCCGGCCAGCGACCCCGGGTCCACCTCGGCCTGCTCCAGGACCCAGCGGACCGCCGGCGTGAGCACCTCGGCGTGGCGGCGCTCGTGGCGGACGGCCAGGGCCGCCAGGGTGCCCGAGTCCGACCCGACGGCCACGCTGGTGACCGGGGTGGCGGTGTCCATCGCGAGCACGAGCAAAACGTGGGACCTTTCGAGCGATGCGGGTGGAAACGTATTGTGGCACCGCAAGCCGCCGACGCGCCGTCCGATCATGACCGCGATGGCGAGAGTGCTGATCGTCCAGGGTCACGCCCGGTCGCGGGCGGACACGGCCGCCACCCTCCGCGCCGAGGGCCACGACGTCCTCGAGGCGGGCTCGGCCGACCACGGCGTGCGCGTGGCCCACGAGCAGGGGCCCAGCCGGGTAGGCTCGTCGGCGTGACCCTGGGACAGGCCGACCCCGGACGGCAGCGGCTCCGCGACGAACGGTCGCGGGCGGCGGTGGCGGCGGCGCTGGAGGTGGCCCGTGCGCACGGGCTCCGGGTCGGCCGGCCGGCGGTGCTCAACGACCTGTTCTCGGTGATGGTGCACCTGCGGCCGGCGCCGGTGGTGGCGCGGGTGCCGACCTGGACCGCGAGGCTGCGCAGCCCGGTGGAGGACTGGCTCCGGCGGGAGGTCGAGGTGACGTCGTTCCTGGCGGAGCAGGGCGCGCCGGTGGTCGCGCCGAGCCGGGAGCTGCCGCCGGGACCGCACCGCCACGGCGGGTTCGCGCTCAGCTTCTGGACCTACGTCCGGCCCGACCCGGACCGCACGGCGACCGCCGCCGACTGCTCGGCGATGCTGGCCGACCTGCACGCCGGCCTGCGGGCCTACCCGGGCGAGCTCCCCGCCCTCGGGTCGGCGGTGATCGACCTGCGCTGGCTGGGGCGGCTGGACCTGGCGGCCGGGGTCCTGCGCGACGCCGACGTCGCCCGGCTGCACGCCTCCGCCGGGCGGCTGCGCCCGTTCCTGGAGGCGCCGGGCGGCGAGGTCCAGCCGGTGCACGGCGACGCCCACGCCGGCAACCTGATCGCCACGCGCGACGGCCCGGTGTGGATCGACTTCGAGGAGGTCTGCCGCGGGCCGGTCGAGTGGGACCTGGCCACGATCTCGGACCCGGGCGCCGTGGCGGCGCACCACCGGCCGGACCCGGCGGTGCTGGCCCGCTGCGGCGAGCTGCGGGCGCTCCAGGTGGCCCTGGTGCTGATCGCGCTCTACGACGTCTTCGGCGACCTCCAGGGCTGGGACGAGGGCATCCGCAGCATGCTCGACCTGCTCCCGCCCTAACCGACGTCCTCGACGGTCGATCGACGGTCGATCGGCCACGCCACGCCTCCTCTCGTCGCCGCCTGGCGGAACCCGGGGGAAGATGGGCGGGTGCGGTTCGTCGGGGTGGACCTGGCCTGGGGCGGGCGCAACCCGTCCGGGCTGGCGGCGCTCGACCGGACGGGCCGGGTGGTCGCCGAGGGCTGGGGGACCGGCGACGGTGAGGTCGCGGCGTTCCTCGCCGCCCACGACCGCGACGGCGCGGTGGTCGCGCTGGACGCGCCGCTGGTGGTCACCAACCCCGCCGGCACCAGGCGCGCCTGCGAGGCCGAGCTGCAGCGGCGCTACGGCCGCCTCGGCGCCGGGCCCTACCCGAGCAACCTCGGCCTGCTCGGCGGCAGGGTCCGGGCGATGGAGCTGGTCCGCGCCTCGGACCGGCCGTACCTGACGGTCCCCCGTGACCCGCGCCGCGGCGAGGGCTGGTGGGCGATCGAGGTCTTCCCCCACCCGGCCCTGGTGGAGCTGGGCGGGCTCGGGCGGGCGCTGCGGTACAAGAAGGGCCCGCCGGAGGTGCGCCGCGCCGGCCTGCGGGCGCTGGCGCTGGTGCTCGCCGGTCTGGCGGCGGCCGACCCGCCGCTGCGGCTGGACGCGGGCGGGCTGCTCGCCGGCGCGCTGGCGGGCCTGGACCGCCGTGGCGGCCGCGCCCTCAAGGCGGTCGAGGACCTGGCCGACGCGCACGTCTGCGCCTACGTGGCGCTGTGGTGGTGGTGGCACGGGCCGGCCGCCTCCCTGGTCGCCGGCGACGACGCCACCGGCGCCATCGTCGTCCCGCTGCCGGCGGCGCGCTGAGCGGGCGCGGGTCCCCGGCCCCGGTCTGGCAGCGGGAGCCGGCGGCGCAGGGTGGCGGGTGGCGGTAGGGTGCCGCGGACGCGCCGCCGCGTGGCCGGCGTGGGACGAGCGCGAGGAGACCAGAGCATGGCTGACGCGAAGCAGGCGGCCCGGGAAGCGGTGGAGCGCTCCAGGGACGGGCTGGTGGCGCTCAGCCACCGCATCCACGCCTACCCCGAGCTCGGCTTCGAGGAGGAACGTGCCTGCGCCTGGCTCTGCGAGCTGCTGGACGGCGCCGGGCTGGAGGTCGAGCAGGGCGTCGGCGACCTGCCCACCGCGTTCGCCGCGCGCGCCGGCTCGGGCCCGCTGCACGTCGTCGTCTGCGCGGAGTACGACGCCCTTCCCGGCGTCGGGCACGCCTGCGGCCACAACGTGATCGCCGCGATGGCCGCCGGCGCCGGGATCGGCCTGGCCGCGGTGGCCGACGACGCGGGGCTGAGGGTCACGGTCCTGGGCACGCCGGCCGAGGAGGGCGGCGGGGGCAAGATCCTGCTGCTGCAGCGGGGCGCGTTCGCCGGCGCGCACGCGGCGATGATGGTCCACCCGTCGCCCTACGAGGCGTCCGAGATGCCGGCCATCGCCGTGACGCAGTTCCAGGTCGCCTACACCGGCAGGGAGGCCCACGCCTCCGCCTACCCCCACCTCGGCGTCAACGCCGCCGACGCCCTGGTCGTCGCCCAGACGGCGATCGGCCTGCTGCGCCAGCACCTGCGCCCGACCGACCGGGTCCACGGGATCGTCAACCGGGGCGGCGACGCTCCCAACGTGGTCCCCGCCCACACCACCGGCACCTGGATGGTGCGGGCCGCCACCCTCGAGCAGCTCGAGGAGGTCAGCGTCAAGGTGGCACGCTGCTTCGAGGCCGGCGCGCTGGCCACCGGGGCGAGCCTGGAGATCGCCGAGGACCACGAGCCGTACGCCGAGATGCACCACGACCACGAGCTGGCCGCCGTCTACCGGCGCAACGCCGAGGCCCTCGGCCGCCGGTTCGCCGAGCTGCCCGACCGCGGCCCTGGCTCGACCGACATGGGCAACGTCTCCCTGGCGCTGCCGTCGATCCACCCGACCATCGGCATCGACGCGCTGCCGGCCGTGAACCACCAGCCGGAGTTCACCGCCAAGTGCGTCACCCCGGCGGCGGACCGGGCCGTGACCGACGGGGCGGTCGCCATGGCGTGGACGGCGATCGACGCCGCCGGCGACGGGCCGCTGCGGGCGCGGCTGCTCGCCGGCCCGGGCGGAGCGGGCTGACCCCGGGGCCACGACCCTCCGCCGGGCGGGGCGTCGGCCCCTGGCCGCCCACCGGGCGACGGGCCGTGCGGGTCCTGGCGCCTCAGGCGAACCTGGCCAGCGCCGCCCGCAGCTCGTCGCTGCGGGCGGTCCAGGCGGGGCCGTGCGGGTGGACGTCGACCTCGCGGGTGTCGTCGTCGAGGATCCGCAGGACCAGCTCGAGCCAGCTCTCGGGCAGGACGGCCACGACCCGGTCGGCCCACTCGACGAAGGCCACCGCGTCGGCCGCGAGGACCTCGTCCAGGCCCAGGTCCTCCAGCTCGACCGGCCCGGCCAGCCGGTAGGCGTCCACGTGGTGCACCGGCAGGTCGCCGTCGTACTCGCGGAGCAGCATGAAGGTGGGCGAGAGGACCGGGTCGTCGACGCCGAGGGCGGCCGCGGCGCCCTGCACCAGCCGGGTCTTGCCGGCGCCGAGGTCGCCGGCGAGCCCGACCACGTCGCCGGGGTCGAGCAGGCCGGCCAGCGCGGCGCCGATCGCCTTGGTGGTGGCCTCGTCGGTGGAACGCAGGCGCAGCCCACCCATCGCCGGTCAGAACAGCCCGAGCTGCTCGGACTCGCCCCGCTCCTCCTCCGGCGCCGGGTCGGTGGCGGCCGGGTCGGGGGCGGCGGCCGGGTCGGAAGCGGCGGCCGGGTCCTGGCGCGCGGGCGGGTCCTCGCGTGGGGACCTGCCGGCGGGCGCGGCCGGGGTGCCGGTCCGCTCGGCGAGCAGCTTGGCCAGGGTGCGGAAGTCCTCCTCCATCGCCGCCAGCGGGCTCGGCCCGGCGACGCGCCGGCCCTCGGCGTGCAGCGCCGCGGCCGGGTGGAAGGTGGGCAGCAGCACCCGCCCCTGGAACGGGTAGGTCCGCCCGCGCAGCCGCGTGATCCCGGTGGTCGTCTCCAGCAGCGTCTTGGCGGCGAAGTTGCCCAGCGTGACCACCACCTTGGGGTCGACCAGGCGGACCTGGGCGTCCAGCCACGGCCGGCAGGCGGCGATCTCGTCGGGCTGCGGGTCGCGGTTGCGCGGCGGCCGGCTCTTGACGACGTTGCATACGTAGACGTCCTGGCGGCGCAGGCCGATGTCGGCCAGCAGGCGGTTGAGGAGCTGCCCTGCGGGTCCGACGAACGGCAGCCCCTGCCGGTCCTCGTGGAAGCCGGGCGCCTCCCCCACGAACATCAGCCCGGCGTGCGGGTCTCCCTGGCCGAACACGACCTGGGTGCGGCCCTGGTGGAGGCGGCAGCGGGTGCAGGTGGCGGCCTCGGCCGCGACCTGCTCCAGCTCCGTCGGCATCAGCCGCAGTGGCCGCAGGCGCCGCCGCAGCAGCCGCCGCCCACCGACGGCGCGGCGGCGCCGTCGTGGCCCCGGACCGGGGCGGCGACCAGGCTGAGCAGCCGACGCGCCTCCGCCCCGCAGCCGGGGCAGCGCTCCTGGTCGGCCTGGGCCGCGGTCGCGACCAGGGCCTCGAACTCGCGCCCGCAGCCGGCGCAGCGGTAGTCGTACAGCGGCACGCTACTCCCCTCCTGCTTCGCGCCACACCTCGGAGGCGGCCGGGATCCCGGCGACCGGACCGGCCGCCCGCACCCCGGCGCGGATGGCGGCGGCGAGCGCCTCCTCGGCCAGGAAGGCTACCAGGTCCATGGCGGCGGTGACCCGCGGAACCGCCAGGGCGAACACGGTGTCGCCGTCGAAGCTGGTGTGGACCGGGCGGATCGCCCTGGCCATGCCGTCGTGGGCCTGCACGGCGACCCTGTGCACCTCGCCCTTGGTCAGCGTGGCGTTGGTGGCGACCAGGCCGAGGGTGGTGCTGCCCCCCGGCGGGACCGCCTCGGGCAGCGGGCCCTCGGCCTGCTCGGCGGCCAGCAGCTCGCGGATGGCCGCCAAGGCGCCGCCGGGCACCCTGACGCCGGCGAGCACGGTGCCGTCCTCGTCGAGCACGTCCCCGCCGGCGTTGACGGCGGCCAGCGCGCCGACCGTGACCGGGCCGGCCTCGACCACCGCCCAGCCGAGCCCGCCCTTGGTCATGTGGTCCGGCCCGGCCGTCTTGCCGACGGTGGCGCCCATGCCGGCGCCGACGTTGCCCATCGGCCCGTCGGCGGCCGTGGCGGCGGTGCAGGCGGCCTCGCCCTCGGCCGGCCCCGGCCGGGCGTCCCAGTCCCCCACCCCGAGGTCGAACAGCACCGCGGCGGGCACGATCGGGATCGGCCGGCCGAACCGGGCGTAGCCGAGCCCGCGGCGCTCGCACCAGTCGACCACGCCCTGCGCGGCGGCCAGCCCGAAGGCGCTGCCGCCGGTGAGCAGCACCGCCGACACCCCTTCGACGTGGGCCTGCGGCTGGAGCAGGTCGGTCTCGCGGGTGCCGGGGCCGCCGCCCCGGACGCTGGCGGCGGCGACGTTGCCCTCAGGGGGCACCACCACCGTGCAGCCGGTCAGCCCCACCGGGTCGGTCCAGTGCCCGACCGCCAGGTCCTCGATCCCCAGCGCCACGGCGGCCTCAGGACCGCCGGGCCCGGCGGGTGCCGCTCCGGCTGCGCCGCCGCGGCTGGGCCCGCGCCGGGTCGAGCACCTCGGCGGCGAAGGCGGCGACCTCGGCGTCGAACACCTGGTGCTCCTCCATGAAGGCGCAGTGGCCGGCGTCCTCCAGGATGAGCAGGCGGGCGCCGGGGATCTTCTCGGCCATGTGCCTGGTCGCGGTCGGCGGGGTGATCCGGTCCTTGTCGCCGACCGCGACCAGGGCCGGCACGTCGATCTTCTCGAGCACCTCGGACAGGTCGAAGTCGATCAGGCTGGGGAAGACCTTGGCCCACACCTCGACGTCGGTGCCGGCGAGGGTGCGGTCGATGAAGGCGACCTGGCCGGGGGACGGGTCCGAGCCGAAGCCGAACAGCCGCGTGCCGAGGTAGCCGAGGTCGCTCCCCCGGCGGCGGAGCTGGTTGGCGCGGACGGGGTCCTGGCCCATGAACCGGAACGCCCCGGTGATCAGCGCCCGCTGGGCCCGGTAGGCGCCCCTGGCGGTGACCGCCGCGGTCATCCCCCGGACGGTGTCGAGGTAGGTCGAGCCGATCAGCACCAGGCCCGCCACCCTGGTGCCGAGCTCCTCGGGGAACAGCTCGGCGAACTTCAGGGCGCCCATGCCGCCCATGGAGTGGGCGACCACCACGACCCGCTCCTCCCCGGTCCAGTCCAGCACCGCCCGCAGGTCGCGAGCCAGCGCCTCCAGCGAGTAGTCGTCCCGCCGGGGCTGCCCGGAGCGGCCGTGGCCGCGCTGGTCGTAGAAGACGCAGCGGAACCGCGCCGGCAGGTCGCGCCGCTGGTAGTGCCAGGCGTCCTGGGTCAGCGAGAAGCCGTGCGCGAACACCAGGCACGGCCCGGCGCCGAGCTCCTCGACGTGGAGCTTGGTGCCGTCGTCGCTGGTCACGGTCGCCGGGGTGCCGCGGAGCTGGCCGAACGGCTCGCCGGCCTCCGGATCCTCGCGCCGGCGGTCCCGCCGCACGAGGGTGCGTTCGAGGGTGACCCCGGCCCCGATGCCGAGCAGCAGGCCACCGGCGACCAGCCCGATGCCGCGGGCGGTCAGCGGCGGCGAATCCCCGTTGCGGCCCCGCCGCGGCGCGGCCCCGCGGCGGGCCATGACCGCGCCACGGCGGGCCGTGGCGGCGCCACGGCGGGCCGCGGCGGCCTTGCGGCCGCCCCGGCCCTGGGTCACCCTCGCGCGCGCCATCAGGGCGCCGCCTGCCGCGCCGCGGCGTGCCGGCCGGCCTCCAGGCCCTGACGGTGGACCCGCGGGAGCCGCGGCGACAGCCCGCAGGTCACCTCGTAGTCGATGGTGTCCAGGGTGGCCGCCCACCCGCCGACGCCCGGCTCGCCCCTGCCCGGGTCGCCGAGCAGCGTCGCCACCTCGCCCACCTCGACGTCCGCGTCGTCCACGTCCACCATGATCTGGTCCATTGTGACGGTACCGACCTGTTGCAGGTCGCGCTCGCCGAGGCGCACCCGGATCCGGCCGGAGAGCCCCCGGCGCACCCCGTCGGCGTAGCCGACGGGGAGGGTGGCGATGCGGGTGCGCCGTGGCGCCTGCCAGCGGTGCCCGTAGGAGACCCGCTCGCCGGCCTCGACGGTGCGCAGCGCCGACACCGCCGCCCGCAGGGCGAGCGCCGGTCGCAGGCGCGCCTGGACGTGGCCGGCCAGCTCCGCGCTCGGTGCCAGGCCGTAGAGCTCGATGCCGGCGCGGACCAGGTCGAAGCGGGCGTCGTCGCGGACGGTGGCGCCGGCGCTGTTGGCCAGGTGGCGCCAGCGCGGCCGCAGCCCGGCCGCCGCGGCGGCCGCCAGCGCCTGCCGGAAGAGGGCGAGCTGGGCGTCGGTGGTGGCCGTCTTGGCCGCCTCGTCGGCGACCGCGAGGTGGCTCCAGAGGCCCTCGACCTCGAGCCCGGGTTCCGCCAGGGCCGCCTCGACCAGCGCGGGCAGCTCCGCCGGGGCGCAGCCCTGCCGGTGCATGCCGGTGTCGACCTTGAGGTGGACGGCGACCGGCCGCCCGGCACGCCTGCCGGCCGCGCCGAACGCGCGCAGCGCGGCCTGGGTGCAGATGGTGACCGCGAGCCCCCGCGCCACGCAGGCGTCCGCGGCGTCCGGGTGCGGCTCGGACAGCACCAGCACGGGCGCGGAGACGCCCGCGTCGCGCAGCGTGAGCGCCTCCTCGACCAGGGCCACGCCGAGCCAGGCGGCGCCGGCCCTGACCGCCTCACGCGCCACCGGCACCGCGCCGTGGCCGTAGGCGTCGGCCTTGACCACCGCCATCAGCCGCGCGGGGGCGACCTCGTCGGCCAGGGTGCGGACGTTGCCGGCGATGGCGTCCAGGTCGACCTCGACCCACGCCGGCCGCAGCCCCGGCCACGTCCCCACGCCGCTCACGAGGACCCCTCCGGGCCGAGCAGCTCCTGGAAGGCGGCGGGCAGGTGGCCGGCGACGTCGCCGGCGGCCACCGAGACCGGGCCGAGCGTCCGGGTGGCAAGGGCGCCGGCCCGCCCGTGCAGCCAGGCGCCGAGCCGGGCGGCGTCGAACGGTGCCACGCCCTGGGCGAGCAGCGCCCCGAGCAGGCCGGTCAGCACGTCGCCGGTGCCGCCGGTGGCCAGCGCCGGCACGCCGGTCGGGTTGACGGCGAGGCGTCCGTCCGGTTCGGCGATGACGGTGTCGTTGCCCTTCAGCAGCACGGTCGCCCGCCAGCGGGCGGCGCGGTCGGCGGCCTGGTCGAGCCGGGTGCCCCCGGCGTCGGGAGCGAGGCGGGCGAACTCGCCGGCATGGGGGGTGACCAGGGTGGGCGCCCCGCGCTCGGCCAGGGGCCCGCCGGTGCCGAGCGCGAACAGCCCGTCGGCGTCGACCACCGCCGGGCCGCGGTAGGCGGCCAGCAGGCCCCTGACGACCTTCTGGGTCCCGTCGGCGCGGCCGAGGCCGGGACCGACGCCGATGGCGGTCGCCTCGCCGAGCCAGCGCCTGCAGGCGTTGTCGGCGGCCGCGGCCAGCCCGCCGCCGGACTCCGGCAGGGCGACCGTGAGCGCCTCGGGGACCGCGGCCCCGACCCGGTCGACCACCGAGGCCGGCACCGCCAGGACCAGCAGCCCGCTCCCCGAGCGGTGCGCGGCCAGGCCCATCAGGGTCGGCGCGCCGCCCATCCCGGCGCTCCCGCCGACCAGCAGCAGCACCCCGCGGGAGCGCTTGTTCAGCTCGGCCTGGGGCAGCGGGACCAGGCCGGCCAGGTCGGCGGCCTCGCTGACCCACCAGCCGCCCGGCTCCAGCGGCAGGCCGATGTCGGCCACCTCCAGCCGTCCGACGTGCCCGCTGCCGGGGGCGAGGACGTGCCCCGGCTTGACCGCCTGGAAGGTGACGGTGACCACGGTGGTGACCGCCTCGCCGACGACCTCGCCGGTGGCGCCGTCCACCCCGGAGGGGATGTCGACCGCGACCACCGGCGCCCCGGCGGCGTTGGCGGCGGCGATGGCCTCCGCGGTCGCCCCGCGCGGGGCGCCGCTGGCGCCGGTCCCCAGCAGCCCGTCCACGACCAGGTCGGCGCCGGCCAGCAGGCGGCGCGCGAGGGTCGCGTCGAACTGCCGCACACGCCCTCCCATCGCCCGCACCAGCGCGACGCAGCGCCGCCCCTGCTCGTCGAGGCTTTCGGGGTCGGCGGTGACCAGCGCCTCGGCGCCGGCGCCGCGGCTGGCCAGCCGCGCCAGCGCCTCCAGCGCGTCGCCGCCGTTGTGGCCCTTGCCGGCGAGCGTGACCACCCGGCGGCCGGCCACCGATCCCAGCCGTGCGGCGGCGGCGCGCGCCACCGCGGCGCCCGCCCGGCCCATCAGCGCGGCGACCGGGATCCCCTGCCGCGCGGCGGCGGCGTCGGCGGCCTGCACGGCCGCCACCTTGGCGAGTGGCTTCACCGTGGTACCCGCTTCATGCCGGCGTGGTGGCCGCTCCCGGTCCGGCGGCGCCGCGCTGGCGGTCCAGCCGCCGCCGCACCCACGGGGGCGGCCCCGGCGGCCGGCGGGGGTAGTCGTCCGGGCCCTCGACGATCACCGTCGCGTAGGCGACCTCCTTGGTGTCGGAGAGCGTCAGGTGCCAGCGGAGCGCCCCGAGCTGGTGGGCCCAGTCGGCCAGCTCGCCGCTGAGCCTGATCGTGGGCGCGCCCGATGGCAGGTTGGTGACCTCGATCTCGGTGTAGGAGAACCCCGAGAAGCCGACCCCGAGCGCCTTGGAGGTCGCCTCCTTGGCCGCCCACCGCTTGGCCAGGTAGGCCACCTCCCCGACCCCGCGCCGCCCGCCCGCCTCCCGCTCGGCCTTGGTGAAGACCCGCTCACGGAACCGCGGGTGGCGTTCCAGGGCACGGCGGACGCGGGCGATCTCGACGGCGTCGATCCCCACCCCGACGATCATCGAACGCCGAACTTGGCCCTGGTCGAGGGCCTGGTGAGCAGGAACAGCACCAGCGCGTCGATCAGCAGCCCGATCAGGTTGAACTGCGCCAGGTCGATCAGGGCGGAGAACCCGACCACCACGATCGCCAGCCACCAGGCCCACTGCCGCCCCTGCAGCAGCCCAACCCCGGCGGCGATCAGCCCGATCACCAGCAGCAGCGGGAGCAGCGGCAGCGCCCCGCCGCCGACCAGGTCCTGCAGCACGGGGAAGCCGATGAAGGCGGCGTCCAGGAACAGGAAGATGGCGACGATGCTGACGGACTGCTCGGGTTCGAGGTCGAAGGCCATGGCAGCTACTCCACCGTCACGCTCTTGGCGAGGTTGCGGGGCTTGTCGATCGGGCAGCTCCTGGCCACCGCCACGTGGTAGGCGAGCAGCTGCAGGGGGACCAGGCAGACCAGCGGCGCCAGCAGCTGGGCGGTGGCCGGCACCCGCAGCACGTGGGCGGCGTGGGCCGCCACCTCCTTGTCGCCGTCCTCGGCGATGGCGATCACGGCGGCGCCGCGGGAGGCGACCTCCTGGATGTTGGTGAGCATCTTGGCGTAGACGTGGCTGGAGGGGTGGACGACGACCACCGGGGTCCGGTCCTCGATCAGCGCGATGGGGCCGTGCTTGAGCTCGGCCGCCGGGTAGCCCTCGGCGTGGACGTAGGAGATCTCCTTGAGCTTGAGTGCCCCCTCCAGCGCCATGGGGTAGCCGACGTGGCGGCCGAGGAACAGCCAGTCGCGGGCGTCGGCGTAGGCCTCGGCGACCTTGCGGACCTGCTCGCCCCGCTCCAGGCAGAGCTGGATCTTGTCGGGGACCCGCTGGAGCTCGGCGACCACCGCCGCGACCTCGTCCACGAACATCGTGCCGCGGACCTGCGCGAGGTACAGGCCGACCAGGTACATGGCCGCGAGCTGGGTGGCGAAGGTCTTGGTGGCGGCCACGCAGACCTCAGGGCCCGCCCTGGTGTACAGCACCGCGTCGGACTCGCGCGGGATCGAGGCGCCGACGGTGTTGGACACCGTCAGCACGCGGGCCCGCTGCCGGCGGGCGTAGCGGACCGCGGCCAGGGTGTCGGCCGTCTCCCCCGACTGCGAGATGGCGATCACCAGGGTGTTGCGGTCCAGCACCGGGTCGCGGTAGCGGAACTCGCTGGCGATCTCGATCTCGACCGGGAGCCGGGTCCAGTGCTCGATGGCGTACTTGGCGACCAGGCCGGCGTGGTAGGCGGTGCCGCAGGCGACCACGAAGACCTTGTCGACCTCGCGTAGCTCGTCCTCGCTCATGCGCAGCTCGTCGAGCAGCAGGCGGCCGGCCGGGTCGCCGCGGCCCTCCAGGGTCTGCTTGATGGCCAGCGGCTGCTCGTGCATCTCCTTGAGCATGAAGTGCTCGTAGCCGCCCTTCTCGGCGGCGGACAGGTCCCAGTCGACGTGGTGCTCGTACGGCTCGACCGGGTCGCCGTCCAGGGTGGTGACCTCCAGCCGTTCGGGGGTGACCACCACGACCTGGTCGTCCTCGAGGATGACGCCGTCCTTGGTGCGGTCGAGGAAGGCGGCGAAGTCGCTGGCGACGAAGTTCTCGCCGGCGGCGCGGCCGGCGACCAGCGGCAGGTCGCGCTTGGCGCCGACCACCACCCCGGGGTCGCCCTGGTGGAGGACGGCCAGGGCGAAGGAGCCCTCCAGCCGCCGCAGGGCGGCGCGCACGGCGTCGGGGAAGGCGAGCCCGGAGGCCAGGGCGGCCTCGACCAGGTGCGCGACGCACTCGGTGTCGGTCTGGGAGGCGAGCGTGTGACCCTCGGCCTCCAGCTGAGCCCGCAGGCGGTAGAAGTTCTCGATGATGCCGTTGTGGATGACCGCGACCCGGCCGCTGCAGTCGAGGTGCGGGTGGGCGTTGCGGTCGGTGGGCGCGCCGTGGGTCGCCCAGCGGGTGTGGCCGATCCCGGTGACGCCCTGGAGCGCGTCGTCGCCGCCGAGCTCGGCCTCCAGCACCTCGAGCTTGCCGGCCTTGCGGACGACCTGGACCTCGCCGCCGTCGAGCACGGCCACCCCCGCGGAGTCGTAGCCGCGGTACTCGAGCCGCCGCAGCCCCGCCAGGAGGACCGGGAGCGCCCGCTGGTGGCCGGCGTAGCCGACGATCCCGCACATGCCAGGGCTCCCTTCAGGTGACGACCGCCAGGGCGGCAATCGTACTTGCTATCCCAGCTCGGCGGCGACGACGGCGGCCAGGCGGTCGGCGGTGGCCCGGGCGCTCGGCTCGGTCTCGGCCTCGACCATGACCCGCACCAGCGGCTCGGTGCCCGACGGGCGGACCAGCACCCGGCCGCGGTCGCCCAGGCGGGCCTCCTCGGCCTCGACCGCCTGCCACACCCGGGCCGCCTCGGTGAGGCCCTGGCGGTCGGTCACCCGGACGTTGACGAGCACCTGGGGGAGGCGGCGCATCACCGTGGCCAGCTCGGAGAGCGGCCGGCCGGTGCGGGCCATGATCGCCAGCAGGCGCAGCCCGGTGAGCAGCCCGTCGCCGGTGGTGGCGCGGTCGAGGAAGATGACGTGGCCGGACTGCTCGCCGCCGAGGCTGTGGCCGCCGGCGAGCATCGCCTCCAGGACGTAGCGGTCGCCGACCGCGGTCTGCAGCACCTCGATGCCGTGCTCGGCCATGGCCAGGCGGAAGCCGAGGTTGGTCATGACGGTGGTCACCACCGTGCCGGTCGCGAGGCCGCCGCGGTCCCGCTCGTCGAGGGCGGCGACGGCCAGGATCACGTCCCCGTCGACCAGCTCGCCGCGCTCGTCGACCGCGAGCACGCGGTCGGCGTCGCCGTCGTGGGCGAGGCCGACCGTGGCGCCCGTCCTGACCACGGCCTCCTGGACGTGCTCCGGGTGGGTGGAGCCCACGCCGGCGTTGATGTTGTGGCCGTCCGGTGCTGCCGCGACCGCCGTCACCGTGGCCCCGGCCCGCCGGTAGGCCTCCGGGGCGACCGCCGCGGCCGCGCCGTTGGCGCAGTCGACCACCACCTGGAGGCCGCCCAGGCCGGGGGCGCCGTCCAGCAGGTGCGCGAGGTAGGCCTCGACGGCGTCGGTGGCGGCGTGGCGCAGCCCGCCGACGCCGGCGCCGACCGGCCTGGGGGCGTCCTGGTCGGCCGCGCCGAGGGCGGCCTCGATGCGCCCCTCGACCGCGTCGGGCAGCTTGAAGCCCTCCGGCCCGAAGAACTTGATGCCGTTGTCCGGCATGGCGTTGTGGGAGGCGGAGATCACCGCGCCCGCCGCGGCCCGGTAGTGGCGGGTCAGGAACGCGACCGCCGGGGTCGGCACGACGCCGGCGCCGAGGACCTGACCGCCGGCGCTCAGGATGCCGGCGACCAGGGCGCTCTCGAGCAGCGCGCCGGACGCCCGCGGGTCGCGCCCGACCACCACCGCCGGCGGGCCGGCGCCGTCGCGCTGGAGCACGCCGACCACCGCCCGGCCGAGGGCGAGCGCCAGCTCGGGCGTGAGGTCGGCGTTGGCCAGGCCCCGCACCCCGTCGGTCCCGAACAGCTTCCCCACCGGCCTGCCCGGCGACCAGCTAGCGCTTGCTGTACTGGGGAGCCTTGCGGGCCTTCTTGAGGCCGTACTTCTTGCGCTCGACCTCGCGGGCGTCGCGGGTGAGGAAGCCGCGCTTCTTCAGCTCCACCCGCAGCTCCTGGTCGAGGTCGACCAGCGCCCGGGCGATGCCGTGGCGCAGCGCGCCCGCCTGCCCGGAGACCCCGCCGCCGTCGAGGTTGGCGAGGATGTCGTAGCGCTCGAGGGTGTTGGTCACCCGTAGCGGCTCGGTGACCAGCCGGCGGTGCGCCGGGTTGGGGAAGTAGTCGTCGAGGGGCCGGCCGTTGAGCTTGAACTGGCCCGTCCCCTCGAGCAGGCGCACCCGGACCACGGCCTCCTTGCGGCGGCCGGTGCCCCGGGCCAGCATTGCTGGAGCAGCCAACGAGGTGTCCTCCTATCGTTCCTGCCGAGGAGCGGCCAGGTCGAGCGGCCGCGGCATCTGGGCGGCGTGCGGGTGGGTCGGGCCGTCGTAGACCTTGAGCTTGGAGAGCATCTGGCGTCCGAGCCGGTTACGGGGCAGCATGCCCCGGACGGCCCGCTCGACCGCCTTGGACGGCCGCTTGTCCAGCAGCACCGTGTACGGGGTGGACTTCAGGCCGCCGGGGTAACCGGAGTGCCGGTAGGCGACCTTCTGCTCGCGCTTGCGGCCGGTCAGCCGCACCCTGGCGGCGTTGACGATGATCACGTGGTCGCCGGTGTCGACGTGGGGCGCGAAGATGGGCTTGTGCTTGCCGCGCAGGATCCGGGCCACCTGGGCGGCGAGCCGCCCGAGGACCTGGCCGTCGGCGTCGACGACGTACCAGTCGCGGGTGATGTCCCGCGGCCGGGGCGAGAACGTGCGGCTTGCTGGCGAGGGCATGCGGGCAACTCCGTAGCGATCCGAGGGATTCAGCGCCGGGCACGCGATCGCTGCCACAGCACTGCCAAACCGATGGTCAAGGCTAGCGGTGACCTGTGGATCTGGTCAACTTGCCGCCGGTGCCAAGACCCCCCAGGC
>Ga0081538_10002160_pt1 | contig 19533 bp, 21 predicted proteins | sample TabmetS5T2R1_FD_71022 | JGI IMG/M metagenome (GOLD analysis project Ga0081538, IMG submission 71022) | Tabebuia heterophylla rhizosphere microbial communities from the University of Puerto Rico - S5T2R1 | ecosystem: Host-associated > Plants > Roots > Rhizosphere ... | reverse complement strand
GGATGCTGTCCCCCGAGCTCGAGCCCTACGCCGGCGGCTACACGATGATCGGGCACGCGGTGGCGTGCTACGGCGCGGCCGACCGGCACCTCGGCATGCTCGCCGCCACGCTCGGCGACTGGAACCGCGCGGAGGGCCACTTCGAGGCCGCGATGGCGCTCAACCGGCCGATGAGCACCTGGCTCGCCCACACCGCCCACGCGTATGGGCGGATGCTGCTCGTGAGCGGCGGCGATCGCGATCGCGCCATCGCGCTGCTGGGCGAGGCCGAGCGGCTCGCCGCGCGGATCGGCATGGCGGCGCTGCTCGCCCGCGTCCACGCGCTCGGGACCGGACGCCGCGAGGGCGGCCTGCCCGACGGCCTGTCCTCGCGCGAGGTCCAGATCCTCGCGCTGGTGGCCAAGGGGCTGAGCAACCGCGAGATCGGCTCGACGCTGTTCATCAGTGAGCACACCGCCGCGAACCACATCCGCAGCATCCTGCGCAAGACGAGCTGCGCGAACCGCACCGAGGCGGCCTCGTACGCCCATCGACACGGGCTGGTCGAGGTGTAGGATCGACGCGATGCCCCTGTACGTCATCGAGCGCGAGTTCGCCGAGGAGCTCGAGCTGTCCAGCGAGGACGTCCGGCTGATCGACGAGATCAACGCCGACGAGGGCGTCCAGTGGCTGTTCTCGTTCCTGAGCGCGGACCGGCGGCACACGTACTGCCTCTACGAGGCGCCCTCGCCGGAGGCGATCATGGCCGCCGCCGAGCGCGCGAACGTGCCCGCGGACGCGATCGTCGAGGTCAGCGGGGCGGCCTCGCCGGAGCTCACGCCGCGGCTGCGCGAGTGGGCCGTGGCCCAGACGCGCGCCTGATCAGGTCGACGGCGGCTTGAGCGTGGTCGCCGTGTGGCGCAGCAGGCCCTCGCGTGCGCTGGCCAGGACGAGCACGCCGCAGCGGCCGAGCGCCGCCATGCCGACGTAGGAGCCGTCGACCGCCTCGATGATGCGGCCGGACTGGCCGGCGATCTCGAGCGGCTCGCCCTCCTTGGACTCCTCCATGCCCTCCTGGACGCCGCGCATGAACTCCTCGCTGTCGCCGGCGCCGCCGGTGGTGTCGAGGACGATCACCGCGGTCCCGTCGACCTCCCTGCGGCGGACCAGGACCTTGGCGTCGTAGCCGCGCCAGTTGTCGCCGAACGCGGGCTTGAACTGCTCGGCGAACTGCTTGATCGCCCTGCGGTCGCCGCGCACGACCTGGTAGCCCTTCGGCGGCGTGCCGATGACCTCGGTGGCCGTGAGCCCGGTGTCGTCGCACATCGGCTCGGCGGACTTCGCCCGCGTCGCCGAGCCGTCCCCGCCGCACGCCAGGCCGGTCAGAGCCAGGGCCAGCACCATCGCCGCTCCTCTCCGCATTCCGGGCAGGTACCCGCGCTGACCGCCGGTCACGCCCGTTCGGCTAGCACGATGGCCGATGACCGGCGCGCTCGCGTACGGTCTCAGTCATCGATGACCAGTGAATCCGCAATCCGGTTGAAGGGCGTGGTCAAGCGGTTCGGGCCGCTGACCGCGGTCGACGGCCTCGACCTCGACGTCCCGTTCGGCACCTGCGTCGGGCTGCTCGGCCCCAACGGCGCCGGCAAGTCCACGACGATGAAGGCGCTCACCGCGCAGGTGGTCGCCGACGAGGGCGAGCTCGAGGTGCTCGGCTACCGCCTGCCCGAGGACTCCAAGCAAGCACGCGCGCTGATGGGCGTCGTGCCGCAGCTCGACAACCTCGACGTCTCGCTGACGGTCGAGCAGAACCTGCTCGTGTTCGCGCACCTGTACCGGGTCGCGGCGGGCGAGCGCAAGGCGGCGATCGAGCGCACGCTCGGGGTCGCGAACCTGGTCGAGCGGCGCGACTCGAAGGTCGACGAGCTGAGCGGAGGCATGCGGCGGCGGCTGCTGATCGCGCGCTCCCTGCTGCACCAGCCGCGGCTGCTGCTGCTCGACGAGCCGACCGTCGGGCTCGACCCGCAGGTGCGCCAGGAGCTGTGGGCGCTGATCGACCGGCTGCGGTCGGAGGGCGTGTCGATCCTCATGAGCACGCACTACATCGAGGAGGCCGAGCGCCTCTGCGACCAGGTGACGATCATGTCGCACGGCAAGGCCGTCGCCGTCGGCCCGCCGCGGGCCCTGATCGCCGAGCACGCCGGGCCGGAGGCGGTCGAGGTCTACGGCTCGCCGACGCGGCTCGTCGAGGTCGAGAGCCTGGCCCGCGACCGCGGCTGGCGCACGCGCCGCACCGGGACGTCGATCTCGATCCTGAAGGCCAACGGCGCCGCCGCCGAGCTCGACGGCGAGCTGCGCGTGACGAACCTCGAGGACGTCTTCGTCCTCCTCACCGGAGAGGAGATCACCTGATGGCCGCCGTCTCCGCCGCCGCGCCGCGCCGCCGGCTCCACCGGCTCGAGGTCCCCGCGCTGATGGGCGTGATGGTGCGCGAGGTCGTCAACTACTCGTCGTTCTGGCGCTCGTCGACGTTCTCCTCGGTCGTCGATCCGACGATCTACCTGCTCGCCTTCGGGTTCGGCTTCGGATCGCTGGTGTCCACGGTCGCCGGCTACGACTACATCGAGTTCGTCGGCACCGGCATCGTCGCCACCACCGTGTTGTTCTCCGGCGCGTTCCCGGCGATGTACTCGACCTACGTCAAGTACGCGTTCCAACGGACCTACGACGCGATCCTCGCCGCGCCGGTCGACACCGAGGAGCTCGTCACCGCCGAGGCGCTCTGGATCTCGATGCGCACCGGCGTCTACGGCTGCGTGCCGATGCTCGTCGCCGTCGTCTTCGGGCTCGACCCGAGCTGGGGCATGCTGCTCGTCCCGTTCATCGCCGCCGTCGCCGGGTTCGGGTGGGCGGTGTTCGGCATCTTCATCGCCGCCAAGGCGAAGGCGATCGAGAGCTTCTCCTATTGGCAGAGCGGCCTGCTGACGCCGATGTTCCTCGTGGCCGGCACGTTCTTCCCGCTCGACGGCCTGCCGGAGTGGGCCCAGGTCCTCGGCCACCTCAATCCGCTGTACCACTGCGTCGAGCTCGTGCGGCACGCGGTGTTCGGCTTCGAGGGCTGGATCGACCTCTGGCACGTCGCCTTCCTGGTCGGCTTCGCGGCGATCTCGTGGCGGCTCGCGATCAAGTTCATGGAGCGCAAGCTCATTCTCTGAGCCTGGTCAGCTCCATCACCCAGTTCGGCTTCCAGGTGGCGCCGCCGTCGAAGGAGAAGGCCTGCTCCCAGCGGGCGGAGTCCTCGGTGATGTCGGACCAGTCGAAGCGCATGTGGATCGGGACGCCGTCGAGCACGTCCTCGCACTCGAAGCGCGCACGGCCGGCCTCGAACCGCCCCTCCACGGGCGGGTCGAGGCGGCCCGGGCGCTGAGTGGACGACCACCAGATCCGCCACGTGTCGGTCTCGGGCTGGTAGAGGCGCAGCGAGAAGCCCTCGTAGCCGTCGGTGGCGAAGTGGTCGACATTGCCGAGGCCGCCGAGCATGGCCCGGGCGGTCGAGGTCGCCTCGAACGTGGTCCACTCGTCGCACTCGGGGTCGAGCGTGTCTTCGAGCTTGCGGTTGGCGATTCGCCACGTGCCGGGGAGGAAGTCGAAGTCCGTGACCGGCATCACAGCTCCTGAGGGTCGAGCGTGCGCAGGACGTAGCGATCGGCGTCGCCGTCCTTGAGGACGTCCTCCAGCCAGGCCCGGCGCTCGAAGTCGATCACCTCGAGCTCCCACACGCACGCCATGCCGGTGTGCTCGTATGGCTCGAGCGCGCCGGGGTCGTCGAGCGGGGCGGCGAAGTGGCGGACGTGCACCTCGTTCTCCTCCGCCCACCAGTAGACGAGCCCGAGGCCGGCGAACTTCGCGTCGTGGGCGATGGTGAAGCCGTACGCGCCGTCCGGGACGACGTCCTCCGCGAGGCGGCGCGTGGCCTGCTGCAGCTCGGGGCGCGGGGCGTCGCCGCGGGCGGCGATCCCGTAGTGCTTGAGCCGGCCGTCGCGCTCGAGGAAGCGGATGCGGCGGGGTTCGTAGGTCATGGCTGGACAGTACGGCCTAATGAGGGCAGGATCTGTCCTCTATGGCCAAGACCGATCGCGTGCTCGAGCTGCTCGAGGCGCTGCAGGGGCGGCCGTCGGCGAGCGGGCCGGAGCTGGCGGCGCGACTCGGGGTCGACGTGCGGACCCTGCGGCGCGACGTCGAGTCGCTGCGCGGGCTGGGCATCCCGGTCGAGGCCGAGCGCGGGCGGGGCGGCGGCTACCGGCTGCGGCCGGGCTACCGGATGCCGCCGCTCATGCTCACCGCCGCCGAGGCGACCACCGTCGCGCTCGGGCTGATCGCCGCGCGCCACGACGGGCTCGACGCCGGCGGCGCGCTGGCCAAGATCCGGCGGATCCTGCCGCCGCCGGTCAGCGCCCGCGTCGAGGCGCTCGAGCAGACGCTCGCCTTCACGCGGCCGGGCCACCGCGCCGAGCTGCCGGCGGGGGAGAGCCTGCTGCTGCTGGCCGACGCGGCGCGGCGCGGCCGGCGGGTCGCGGCTCGCTACACGGCGTCCGACGGGGCGTCGTCCGAGCGCGAGCTGAGCCCGTACGGCCTCGTCGCCCATGCCGGGCGCTGGTACGTGCCGGCGTTCGACCACGCCCGCGGCGAGCCGCGCGCGCTGCGCGCCGATCGCTTCGGGTCGGTGCGGCTGGGCGGACGGGCGCAGCCGCCGCCGGCCGGCTTCGACGCGGTCGCCTTCGTCAGCCGGACCCTGGCCCGGGTGCCGTGGACGCACGCGGTCGAGGTCGTCCTCGAGGTGCCGCTCGAGCGGGCCGCGGAGCGCTTCCCGCCGACGCTCGCGGAGCTCGAGCCGGCCGGCGGGCGCACGCTGCTGCGGATGCGGGCCGAGTCGCTCGACTGGGTCGCCTCGCTGCTCGCCGGCTCCGGCTTCGCGTTCACGATCCGCGCCCCCGAGGCGCTGCGCGACCGGGTCCACGCCCTCGCCGCCCGCCTCGCGACGACCTAGGCGGGAATGGGGAAGGCGGCGAGGAAGCGCTCGGCGAGGTCGGCGTCGCCGTCGATCCGGATGGCGTCGCGGGGACCGTCGTGCCAGAGCGCGGCGGCCAGCGGTCCGGGGGCGGCGGTGATCGTCGCGGCCGGATGCTGGGGGGCGCCGCGGGCCACGTCGAAGCGCTCGCCGGCCACGCGTGCGGTGAACGGCTGGTCGTCGAGCCGCAGCTCGACCGTCGCCTCGAGGCCGGTGGGCCGAAACAGGGTCTTCAGCGCCAGCACGAACGCGTCGACGCCGATCCGCGCGTCGCCGCCGGGGAACGGCGCGCCACTGCCCCAGCGCCCGAGCGCGAGCACGACGGGCTCGAGCTCACGGCCGCGGTCGGTCAGCTCGTACACGCGCGAGGCGGCCGGCGGCGGCAGCGTGCGGCGCTGCACGACCCCGGCCTGCTCGAGCTCGCGCAGCCGCTGGGACAGCACGTCGGGGCCGATGTTCGGCAGCCCGGCCCGCAGGTCGGTGAAGCGCTTCGGCCCGAGCAGGAGCTCGCGCACGACGAGCAGCGCCCACCGCTCGCCGACGAGGTCGAGCGCGCGGGCGACTCCGCACCGGTCGCCGTAGGTCCGCATGCCGATCAATTGTAGTTGGTTTTTCCAATCGCATGGTAGGATTCGCGGATGACAAGCCTCCCCAGCGACGTCCGCGCCCTGTTCGAGGGCACCAACATCGGCCACGTCGCCACCACGCTCCCCGACGGCTCGCCGCACAGCGTGCCGGTGTGGGTCGACCTCGAGGGCGACCGGATCGCGTTCCTCACCGGCCCGGGCTCGCGCAAGGCGCGCAACCTCGACAACGACCCGCGCCTGGCGATCTCGATCACCAAGCAGGACCAGCCCGGCCTGATGGCGCAGGTCCGCGGCCACGTCGCCGAGCGGCTGGAGGGCGACGAGGCGTGGAAGCTGATCGACCGGATCTCGCACAAGTACATCGGGCAGCCGTATCCGCTGCGCGAGGATCGGGTCGTGTTCATCGTCGAGCCGGACCGCGCCTGGGCGATGGCGTTCGGATGACCACGGCCGGCGTCGAAGGGCCGGACTGGAGCGCCAAGGCCGAGGCCTGGGCGGAGCTGTGGGCGCATCTCGCCGACCCCGCCCGCGCGGCGATCGCCGACGCGGCGGGGATCGGGCCGGGCACCCGCGTGCTCGACATCGGCTGCGGCAGCGGCGAGTTCCTCGTCCAGGCGGCCGGGCGCGGCGCGGCGGCGAGCGGGATCGACGCCGCCGAGGGCATGATCGAGATCGCGCGGAGGCGGCTGCCGGAGGCCGACCTGCGGGTCGGCCCGATGGAGCAGCTGCCGTGGCCCGACGCCGCGTTCGACCTCGCCTGCGGCTTCAACGCCTTCCAGTTCGCGGCGGACGTCACCGGCGCGCTCGCCGAGGCCGGGCGCGTGGCGGCCCGCGTGGCGATCTGCAGCTGGGCGCGCCGGCGCGAGGCGCTCGACGTGCTCGAGCCGCTCGAGGCGCTGGTCCCGGCGGAGGACGAGTCCGGACCGCCGCGGCCACGGCTCAGCGAGCCGGGTGTGATCGAGCGGCTGGCGCGCGAGGCGGGGCTGCACCCGGGGCCGGCGGCCGAGGTCGACGTGCCGTACGAGGCGCCCGACGAGGCGACGCTCGTGCGCGCCCTCATGTTCGACGTTCCCCAGCTCGGCGAGGACGTGGTGCGGCGCGTCGGCCTCGAGGCGGCGGCGCCGTACCGGCGGCCTGACGGCTCGTACCGCTTCGAGAACCGCTTCAGGTACCTGATCGCGGACGCCTAGCGACGAGCGTCGCCACCGCATCCCGCACGGCGCCGAGCAGCGCTCGGGTGGACGGGCGGGAGGCGTCCGCCGTCCGCGTGGCGGCGAAGATCCGCCGGTACACGGGAGCGTCGGCGATGTCGCGCACCGCCACGCCGGGGTGGCGCTCGGGCAGCGGCAGGTCCGGCAGCATCGTCACGGCCAGGCCGGCGCCGACGAGGGCGAGCGCCACGTTCGCGTCGTTGGCCCGGTGGCGGATGTCGGGCTGGAAGCCGGCGAGCTCGCGGCAGGTGCGCGCGGTCATGTCCTCCCACGCCATGCCGGCGTGACCGGTGGTCCAGGCCTCGCCGGCGAGCTCGGCGAGCGGGACGGCGGTGCGATGGCGACGCGCGGCCGGGTGCCTGGTCGGCAGCAGCACGTTGACCGGGTCGCTGAACAGCTCGTGGCGCTCGACCCCCTCGGGCAGCCGCACCGGCTGATGCTGCCACTCGTCGCCGATCACGAGGTCGAGGTCGCCGAGGGCGAGCGCGGGCAGCGCCTGCTCGGGCTCGGCCTCCACCACCTCGCAGCGCAGGCGCGGCGCCTCGCGCGCCAGCGCCTGGATGGCAGGAAGCGCGAGCCGCACGAGCACCGACTGGAAGCCGGCGATCCGGCCGCGGCCGGCGACCGTGCCGGCCGCCGCCGCGAGGTCCGCCTCGGCCACCGCCGCACGTTCGAGCAGCGCCTCGGCGTGGCCGACGAGCACAAGCCCCGCATCGGTGAGCCGGACGCCGCGGCCGGCCCGCTCGAGCAGCGGCACGCCCGCCTCGCGCTCGAGCATCGCGAGCTGCTGCGAGACCGCCGAGGGCGTGAACTGCAGCGCGTCGGCGACCGCCGCGATCGTTCCGCGCTCGCTCAGCTCGCGCAGCAGCCGCAGTCGCCGGAGCTCCAGCATCGTGAAGCGATGCTACTGATCAGCGATGACGATTCGGCGGCGAAGCTGAAGTGACGGAGACCGCGTCGCATGTCAGGCAGCCGTGCTCGCAGACGAGCGCGATCGCCCCACCGGCGAGCTCGCGGTCCTCGGCCTCGAGCACGAGTCCGTCGACCATGGCCACGAGGCGCGGGCCGCTCACCCGCAGCGCGAGCTCGTGCGGGTCGCCGTAGTCGCGGCGGGCGAACGGCGCCTCGGTGAGGACGGTCTCGCCGTCGAGGACGCGGACGAGGTCCACCCGGTCCGCTCGCAGGAGCAGCGCGTAGTACCGGCGGAGCCCCTGCACGCGCGCCGCGAGGCCGGCCGCCGTCACGGTCTCCGGCGCCACCGCCGCGCGCACCTCGTAGTCGGCCCACTCGCGCGCGCCCTGGATGAGCAGCCCGCGCCCGCGGTCCTGGATCAGCCGGAACGGCTCGGGCCAGTGATCGTCCCAGTGGTCGACGCCGCGCACCCACGCGCGCCGCCACATCGAGCCGTCGGCGGGACCAAAGGTGACCTCCGGCTCGCCGTCCCACGTCAGCCACCGCAGTCGCGCCGGCCCTTCGGTCTCGACCCCGACCTGGGCGACCGGCCGCCCGCCCGTGTCCGGGATCCGCCACTCGAGCGCGCCCTCCGGACCCCGCAGCGTGACCAGCTCGTCCGCCTCCCCGTAGACCCGGACCAGGAGCCGCGCGGGCGCGCCCTCCACGCTCGCGCGCACGGTCTGACCCGGGTACAGCGCGGGGGAGACCTGAAGCTCGTAGCCGCTCATGGCGAGCGCCTCGTGCGGCACGAACGTCGGCGTGACGGCGACGCCGTCGACCGCCAGGGCGCCGTCGGCGTGAGGCGCGTCGAACCCCTGGACCGACCCGGGGAACGTGAAGTGGAAGCGCGGCGGGCGCCACGGCGGCTCGCCGGCCAGCGCGCGCCCCGCGTTGACCACCTCCACCGCCTCGCGCGCCGCATCGGTCACCGCCCGCCCGCCGTCGGCCGACGAGATGTACATCCGGTCCGCCACCGGGTCGCGCCAGCGCGCCTCGATGCCGGCGAGCCCGTTGCGGATCCCCAGCAGGCAGCCGACGTTGCCCGAGTTGCAGTCGGTGTCCCAGCCGGCGGTGTTGACGATCGTCAGCGACTCCGAGAAGTCGCCGCCGCCGGAGGCGAGGGCGAGGACGATCAGCGCGTGGTTGGGGACGACGTGGCAGATCCCGCGGTAGCGGTGATAGCCGTAGCGCTCGTCGATCCGCTCGCGCGTGCGGCGCCAGTCGCCGTCGGCGGCCGCCCACCCGCGGACGTCCCCGATGACGCGCGCGATCACGCTGTCGCGCGGGATGACCGACGCGCCGACGTCGAGCAGCGCGCCGACGTCCTCCTCCACGAACGCCTGCGCCTCCATGGCCGCCACCACCTGCGCCGCGTACACGGCCTCGCCGTCGTGGCTCACGCTGGCCGACCGGCGGGCGTAGTCGGCGGCGCGCTCGGGGTCGCCCGGGCACGCCATCGCCCACCCGTCGACGAAGATCTGCGCCCCGATCTGCTCGGACAGCACCTTGCCGTTGACCGCGGCCGAGCCGGTCTCGGGCGCGCGCATCCCGTCCTTGAGGCGCAGGTACACCGTGTGCTCGACCGACACGCCGACGCCGCCCCACCAGTGCGTCGAGCGGCCCTCGACGACGTAGTTGAGCCAGGTCTGCCCGATCTGCGCGGGCGTGACGTCGGGTCCGTAGTCCGCGAGCGCGCGCAGGAACGTGAACGTGCCCGAGACGTCGTCGTCGGTGACCACGAGCGGGTTCGCGCGCTTGGCGGGCTCGATCGCCGGGTGACCGGTGACGTAGCCGCGGACCTCTCCGAGGCGCGCCTCGATCTCGGCATGCGTCCACTGCTCGAACGGCCGCCCGAGGTAGACGCCGATGAGCTTGCCGAGGACGCCTGCGTAGACGCGCTCGGCGTAGTCAGGCGGGAGCGCCATCGACCAGCCCGCGCAGGTAGGCGCCGCATTCGCGCACGGCGGTCTCAGGCTCGCCGCGGAGCCGGCACTCGACCGCCAGCGGCCCGTCGAAGCCGATCTCGCGCAGCGTGGCGAGGACGGCCGGGAACGGCACGTGACCGGTGCCGGGCTGGTGGCGGTTGGACTCGGAGAGGTGGACGGCGCCGAGCCGGCCGGCGGCGGCCCGCAGCGCCGCGCAGGGGTCGTCCTCCTCGATGTTCATGTGGTACGTGTCGGCGAGCACGCGGACGGCCTCCGACCCGCTCGCCGCGGCCAGCTCGGCGGCCGCTGCGAGCGTGTTGACCATGTGGTCCTCGTAGCGGTTGAGCGGCTCGAAGAGCAGGACGACGCCCGCCGCCGCGGCGTGCGCACCGAGCTCCGCGAGGCCCTCGAGCAGCACCTCCCGGTCCTCGGCCGCCGTCCGCGGCGGCTCCTCGAAGGGCGGCAGCCGGCGGGTGAACATGCCCCAGGCGGCGGGCGTGACGACGCCGCGGCCGCCGAGCGCGGCGATGCCGTCGAGCTGGCGGCGAAGGCCGTCGAGCGCGCGCCGCCGCGCGGCGCCGTCGAAGTCGCCGAGCCAGCCGCCGAGCTCCGGGCAGACGGTCGGCGCCGCGCCGCGCACGGCGTCGAGCCCGGGCCGCGCCGCGTCGCGCAGCTCGAGGGCGTCGAAGCCCGCGTCGCGGGCGAAGGCCAGCCGCTCGGCGACGCTCTCGCGCGGGACGAGGTTCTCCTGGATGGCGAGGATCACGCCGCGCGGCCTCGGGCGACGATCCGGGGCGGCGTCACGCTGCCAGCCCGCGCGCGGCGAGCAGCGCGTCGACGTTGGCCGGCTCCAGCACATGCTCGAGCGCGAGCGTCGTCGCGCCGACCACGCCGGCCCGCGGGCCGAGCCGGCTCGTGAGGATCCGCAGCTCGCGTGTCGCCAGCGCCGACGCCCGCTGGTAGACGCTCTCGCGGATGCCGGCCAGCAGCGGCTCCGAAGCGTCGGCCATCTCGCCGCCGACCACGATCGCCGTCGGGGCGACGACGCTGACCACGGCGGCCAGCGCGGCGCCGAGCACGCGGCCGGCCTCGCGCACCTGGTGCATCGCCACCGCGTCGCCGGACTTGACCAGCTCGACGACCTCGGCGGTGGAGCCGACGTCGATGCCGGCCTCGCCGAGCTGGCGGATCACCGCCGACGCCGTGGCCAGCACCGCCACGCAGCCGCGGTTGCCGCACGTGCACATCACGTCCGACTGCCGGATCGCCCGGATGTGCCCGATGTCGCCGGCCCGGCCGTGGTTGCCGCGCAACAGGTCACCGCCGGAGATGATCCCGGCGCCGATGCCGGTCGCCACCTTGACGAACACCATGTGCGAGAGCTCCGGATGGTGGCGCCGGTGCTCGCCGAGCGCCATGGCGTGCACGTCACGTTCGAGCAGCGCCGGCGCGCCGAAGCGCTCCCGCAGCCGGTCGGCGACCGGGTAGCCGTCCCAGCCGGGCATGATCGGCGGGGAGACCGGCCGGCCGGTTCCGACCTCGACCGGGCCGGGGACGTCGATCGCGACGGCCAGCACGTCGTCGGCGCCGCGCCCGGTCTCGGCCAGCAGCGCCTCGAACGTCTGCTCGACCCAGTCGAGCACCGGCTCCGGCCCGTCGTCGATGTGGATCGCCTCCTCGCGTTCGGCGAGCGACGCGCCGCCGAGGTCGCAGATCGCGAGCCGCCCGTGGGTCGCGCCGAGGTCCGCGGCCAGCACCACGCCCACGCGCTCGTTGAAGGTCAGCGCCGCCGGCCGCCGGCCGCCGCTGGACGGCCCGCCGTCGGGCTCCTCGAGCAGCAGCCCCGCCGACAGCAGCACGCCGAGCCGCTGCATCACCGTCGAGCGCGAGAGCCCGGTGACGTCCATCACGTCGGTGCGGGTGACCGCGCGACCCTCGCGGATGAGACGGAGGACGCTGCCCGGCGACCCGGTCAGGGGAGCGGTCGACACCGGCGGGACTTTATCGCCGCTACCAGAACCATGTCCAGGGCTTCCGCGTAGCGCTTACGCAGAAGCTAAGTAAGAAACGCACCTTCAGGCAACCTTCTGCTTGCGTGCAACAGCGAAGTGCATTACGCTCGCCGCTCCGTTTCGCGCAAGAGCCGGAGGAGGGTCGAGTGGGCCGCGTGCTGGTGCTCGAGGGACCACGCACACTGCGATTGCGGGAGGAGGACGCGCCGGAGCTCCGGCCGCGCGAGGTCCTCGTGCGCACCCTGGTCAGCGGCATCAGCCACGGCACCGAGCTCAACCTCTACCGCGGCAGCTCCGCGTTCGCCGACCGCGAGTTCGACCGCGAGCTGCGCGCGTTCGTCACGCCCGACCCGCCGCACCCCACCTACCCGGCGCTGCTCGGCTACTCGCTCGTCGGGGTCGTCGAGGCCGTCGGCGCCGAGGTCACCGAGCTCGCCCCCGGCGACCTCGTGCACGCCGGCGTGCCGCACCGCGAGCAGGCGGTGGTCGACCTCGACGCCGCCGCCCGCGCCACCTACCCGCTGATCCGGCTTCCCGCGACCGAGCCGCCGCCGTGGGCGCTGTTCGTGAGCCTCGGCGCCGTCGCCCTCGTCGCCGTCCACGACGCGAACCTCAAGGTCGGCGACCACGTCGCGGTGTTCGGGCTCGGCGCGATCGGCCTGATGGTCGTCCAGATGGCCCGGCTGGCCGGCGCCGCGCGCGTGACCGCGGTCGACCCGGTGGCCGAGCGGCGCGAGCTCGCGCTCGAGCTCGGCGCGCACGCGGCCGTCGACCCACCGGCAGGCGTCGCGATCAAGCGCGCCGGGCGCGGCGTCGACGCCGCGATCGAGACCTCGGGCGCGCCCGCCGGCCTGCACGATGCGATCGCGGCCGCCGCCCTCGGCAGCCGCGTCGTCACCGTCGGCTTCTACCAGGGCGGCGCCGAGGCGGTACGGCTCGGCGAGGAATGGCACCACAACCGGCTCGACATGGTCTCGAGCATGGGCGCGTGGGGGGCGCCGCACCGGGCGCACCCCTCCTGGGACCGCCCACGCGTGATGGAGACCGTCGTCGACCTGCTGGCCGGCAGCGCCGTCCGCGTGGACGGCCTGCCGGTCAGGCGCTTCCGGTTCGACCAGGCCGCGGAGGCCTACCGCTGGCTCGATGCCAACCCCAACGAGGCGGTCAAGGTGGCGCTCACCTACGACGGCTCAAACCACGCAGGAGGAGAGCAGTGAACATGCGACGTGCAGTCCTGGCCTCCATGGCCGTCCTCGCAGCGCTGGCCGTCGGCTGCGGCGGCGATGACGACGACGAAGGCGGCGGCGCCGCCGGAGGCGGCAGCGGCGAGACGCTCACCGTCTGGAACAACGAGTTCCAGCCCGACCGCATGGCGGCCACGCAGGAGATCCTCGACGAGTTCACCGAGAAGACCGGGATCAAGACCAAGCAGGTCGCGGTCCCCGAGGACCAGCTGCCCACCCTGATGACCAACGCCGCGGCGGCCGACGAGCTGCCCGACGTCGTGCTCGCCACGCCGACCGCGCAGTCGCAGCAGTACGCGGCTGAGGGGATCTTCGACGGCGAGGCGGCGCAGGCCGTCATCGACGACCTCGGGGCGGACACGTTCTCCCAGAAGGCGATCGACCTCATCAGCCAGGACGGCGTCGCCACCGGCGTCCCCAGCGACGGCTGGGGCCAGCTCCTGATCTACCGCACGGACCTGTTCGACAAGGCCGGCCTCGAGGCGCCGCAGACGCTCGACGACGTCCGCGCCGCCGCCGAGGAGCTCAACGGCGACGGCGTCGCCGGGATCACGCTCGCCACCGCGGCCGGCGACGGCTTCACGGCCGAGACGTTCGAGCACGTCGCGCTCGCCGAGGGCTGCCAGATGGTCGACGACGCCGGCGAGGTGACGTTCGACTCGCCCGAGTGCGTCGAGGCCCTGCGCTGGTACGGCGACCTGGCCAAGAACTACTCGGTCCAGGGCGCGCAGGACGTCGACTCGACCCGCGCCACGTACTTCGCGGGTCGCGCCGCGATGATGTTCTGGTCGCCGTTCCTGCTCGACGGCATGGCCGGCCTGCGCGACGACACCAAGCCGTCGTGCAAGGAGTGCAAGAAGAACACGGCGTTCCTGGCCGAGAACAGCGGCCTCGTCGGCCCGCTGACCGGCGCGGCCGGCGAGCCGAGCCAGTTCGGCTCGGTCTCGACGTTCAACATCACGGTCGACGCCCCGACCGAGGACGCGCAGGAGCTCGTCAAGTTCATGATGAGCGACGGCTACGTCCGCTGGCTCGGCCTCTCGCCGCAGGGCAAGTACCCGGTCCGCGCGGGCGACTCCGAGGACCCCGAGAAGTTCGCCACGGCGTGGGCCGAGCTGGAGAGCGGCGTCGACACGAAGGCGCCGCTGAGCAAGTTCTACTCCGACGAGTCGATCGCGTCGCTCGGCGAGGGCGTCGAGCAGTTCCAGCGCTGGGGCTTCGCGCAGGGCCAGGGCCCGCTGATGGGCGCGCTCGGCGGTGAGCAGCCGGTCGCCAACGCCGTCGCCGACGTGATCGGCGGCAAGGACCCGGCGGAGGCCGCCAAGGAAGTGCAGGCGACCGCGGAGGAGCTCCAGGCCGGGCTGCAGTAGTGGCCACGACCGTCGAGCCCGAGCTCGCGGCCGCCGCGCCGCGCCGCGCGCGGGACACCCGCGCGCGGCGCGACTCGCGCGCGGGCGTCCTGCTCGTCTCGCCGACCGTGATCGTCGTCGTGGTCATGGTCGTGCTGCCGGTGCTCTGGGCGCTGATCCTCTCCTTCCAGCGCATCCGGCTGTTGCAGCTCCGCCGGCTCGACCTGCTCGGCGGGGAGTACACGCTGCGGAACTACGACCTGCTGCTGTCGGGGTCGGACTTCTTCGTGACGATCCGAACCACGCTGTACTACTCGGTGTTCGGGACGACGGGGGCGATCCTGCTCGGCCTCGCCGCCGCGCTGCTGGTCCGCCGGGCGTTCCGCGGCCGAGCGCTCGTGCGCGGCGTGTTCCTGCTGCCCTACGTCGCGCCCGTCGTCGCGATCGCGTTCATCTGGCAGGTCCTGCTGTCTCCCCAGCTCGGGTTCGTCAACGCGGTCGGCACCGACGTGCTCGGCTGGAACGCGCCGATCCCGTTCCTGAGCCAGGAGCACGGCACGATCACGCTGTTCGGCCTCAGCATCGGCGTGCCGACGGCGCTGTTGATGGTGATCCTCTTCGAGGCGTGGAAGTCGTTCCCATTCGCCTTCCTGTTCATCCTCGCGCGATTGCAGGCCGCGCCGGCCGAGCTCGAGGAGGCGGCGAAGGTCGACGGCGCCACGCCGACGCAGATCTTCCGGCACATCATCCTGCCGCAGCTCATGGGCGTGATCGCGCTGATCGCGGTCCTGCGCTTCATCTGGACCTTCAACGCGTTCGACGAGGTCTACCTCCTGACCCGCGGCGGCGCCGGCACCGAGGTGCTGGCCACACAGGTCTACTCGTTCCTGCAGGCGCGCAACGACGTCGGTGCCTCCGCCGCCGTCGCGATGTTCATGGCCGCCGTGCTGGCGGTGGTGCTGGCGTTCTACCTCAAGTTCTTCGGCGAAAGGGATCGGCAGCCATGAGACGCCGGCGCTGGGACCGCTACGCGATCGAGGTGGCCGCGCTGAAGGTGCTGCGGCCGCTCGGGATCGCGTTCTTCGTGCTCATCACGCTGTTCCCCTTCTACTACATGGTGATGCTGTCGATGCGCGAGATCTCGGCGGTGATCCAGTCGCCGGGATCGCTGCTCATCGGGCTCGACGAGCTGACGGTGGACGCCTACGAGCGGGTGCTCAAGCCCACGAGCGAGGGCGGCGAGGGATTCCTGCGCTTCCTGCTCAACTCGTTCCTGCTCGCCATGGGCACCGTGGTGGTGACGCTGGCGGTCTCGATTCTCGGCGCCTACGCGGTGTCGCGGCTCGAGTTCTTCGGGCGCCGCACCGTGCACTTCCTCTTCCTGTCGGTCTACCTGTTCCCGGCGATCCTGCTCGCGATCCCGCTCTTCGTGGCGTTCTCGAAGCTCGGGCTGCGCGGCCAGCTGCCGGTGCTCGTGATCGTCTACGTGGCCCAGACGCTGCCGATCTGCGTCTACATGCTGCGCAACTACTTCGAGACGGTGCCCATCTCGCTGGAGGAGGCGGCGGAGGTCGACGGCGCGACGCGGCTGCAGGTGATCCGCAAGGTGACGCTGCCGCTGGCCGTCCCGGCGATTGCCGCCACCGGGCTGTTCGTGTTCATGATCGCCTGGAACGAGTTCCTCTTCGCGCTGCTGTTCCTCGTCGAGGAGCGCCAGAACTGGACGGTCTCGCTCGGGGTGTCGCAGCTCACGGAGATCGAGACGCCGGCGACGACGCTGATGGCGGGCTCGGTGATCCTCACGCTGCCGATCATCGTGCTCTTCCTGTTCGCCGAGCGGCTGATGACCGAGGGCCTCACGCGGGGCGCCGAGAAGGGATGACGGCGGCGCGTGCCGCCGAGGCGGTGCTGGCGGCGAACTGGACCGGGACCTCGACCGTCCCGTCCCGCCGCCAGTACCCGCACCAGTGGGGCTGGGACGCGGCCTACATCGCGATCGGCTGGTCGCGGCTCGACCCGGCGCGGGCGGCGACCGAGCTCGAGTCGCTGCTCGCCGGCCAGTGGGACGACGGGCGCGTGCCGCACATCGTCTTCCACCCCGACGTGCCCGAGGAGGCGTACTTCCCGGGCCCGGCGTTCTGGGGCGGGCCGACCTCCGGCCTCACGCAGCCGCCGCTGCACGCGCGGGCGGCGCTCGAGGTCGCCCGCCGCAGTGCCGACGGCGACGCGTTCCTGCGCCGCGTGTTCCCGCGGCTGGCCGCCCAGCACGCCTACCTGGCCGAGCGCCGCGACGCCGGCGGCGGCGGGCTGGCGGCGATCGTCCATCCGTGGGAGTCGGGGCTCGACGACAGCCCGGCGTGGGACGCGCCGCTGGCCGCGGTCGAGCTGCCGCCCGACGGCGTCGAGCCCTACGAGCGGCGCGACCGGCTGCACGTCGACCCGAGCGAGCGGCCCAGCGACGCCGCGTACGACCGCTTCGTCCACCTCGCGCGCACCTACCGCGACGGCGGCTACGCCGACGACGGCAGCGCCGCGTTCCTGATCGAGGACCCGCTCTTCAACGCGATCTGGCTGTGGTCGACCCACGCGCTGGTGGAGATCGCGCGCCGGATCGGGGCGGACGGCGAGCCGTTCCGGGAGGCCGCGGCGGGCATCCACGCCGGCCTGCTCGAGCGCCTGTGGGACGGCGAGCGGTTCCTGCCCCGCGACCTGCGCGCCGGGCGGCTGATCGAGAGCCGCACGATCCTCTCGCTCGGGCCGCTGCTCGATCCCGGCCTGCCGCCCGACGTGCTCGCCGCCGTGGTGGCGGAGCTGGAGTCGCCGCACTTCCGCTCCCCCGCGGGGCTCGGGGTGGCGTCGTACGACCTGCTGGCGCCGGAGTTCGACCGCCGCCGCTACTGGCGCGGCCCGATCTGGGCCAACCTCAACTGGCTGCTGGCGCGCGGGCTGCGTGCGCATCGCCTCGCCGAGCAGGCGGCCGCGCTGGACCGCACGACGCTCTCGCTGATCGACGGGGCGGGCATGCGCGAGTACTACGACCCGCTGACGGGCGAGGGGCTGGGCAGCGAGGACTTCTCGTGGACCGCCGCCGTCGCGGTCGACATGCTGCAGGCATGAACGTGACGATCTGGAACGAGAACGTGCACGAGCGCACGGAGGACCACGTGCGCGCGATCTACCCCGAAGGCATCCACGGCGCACTGGCCTCGGCGCTCGCCGGCGTCGGCGCCGTGCGGACCGCGACGCAGGATCAGGACCAGCACGGCCTGCCGCCCGAGGTGCTCGACGCAACCGACGTCCTGACCTGGTGGGGGCACGCTGCGCACGACGAGGTCGACGACGCGGTGGTCGAGCGCGTGCACGACGCCGTGATCGGCGGGATGGGGCTCATCGTCCTGCACTCGGGCCACTACGCGAAGGTCTTCAAGCGCCTGCTCGGGACCTCGTGCAGCCTGCGCTGGCGCAACGAGGGCGAGCGCGAGCTGGTGTGGACGGTGGCACCGGCGCACCCGATCGCCGACGGCGTGCCGCAGCCGATCGTCGTCGAGGCGCAGGAGATGTACGGCGAGCACTTCGACATCCCGGCGCCCGACGAGCTGGTCTTCGTGAGCTCGTTCGCGGGCGGCGAGGTGTTCCGCGGCGGCTGCTGCTTCCTGCGCGGACGCGGGCGCATCTTCTACTTCAGCCCCGGCGACCAGGACTACCCCGTCTACCACCACCCCGACATCCGGCGCGTGATCGCCAACGCCGTGCGCTGGGCCGCGCCGGTGGGCGGCCGCCATCCGGTGCCCGACGCGCCGATGGCCCCGCGCGGGTGGTTCGAGTGAAGCCGCTGAGGGTCGTCGTCGCGGGAGCCGGCGATCTCGGGCCGTTCTGGGCCCGCGAGGTCCTGCTCGGCGGCGACACCGAGCTGGTCGGCTGGGCCGACGTCGACGTCGCGCGGGCCCGAGCGGCGGCCGAGGCCGCGGGCCTCGACGGGCTGCCGACCGCGGCCGCCGTCGGGCCGCTCGTCGAGGCGCTCGAGCCGGACTTCGTCATCAACGTCACGCCGCCGGGCGCGCACCACGCGGTGACGCTCGACGCCCTCGCGCACGGCGCCCACGTGCTGAGCGAGAAGCCGATGGCGACCTCGATGGCGGAGGCGCTCGAGATGATCGACGCCGCCGAGCGCGCCGAGCGCCGCTTCGCGGTGAGCCAGAACCGGCGCTACATGCCCGAGCTCGTGGCGTTCCGCGAGCAGGTCGAGGCGCTCGGCCCGCTGACCAGCGTGACGTGCGAGTTCTTCCGTCACCACAAGGTCCCCCACGCGGAGTTCCTGCTCACCTTCCCGCAGCCGCTGCTGCTCGACATGGCCATCCACCTGTTCGACGGCGTCCGCGCGATCACGGGCGCCGACCCGCTCACCGTCTACTGCGAGTCCTATGACCCGCCGTGGAGCTGGTTCGCCGGTCCGGCGGCGGCGACGGCGATCTTCGAGATGAGCGGCGGCCTGCGCTTCACGTTCGTCGGCAACTGGGCGGCGCCCACGGACGAGACGTCGTGGACGGGCGCCTGGCACGTGGTCGGCGAGCACGGGATCGCGACCTGGGACGGCGAGGAGGCGAACGAGCGCGATCCGAAGCGCTTCCAGGGGCTCGAGGGCTCGCTCGCCGACTTCGTCACGGCGCTCCGGACGGGCCGCGCTCCGCAGGGCGAGTGTCACGACAACCTGCGCAGCCTGGCCATGTGCCATGCCGCGGTCGAGTCGGCCGCGCTCGGTGCTCGGGTGCCCGTGCCGGGGTGAAGGCTGGCTTGTAAGGAACCGTTGGCCGGATGAACATCTGGCTTGTAGGGAGGCGGGGTCGGCCAATCTGGGCGGTTCGATTCCGCGGTGCGGAAATCTGAGGCTGCGAACGGGCTCAGAAATAGGTGCACGTGCAGGCTGGGGTTGTCTGTGGGTCCATATGACGCACGAACAACCCCACCCGCGCAATGGCCGCCCTCGCCGGCGCCCCAGCGTCCACGATGCGGAACCAGCCGCCTCCCGGCCACCCCCTCGATGCCGGTCGTTGACGTTCCCCGATCCGGCGCGCCGCCAGGAGCCACGAGCCGTGACGTTCCCGATCCGGCGGGGAGCCACGAGCCGTGACCTTCCCGATCCGGCGGGGAGCCACGAGCCGTGACGTTCCCCGATTCGGCGGGGCGGCGCCGGCCGGGGCCCCCCC
>Ga0081538_10002159_pt1 | contig 19535 bp, 15 predicted proteins | sample TabmetS5T2R1_FD_71022 | JGI IMG/M metagenome (GOLD analysis project Ga0081538, IMG submission 71022) | Tabebuia heterophylla rhizosphere microbial communities from the University of Puerto Rico - S5T2R1 | ecosystem: Host-associated > Plants > Roots > Rhizosphere ... | reverse complement strand
CCCATGCCGGTGCTGGCCACCGGGCGGGTCCACTGGGTCGGCCAGCCCCTGGCGGTGGTGGTGGCCGCCGACCGCTACCTGGCCGAGGACGCCCTGGAGCTGGTCGAGGTCGACTACGAGCCGCTGCCGGCCGTGCTCGACCCCGAGGCGGCGCTCGACCCGGCGGCGGCCGTGCTCCATCCCGAGCTTGGCGACAACCTGGCCGCCAGCTTCGCCTTCTCGACCGGCGACGTGGAGGCGGCCCTGGCCGCAGCCCCGTTCCGGCTGCGCCAGCGCTTCGCCATGGGCCGGCAGGCGGCCAACGCCATGGAGACCCGGGGCGTGGCGGCCAGCTGGGACCCGGGCCGGGAGGAGCTGACCGTCTGGGGGACCAACGCCCGCCCTCACCTGGTCCGCGCCTACCTGGCCGCGATGCTCGGCCTGCCCGCCGAGCGGGTCCGCTTCATCGCCCCCGACATGGGGGGCAGCTTCGGCACCGGGGTCTACAGCGAGGACGCCCTGGTCCCGTTCCTGGCCCTGCACCTGCGGCGGCCGGTGCGCTGGCTGGAGGACCGGCGCGAGAACCTGTCGGCCACCAGGCACGCCCGCGACCAGGTGCACGACCTGGAGGCCGGCTACGACGCCGATGGGCGCATCCTGGCCCTGCGCGACCGCTTCGTGGTCGACAGCGGCGCCTACAACCCGTACGCCATCACCGTCTCCTACAACGCCGCCGCCCACCTGCGCGGCCAGTACCGCATCGACGCCTACGCCTTCGAGGGCCGCAATGTCCTGACCAACAAGGCCCCGGTCGCCCCCGTCCGCGGCGCCGGGCGGCCGGAGGCGGTGTTCGCCATGGACGGCATGCTGGACCTGATCGCGGCCGAGCGCGGCCTCGACCCGGTCGAGGTCCGCCGGCGCAACCTCATCCCGCCCGAGGCCATGCCCTACCGGATGGGCATGCCCTACCGGGACGGGGTGGACGTGGTCTACGACCAGGCCGACTTCCCCGGTCAGCTGGCCAGCGCCCTGGAGCTGTTCGGGTACGCCGCCCAGCGGGCCAGGCAGGCGGCCTGGCGCGCCCAGGGCCGGCGGATGGGCATCGGCGTCTCCTCCTACGTGGAGGGCTCCGGCTACGGACCGCACGAGGGCGCCGTCGTCCGGGTCGACCCGACCGGGCACGTGCTGGTCGTGACCGGCGCCAAGCCCCACGGCCAGGGCCTGGAGACGACCCTGGCCCAGGTCTGCGCCGACCAGCTCGGCGTCCACCCCGACCAGGTCACCGTGCGGGCTGGCGACACCGCCCTGATCGCCCACGGCATCGGCACCTTCGCCAGCCGCAGCGCCGTCACCGCCGGGACCGCGGTCGGGCTGGCCGCCCAGGCCGTGCGGGCCAAGGCCCTGGAGGTGGCCGCCGGCCTGCTCGAGGCCGACCCGGCCGACCTGGAGCTGGCCGACGGCCGGGTGGTCGCCCGGGGCGCCCCCGGGGTCGGGGTGACCCTGGCCGAGGTGGCGGCGGCCTGCGCGCCCGGGCCACGCAGCCGACTGCCCCGCGGCGCCGAGCCGGGCCTGGAGGCCCAGCGGTACTTCGTCCCGCCGACCGTCACCTTCGGCTCGGGCACCCACGTGGTCGCGGTCGAGGTCGACGAGGACACCGGGTTCGTCCGCCTGCTGCGCTACGTCACCGTCGACGACTGCGGCCAGATGCTCAACCCCACGGTGGTCGAGGGGCAGGTCCACGGCGGCGTGGCCCACGGGATCGGCAACGGGCTGCTCGAGGAGGTCGTCTACGACGGCGAGGGGCAGCTGCTCACCGGCAGCTACATGGACTACCTGGTCCCGACCTCGGCCGAGGTGCCGCCGATCCAGGTCGGCCACCAGGCCTTCCTGTCGGAGCGCAACCCGTTCGGCATCAAGGGGGTCGGCGAGGGCGGCGCCGTCTCGCCGCCGGCCGCCATCGCCAGCGCCGTCGCCGACGCGCTGGCGCCGCTCCGGGTCGACCTGAGCGAGCTCCCACTGCACCCCGAGCGCTTGTTCCGCCACATCCAGGAAGCCAAGGCACGGCAACGGGGGTCCGGGGAGCTCAAGCCTAGCCCCCCGGTCGAAAGGGGGTCCACCTGATGGAGATCAAGGGGCTGGTCTGGGTCGGCACGGCAACCGACCGCTACGACGCCACCGTCGCGTTCTTCCGCGAGATGCTGGGCCTTTCCGTGTTCCACCAGAGCCCGGCCCTGACGGTGCTGGTCGCCCCGAGTGGGGAATGGGTCGAGGTCTTCGGGCCCGGCCACCAGCACTACGGCGAGTTCGACACCGGGCCGGTGGTGGAGTTCCTGGTCGACGACCTCGCCGCGGCCCGGGCCGAGCTGGAGGGCCGCGGCGTGGAGTTCCTCCACGAGAACCACAGCTGGGAGAAGTTCACCTGGGCCCACTTCCGGGGGCCGGATGGCAACATCTACGGCATCACCAGCGGGCCGTACAAGACCGGGTGACCCGGCGGCCAGGGGGGCGGGATGGGGGAGAGGGTGCAGCGGCCGGAGCGGCTGGTCGTCGCCATGACCGGCGCGACCGGGGTGATCTACGGCGTCCGGCTGCTGGAGACGCTGCGCGACACCCCGGTCCAGACCCACCTGGTGATGAGCGAGTGGGCGCGACGGACCATCATCGCCGAGACGGACCGCAACCCCGACGCGGTCCGGGAGCTGGCCGACCAGGTCCACGACGAGGGCGACCTGGCCGCCCCGCCGGCCAGCGGCTCGTTCCTCACCGACGGCATGGTGGTCGCCCCCTGCAGCATGAAGTCGCTGGCCGCCATCGCCACCGGCGTCTCCGAGAGCCTGGTCCACCGGGCCGCCGACGTGACCCTCAAGGAGGGTCGGCGGCTGCTGCTGCTGGTGCGCGAGACCCCGCTGTCAGTGATCCACCTGGAGAACATGCTCCGGGTCGCCCAGGCCGGCGCCGTGGTGATGCCGCCCCTGCCGGCCTTCTACGCCCGCCCCCGGACCCTGGAGGAGCTGGTCGACCACACCGTCGGCCGGGTCCTCGACCACTTCGGGGTCGAGCACGACCTGGTGCGGCGCTGGGGTGAGCAGCGCGCGCGAGCGACGAGGCTGGGCGTCAGGCCCTGAGCGCGGCCAGCTGACGCTCCCAGCCCCGGGCCAGCTTGGCCCGGTCGCCGTCGTCGACCCCGAAGGTGATGCCGCCGGTGACCGGCAGGCCGGCGTGGCGGTCGGTCTCGACCGCCCGCACCCGGATCTCGAACCGCTCGAAGCCGCCGCCACCCTGTCGGGGCAGCGGGCGGGGATCGCCCTTGACGTAGACGACCTCGGCGCCCTCCACATAGCAGAGCAGCACCGGCCCGCCGCCGGCCAGGTTCCGGGAGGTGCCGGTGCCCGCCCACAGCAGCACCCGCAACCGCCGGTCGTCGGCGGCCAGGAGCTCGCCGGCGCTCAGCATGCACGGCCGCGGGCTGCCGTCCGGGTCCACGGTGACGAGCAGGTGGGCGGGCCCGACCTTGGCCTCCAGGTCGTGGCCGTCGAACGCGCGTAGGACCGTCTCGGGCAGCCGGTCACCGAGCGACTTCGCCATGGCTTCATCTCCTCTCCAGAGAGAATCTCTTGACGATAAGATAGTTGCTCGGGACGGCGGGCACATCAGGGGTGGTGCTTGAGGCAGCGGGCCGCGGGGGCGCTCGGGTTCGCCACCGCCACCGTCGGCTACCTGGCCGTGACCACCGGCGAGTCACTGCTCGCGCCCCTGCTGCCGCTGCTGCGGGCCGAGCTCGGCCTGGACCTGCGCGGCGCCGGGCTGGCCCTGGGGCTGGTCTCGGCGGCCATCGCCGTCGGCAACCTGGGCGGCGGCGCCCTGCTGGCCCGCCGGGGCGCCAAGCAGGGGACGGTGGCCGGGTTGGCCGTGGCCGCCGCCGGTGGGCTGGTCGCCGCGGCCAGCCAGGGCCCGCCCAGCTTCCTGGTCGGCCAGGCGCTGCTCGGCCTCGGCTCGGGCGTGTTCTTCGCCGCCGGCCTACGGGCGGTCGGGGTCCTCGGGGGAAGCCGCCGCGGCCTGGCCATGGGCCTGTTCGGGGTCGCCTTCTCGGGCGGGCTGGCCCTGGCCGCGCTGTTGGCCGCGCTCGCCGGGGTCTGGGGCTGGCGCACGTCGTTCCTGGCCGTCGCCGTCCTGGCCGTGGCCACGGCCGTGGCGGCCGCGCTCGCGCCCCTGCCCGGCCGGCCGCCCACCGCCGCCGGCGGCGCGTCGGGGCCGGTCGAGGTCCTGCGACGGCTGCTGGCGTCGCCGTTGCTGGTCGGCGGGGTGGCGGCCGCCTCCCAGTACGGCACGGTGGGCTTCCTGCCCTCGTTCGCGGTCAGCGCCTGGGGCCTGTCGCCGGCCACGGCGGCGCTGCTGCTGGCCGCCGCCCGGCTGCTGTCGGTCCCGGCCAAGCTGGTCTCGGGCAACGCCGCCGACCAGGCCGGCAGCTACCGGATCGCCCGCCGCCTCGGCCTGCTCCTGGCCGTGCTCGGCGCCTGCTGGACGCTGCTTCCCGTCCCGGTCGCCCCGCTGGCCGCGGTGGCCTTCGCCGCCTTCGTGAGCGGGCTCGGCCCGGTGGCCAACGTGCTCGCCTTCGAGCGGTACGGCGGCTCCGGCATGCTCCTCGGCGCCTTCCGGTCGGCCCAGATCGGACTGGCCGCGGCGGCCGGGGTCGGCATCGGGGCCGTCTCGGCCGGGTTCGGGCTGCGGCCCGTCCTGGCCGTCGGTGCCCTGCTGCCGCTCGTGCTGGTGCCGCTCGGCCGCCGCCGGTGGGTCACACCCTGAGGCGGAGCCGCTCCAGGAGGCCGGCCACGACCCGGTCGGGCGGCTCGCTTCCCGGCGGCGGCAGCCGGGTCACGGCCACGCCGGGGACCCGGGCGGCCCGGCGCAGGTTGGCCGCCTGGAAGTCGCCGGCGGGCGGCTCGCTCACCGCCAGCAGCAGCGGCCGCCGCTCCTTCAGGACCACGTCGGCGGCCCGCTGCACGAGGTTGCCGGCCAGCCCGGTCACGATCCTGGCCAGGGTCAGGGGCGAGCAGGGGGCGATGATCATCCCCTCGGTCAGGAACGAGCCGCTGGAGATCCGCGCCGCCTGGTTGGCCGGCTGGTAGGCGTAGTTGGCCAGCCCGCGCACGGCCGCCGGCTCGCGACCGGTCTCGGCCAGGATGGCCCGCCGGGAGCAGCCGCACATCACCAGGTGGGTCTCGACCGGGGTGGCGCGCAGCGCCTCCAGCAGCCGGACGCCGTAGCTCGTTCCCGGCGCGCCGGTCATGGCCACGATCAGCCGGGACGGCGGCAACACAGCCTCCCTCCCCTGGGCGGACTGCCCGCGAACGCGAGTATCGAGCCGAACCCACCTTGACGCGAAACCATCTGAACGTCAAGATAAATCGCCCGCAGCACCCTCCGGAGGGCCGATCGAGCAAACGCGGTGGGCGGTGAGGTCATACGCCGATACATCCTCGATCTCTGCCCGTCCGTGACGGCAAGCCTGTCGCGTCCCGACGGGCCCGCAAGCTTCCCTCAGGAAGTGGCCGAAAGGAGTGGGGCATGAGAGCTCCTCGCTTCGTTGCCGTGTTCGCCATCCTGGCGCTGCTTGCCGCGGCCTGCGGCGGTGGCGGTGGGGGCAACCAGTCGGGCGCCGCCAGCTCGGCGATCACCATCGCCATCGGCGCCGAGCCGACCACGCTCGACCCGCAGGTCAGGGACGACGGCAACGAGCGCGCCGTCAACGACAACATCTACGAGACGCTGATGGCGCGCGACCCCGCCGGCGAGCTGCAACCCGGCCTGGCGGCCGCCGCACCCACCAGGAAGGGCGACGAGAGCTGGGAGTTCAAGCTCCGGCCCGACGTCAAGTTCAGCAACGGCGAGGCCTTCAACGCCGACGCGGTGGTGGCCAGCGTCAAGCGGGTGATCGACCCCAAGTTCAACTCCGAGCAGGCCAGCTTCTTCAGCACCATCACCGGGGCGACCAAGGTCGACGACCTCACCGTCACCATCGAGACCAAGGGCCCCGACCCGCTGCTGCCCTCGCGCATGTACTGGATGAAGATGGTCCCGACCAAGTACTCGTCCGAGGCGGCCTTCGCCGACAAGCCGGCCGGCACCGGGCCGTACCAGCTCAAGGAGTGGAGCCGGGGCAACCAGATCGTGCTCGAGCCCAACCCCAACTACTGGGGCACCAAGCCGCCGATCAGCCAGGTCACCTACAAGTTCGTCCCCGAGGGCGGCGCCCGCATGTCCGGCCTGCTCGCCGGCGAGTACGACCTGATCACCAACCTGCTCCCCGAGGACGTCGAGCGGGCGCCCAAGTCGGCCCACCTCCAGGGCCTCGAGCACCCCATGATCATCCTCAACGCCCGCGGTGGCATCACCCAGGACGTCCGGGTCCGCCAGGCCCTGAACTACGCGGTCGACAAGCAGGCCCTGGCCACCCAGCTGTTCGGCGGCCTGGCCAAGGTCGACACCTGCCAGATCCTCAGCCCGCAGATGTTCGGCTACAACCCCCAGCTCCAGCCCTATGCCTACGACCCGGCCAAGGCCAAGTCCCTGCTCCAGGAGGCCGGCGCCGTCGGCAAGCAGATCGAGCTGGTCGGGCAGACCGGGCGCTGGCTCAAGGACGCCGAGACGATCCAGGCGGTGGCGAACTTCTGGCAGGAGGCCGGGCTGAAGGTCAAGGTGTCCAACTACGACTTCGACACCTACCTGAAGCACCTGTTCCAGCAGCCCAACCGTCCCGACTCGATCCACGTGTCCAGCTCCAACGAGCTGCTGGACGCCGACCGCCAGTACTCGAACTACTACGCCGAGGGCGGCAGCGGCACCTCCAACAGCGACCCGGAGCTGAAGCGCCTGATCACCGAGGCCCGCACCAACATCGACGAGGGCTCGCGCCTGCAGCAGTACCAGGAGGCCGGCAAGCTCGCCTGCGACAAGGCCTACTTCACCTTCCTGCTCAACAACGAGGACATCTACGGGATGAGCGAGCGGCTGAACTGGCAGCCTCGCGTGGACGCGAAGCTGCTGGTCAGCGGCATGTCGACGGCACAGAGCTAGCCCGCCGGGCGGGCGCGCAGCCACGGAGGCAACATGGGCCGCTTCGTCGTCAGGAGGATCGCGCAGGGCCTGTTGGTGGTCATCGGGGTCACCATCATGGTGTTCATCTTCACGCGCATGGTGGGCGACCCGGCCAAGACGATGCTCCCGCTGAGCGCGTCCCCCGAGGAGCGGGCCGCCTTCCGGCACGAGCTGGGCCTCGACCGGCCCATCACCGAGCAGTTCGCCGACTACATCGGCGACCTGGCCAGCGGCGACTTCGGGACCTCGCTCTGGCAGCGGCGGCCGGCCATCGACGCCGTGCTGCACGCGCTGCCCAACACCTTCCAGCTCGTGCTGCTGGCGATCGCCATCGCCGTCCTGCTCGGCGTCCCGCTGGGGGTGCTGGCCGCGCTCCGGCCCGGGGGGGCGCTGGACCGGACCGCGGTCGTGCTCAGCCTGGCCGGACTGTCGATCCCGCAGTTCTGGCTTGGCCTGCTGCTGATCATCGCCTTCTCGGTCACGCTCAATATGCTGCCCACGGCCGGGATGGGAACGCCCGCGCACCTGGTCCTGCCGACGCTGACGCTGGCCTTCCCGGCCCTGGGGCGGATCGCCATGATCGTGCGGTCGTCCATGATCGACGAGCTGAACCAGCAGTACGTCAAGACGGCCAAGGCCAAGGGCATGCCGCGGGCCCGCGTGGTCGGCTTCCACGCGCTGCGCAACGCCTCGATCCCGGCGCTGACCCTGACCGGCTGGGAGCTGATCCGCGCCCTGGCCGGCTACTCGGTGGTGGTGGAGACGGTCTTCGCCTGGCCCGGGGTGGGCTTCCTGGCCGACCAGGCCCTCAACAACCAGGACCTGATCCTGCTCCAGGCGATCGTCTTCGTGGTCGCCGTCATGGTGGTGGTCATCAACGTGGTGATCGACGTCCTCTACCGGGCGGTCGACCCCCGGATCAAGCTGGTGTGACATGGCAACGGTCAAGGGACGTGAACCCGATCTCGGCAGGCGGCGTCGGCGGGAGACCGAGCACGCCGCCCAGCATCAGATGTTCCTGCGCGGGCGGCCCTACGAGGTCATCCGGGCCGTCCGGGGCGCGCTGGGCGAGCTGTGGAGCGACAAGGCCGGCCTGTTCGGTGTCGGGGTGCTGGTCCTGCTGGTCCTGACGGCGGTGTTCGCGCCGCTGCTGGCGCCGCACGACCCGGCGGCGCAGTCGCTCCAGAACCGGCTCAGGCCGCCGTTCTGGTCCGCCGAAGGCGGCTGGGACTACCCGCTGGGGGCCGACGGGCTCGGGCGCGACGTGCTCTCCCGGATGATCTACGGCTCGCGGGTGTCGCTGATCGTCGGCGCCTCGGTGGTGCTGATCGCGGGCACCTTCGGCATCCTCATGGGCCTGATCGCCGGCTACCGGGGTGGACGCACCGACTCGATCATCATGCGGGTCGTGGACACCCAGGTCGCCTTCCCGGGCCTGCTGCTGGTCCTGATCATCCTGGCCGCCATCGGGCCGAGCATGACCACCATCATCGTGGTCCTGGCCATCAACGGCTGGATGGTGTACGCCCGTATCACCCGGGGGGTGGTGCTGAGCGTCAAGGAGATGCCGTATGTCGAGGCGGCCGAGATCGTCGGCTGTCCCTCCAGGCGGGTGGTCCTGCGGCACATCCTGCCCAACCTGGCCTCGCCGCTGCTCACCCTGGCCGTGCTCGAGTTCGCCCGGATCATCCTGGCCGAGGCGGCCCTGTCCTTCCTCGGCGTGGGCATCCAGCCGCCGCAGGTCTCCTGGGGGCTGATGGTCGCCCAGGGCCGCGACTACCTGTTCAACGGCTGGTGGATCATCACCTGGCCGGGGCTGGCGATCGCCTTCACCGTCCTCGGGGTCAACCTGTTCGCGAGCTGGCTGCGGGTCGCCGCCGACCCGCAGGAGCGCGAGAAGCGCTTCGCCCGCTCCGCGACCGAGATGCGCCAGGGGTCGGTCACATGAGCCCGCCGGGAGCCAGGCTGCTCGAGGTCGAGGACCTCCAGGTCCGCTTCTACACCCGGCGGGGAATCGCCCACGCCGTCCGCGACGTCAGCCTGTCGCTGGACCGCGGCGAGACGCTCGGCCTGGTCGGCGAGTCCGGCTCGGGCAAGAGCGTCACCGCCCAGGCCATCCTCGGCCTGATCGAGCTCCCGGGGAAGGTCACCGGCGGCCAGATCCGCTGGAAGGGCCAGACGCTGCTCGGCCCCGAGGGCGCGCGCCTGGCCGGCCGCATCCGCGGCAAGGAGCTGGCGGTGGTCTTCCAGGACCCGATGACGTCGCTGAACCCGCTGTTCCCGGTGAAGACCCAGATCGGCGAGGTGCTCCGCCGCCACCTGGGCATGAGCCGCAAGCAGGCCCACGAGCGGGTGGTGGAGCTGCTGGACCTGGTTGGGGTGGCCTCGCCGCGCCGGCGGGCCGACCAGTACCCGCACGAGCTGTCCGGCGGCATGCGCCAGCGGGTGATGATCGCCATGGCCCTGGCCTGCGAGCCGGAGCTGCTGATCGCCGACGAGCCGACCACCGCCCTGGACGTCACCATCCAGGCCCAGATCCTGGAGCTCATCGCCGAGCTCCAGCAGCGGCTGCACCTGGCCGTGCTGCTCATCACCCACGACCTGGGCGTGGTGGCCGGCGTCTGCCACCGGGTCGCGGTCATGTACGGGGGCAAGATCGTCGAGACCGGGCCGGCGGGGGAGCTGTTCCGCCGCCCTGGCCATCCCTACACCGCCGGGCTGCTGCGCTCGACCCCGCGCCTCGACCTGGTCCAGCACCGGCTGAACGGCATCGAGGGGGTCCCGCCCGAGCTGCTGGACCCGCCGCCCGGCTGCCCGTTCGAGCCACGATGCCCGCTGGCGGTGGAGCGCTGCGCCGAGATGCCGCCGCTGGCCGACTACGATGGGAGGGAGGTGGCATGCTGGCGTGCGTTCGCCACAACTGACGGAGAGCCCGCGGGAGCCCGGTCGCTCCCCGGCTGAGCCGCTGCTCCGCGTCGAAGGGCTCAGCGTCCGCTTCCCGATCGGGCGGGCCGGCTTCTGGGGCCAGGACAAGCTGTTCGTCCACGCCGTCGACGACGTCTCGTTCGAGATCGCCAGGGGCGAGACGCTCGGGCTGGTCGGCGAGTCGGGCTCGGGCAAGACGACCACCGGACGGGCCGTGCTGCGCCGGGTCGAGCCCGCCGCCGGCCGCATCCTCTTCAAGGGCGAGGACATCACCGGCGCCACCGGCGAGCCCCTGCGGCGGCTGCGGCGCAGCATGCAGCTGGTCTTCCAGGACCCGTACGCCAGCCTCAACCCGCGGATGCGGATCCTGGACATCGTCGGCGAGCCGCTGCTGGTCCACGGGGAGGTGCGGAGCCTCGAGGCGGCCACCGAGCGGGTCGCCGAGCTGCTGGAGCTGGTCGGGCTGCCGGCCAACGCCATGGACCGCTACCCGCACGCCTTCTCCGGCGGCCAGCGCCAGCGCATCGGCATCGCCCGGGCCCTGGCCCTGGAGCCGGAGTTCATCGTCGCCGACGAGCCGGTCTCGGCCCTGGACGTGTCGATCCGGGCCCAGGTGGTCAACCTGCTCCAGGACCTCCAGGAGCGGCTCGGGCTGACCTACCTGTTCATCGCCCACGACCTGTCGGTGGTGCGGCACATCTCCCACCGGGTGGCGATCATGTACGCCGGCAAGATCGTCGAGATCGGCGACCGCCACGCCATCTACGAGGACCCCAAGCACCCCTACACCCAGGCGCTGCTGTCGGCCGTGCCCATCCCCGACCCCGAGGTCGAGTCCCGGCGCAGGCGGATCGTGCTCCAGGGCACCCCGCCCGACCTGATCCACCCGCCGACCGGCTGCCGCTTCCACAGCCGCTGCCCGATCGCGGTCGACCGCTGCGCCACCGACCCGCCGCCGCTGGAGGAGAAGCAGCCCGGGCACCGGGCGGCCTGCTGGCTGACCTGAGCCGGCCGCTCAGCCCAGCAGCGAGCGGACGTAGGCCGGGCTGAGCGGCGTGCGCCGGACCACCTGGCCCAGCGGGGCCAGGGCGTCCTCGACGGCGTTGGCGATGGCGGCCGGGCCGGGAATGGCCCCGCCCTCGCCCACGCCCTTGACGCCGAGGGGGTTCAGCGGCGAGGGGGTCTCAGCGTGGGCGAGGGCGATCGGCGGTACGTCGGCGGCGGTCGGCACCAGGTAGTCGGCCAGGGTGCCGGAGAGGAGCTGGCCCTCCTCGTCGTAGACCAGCTCCTCCAACAGGGCGCCGCCGATGCCCTGGGCGACCCCGCCCTGGACCTGGCCGTCGACGATCGCCGGATTGATCGGGCGGCCGCAGTCGTGGACCACCGCGTAGCGCACGACCCGGACCTCGCCGGTGCCCGGGTCGACCTCGACCACCGCCGCGTGCGCCCCGTTGGCCCAGGTCACGGTGGGCGGCTCGAAGTACTCGACGGCGGCCAGCCCGGCCCCGCCCGCCTCGGCCGCGCGGGCCAGCTCGCCCAGGTGAAGGCCGCGCTCGGGCACGCCCGCCACCGCCACCCGGCCGTCGGAGACGACCAGGTCGGCCTCGGCCACCTCGAGCAGGGCCGCCGCCTTCGCGACCGCCTGGTCGCGGACGGCCAGGGCGGCGGCGGCGACCGCGTTGCCGGCCACCACCGCGCTGCGCGAGGCGACCGTCCCCCAGCCGCGTTCCAGCTCGGCGGTGTCGCCCCCCACGACCGTGACGGCGTCCGGGTCCACCCCCAGCCGCTCGGCGCAGACCTGGGCCAGCACGGTGCCATGGCCCTGGCCCTGGGAGCAGGCGCCGGTCCGGACCAGCACCCGGCCGTCCCGCCCCACCCGGACGTGGGCGCCCTCGAACGGGCCGATCCCGGTGCCCTCGACGTAGCAGGCCACGCCGACGCCGACACGCCGCCCATCGGCGGCGATCCTTCCAACCGGGGGGCTACCGCCTTCGGCTCCTTGAGCCCCCCGGACCCCCTGCTTGGCCCCGGCGTAGCCGGCCAGCTCGGCGGCGCGGCGCAGGGCGGCCGGGTAGTCGCCGCCGTCGAGGACCAGCGGCTCCCCGTCCCGGTAGAGGATGCCGGCCCGGTACGGCAGCTCGTCGGGGCGGAGCAGGTTGCGCAGGCGCAGCTCGACCGGGTCCAGGTCGAGGGCGCGGGCGGCCCGCTCGATGGCCCGCTCGACCGCGAACACCGCCTCGGGGCGGCCGGCGCCCCGGTAGGGCGCGGCCGGCACCTTGTTGGTGAGCACGGCGGTGGCCACCGCCTCCAGGTTCGGCACCCGGTAGGGGCCCTGGAGGTGGGCGATGGTGTTGTAGGGGATGACCAGCCCGAGTGGGTTGAAGGCGCCGCTGTCGACCACGAAGCGGTCGCGCAGGGCCAGCAGCCGGCCCTCCCGGTCCAGGCCCAGGTCCACGTGGTGGACCTGCTCGCGAGCGTGGATGGCGCTGCGCAGGTGCTCGGCCCGGTCCTCGACCCACTTGACCGGCCGGCCGGTGCGCAGGGCGAGCAGGGCGACGATCAGGTCCTCGGGGTACAGCACGCCCTTGCCGCCGAAGCCGCCGCCGACGTCGGGGGCGACCACCCGGATCCGCTCTTGGGCCAGCCCGGCCACCCGGCTCACGGCCCGGCGCAGCGGGTGGGCGTTCTGGGTGGTGGACCAGAGGGTGAGCAGGCCCCCGTCGGGGTCGTAGTCGGCCAGGGCGCCCCGGGTCTCCAGGGGCAGGGGCGCCTGGCGCTGGACGGCGAAGCGCTCGCGCACCACCACCGCGGCGCCGGCCAGGGCGGCCTCGGCGTCGCCGCGGCGGACCTCGAAGCGGACGGCCACGTTGTCGTCCCAGCCGTCGTGGACCAGGGGCGCGCCCGGGGCCAGGGCCGCCTCCGGGTCGGTCACCGCCGGCAGGGGGTGGTAGTCGACCTCGACCAGCTCGGCGGCGTCCTCGGCCAGGTAGCGGTCGGCGGCCAGGACCACCGCGACCGCCTGGCCGGCATAGCGGACCCGGTCGGCCGGCAGCAGCGGCGGGTGGCAGGGCCGCAGCAGCGGGCGCAGCGCCGTCACCAGCTTCTCGGGCGGCGTGTCCCACAGGAACGGCGGCAGCGTGCCCGCCGGCAGCTCCAGGGCGGTGTACACCCCGGCCACCCCACCCACGGCCAGGGCGGCGGTGGCGTCCACGCCCAGCAGCCGGGCGTGGGCCACCGGGCTGCGGACGAAGTGGGCGTGGAGCTGGCCGGGGCGGGCCAGGTCGGCCACGAACCGCCCGGCTCCGCGCAGCAGCCGGTCGTCCTCGCGCCGGGGCAGCGACCGCCCGATCCAGCTCTGTCCCACGCCCGCCTCCTCGGCTACAATCTCAACCTCAAGATATCCTACCGAGGAAGGGCCGTTGGCTCATGCGGGTCGACCTCGACGGCGCCGTGGCCCTGGTCACCGGGGCCAGCCGCGGCATCGGCCGGGCGGCCGCCCTGGCCCTGGCCGAGGTCGGCTGCGACGTCGCCGGCCTGGCCCGGAGCCAGGCCGACCTCGAGTCGCTCGGCAAGGAGGTCGCCGGCGCCGGCCGCGCGTTCCTGCCCCTGGCGGCCGACCTGACCGACACCGAGCGCCTGCCGGGCCTGGTCGCGGCCGCCTGGGAGTGGCGCGGCGGGCTCGACGTGCTGGTCAACGGGGCCGGGGTCATCGTCCGGACCGAGCCGCCGGCGGTCACCCCCGAGGCCTGGGACCACACCTTCGCCGTGAACGTCCGCGGCCCCTTCTTCCTGACCCAGGAGGTCGGCGCCCGCATGCTGGCCGGACGGGGCGGCAGCGTGGTCAACGTCGCCTCCCTGGCCGGCGAGCGGGTGACCGGGGCGGCCATCCCCTACCAGGCCAGCAAGGCGGCACTGATCCAGCTCACCCGGGCCCTGGCCGTCCGCTGGGCGCCACGGGTGCGGGTCAACGCGGTCGGGCCGGGCTACATCCGGACCAGCCTGAACGCCGACTGGCTGGCCGACCCGGACAACCGGGCCTATGTCGAGGGGCACGCCCCGCTCGGCCGGGTCGGCCAGGTGGAGGACGTCGTCGGCGCGGTGGTCTTCCTGGCCTCCCCGGCGGCCGGCTACATCACCGGGCAGCACCTGCGGATCGACGGGGGCTGGAGCGCCCAGTAGCGGCCGGGGCGTGGCCAGGGTCGCGCGACCTGGTCGGCGGCGGGCGGTCCTCGAACTGCAGCAGCAGCCGGCGCAGCACGTCGGCGAGCTGGGCGCGCTCGGTGGCGGTGAGCGAGGACAGCAGCCGGTGCTCGTTGGCGGTGTGGGCCGCCACCGCCTCGTTGATCACCTGCTGGCCCTTGTCGGTGAGGGCGACCAGCAGGCTGCGGCCGTCCCCCGGGTCGGGCACGCGCTCGACCAGGCCGGCCGCGGCCAGCCGCTCCAGCCGGTTGGTCATGGCCCCCGAGGAGACCAGCAGCCCGTTGTAGAGGTCGGTGGGGGACAGGGTGTGGGGCGGCCCGGCCCGGCGTAGCGCGGCCAGGACCGCGAACTGGGGCTCGTTCAGCCCGTAGCGGGTCAGCACGGCGGCGATGCTGCGCTCCAGGAACCGCGACAGCCGCGACATGCGGCCGATGATCCCCATGGGGGACACGTCGAGGTCCGGCCGCTGCTGGGCCCACTGCTCGAGGATGTGGTCGACGTGGTCCTGCAACGGCGCCCGCTCGACAGCTTGGTCGTCGGCCCGGTCGCTTGGCATGGAGGGATTTTACGTCGGCCCCGGCGGGCCGCGCCCATTCGAGCTTGACGCGAACAGGGCGGTAAGGTATCTAAACGCTAAGATACTTTGGCGCACGGCGGCCGGGACCATGGGGGTCGGGAGATGGAGCGCGTCGGGTTCGCAGTCGGCTACGACCCCGCCATGGACGGCCGCGACATGGCCCACTGGATGGGCCAGGCCGAGCGGCGAGGCTACGAGATCGGCTTCTTCTCCGAGACGATCGAGCTGATGCGCGACTCGGTCACCTCGCTCACCGCCATCGGGCTGGCCACCGAGCGCCTCACCATCGGCTGCACCCAGATCACCCGGCTGCGCACCCCGCTGGTCATGGCCCAGACGGCCGCCGCCCTGGACGAGCTGACCGGCGGCCGGCTGCTGCTGGCCCCCGGCTCCTGTACCAGCACCCACGCCAAGCGCCATGGCCTGGAGCCGGCGGACCCCGGGGTCGCCCTGCTCGAGTGGGTCGAGTCGATGCGGGCCATCCTCACCGGCGAGCGGGTCAGCTACTCCGGCCAGGTGGTCCACTTCGACGACGTGCAGCTCGGCTTCAAGCCGGCCCGCGACCGGATCCCGATGTTCATCCCCGCGACCAGCCGCAAGGGGCTGCGGATCGCCGGCCAGATCGGCGACGGCGTGATGCTGAACGCCGTCTGCTCGCCCGAGTACTCGGCCAACGCCCTCAAGATCGTGCGTGAGGCGGCCGAGGAGGCGGGCCGGGACTGGGACTCCTTCGCCGTGTACCAGCTCGTCAACTGCTCGGTCGAGGACGACGAGCAGACCGCCCTGGACGCCATCCGCTGGGAGGTGGCCAGCAAGCTCGACCCCATCCAGCTCCCCTTCATCGCCAGGCCCAAGATGCGGGTCGGCGAGCCCTACTTCCACCCCGAGGACTTCCCCAAGTTCGAGGAGGCCTGGAACCGGGGCGGCAAGGAAGCCCTGATCGCGGCCGTGCCCGACTCCTACATCCGCGGCATGACCGCCAGCGGCACCCCCGACCAGGTCAAGGCCAAGGTGCAGCAGTTCCGTGACGTCGGGGTGCAGGTCCCGATCCTGCGGCCGGCCGCCGCCCACCAGGCCGAGCGCCTGCTCGACCTGTTCGCCCCGGGCTAGCGGCGGCGCTCGCTGAGCCCAAGGACCCGGCCCGCCCGGGTCACCCGCACCCCGTAGTCGCGCTCGGCCGCTCCCGGGCTGACCAGCCCCTCGGCCACGTCGCCGGCCACCGCCTCGGGCTCGCGGGCGAGCGGGTCGAAGAACCCGCCCCCGCCCGGCAGCTCGAGCACGAACCGGGTGCCGGCCGGCAGGGCCAGGCTCAGCTTGGGGTTGGGGCGGGTGCCGAGCGAGGTCCGGAACCCGCCCGGGGCGCCGGGCCGGCCCCCCAGGTAGCCGTCGGCGGCAAAGCGCATCCGGTCGGCCAGCGAGGAGACCACGTACGGCTCGCCGGTGCGCACCTCCACCTCGATGCGCTGGCCCAGCCCGCCGCGGAAGCGGCCGGGGCCGCCGGAGTCCCGGCGCAGCTCCTTGGACCGGATGACCAGCGGGGAGGTGGTCTCGATGACCTCGACCGGGGCGGTGGCGATGCCGCTGGGGAAGCTGGTGGTCGACAGCCCGTCCATGGTCGGCCGGGCGCCGGTGCCGCCGGCGGCGAAGAACACCGTGATGAAGCGGTCCCGGCCCTGGCCGCGGACCGTGGTCAGCCAGATGTTGCCGGCGCCCTCGGCCAGCACCCGGTCGGGGACGACCTTGACCAGCGCGCCGAACACGGCGTGGGGCAGGAAGTGGCCGACGATGTGGCGGGCGGCCACCGCGGCCGGGAAGCGGGGGTTGAGGATGCTGCCCTCGGGGGCCACGGTCGAGACGGGGCGGAAGCTGCCGTCGTTGTGCGGGACCTCCGGGGAGATGGCGCACTTGAGGGCGTAGCTGGTGTAGGCGGCGGTGTAGTTGGGGACCACGTTCATGCCCCGGTCGACCTGGGCCGAGGTGCCGGCATAGTCGACCACGATCTCGTCGCCGCGCACCTGGACCCGGCAGGCGATGGTGACCGGCTCGTCCAGCCCGTCGGTGTGGATGGTGTGGGTGTAGTCGCCGTCGGGCAGGGCGGCGATCGCCTCCCTGGTCGCCCGCTCGGAGCGCTCCAGGATCTCGGCCCCGAGCGCCTCCAGGTCGGGCAGGTCGAAGTCCTCCAGGTACTCCAGCAGCCGGTCGGCCCCGACCTGGTTGCCGGCCACCTGGGCATGGATGTCACCAATGACCTCATAGGGGGCGCGGACGTTGGCCTCGACGATCCGCAGCAGCTCGTCGTTGGGCCGGCCGGCCGAGAACAGCTTGGTCATGGGGAGGAATAGGCCCTCTTCGTACAGCTCGGCGGCGTCCGCCGACAGCCCCCGGCCGCCGATGTCCATGGCATGGCAGGTGTTGCCGAAGAAGCCGATCAGGCGCCCGTCGCGGAACACCGGGGTGACCACCGACAGGTCGTTGAGCTGCCCGGAGGTCTTCCAGGGGTCGTTGGTGATCAGCACGTCGCCCGGCTGGAGGGTCTCGGGCGGGAACGCGGCCAGGAAGTGGTGCATGGAGGTGGCCAGCGAGTTGATGTGGCCGGGGGTGCCGGTCACGGCCTGGGCCAGCATCCGGCCGCGGGCGTCGAACACCGCCGCCGACAGGTCGCCCGACTCCCGCACGATGGGCGTGAACGAGGTCCGCTGCAGGGCGGCCGCCTGCTCGTTGGTGACCGTGACCAGCCGGCTCCAGAGGATCTCCAGCGTGACCAGGTCGATCCCGCGCCCGCCGTCGGTGCTCATCCGACCTCCACCTCCAGGTTGCCGAACCGGTCGACCCGGGCCCGGCCGCCGGGGCCGATGACCATGGTCGACTCGCGCTCCTCGACCACGGCGGGACCCTGCAGCTCGGCCCCCGGGTCCAGCCGGTAGCGGTCGACCACGTCGGTCTCCACGAACCCGTCCGCCTCGGCGAACCAGACCGGCCGGCGGCCCTTGCCGGCATCGGTCCCTGGACCGCCACGGGCGGCGACGTCCAGCTCCGGCTCCGGGCCCATCACCCGCACCCGCCAGGTGGTGACCTCGGCCTCCACCCCGGGCGGCCGGTGGCCGTAGAGGCGGGTGTAGGCGGCCTCGAACGCCGTCTCCACCTGGCGGACCGGGTCGCCGTCGAGGCCTTCGCCGAGGGCCACGGTCACGGCCTCGCCCTGGCCGCGGTGGCGGACGTCGGCGGCCAGGTCGACCCGGACGTCGGCGGCGGCCACCCCGGCCTCGCCGAGCTGGGCCCGGCCGGCCGAGACCAGCTCGGCGACCGCGCGCCGGACCTCGCCCCAGTCGGTCTCGCCGAGCGGCGCGGGTAGGCTGCGGGCGAACTCGAAGCCGGGCGCGGCCGTGAGCATGCCGAAGGCCGAGGCCACCCCGGCGCTGGGCGGGAACACCAGCCGGCGGATGCCGAGCGCCCGGGCCACCCCCCAGGCGTGCACCGGCCCGGCCCCGCCGGTGGCCACGAAGCTGAAGCGGCGCAGGTCGCGGCCCCGCTCGATGGCGTGCATGCGGGCCGCGCTGGCCATGTTCTCGTTGACCACCCGGTGGACGGCGGCGGCCGCCTCCTCGACCGGCAGGCCCAGGTCGCCGGCCAGCCCGGCCATGGCCCGGCGGGCCGCGGCCACGTCCAGGCGCATCTCGCCGCCGAGGAAGAAGTCCGGGTTGAGGTAGCCGAGCAGGAGGTCGGCGTCGGTCACGGCCGGCTCGGTGCCGCCCTGGCCGTAGCAGGCCGGCCCCGGGTCGGCCCCGGTCGAGTCGGGGCCCACCTTGGGCAGGCCGAACGGCCCCACCCGGGCGATGCTGCCCCCGCCGGCGCCGATCTCGATCAGGTCGATCACCGGGACCCGCAGGGGCAGGCCGCTGCCCTTGGTGAAGCGGTACACCCGGGCGGCCTCGAACTCGCGGGCCACCATGGGAATGCCGTCCTCGATCAGGCAGGCCTTGGCGGTGGTGCCGCCCATGTCGAAGGCGAGCACGTCCCGGTTGCCGCCGCCGGCCCCCCAGAAGCCGGCGGCCAGCGCCCCGGCGGCCGGGCCGGACTCCAGCAGGCGGACCGGGTAGCGGCGGGCCGTGTCGGCCCCGGCCAGCCCGCCGGCGCCGGTGGACAGCATGATCCGCAGCGGTCCCCGGATGCCCAGCTGCTCCAGTCGCTTCTGCAGCATCTCGAGGTAGCTGGCGACCAGTGGCAGGACATAGGCGTTGGCGACCACGGTGGAGGTGCGGGCGAACTCCCCGAGCTCGGGGGAGACCTCGCTGGAGAGGGAGACGGCCACGCCCGGCAGCTCCTGGGCGAGCACCTCGGCGACCGTCCGCTCGTGGTCGGGGTGCCGGTAGGCGTGCAGGAGGCTCACGGCCACCGCCTGCACGCCGTCGCGCTCCAGGCGCCGGGCCAGGCGGCCGACCTCGCCGGCGTCCAGCGGCCGGTCGACGGTGCCGTCGGCCAGGACCCGCTCGTCCACCTCGAAGCGCAGCCGGCGGGGGACCAGCGCCTCGGGCATCTCCAGGAACAGGTCGTAGAGGTCGTAGCGCAGCTCGCGGCGGATGGTCAGCACGTCCCGGAAGCCGCGGGTGGTGACCAGGGCGGTGGTGGCGCCCTTGCGCTCGATCAGGGCGTTGGACACCAGGGTGGTGCCGTGGACGATCTCGCCCACGCTCTCGGGCGGGACCCGCTCCAGCAGGCGGGCGATGCCACCCTCCACAGCCATCCACGGGTCGCCGGGGGG
>Ga0081538_10002158_pt1 | contig 19545 bp, 16 predicted proteins | sample TabmetS5T2R1_FD_71022 | JGI IMG/M metagenome (GOLD analysis project Ga0081538, IMG submission 71022) | Tabebuia heterophylla rhizosphere microbial communities from the University of Puerto Rico - S5T2R1 | ecosystem: Host-associated > Plants > Roots > Rhizosphere ... | reverse complement strand
AGCTGTTCACGGTCATCGCCACCCTCGGAGCCCCGCTCGACGTCACGGCCGCGAACCTCGCGATCGAGACCTTCCTGCCGATGAACCCCGAGAGCGCGGCGCGGCTCGCCGAGCTCAGCGCGCCCCGATCTGCTTGACACGACGACGCGAGGAGGGGAGCCCACCCATGGTCATCGTCGCAGGACACGTCACCGTCGAGCCCCAGCAGCGCGAGTCCTACCTCGCGGGCTGCGTGAGCGTCGTCGAACAGGCACGCTGGGCGGCTGGCTGCCTCGCTTCGCCATCACCGCCGACCTGACCGACCCCGGCCGCGTCAACATCATCGAGCGCTGGGAGTCGCAAGCGGCCGTCGAAGCCTTCCGCAGAAGCGCCCCCCGGAACAAGCAAGGCGCGGCAATGCTTGAACCCGCAGCACGTGCGGGCGTCTGGCGTGTCGGTCCGTGCGCTCCTCCTTTGCGCGATTGAGGGGAGCGACGGGGGTGCTCCGCGAGACGCCTGCCATCGTCCAAGGCGGGCATGAGAGATTCATCCGCGGCGTGCCTGCTTCTCAACGAAGACGGCACACAGATGGGCCCGGCGCGGGAAGCTAACGCCGCTAAACCCGATGCTGGATCAACGGGCCGAGGTCGCGCCGCTGCGCCGTCGCCGGAAGCAGGCGCAGCGCTGCGTTCCTGAGCCGGCAGCCAAGCGGGCTCGCCATCTGGGCGACGCGATCGGCTCGGCGAGACACCCTGAGGACGGTTTCCACCCGTGGGCGCCGAGTCGCCTCGAACGCCTGAAGCGCCGTCGGTACATCGCGCTGGTTGGCGAGCTGCGACACGAGCACGACGGCATCCTCGATCGCCTGCGCCGCACCCTGTCCAGCCCCTGGGGTCACGGCATGAGCGGCGTCGCCGAGCAGCACTACGCGTCCGTTTCTCCACCGCGGAAGCGGCTCCACGTAGTAGACGTCGTTTCGCAGGATCACAGTCTCCTCGGTCGCTTCGAGCATCCCGGCAATCGGCGGATGCCATGGTGAATAGCGCTCCACCAGCTCCACTTTGCGGTCGCCTGGTACGTCGCGCTCGCCCTCGGGCGCGTTCTTGGTCGCGAACCAGTACGTTCGCGCGCCTCCGATGTCAACCAGCCCGAAACGTTCGCCACGGCCCCACGATTCGGTCAACCGGCCGGGCTCGGTCGCGATCTCGGCGACCCCCCGCCAGGCCGTGTAGCCGGCATACTTTGGCTCGCCGGCAGCGACCGAGCGCCTCACGGTCGAGTTGAGGCCGTCGGCTCCGACAATCAGATCGCCCGCGACGGCGCCGCCATCCGCACAGTGCGCGACAACCGTTGAGGGATCCTGCTCCACGGAGGTCACGGCGCTACCCAGGCGCACTTCACCCGCCGCGCTCTCCAGAACGGCTTGAAGGTCGGCGCGATGCAGCGCGACCAAGCCGCTGAGCAGGTCGCTCGGCAGGCTGGCGAGCACGTCTCCGCTCGAGGTCAGGATGGCGCTGCTCCGGGCCCCCGACCCCCGGGCCGCCACTGCCCGCGCGACGCCAAGCCGCTCAAGCGCGCTCATCGCGTTCGCGAACAGAGTGATACCCGCTCCGATCGGATCGATCCTGTCTGCTCGCTCCAGGACCACGACCTCGTGGCCGCCCGCGCGCAGGCCAATGGCTGCTGCAAGGCCGCCGATTCCGGCTCCAGCCACGACCACTCGCATGCGTGCATCCTCCTCAATTCAGGACGAGCTCGATCCATCCGCCGGACTCCCGAAATGGACGAGATGCGAGCACCTGACCCATAGTCAGCGCGCTCCTTCTTTGCGCGAAAAGCAGATCGCCCCGCTCGGCCAGCTGCTTGGCGACCCGCCCCCTCGGGGGCAAACCAATTCAATGGACGCGGGCATCTGCCCGCGCTGAGGCTTGCGTGCTACCGGGGGCTGCCGGGTTGGGTGGCTCGGTCGGGTTGGGACCCTCGTGGTCGTAGAGGTTGCCCTTGCGCCCCGGCCGTGATTGTGGGGCCCCCGACCGCCGTGCGACCATCTACCGGAGCCACGATCCAACTGGCCAACGCGTTTTGCCACGGCTGCTGGCCTCGCGCGTACCCTCGTAAAGTTCACTATCAGTCGAACGCGGGAACTTTGCCTTTCCGGCGGTTGAGGAGCATGGAGTGACCCCCATGGACGCCCGTCAGCTTGTCGATGGCGTCGACGCCCCGGCTACATCGAGATGAGAGCGAGGGGCTATCTCCCAATCGGCGAGCACGGCCTGATTGGGGACCTGCACAGCGTGGCCCTCGTTGGGACCAACGGAACGATCGACTGGTACTGCTGCCCGCGCTTTGACTCCCCGAGCGTCTTCGCGTCGATCCTCGACTCGCAGCGCGGCGGGCACTACCGCCTGGCTCCCGCCCATGAGGGATGGACTTCGCGCCAGCTGTACTTCCCTGACACCAACGTGCTCATCACCCGTTTTCTGACCCCTGACGGCGTGGGCGAGGTCGCGGACTTCATGCCGCTCGGCCAAACGGTCGAGCACGAGCATCGCCAGCGACTGGTGCGCCGCGTGGTCGCAGTGCGCGGCCAGCTGCGCTTTGAGGTGGAGTGCTCGCCGCGCTTTGACTACGGCCGCGCCGAGCACGAGGTCGAGCGCCATCAGCATGGTCTGGTCTTTCGCTCGGCGGACTGCGCCCTCGCGTTGGAGAGCGAGACGCAGCTGATCGTCCGCGACGGCGCCGCGCACGCCGCACTCGATCTGTCGCAGGGTGAGAGCGCGACGTTCGTCCTGGAGCACGTCACCGACGTCTATGAGCCTCACCGCCATTCGGCGGCGCACACGCGAGAGCTGTTGGAGGGCACTGTGGCCCAGTGGCGGCGGTGGCTCGCGCAGTCGCGCTACACGGGGCGCTGGCGTGAGATGGTCCACCGCTCGGCGCTGACGCTGAAGCTGTTGACATACCAGCCGACCGGGGCGATTGTCGCCGCGCCCACGACGTCGCTGCCCGAGCACCCCGGCGGGGAGCGCAACTGGGACTACCGCTACACCTGGATCCGCGATGCGGCCTTCACGCTCTACGCCCTGCTGCGGCTCGGCTTCGGCCAGGAAGCCGCCGCCTTCATGGGGTGGCTGACCGAGCGGTTCCGCGACTGCCGAATCGAAGAATCGGGCCCGCTGCAGATCATGTACGGCATCGATGGACGCGCCGAGCTGCCCGAGGAGCAGCTGACTCACCTGGAGGGCTACGGTGGATCCGCCGCGGTGAGGATCGGGAACGGCGCCGCCAGCCAGCTACAGCTCGACATATACGGCGAGCTCATCGACTCCGTCTACCTCTACAACAAGTACGCGACGCCCATCTACCACGGCACGTGGCTCGATCTCTCCGTAGTCGTGGAATGGATCAGCGAGCACTGGGACCAGCCCGACGAGGGGATCTGGGAGACGCGCGGCGGACGCCACGACTTCACCTACTCGCGGCTGATGTGCTGGGTGGCGCTCGAGCGCGCGGTGCGGATGGCGCGTCAGCGTGGCTTGCCGGGTGACATCGTCGGGTGGATGGCCGCCCGCGACGCGATATACCGCCAGATCATGTCGCGCGGATATCACGCGCGCCGGCGGGCTTTCGTCCAGCACTACGACACCAACGTCCTTGATGCCTCGGTCCTGCTTATGCCACTGGTTAAGTTCATCTCCCCCACCGATCCGCGGTGGCTATCGACACTTGACGGGATTGGCGAAGAGCTCGTCGCCGACAGCCTGGTCTCGCGCTACAACCCAGAGGCCTCCCCGGACGGCGTGGGAGGCGAGGAGGGCACGTTCTCGATGTGCACCTTCTGGTACGTCGAGGCCCTCGCGCGCGCCGGTCGCCTCGACGAGGCTCAGCTAGTGTTCGAAAAGATGCTCACCTACGCCAATCACCTGGGGCTCTACGCCGAGGAGATCGGCCCGACCGGCGAACAGCTCGGCAACTTTCCCCAGGCCTTCACGCACCTCGCGCTGATCAGCGCCGCCACCAACCTCGACCGGCAACTCGGCTAAAGGTCGCGCGCGGCCCCCTGGGCAACACGAGCTTCCCGTTTCCGGTGGAACCCGGTCGTTTCCGGTGACGCGGGTTGCCACCCTGGGCGAGCTCGGGGTCGAGGTCTAGCGGCTTCGCACCGTCGCCCGGCAGCAGGTGGACGTAGGCGTCGAGCGTGAAGCTCGGCGAATGGTGGCCGAGATGCCGCTGACATGGAGCGTGTGCGAGGAGTACGCATGCGGAGTGAGCGGGTCGCCCACCGTCCCCGGCGGTCGCGCCTTGGGTACCGACCCACTAGTATGCGCCGCGGCGTGCAATCGATTGCAACAGCCCCGATAGGGGAGCGCGGATGAGCGATGGTGAGCCCAGGGTAGGATTCGTGGGGCTGGGCTCGATGGGGGCGAGGATCGCCGCGCGGCTGCTCGCCGCCGGATACGACGTCACGGGATGGAACCGCACCGCGGCACGGGCAGAGCCGCTCGTGGAGGGGGGGATGGACGTGGCGGGCTCGCCACGCGAGCTCGTGGAGGGCGCCGACGTCGTCCTCTCGATGGTCACCGACACCGGCGCGGTCGAGGATGTGGCGTCGGGGCCCGACGGGCTGCTCGCGGGGCTCGGCCCAGGAAAGGTCTACGCCGACATGAGCACGATCGCCCCCGACGCGAGCCGGCGGCTGGCGACACGGGTGGCCGAAACCGGCGCGGCGATGCTGGACGCGCCCGTCTCGGGCAGTATCAGCACCCTCGAGGCCGGGCAGCTCGCGATCATGGTCGGCGGGGACGCGGGGCCCTACGAGCGCATCGAGGCCGTCCTGCGCGCCATCGGACCGAAGGTTGCCCGGGTGGGCGACAACGGCCAGGCGCTGGAGATGAAGCTGGCGATTAACCTCGCCCTGGTGGTGCAGGTGATCGGGTTTTGCGAGGGGGTCGCCCTCGCCGAGCGGGCTGGCGTCGAGCGGGAAGTCGCGGTGGAGGCGATGCTGAACAGCGTCGTCTCGTCGCCCGTGCTTGCCTACCGCGGTCCGTTCATCCTCCAGGGCGGAATGCCCGACGAGGCCTTCGCCGACGTCGACCTGCAGCAGAAGGACCTCATGCTGGCCCTCGACATGGGGCGCAAGCTCGGGGTGCCGCTTCCCACCGCGGCGGCGTCGAACGAGCTGCTGAACGCGTGCCGGGGACTCGGCATCGGTCGCGACGACTTCATCGTGGTGTACGACGTCTACCGTCGCCTCGCGGGGATGACGGATTGAGGCCGTACCGGACAAACGTCCGCGACGTTCCCGTTCAGCGCGACCTGCGCGAGGACGAGGGGTGGGTGAACATGCAGGTCCAGTTCCTGATCGACGAACCCTCGGCCGGGTCGCCGGAGCTCGTCGTGGGACGGACCGTGCTACCCCCGGGGGCCCGCCACGAGCGCCACCGCCACCCGAACTGCGACGAGTTTCTCGTCGTGCTCGTCGGCCGGGGCGAGATCTATACGGACGAGGGGCGCGAGGCGGCCGGGGAGGGCGACGTCGTGTTCACCCCGGCCGGTCACTGGCACGGCTTCGACAACACCTCCGATCAGGTGGTCCTGCTGCTGTGGGGGTGGCGCGGGGCTGGCTCGCTCGAGGCGGCCGGGTATGAGATCCCCGGGGACGAGTAGCCTCGCCGCCGATCTTCGCGTGCGTCGCGGGATGGAGCGCCTGCTCGCCGAGAGGCGACGGCGGCTCGCCTCCGGCGATCGCTCGCTGGGATGGAAGGTCGGGTTTGGGTCGGAGGACGCGATGCGGAGGCTGCGAACGGACGCCGCGTTGGTCGGGTCCCTCACCGCGCGATCGCTGCTCGAGGCGCCGGCCGGGGTTTCGCTATCGGGGTGGGTCAATCCCGTGCTCGAGCCGGAGGTCGCGGTGCACATGGGATCGGATCTGCCACCGGGAGCCCATATGGCCGCCGCACAGGAGGCGGTTTCCGACTTGGGGCCGGCCCTCGAACTCGCCGACGTCGATCCGCCTCCTCGAGACGTCGAGCAGATCCTCGCCGGGAACATCTTCCAGCGACACGTGCTCGTCGGACCGGCGGAATCGGGCGTGTCGCCCGGAATCCTGCGGGGTCGGATCACCGGGCCGGGAGGAGGCGAGCGCGTGGTGGATGATCCGCAGGCGACCAACGGAGACCTCGTCGGCATCGTTCGCCATGTGGCCGATCTCCTCGGAGAGTTCGGCGAGACTCTGAGGGCCGGTGAGATCGTGATCTGTGGCTCGATCGTGCCGCCGATCTCTGTCGCGTCCGGAGACGCAGTCTCCTATCGGCTCGACCCGCTGGGCGAGCTGTCGATTCGATTCGAAAGCTGACGTGGCTTTCTCGCGGGCGCTCGTCGGCGGGATCGTCTTTGCGGTCGCCGTCGCGGCGTTCAGTCGCATCCCGCTGCTACCGGAGATCGGCCGCGACCTATCTCTGACGGCAGGCGAGATCGGCCTTCTGACGACCGCGTTCGGACTCGGGCGGCTGCTCATGGACCTGCCCGCCGGCCGCCTCGCGGGCGCCGTCCCACCGGCCACGGCGCTCGCCAGCGCGGGAGCGGGACTCGCGGCCTCGTCCGCGCTGCTGGCTGTCGCCGGCTCGATGTTCGAGGCGCTGGTCGCATCGGCGCTGATCGGCTGCGCCTCGGCGCTCACGAACACGACCGGGATGTACTCGTTCGCCACCGCGACAGCGGCCGAGCGGCGCGGGGCGAGCATGGCGCTGTACACCGGGGCCCTGATGTCGGGGCAGATGGTCGGGCCGGCGCTCGGTGGCGCGATCGGCTCGCTCGCCGGATGGCGACCTGCGATCGGCGTCGCGGCGGCGATCGGGGTAGCCGTCGCTGCCGCCTGCCTCCTCATCCGCTGGGCGGCCCCCGGCGCGGAGGTCGAACCTCGAAGTCCGACCGCCGACGCCGGCGGGGAAGTCGTGGCGCACGGAACGGCGCCGACCCGCAGCGAGCTGATCGCCCTCGCCGCGGCGCCGTTCGCGGCCTTCTTCGGGATGGCCGGGCTGATCCAGACGCTGGTCCCGCTGATCGGCGACGGTGAGCTCGACCTCCCGCCGTCGACGATCGGTCTCGCGGTCGGCATTGGCGCAGCGGCGCGGTTCGCCATCGCATGGGTGACCGGCGTCGGCTCCGATCGCCTCTCGCGCAGGGTCATTCTTGTCCCGAGCCTGCTGCTGATGGCACTTGGGGCGGGCGCCCTCGCCCTCCCCCCGACCACGGCCGGCTGGGTGGCGGCGATCGTGCTGATCGGGCTCGGCTCCTCGGCGGTCTCGGTCGCCGCCGCGGCCCTCGCCGATCGTGTGCCCAGGGAGCGGCTCGGTCACGAGCTGGGGTTGTTTCGCCTGCTCGGCGACCTCGGCCTGCTGATCGGGCCCGCGGTCGCCGGGTTCCTTTACCAGAAGTCGGGAGCGGGTCTCCCGGGGGGCGCGTCGGCGGGCGTTTTCCTCGCCGCGGCTGCCGCCGCGGCGCTCTGGGTCCGCGAGCCGGAGCCCCGCGCCGGCCCCGCCGCCGCGGCGGCGCGGGAGCGCGAGGAATCGGCGTCCACGGAGCTCCTGCCGGAGTGAGGCCCGCCTTGACGGAACGGCAGCGCCTCCCTAGAGTGCTTCGCAATCGTTTGCAGGCCAGCGCAGTATTCGTCGCTAGATGAGATCCACTGCCTTCCGGGTCCGGTTTCGGCTGAGGCCGTGTGAGCGGCGGTCGCGACCGCGGCAGGGGCGAGAATCGCGATGCCGATGAGCCGCGATTCCGCCGTGCCGACCCGCGTGACGCTGAAGGACGTGGCGCGGTCGGCCGGCGTCCATCCCGGGACGGCCTCGCGTGCGCTCAACGTCGACACTCGGTCGCTGGTCAACGAGGAGACCGCAAAGCGAGTGCTCGCCGCGGCCGAGGAGCTCGGATATCGGCCGAACCCGATCGCGCGCGGGCTGAAGACGAGTCGTTCCTACACCGTCGGGGTCCTGGTGCCCGATCTCACCAACCCCCTGTTTCCGCCGATTGTCCGCGGGATCGAGGACAGGCTCGACGAGGACGCCTACACGCCGCTGATCGCCAACACCGAGAACGATCCCGACCGGGAGCGAGCCGACTTCGAGGCGATGCGGGCGCGCCAGGTCGACGGCGTCATCACCGCGACAGCTCGCCGCGACCACGGCCTGCTGACCGAGCTCACGCGACCTGGACTGCCGGTGGTGCTCGTCAATCGGCGCCTCGAGGACGACACGCTTCCCTCCGTGGTGGGCGACGACCGGACGGGGGTCCGCCTCGCCGTCGAGCATCTCGCGGGGCTCGGTCACCGCCGGATCGCGCATCTCGCGGGGCCGCAGGACATCTCGACCGGGTTTCTGCGCTACAAGGGATTCGTCGACGCGATGCGTGGCTCCGGGCTCGACCCGGAACAGATTCTGATCGGCGAGGCGTTCGTTGAAAGCGAGGGCGAGCGGCTATGTGCCGAACTGCTCGACGGCGGCCGGCAGTTCACCGCGATCGTCGCCGGCAACGACCTCATGGCCCTCGGCTGCTACGACGTTTTCGCCGAGCGCGGGATCTCCTGTCCGCGAGAGATCTCGGTGATCGGCTTCAACGACATGCCGTTCGCGGCCCGCTTCAGCCCGCCGCTGAGCACGATCCGCATTCCGCACTACGAACTGGGTGCGCGTTCGGCCGAGCTGCTGCTGAAGACGTTGCAGGAGCCCGACGCGCCGCCGACCCAGCTGTCGCTCGAGCCGGAGCTGGTGGTTCGTGCCTCGACCGCGCCGCCGCAGTCCTGACCGCGTCCCGACCAGAGGCAAATCGCGCCGCGATCGATGAGCACCGACACCACCGCTGACGCGCTCGACCTCGGTCCGGGCGCGGCACCATACCCGCGGTTCAGCGAGGGGGAGATGCAGCGCCGCGCCGACGCGCTTGCCGAGGCGATGGAGGCGCGTGACGTGGATCACGTGATCCTGTATGGCGCCAACCGCTCCGGCTCGGCGATCCCCTGGCTCACGGGTTGGCCCGTCACCCGTGAGGCGGTCGTCGTCTTCACTCCAGGCGAACGCAACATGCTGCTGGTCAGTTTCTACAACCATGTCCCGAACGCGGAGCGCATCGCCGCCGATGCCGACGTCCGTTGGACCGGGGAGTCGACGATCGAAACCGTGCTCGCCGAGCTCGCGCACCGAGGCGCGAGCGGAAGGCGGATCGGCGTCGTCGGTCCGATGCCGTACGGGCCGCACGCCCGGCTCGCCGATTTCGCGGACGAGATCGTCGCGATGGATAACGACTACGTGGGGTTGCGGCTTGTCAAGTCGGCTGAGGAGCTGGACTGGGTACGGGTCGGCGCTGCGCTCACCGATCGTGGTCTTCTCGCGCTGAGGGACGGACTTCGACCCGGCCTCGATGAGCACCAGCTCTCCGACCTCGTCGAGCGCGCCTACGTCCCCCATGGGGGACGAACTCACATCCACTACCTTGGCGTCACGTCGATGGCCTCGCCCCGGGTCTGCGTACCGGCCCAGTGGCCCGCCAATAACGCCGTGTCCCGCGGCGACGCCGTCACGTGCGAGCTGAGCGCGTCGTTCTGGAACTACACCGGGCAGGTCTTGCGCACGTTTGCGGTTGGGGAAGAGCCGACGCCGCAGTACCGCGAGCTGCACGACGTCGCGGACACCGCGTTCGACGCGATCATCGCGAGGCTGCGTCCGGGCGCCACCGCGTCGGATCTCCTCGAGGCGTCGGGGGTGATCGAGGAAGCCGGCTATACGACCCGTGACGACCTGGTTCATGGCTTCGTGGGCGGATACCTTCCGCCGGTCCTCCGCAGCGCCAGCCGGCAGCTGATGAAGGTGCCCGAGTTCACGTTCGCGGCCGGGATGACCCTGGTCGTTCAGCCCAACGTGATCACGCAAGACGAGTCGGCCGGAGTTCAGACCGGTGAGCTCGTGGCCGTCGGCGCTGGCGGCGCCAAGCGTCTTCACGGCGTCGAGCGGGGACTGATCCGGATCGGCCCCTCGTCGGCTTGACACCCGGATCGGCGTGGGCTAGGCTGCGAACGATTGCAGCAAACGATTGCAATCATCACCGCGCGGGAGGAGTGTTAATAGGGTGCACGACCACGGACCGGCGCCCGCCGAGCCGGGAGGCGGTGCAGCGGCGACCGTGACCGATTCGCGGCGGCCGGGACCCGCATCGGCCGAGCACGGCCCGATCATCGTCTCCGGCGTCACGAAGGAGTTTGAGGGCGGAGTCGTCGCCCTCGACGACGTCAGCTTCGCCGCGGCGCCCGGCGAGTTCGTCTCGATCGTCGGACCGAGCGGATGCGGGAAGTCGACGATGCTCCGGCTGATCGCCGGGCTGATCCCCCGCAGCGCGGGAACGATCGCCGTCAACGGCCGCGAGGTCACGAAGCCCCGCCAGGACGTGGCGCTGATGTTCCAGCGTCCTACCCTGCTGCCGTGGAAGACGGCGCTCCAGAACGCGGCCCTCCCCCGCGAGCTTCAGGGCGGCGTCGACCGGGCCACCGAGCGCGAGGCGTATGACCTGCTCAACCTGCTCGGCTTGGAGGGGTTCGAGCACACCTATCCCCGGCACCTCTCCGGCGGGATGCAGCAGCGCGTCGCCCTCGCCCGGCTGCTGATGGTCGGCGTCGACGTCCTGCTCCTCGATGAGCCCTTCGCCGCAGTCGACCAGATCACTCGCGAGCGGCTCAACGTCGAGCTGTTGGACGTCTACGAGCGCACCCGCGCTACCGCCGTCCTCGTCACCCACAACATCACCGAGGCGGTGCTGCTCGCCGACCGAGTGATCGTGATGACGCCGCGGCCCGGCCGGATCGCCGAGACGCTGCGGGTTCCTTTCGGGCGTCCGCGGGCGCCGGAGCTGGCCAAGGAGCGCGAGTTTCAGGAGCTCATCTTCAGTGCGCGCGAGCGACTCGAGCACGGCGATCACGGGGAGGACGGGCGATGAGGGGCAGCCGGGCGCTTCGGGCCACGGGCCGCGGCCTGCGGTTTGCAGTCCTGCCGCCGCTCATCCTTCTCGTCTTCCTGATCGCGCTCTGGGAGCTGGCCGTAACCCAGGAATGGGTCTCGGAGGTGACGCTGCCGCAGCCGGAGGACGTGGTCACCTCATTCGCCGACCTCGTCACCTCGGACATCATCTGGAACGACGTCTGGGCGACGTTCTACGAGACCGTCGTGGGGTTCCTGGTCGGGGCCGGGCTGGGGATCGCCCTCGCGATCCCCTCCGGGCTCTCGAACACGATGCGGCAGATGCTTCGCCCCTACGCGATCAGCCTTCAGGTGACGCCGAGGATCGCGATCGCGCCGATCGTGATCGCCTGGTTCGGGTTCGGCTACACGTCGAAGATCGTGATCGCAGCGATCATCGCGTTCTTCCCCGTCTACGTGAACACCCTCACCGGGATGATCACCGTCGACGAGGATGAGAGGGAGATGTTCCGTTCCCTGGGCGCCAGCAGGGCGCAGACCTTCACCCACCTGATGCTCCCCAGCTCGCTGCCTGTGATGTTCGCAGGGCTGAAGACCGCGATCGGGCTGGCATTGATCGGCGCCGTCGTCGGTGAGTTCATCTCGGCTCAGGCCGGGCTCGGGCTGCTGATCCAGCAGTTCAGCTACCAGCTTGCGGTGGCCGACGCATTCGCGGTTCTGCTCATCCTGACGCTCATGGGACTGCTGCTGTACGGCCTGATGGAGTTCCTGGAGCGGATCACGGTCTTCTGGCTCCACGACAGCCGGCTCGTCGCGAAGTCCCGCCGCCGCGCCGCCCGATACGGAGACCGGCTCGCGGCGACGGGAGGCCCCCGGGGCGCGGGAGGGAAGCAGAGAGGCGAGCCGCCCGCCCTCGAGGGGCGCGAAGGCACACGAGTGTATTCAGCGAGGAGAGAGGAGTAGTGCTGTGTTGATCTCATGGCGGACCATGTCGCCGCTGGCCCTGCTGGTGTCGGCGGCCTTCGTGATCGCTTCCTGCGGCGACGAAGACGATGGAGATTCAGGTGATGGAGGAGGAGAGGTGACCACGGTCACCTACGCGCAACCCACCCCGCCGTCCCTGCTCTTCTACCCGCCGATCGTCGCCGAGAAGCTCGGGTTCTTCGAGGACGAGGGAGTGAGCGCCGAGCTCGCCCCTGCCGCCGAGGAGATCCCGATGACAGCCTTCGTCGAGACTGGTGACGCCGACATCGCCCTTGCCGACCTCGACGAGGTGGCTGTCGGGGTGGCGAAGGGTGGCGACTACGAGGTGGTCTTCTGCCCGCAACACAGTGCGACCGAGGGCACGGTAGTGCCGGCGGACAGCCCGATCGAGGAGTTCGACGAGCTCGCCGGCAGGAACGTCGGGCTCGCCTCCGAGGAGAACACTGGGATCTTCGAGGCCCAGCTGGAAGCCGCCGGGGTGTCTGCCGACGACGTCGAGACGGTGGTCGTCGGCACCAGCGGCCCGACAGTGGCGAACGCGGTCAACGACGGCGAGATCGATGCCTACACCGCCGCGGTGTCGGACTTCACCGCCCTGCAGGCGAACGACATCGACCTCCGCAACATCACCCCGCCGGAGGTCGCGGCCCTGCCGGGCAACCCGATGATGGTTTCGCCTGAGACGCTCGAGTCGAAGCGTGACGCGCTGGTCGGATTCCTTCGTGCCTGGGCCATGGCACAGTACGTGGGCTTCGTCAACCCCGACGTGGTCGAGCAGATCGTCCGCGACGAGGTGCCCGAGGAGTGGCGCAAGGAGGAGGTGGGCGAGGCGGCGCTGACGCAGGCGATCGAGCTCTTCCAGCCGGAGGGAGACCTGATCGGCGAACTACGCCCCGAGGTCTGGGAGAACGGGCAGGAGCTGCTCGCGAGCGTTGGGATCATCGAGCAGACCGCCCCGGCAGACGAAATCCTCAACGACGAGCTCATCGAGGAGATCAATGACTTCGACCGCGCAGAGGTCGAGGCGGCCGCCGAGGAGTACGCCGCACAGGGCAGCTGAGCCGATCGCTTAGGGTCGGCTTGACAACCGATCCCGGGTTCAATAGGTTGCATACGTTTGCAGCAAACGTTTGCAGTCCCGGGGGCTCCGCTTCGGAGCCGGGCGAGGGAGAGTGACCATTTACGCGGCCCAACCGGGACGCGCCGACGTACTGGAGGTACGTGATGAAGAGAGACACGAGGCGGAGATTGGCGCCGACGGTGTTGCTCAGCGTCGGCGTGGTTGCGGCGACGGTGCTGATCGGCGCCGGCTGCGGGGGTGACGACGATGGTGGCGACAGCGGGGACCCGATCAGCATAGGCATCTCGCTGCCGCTGACCGGAGAGTTCTCGCAGCCTGGCAAGGCCGCAAGACAGGGCTACGAGGTGTGGCGCGACACAGTCAACGACGAGGGCGGTCTGCTCGACCGCCAGGTCGAGCTGGTGATCCGAGACGACGCCAGCGATCAGAACACGGTGGTCTCCGACTACAACGCCCTGATCCAGCGTGAGGACGTCGACCTGCTGCTCGGAACGTTCTCGTCGCTCCTCAACCTTCCGGCCTCGGCGGCCGCGGAGCGCAACCAAATGCTGTACGTCGAGCCCGCCGGGGGGGCACCGGAAATCTTCGAGCGCGACTTCCAGTTCGGGCCGTTCTTCACCCAGCAGGCGACGGCCGACCACCAGGGCGACCTGTTCGTCGACTGGCTGCTGAGCCTGCCCGAGAACGAGCAGCCGAAGACCGCGGCGTATCCGGTGCTCGACGACCCCTTCGCGCTGCCGGTGATCGAGGCGATGAGGGACAAGCTCGAAAAGGCGGGAGTCGAGACCGTGTACGACGAGATCTACCCCGTCAGCACGTCGAACTTCGACAGCATCGCCAACGCGGTCAGGTCCGAGAACCCCGATCTGGTCGCGAACGGAGCCCAGTTCGACGACGGGATCGGATTCCGCCGCTCCCTCAGCAAGGTCGGGTTCGAGCCCAAGATCCTCTTCCAGACGAACGCCCCCTCGTTCGGTGAGCAGTACTCGGACGGCGTCGGCGTCAAGAACACCGAGGGCACGTTCTTCGCGATAAGCCACACGCCCGACGCGACGACGCCGGGGAACGAGGAGTTCGTGCAGCGCTTCGAGGAGAAGTTCGACGGCGAGGCTCCGGCCGAGGACGCGGCGGACGCCTACGCCTCCGGCCAGGTCCTGCAGGCGGCGGTCGAGGGCGTGGGCAGTATCGACGACCAGCTCGCGCTGGCCGACTGGCTGCGGGACAACACCGTGGAGACGATCCTCGGGCCGCTCGAGTGGGAGGACACCGGTGCCCCGATCGGGGAGTTCCTGATCGGACAGTGGCAGGGCGGCGAGGCCGAGATCGTGCTCCCGGAGGACGCGGCGACCACGGACGAGATCATCACGGTGCGGCCAGAGGCGGAGTAACGAGAACTATGATGGCCGCGGGGGCTTGCTCCCGCGGCCATCACCACTCCGGGAGGCGGCGGACAAGCGCATGACGGAGTTCATCCAAGCGACGGCGTTCGGCCTGCTGATCGGGGGCGTGTACGCGCTCTTCGCTTCGGGGCTGACGCTGATCTTCGGCGTGATGAAGGTGATCAACATCGCGCATGGCGCGCTGCTCATCCTCGGCGCCTTCCTCACCTTCACGCTCTGGGAGCAGCTGGGGCTCGACCCGCTGGCCGCGATCGTGGTCACCACGCCGCTGATGTTCGCGCTCGGCTGGGCGATGTACTCGACCGTGGTCCGCCCGCTGCGGGGGGCGCCGCTCTCCTCGACGGTCCTGCTCACCTTCGGACTCGCTCTGGTGCTCGAGGCGGTGATGGGCCTGGTCTGGGGCAACCAGTCGCGCTCCGCGCGGCCGTCCTACTTCGACCAGTCGTTCGACATCGCCGGGATCGTGCTGCCCAGGGCCCAGGTCTTCGCCTGCGCCGTGGCGATCCTGGTGCTGACCCTCCTCTACCTGTTCCTGGCCCGGACGTGGACCGGACGAGCGATCAGGGCCGCATCCGCCAACACCGAGGGCGCGGCCCTCGTCGGAGTCAACATCGCGGGAGTGAGCGCCCTCACCTTCGCGGTCGGAGTGGCCACGGTCGGCGCGGCGGGCTCGATGGTCTCGGTCCTGTATCCGTTCCTGCCCGGCTCCCACTACATCTGGATCGCGCGCGTGCTCAGCATCATCGTCCTGGGCGGCCTCGGCAGCCTCCAGGGCGCCGCCGTGGGCGCGGTGCTCCTGGGGCTGGCAGAGGTCTACACGCAGACGTACGTCTCAGCGGCGTGGGCGACGGCCGTGCCGTACGTGCTGATCTTCGTAGTGCTGTTCCTCCGACCCCAGGGGCTGATGGGGACCCGGTTGCGAGAGGACGTCGCGCTGTGAGCGGGGTCGGGAGTGCCCTCGACACGCTGACGGAGAGCCGCACGCCGTGGCGGGTGTTGATCGCAGTGGGCGCGCTCGCGCTGGTCGCCTACCCGCTCGTCTCCGACGACCTCTTCTACCAGAACATGATCATCCTCTCGCTGGTCTTCGCGATCGGCGCCGTGGGCCTGAACGTGATCATGGGCTACGGCGGCTACATCTCGCTCGGCCAGAGCGCCTTCATCGGCCTGGGCGCGTACACGGTCGGGATCGCGACGACCAAGATCGGAGGCGACCCGTTCGTGTGGGTGCCGGCGGCGGGGGTGGTCGCAGCCCTCGTCGCGGCCCTGCTCGGCCTGATCGCGATGCGCACCCGAGGGTTCGCCTTCGTGATCATCACGATCGCGGCGCTGTTCATCCTTCAGATCGTCGCGATCAACTGGGATTCGTTGACGAACGGAACCAGCGGGATCACGCCGCCGCTTCCCCGCTGGGACCTCGACTACCAGAACTGGCCCTTCTACTACTCGCTGGTCGCGCTGCTGGCCGGCTCGCTGGCCCTGTCCTGGTGGATACGCCGAACCAAGATCGGCACCGGCCTTTTGGCGATCCGCGAGGACGAGGACAAGGCCGCGACGATCGGAGTCGACACACCCGTCTACAAGATCATCGGCTTCGTCGCCAGCGCGGTCTTCCTCGGCATGGCCGGGGGAATCTACGGCTACTACCTGGGCTTCATCGACCCGATCGGGATGTTCGACATCGTGATCAGCGTCCAGATCATCCTCGCGGTGATCCTCGGAGGCCGCGGCACACTGTGGGGGCCCGTGCTCGGTGCCGCCCTGATCGAGCCCCTGAACGAGCTCTCCAACCAGGAGCTCGGCGGCGGCAACTCGCGCCTGCTGATCTTCGGGGGACTGCTGGCACTTACGATCCTGCTGCTCCCGAAGGGGATCATCCCCTCGGTCAGGGAGCTGCTCGAACGCCGCCTGCGGCGCGGGAAGGCGGCACTCGTCGGCGGCCGTCTCGGCGCGCGCAGGGCGCTGAACGGACGACCCGGGCCGGAGCCGGTTCGCGCAGGGCGCAAGCTGCTCGAGGTCAAGGGCCTCGTCAAGCATTTCGGCGGCGTCCGCGCCGTCGACGGGTGCTCGTTCGCGGTCGAGGAGGGGACGATCAGCGGCCTGATCGGCCCGAACGGCTCGGGAAAGACGACGGTCTTCAACCTCATCGGACGCACGATGAGGGCGGACGCCGGTGAGATCTGGTTCGACGGCGAGCGGCTGGCCGGCCCGCCCTGGCGGCGGGCCTACGCGGGGTTGGGCCGGACCTTTCAGATCACCCGGGTGTTCGGCGAGATGACGGTGCTCGAGAACGTCGTCGCGCCGCTGCGCAGCTTCTCGTGGGGGCAGCTCCGTGCCGGCGCCGTGAGCGGCGACGACGCGAAGCGCGCCGAGGAGCTGCTCGAGTTCGTGGGCATGGGCGAGTACCGGGACCAGCCGGCCAGGGCGTTGTCGTTCGGGCAGCGCAAGCTGATCGAGCTCGCCCAGGTGCTGATGCTCGATCCGAAGCTGATCCTGCTCGACGAGCCGGCCGGGGGAATCAACCCGACGCTGATCGCGCGCATGGAGGAGATGATCCGGGAGCTCAACCAGCGCGGCAAGACCTTTCTCATCGTCGAGCACAACATGCCGCTCGTGCTCGGCCTTTGCGACCCGGTGCTGGTGCTGGCGCAGGGCCAGTGCATCTGCTCCGGGACCTCGGCCGAGATCCAGCGCGACCCGCGGGTGCTCGACGCGTACCTCGGGGAGGACTTCAGCCTCGAGGAGCCGGTGGGGGTTCGATGATGCTGGAGCTGCGCGGAGTGGTGGCCGGCTACGGAGCGGGAGACGTGCTGCAGGGGGTCGAGCTCGCGGTAGAGCGCGGCTCCATCACCTGCATCGTGGGGCCCAACGGCGCCGGCAAGTCGACGGTGCTGCGCTCCGTCAGCGGCCTGCTGCGTCCGCGCGAGGGAGAGATCGCGTTCGAGGAGCGTGACATCCGCGGGCTGCCTCCCGCCGAGATTCTGGGGCTCGGGATCAGCCAGGTCCCCCAGAGCGACGCCCTGTTCGCGAGCCTGACCGTGCGCGACAACGTGCTGATGGGCGCGTACATCCTGCGCCGGGACCGCCAGCTCGTCGCGCGCCGGCTCGCCGAGGTCGCGGAGTTGTTCCCGATCGTCGCCGAACGCGGGGACGAGCGGGCCGGAAACCTCTCCGGCGGGCAGCGACGCGCGGTCGAGTTCGCGCGCTCGCTGATGCTCGACCCGACCCTGGTGATGATCGACGAGCCCTCGGTGGGGCTCGACCCCCAGTCGCTGAAGGTCGTCGCCGGAGCGATCAGGCGGATGACCGAAGCCGAGAAGACGCTCTTGATCGTGGAGCAGAACGTTCGCTTCGGGCTCAGGCTGGCGACCCACGGGGTCGTGATGGAGAGCGGACGGGTGCTGATGCACGACGACGCCGACGCGGTGCTGAACAACCCCGAGATGACCGACCTGTTCTTCGGCGGCACGCCCACCAAGGCTCCGCGCGAAGCGGCGGCCAAGGCGTGAGCGGCGCCGGATGGGCGGCTCTCTCCGGAGTCGGCTTCGGCCTCTTTCAGGCCCTCAACGCAAAGGCGGTACGCGGGCTCGACAGCGTCTACACCTCGACCTTCCTCCAGCTGCTGGTCGCCGCCGCGATCCTCGCGGCGGCGGCGGCGGGCACCGAGGATCTCGGCACCCTGGGCGATATCTCCGCGTGGGGGATCGCGGCCTTCGGGCTGGCGGGGATGATCCACTTCTTCGTCGGCTGGACGACGCTCAACCTCAGCCAGTCCCGGATCGGGGCGGCGCGGACGAGTCCGCTGCTGTCGACGACGCCGCTGTTCGGGCTCGCGTTCGGGGCCGCGGCGGCCGGCCAGGTGCCGGGGCCACTGGCCGCCGCCGGGATCGCGTTGACGATCGGGGGCGCATACCTGGTCGCCGATCCCGGGGGCGGCGAGCGGGCCCGGGTGGGAGACTCCGGGTTCGCGCTTGTCACGGCGTGCGCGTGGTCGCTGAGCGCGATCTTTACGCTCGAGGGGCTCGACGAGCTCGACTCGCCGCTGATCGGGGTGACGATCGGGATGTTGGCCGCGGCGCTCGCCTACGGCATCCCGCTCGCCCTCTCCCCGGCGAGGCTCCGGGTCTCGGCCCAGGCGTGGGACGCGCTCGCGCTGAAGCTCGCCGCGGGGGTGGTGGTCGCGCTCGCCACGTGGGGGCGGTGGGTGGCCCTCGACGACGTCGCAGTTGCGGCGGTGCTTGCACTGAACCTGCTGTCGGTGCCCGTCGTGCTGCTCGTCGCGCCGCTGATCTCGGGTCGCCACGTGGAGGTCGTCACCGCGAACATCTGGGGCGGCGCGGCGCTGGTGATGCTGGGCTCGCTGCTGCTCATCGTCCACGACTGACGGTGGGGTATCGCCGGTGAGAGAGCGGGCGGACGTCGTCGTCGCCGGGGCCGGGCACAACAGCCTGATTACGGCGGCCTACCTGGCGAAGGCCGGGTACGAGGTCGTGGTGCTCGACGCCCGCTCGATTCCCGGGGGAGGAGCGGCGTCGGAGGAGATGCTCGGGCCGGGATACCTGATCGACTCGTGCTCAACCGGACACACGCTGATCCAGACCAACCCGCTGATCACCGACGACGAGCTCGGACTGCTGTCCGAGTACGGGCTCACCTACCTCAGACCCGACCCCTTCGCGCACGTCGCGTTTCCCGATGGAGAGCAGCTGACGATGTGGCTCGATGTCGACCGCAGCTGCGAGGAGCTGGGGCGGTTCTCGCGCCGCGACGCCGACGCCTACCGGCGCATGCTGGCCGAGTACGACGCGGTCAAGGAGGTCTTCGGGGGGGTGCGGTTCACGCCCCCGGGCTTCGGACCCCCGCTCGCCGAGAGGCTGCACGACCACCCGGACGGGAGCCGGTGGCTGCGTCGCGCCATGGCCAGCGCCTGGGAGGTGGTCCGGGCCGAGTACGAGAGCCGCCACGTGCAGGCGTTTATGCTGTGGCAGGCGTTCCAGACGCTCGTCCCAGTCGACTCTGCGGGATCGGGCCCGCTGGCGTACTCGATCGTCTTCGGCCGGCAGCGCCGCAGCTGGACGCTGCCCCGGGGTGGCTCGGGCAGGCTCGCCGAGGCTCTCGTCCGGGGGATCGAGGGCAAACG
>Ga0081538_10002157_pt1 | contig 19551 bp, 16 predicted proteins | sample TabmetS5T2R1_FD_71022 | JGI IMG/M metagenome (GOLD analysis project Ga0081538, IMG submission 71022) | Tabebuia heterophylla rhizosphere microbial communities from the University of Puerto Rico - S5T2R1 | ecosystem: Host-associated > Plants > Roots > Rhizosphere ... | reverse complement strand
GTGCGCCGACACCGCAGCTGACGTGCGCCGACATCGCCGCTGACCCCACTGCCGCCTGTTCGAAGCTGTTCGGTTCTGTACGCCGCTGGTTGACTCCGCCAAGCCCGAGGACTAGGGTCCGCCGTCGCGGTTCGGGTGTTCGATGTCGTGCGAAGCTGTCACGACGAGGCGGAGGAGGGGCGGCATGAGACGGGTCAGCGCAGTGACAGCGATCGTCGCGGTGGTCGTCCTCGGCTGGGCCGCGCCGGCGAGCGCCGGCGGCTACAAGGCGGACCGCGCCGTCAAGCTCGACGTGATGGGGGAGTGGGCGCACCCCGACGACGACACGAGCATCATCGGCCCGTGCGGCGTGTGGCATCAGGAGTACGGGACGCGCTGCGGGATCATCATGGTCACCCGCGGCGAGGGCGGCGGCAACGCGGTCGGCCAGGAGATCGGCCCCGCGCTCGGCCTCCGGCGCGAGAACGAGGACCGCGTCGCCCACTTCCGCTCGGGCACCGTGGACATCTTCAACCTCGACCGCGTCGACTTCTTCTACAACACCTCCGCGCCGCTGACGCAGCACTTCTGGGGCGAGGACGAGACGCTGCGCCGGATCACGCGGATCATCCGCATGACCCAGCCCGAGATCTACATCGGGTTCACGCCGTCGCTCAACGCCGGCCACGGCAACCACCAGCAGGCCGGCCGCTACATCTGGGAGGGCGTGAAGGCGGCGGCCGACCCGACGATGTTCCCCGAGCAGCTGCGCGGCCGCGGGGCGCTCGACACCTGGCAGGTCAAGAAGGTCTTCTCCGGCGGCAGCACCGCCGGCACCGGCGGGACGACGACCGCGGAGCACTGCACCACCGGCTTCGTGCCCGCGGCGACCAACCTGAGCACGGTCGCGGGTGTGTGGACGGGCTACGAGTCGCCGTACCTGTGGCCGCCCGGCAACGTCCAGCGCCAGCCCGCGGCCACGCCGAAGACGTGGGCCCAGGTGGCGATGGAGGGGGCGCGCGCCTACCCGACCCAGAGCCGCGTCATGTTCCAGGGCGTCCAGCCGCCCGGCTGCTCGCGCTTCGGCATGACCGACTCGTACGTGCCGTTCCAGCCCAACCTGCGCCGCGACGGCACGCCGAACCCGAGGGCCGGCCGCGACGACGCGATCCTCCTCGGCGCCAGCAAGCGCGACCCGGGCGGGCTGCCCAAGGGGACGCTCGAGTACCTCACCCTGTCCGACTTCGCCACCGCCCCGGGCAGCGCGTTCGAGGTCACGCTGCACGCGCGCTCGGGCCGCGGGACGCTGCCGCGCGGCAAGGTCAGACTCCGCGTGCCCGACGGCTGGACGGTCGGCAAGCGGCAGCGGATCGGCCCGATCTCCTCGCGCCGCGAGTCCACGGTGACGTTCAGCGTGACGCCCAGCGCGACCGCCGCGGTCAACACGAACTACCGCATCTCCGCCCTGCTCCGCACGGGCGGGATGAAGGGCTACACCGACACGGTCGTGCGCGTGGCGCCGCCCGTCGAGGGCCGCTTCGAGCGCTGGGGCAAGTGGGAGGAGTACGACACCTGGCTCACGGACACGGCGCCGCGGGCCCAGCGCGTGGGCTTCTCGTCGGCCGCCCAGTCGATCGGCATGGGCGAGACGCTCACCGTCCCGGTCGAGGTCCACAACCACTCGACGGCCCCGCAGACCGGCAACGTCGAGCTGACCCTGCCGGCCAACTTCACCGCCGATGCGGTCTCCAAGCCGTACGGCACGCTTGCCCCCGGCGCCGATGCGACCGTCGAGTTCTCGGTCACCAACACCGACACGGCGCTGCCCGCGAACCAGAACGCGAGCATCCGGATCACCACGACCTACGCGGGCGGCTCGGCGTTCGAGGACCTCACGATGTCGGTCGTGCCCACGACCACGATCCCCGAGGCGGCGGCGGCGCCGACGCTCGACGGCGTCGAGTCCGCCGGCGAGTACTCCGGCCCGGCGCTCGACGTGGGCAAGCGCTGGGAGGGCGGCGCCTGCGAGCCGGTGGGCACCGACTGCGGCACGGCGGGCACCGTCGGCGACCCGGCGACGAGCACGTACGCCAAGGTCGTCCAGCGCGACGACGCGCTGTACCTGTTCATCAACGTGCGCGACGAGTTCCAGAGCTACGCCGTCAAGCCCGCCGAGTGCGTCGCCCACTGGCTGGCCGACTCGGTCGAGATCCTGATCGACCCGCGCGGCAACTCGATGGAGAACCTGCTCGAGACCGCGACGACGTTCAAGCTCGGCGTCTTCCCGTTCACCGACGACCCGTCGGGCTCGAACGGCAACGGCCCCAACGGGCCGTGCTGGTCGCGCGACGCCGACAACCACCAGGGCTACTCGACCGGGCCGCTGGCGGCCACGGTCCCCGACGCCCCGAACGCCCCCGGCGTCCAGGTCGCCTCGTCGGCCACCTGGGTGGGCACGAACGAGACCACCACCGACCACGCGTACGCCGGCGGCCGCTACGCGCTCGAGGTCAAGATCCCGCTCGCCGTCCTGCCGTCGGCGGTGGATCCGAACCTCATGGGCCTCAACATCACGCCCTACGACAACGACGACACGTCGGCGCCGGGGACGACCACGCTGCGCCACATCGACAACTCGTCGCGCCTGTCGTGGTCGGCCTTCGGCAGCGTGCAGTCGAACCCGTACCTGTGGGGTCACGCGCGCCTGCCGGGCTACACGCCGCCGCCCGACCGGCCCACGGAGCCGCGCGAGCCGAGCGTCGCGACGCCGCTGAACGGCGTCGACTCGCCGCAGACGATCGCCCAGTCGGCGCGCGACGGCGTGCCGATCGCCGGCCGGCCGCCGGCGCCCAGGGACGACCGCATCAGGATCCGGGACGTCGACCTCGGGCGGTCGGCGGCCGAGATCGAGATCGAGGCGACCGGGCCCGGACGCGCCCACGTCTTCCTGTGGTCAGGCGAGAAGGGGTACATCCCGGTCTGGACGACCAGCTGCGCCCCGGCCACGAACCCGCCGCCGGACTACGGTCTGTCGGCATGCGCGATCACCGACGGCGGCGTGCCCCCGTGGGGCGCCGACATGAGCGGGCGCGTGATCCGCGACGTCGTGGTCGACGTCACCCGGCGCCGGCAGACGATCAGGATCCCGCTCGACGCGGCCGCTCGGGCCGCGCTCGAGCGGGACGGGTCGGCGCTGATCTCGTTCGAGACGCCGGCCGGCGAGGTCCAGGCCTTCGACATCCGGCTCGCGCGGCGGCGCTGAGGAGGCGGATGGCCGCACCCAGCCCACGACACACCATCCCGGCCCGGCGGCGGCAGGAGATCCTCGCCGCCGTCGGCACCGGCGCCATGCACGTCTCCGAGCTCGCCGAGAGCTTCGGCGTCTCGGAGATGACGGTGCGCCGGGACCTGCGCGAGCTCGCCCGCGACGGCAAGCTCGAGCGGGTGCGCGGCGGCGCCGTGCGCGCGAGCAGCGAGCCGCCGTTCGAGCAGATCGCGGTCGAGCGCTTCGAGGCCAAGGACCGGATCGGCGCGGCGGCGGCCGCGCTCGTCGAGGATGGGCAGACGGTGATGATCGACATCGGGACCACGACCCTGCAGGCGGCCCGGCACCTCCACGGCCGCGACATCACGGTCATCACGAGCAGCCTCGCGGTGCTCGAGGAGCTCGTCGGCGACCCCGCGATCGAGCTCGTGCTTCCCGGTGGCATCGTGCGCCGCAACTACCGTTCGCTCGTGGGCGTGATCGCCGAGGACGCGCTGCGCAGGCTCAAGGCCGACGTGCTCTTCCTGGGCACGAGCGCCGTCGACGCCGAGCTCGGCGTGTGGGATACCACCATGGTCGAGGTGCCGATCAAGCGCGCGATGATCGAGGCCGCGGGCAGCGTGGCCCTGCTGGCCGACGCCGAGAAGTTCTCGATGGCCGGCATGGTGTGGGTGACCGACGCCGGCTCGCTCGACCACATCGTCAGCGACGCGCCGCTGCCCGACGCCTGCGAGGCGGCCGTCGACGCGTCCGCCGTCGAGGTCACGGTCGCATGAAGCTCACGATCGTCGGCGGCGGCGGGTTCCGGGTCCCGCTCGTGTACGGCGCGCTGCTGGAGAAGGCCGGCGCGCTGCGGCTCGACGAGGTCGTGCTGCACGACATCGACGCGGGGCGGCTCGCGCGCATCGCCTCGGTGCTCGACGGGCTGGCGGCGGAGCACGGTACGCGACTGCCGTTCCGTTCGACCACCGACCTCGCCGAGGCCGTGGAAGGCGCCGACTTCGTGTTCAGCGCGATCCGCGTCGGCCAGCTCGAGGGCCGGGTGGTCGACGAGAGCGTGCCGCTCGCGCTCGGCGTCCTCGGCCAGGAGACGACCGGGCCGGGAGGCATCTGCTTCGCCCTGCGCACGATCCCGGCCATGATGCGGCTCGCGGAGACGATGGCCGAGCGGGCGCCCGGTGCGTGGCTGATCAACTTCACCAACCCGGCGGGCATGGTCACCGAGGCCGTGCGCCAGGTGCTGGGGGACCGCGCGGTCGGCATCTGCGACTCGCCGTCGGGGCTGTGCCGCCGCGTCGCGCGGGCCCTCGGGCGCGATCCGCGCGAGCTGTGGTTCGACTACTTCGGCCTCAACCACCTGGGCTGGCTGGGCGGTGTGCGCGACGAGCAACAGGATCTGCTCCCCGGCCTGCTCGAGGACGACGAGCGGCTCGCGAGCTTCGAGGAGGGCCGCCTGTTCGGCGGCGACTGGCTGCGCTCGCTCGGCATGATCCCGAACGAGTACCTGTACTACTTCTACTACGGCGCCGACACGGTGCACGCGATCCAGGAGAGCCCGGCCTCGCGCGGTGCGTTCCTGCTCGAGCAGCAGCGCGCCTTCTACGCCGCCAACGGCGAGGACCGCGCCGAGGCGGTCGCCGCCTGGCGCGCGACGCGCCACGATCGCGAGCGCACCTACATGGCGGAGGCGCGCAGCGCGGCGGGCGACCGCGACGAGCCGGAGCCGGGCGGGGGCTACGAGAGCGAGGCGATGGCGGTGCTCGAGGCGATGGCGCTCAACACGCGCTCGGTCCTCATCCTCAACACGGCGAACCGGACGAGCCTGCCGTTCCTCGACGCGCGGGCCGTCGTCGAGGTGCCGTCGGTGGTCGGGCGAGCGGGGCCGGTCCCGCTGGCCGCCGGCCACGTGCCCGGGCACGCGCGGGCGTTGATCGAGACGATGAAGGAGGTCGAGCGGACGACGATCGACGCCGCGCTCACCGGGTCGTCGGCGCTGGCCGTGAAGGCGCTCGCGCTGCACCCGCTGGTGCCGTCGGTGTCGGTGGCCCGCGAGATCCTCGACGGCTACCGCCGCCGCCTCCCCGAGCTTGCGGAGGCGTTCCCGGCATGAGCATCGACGTCGCCTGCGGCGAGCTCGCGTTCGTCGACCTCACCTTCGCGGGGCTCGACGGCCATCCCGGGCCGGGGGAGGAGCGCCGCTCGCAGGACCTGCTGCGCTCGGCGGGCGGCAGCGCCATCATCGCCGTCGGCGCGCGGCGGCTCGGGTTGTCGGCCGCGGTCGTGTCCCCGATCGGCGCCGACCCGGACGGCGAGTTCCTGCGCGCCCAGCTTGCGGCCGAGGGCGTCGTGTGGGCCGGCCGCCGCGTCGCCCGCACGGCGGTCACCGCCGTCCTGCCCGCCGACGGGGAGCGCGCGATGGCCACCTTCGACCCCGGCGAGCAGGTGACGGCGGCCGAGCTGGCGGCGATCGACCCGCGCGCCGTGGTCATCTCGCTCCCGCGCCTGGTGCTCGCGCCCTCCGGCGCCACGGTGTACGCGACGGCGGGCGACGCCGAGGCGCGCGCCGACGTGGCCACGCCGTTCGACCTCGCGAGCGTCCGGGCGCTGATCGTCAACGAGCGCGAGGCGCTGCTCATGACCGGCGCGTCCGAGGCCGAGGCCGCCGGCCGGGAGCTGGCGCGGCGGGCGCCGTGCGCTGTCGTCACGCTCGGCCCGCGCGGCGCGCTGGCGGCCACCGAGGACGACCTCGTGCACGTCCCCGCCATCGCCGTGGAGGCGGTCGACACCACCGGCGCCGGGGATCTCTTCACCGCCGCGTACGTGTGGGCGGACCGGGTCGGCGCGCCGCTGGAGGAGCGGTTGCGCTGGGCCACGCTGTACGCGGCGCTCTCCGTCCGCGCCCCGACCGCGCTCGCCAGCGCTCCGTCGCGTGCGATGCTCGCCGAAGCGGGCGCCGCGCACGGGCTGCAGATGCCGGGCGGGATTGAATTATCGATGAAGGAGGGATCGGGATGAGGTGGCACGTCCGTGGAGCAGCCGTGGGATTCGTGCTCGCCGCGCTCGTCGGCTGCGGCTCGCCCGGCAGTGACGACAACGCGCAGGACCAGGGCGAGCAGGCCGATCGCACGGTCGAGAAGCCCGACGTCGCCGCCGCCGGCGACGTGACGCTCACGGTCTGGGACCAGGAGGTGCGCGGCGGTCAGGCCAGGCAGATCAAGCGCCTGAACGCGGCCTTCCAGGAGCAGTACCCGAACGTCACGATCAAGCGCGTCGCCCGCTCGTTCGAGGATCTCAACAAGACGCTCAAGCTCGCCGTCTCCGGGCCCAACGCGCCGGACGTCGTGCAGGCCAACCAGGGCCGCCCGGTCATGGGCACGCTGGTCAAGGGCGGCCTGCTCGCGCCGCTCGACCCGTACGCCGAGGCCTTCGGGTGGGGGGACCGCTACTCCGACCTGCTGCTCGACCTCAACCGCTTCTCGTCGGACGGCAACACGTTCGGCGACGGCAACCTCTACGGCCTCTCGCAGATGGGCGAGATCGTCGGCGTCTTCTACAACAAGACCAAGGTGTCCGAGAAGCCGGCGACGCTCGAGGCGTTCGAGGCCTCGCTGCAGGAGGCCAAGGATGACGGCGACATCCCGATCCAGTTCGGCAACCTCGACGCCTGGCCCGGCATCCACGAGTACGAGACGGTGCTGGGGCAGACGGCCAGCAAGGAGCAGATCCGCGACTTCGTGTTCGCCCGCGAGGGCGCGTCGTTCGACGCGCCGGAGTTCGTGGAGGCGGCCGAGAAGCTCCAGGAGTGGGCCGACGCCGGCTACTTCACGCCCGACTTCAACGGGACCGGCTACGACCCGGCCTGGCAGCGCTTCGCCAAGGGGCAGGGCCGGTACCTGATCGCGGGCACCTGGCTGGTCGCGGACCTCAACGAGCAGATGGGCGAGGACGTCGGCTTCATGCTGATGCCCGGCGCCGAGGAGGGCGGCGATCCCGTCGCGCTCGGCGGCGAGAGCCTGCCGTTCGCCATCACGTCGAAGTCGGAGCACCCCGACGTGGCGGCCGCGTACATCGACTTCCTCACCAACAGCGACGCGGCGACCGTGCTCGCGGAGACCGACAACCTGCCGGCGATGCCGGTCGAGGAGTCGGCGATCCCGAGCGGGCTGCCGGCCGACGTGTTCGCGGAGTGGGGGCGGCTCAACGAGGCCGACGGGCTGATCCCGTACCTCGACTACACGACGCCAACGTTCTTCGACGACCTCAGCGGCGCCATCCAGGAGCTGCTGGGCGGCAAGTCCGACCCGCAGGAGTTCACGTCCGGCGTCCAGGGGGCGTTCCAAGAGTTCGCGGATCAGCAACGTTGAGGGCGACGGCGTCCGAGCGGCCGCCGGGCGAGCCTCGCCTGGTCGGCTACCTGTACCTGCTGCCGGCGCTGGTCGCCTTCACGGCCTTCGTGCTGGTGCCGCTCGGGCGCGCCGTCTGGCTCTCGTTCTACGACTGGGACGGCGTCACGCCCGGCACCTGGACCGGGCTGGACAACTACGCCGAGCTCTTCTCGGAGGAGGCGCTGCGCGGCGCGTTCGCCCACGCGCTCGTGCTGCTGTTCTTCTACGCGCTGCTCCCGGTCGGCATCGGGCTGCTGCTGGCGGGCCTGGTGGCCCGGGCGCGCGTGCGCGGGCTCGCGTTCTTCCGCACCGTGCTCTTCCTGCCGCAGGTGATCGCGCTGGTCGTCGTGGCCGTGATGTGGCGGATGATCTACGACCCCGGGAGCGGCGCCCTGAACGAGCTGCTGCGCACGTTCGGCCTCGGCTCGCTGACGCAGTCGTGGCTGGGGGACTTCAACCTGGCGCTCCCGGCCGTCGGCGTAGTCGGGACCTGGGTCTGGTTCGGCCTCGCGATGGTGCTGCTGATGGCCGGCGTGCAGAAGATCCCGGCCAGCCTCTACGACGCCGCGCGCGTCGACGGCGCCGGGATGGTGCGCGAGTTCTTCGCGGTCACGCTGCCGGCTCTGCGGGGCGAGATCGCCGTCGCGCTCACGCTGACCACGATCGCCGCGCTGCGCAACTTCGACCTCATCTACATCACCACCAAGGGCGGGCCGGGCGACGCCACGTCGGTGCCGGCGTTCCAGGTCTACGACCGCGCGTTCCAGACCGGCGAGGTCGGCTCCGCCGCCGCGATCGGCATCGCCCTGACCGCGATCATCTTCTGCTTCTCGTTCGTCATCAACCGCACGGCGGAGCGGGGGTACGCGCTGTGACGAGCCGGCGCGAGCTGACGCTGACCTACGTGGTGCTGGGCGCGTTCTCGCTGTTCGCGCTGGCGCCGGTGGTCGGCATCGTGCTGACCGCGCTCCAGGACCCCGACGGGCTGGCGGCGTTCGGGTCGTTCAACGGCCTGCACCCCTCCAACTTCGCCGACGCCTGGCGCGACGGCAACTTCGGCCCGTACCTGCGGTCGAGCGTGATCGTCATGGTCGTCGTGGTGGCCGTCGCCTCGGTCCTCTCGGTCCTCGCCGGCTACGCGTTCGGGATGATGCGCTTCCGCGGCTCGCAGGTGCTGTTCTACGTCGTGCTGCTCGGGCTGATGATCCCAACCGAGGCGATCGTCGTCCCGCTCTACTACGACTACCGGGACGCGGGGCTGACCGACACCTACTGGGCGCTGATCCTGCCGCAGATCGGCACGTCGGTGGCGTTCGGGACGTTCTGGATGCGCGCCTTCTTCCGGACCGTCCCGCGCTCGCTCGTCGAGGCCGCGCGCATCGACGGCGCCTCGAGCTGGTTCACGCTGTGGCGCGTGGTGCTCCCGCTGGCGCGGCCCGCGGTGCTGACCATGATGCTGCTGCTCTCGATGTGGACGTGGAACGAGTTCCTGCTCGCGCTGGTGATGGTCACCGACGAGGGGCTGCGTACCGCCCCGCTGGGGCTGAGCTTCTTCCAGGGCCGCAACCAGACCGACCTCACGCTGCTCGCCGCCGGCGCGGTCATCGTCGCCACCCCGATCGTCCTGCTCTACGTCTTCCTCCAGCGCCACTTCATCCGCGGCATGCTGTCCGGGGCGGTGAAGGGCTAGTGGCCGGGGTGCGGTTCGTGGGCGTCGACAAGCGCTACGGCAGCGTGGAGGCCGTGCGCGGGCTCGACCTCGAGGTGACGGATGGCGAGCTGATGGTGATCGTCGGTCCGTCGGGCTCGGGAAAGACGACGGCGCTGCGGATGCTCGCCGGCCTGGAGTCGATCACCGCCGGCGAGGTCCTGATCGGCGACCGGGTCGTCAACCGGGTCGCGCCGCGCGAGCGCGACGTGGCGATGGTGTTCCAGGACTACGCGCTCTACCCGCAGATGAGCGTGTTCGACAACCTCGCCTTCGGGCTGCGGCGGCGGAAGGTGCCGAAGGGGGAGATCGCGGCGCGGGTGCAGCGGGCCGCCGAGCTGCTCGACATCGGATCGCTGCTCGAGCGCAAGCCCGGCCAGCTCTCCGGCGGGCAGGCGCAGCGCGTGGCGCTCGGCCGCGCCCTCGTACGCCAGCCGCAGGTGTTCCTGATGGACGAGCCGCTCTCGAACCTCGACGCCAAGCTGCGGACGCAGACCCGCGGCGAGATCAAGCGACTCCAGCAGGACGTGCGGACGACCACGGTCTACGTCACCCACGACCAGGTCGAGGCGATGACGATGGGCGACCGGATCGCGGTCATGAACGACGGCGTGCTCGAGCAGGTGGGCACGCCGGAGGAGGTCTACGAGCGCCCGGCGAACCGGTTCGTGGCCGGCTTCATCGGAAGTCCGGCGATGAGCTTCTTCGACGCTGCGGTGACGCGCGAGGACGGCGGCGTCCGGCTGCGCGGCGAGGGCGTCGACGTGCACGTGCCGGAGCGATCCGCGCTTCCGGCCTCCGTCATCGTCGGCGTCCGCCCGGAAGCCGCCCGGCTGTGGGGGACCACGACCGGGATCGCCGGTCCCGTGCCCGGCACCGTCGTCTACGTGGAGGCGCTGGGCCGCGAGACGTTCGTGGGCGTCGACGTCGCCGGCTCGCGGCTCGCGGTCTACGAGGAGGGCCGGTCGGCCCTGCAGCCGGGCGACACCGTCGAGTTCGGGCTCGTGCCGGGCGCTCTGCGCTTCTTCGCGCCCGACAGCGGCGCGGCGATCAGCTGAGCCGCTTCTCGAACCAGTGGGTCGCGTTCGGGTCCGCGTTGTAGCGCGGGATCTCGACGTAGCCGCGCGTGCGGTACATGGCCTGCGCCTCGGCCAGCGCGCGGTTGGTGTAGAGGCGCACGCGTTCGTGGCCGGCGGCGGCCGCCTCGCGCTCGAGCGCGTCGAGGATCCGCGCGGCGATCCCGAGCCCGCGGTGGGCGCGGTCGACCCACATGCGCAGGAGCTCGCCCACGCCCGGCTCGAGCGTCTTCAGCGCGCCGCAGCCGGCCGGCTGCCCGCTCATGCGCGCGAGCAGGAAGACGTCCGGGTGGGCGGGCAGCGTGCGGTCGGGGTCGAACGAGCGCTCGAAGCGCTCGCGCAGCTCGGCGAAGTAGTGGCCGATGCACCAGCGGGCGTCCGCGGACGAGGGATCGACGCGCTCGATCGTGACCATCGAGATGGCCAGCAGGTGCTGGACCTCGGCCTGGGCGCGCAGGAGCCGCTCGCGCTGCTCGCCGGTGAGCGGCTCGAGCACGCCGGCGGCGAGCTCGTCGGTGATCCGGTCGAGCTCGCGCATCTCGGCCCGGCCCGCCTCGGTGACGCGCAGCCGCTTGGTGCGGCCGTCGGTCGGGTCGGGGCCGGACTCGATCAGGCCGCCGCGCCGGAGCGAGGCGATCATGCGCGAGACGTAGCCGGAGTCGAGCCCCAGCCGGGCGCGGACGTCGCGCGGGGTCGCGCCGCGCTCGCCGATCTCGAACAACACGCGCAGCTCGCCCAGCGGGCGATGGCCGAAGTAGCGGTCCTGGAGCGCTCCGGCCTGACGGGTGACCAGCCGATTGAACCGGCGGACGCGCGCGATGTCCTGCGCCTCGATCATTCTCTGACCTAGGTCAGAGAATACCCGAGATCAGGCGATGCGGCGGAACTCCTGCACGATGCGCGCCTCGCCGGGACCGGAGTTCCAGAGCCGGTGCGCGACCCCGGCGCCGATCCGCGCCTCGCCCTCGAGCACCAGCACCTGCTCGCGCCCGTCGAGCTCCAGCGTGACCACGCCGGCGATGACGCGCAGCAGCGTCTCGTGATCCTCGCGCACCCGCATGGGCGCGGCGGCGGCCTCATGCGCCTCGACGGTCTCGAAGCTGAGCATGGCGCCGTGGATCACGGTCACGGACGTGGCGGTCTCGATCATGCCTCCATGGTGGCCGCCGGAGCACCGGCGCGCATCGGGGAAACCCCTAGTACCGGCGTTCGGCAGTCCGCACGATTCCGGCGGCCGCCGAACACCGGCACTAGCGCGCCGGTGCGGGCCCCTACACGTTCAGCGACTGCATCGACGCCTCGTCGTAGCGGTCGCCGGCCGGCGCGCCGATCGCCTCGCCGATCCGGCCGAGCTCGTCGGGCGAGAGCTGGACGTCGAGCGCCCCTGCGTTCTGCTCGAGGTAGGTGCGCCGCTTGGTGCCGGGGATGGGGACGATGTCGTCGCCCTGGGCCAGCACCCACGCGAGCGCGAGCTGGGCCGGCGGCACGCCCTTCTCGGCGGCCATGTCGGCCACCTTGCCCGCCAGCTCGAGGTTGCGCCGCGCGTTGTCGCCGCTGAAGCGCGGCTGCGTGCGGCGCCAGTCGTCGGCGTCCAGCTCGTCGGTCGAGCTGAAGCGGCCGGAGAGGTAGCCGCGGCCGAGCGGGGAGTAGGCGACGAGCCCGATCCCGAGCTCGCGCAGCGTCGGCAGCACCTCGCGCTCGACCTCGCGCGAGAACAGCGAGTACTCCGTCTGCACGGCGGCCAGCGGGTGCACCGCGTGCGCGCGCCGGATCGTCTCGGGCGACGCCTCGCTGAGGCCGATGAAGCGGACCTTGCCCTCCTGCACCAGCTCGGCGAGCGCGCCGACCGTCTCCTCGATCGGCGTGTCGGGGTCGATGCGGTGCTGGTAGTAGAGGTCGACGTGGTCGGTGCCGAGTCGCTGCAGCGAGCCCTCGATCGACCGCCGCACGTTGGCCGGCGTGCCGTCGCGCGGGCGACCGGCCGGGCCGTCGGCATTGCGCAGGACGCCGAACTTGGTGGCGAGCTGCACCTGGTCGCGACGGCCGGCGAGCGCCTTCCCGAGCAGCTGCTCGTTGGTGTGCGGACCGTAGGTCTCGGCGGTGTCGAGGAACGTCACCCCGAGCTCGATCGCGCGGTGGACGGTCGCGATCGACTCGTCGTCGTCGCTTGCGCCGTAGGCCCACGTCATCCCCATGCACCCGAGGCCGAGTGCGGAGACGGTGAGGCCGCTGGTTCCGAGTTGACGTTGTTCCATGTCATCCACCGTAGGCCTTAGAGCGCGCTCTAAGTCAAGCCCGATTTCGTACCCTCTGACACATGGCCACGATCGAACGAGAGGTGACGGTGGCAGAGGCGGCGCGCGAGGCGGGCGTCAGCGCCCACACGCTTCGCTACTACGAGCGCGCCGGTCTGCTCGAGACGGTCGAGCGCAACGGCTCCGGGCACCGCCGCTTCTCGCCCGAGGACATCGAATGGGTCGTGATGATCACGCGCCTGCGGGCGACCGGGATGCCGATCCGCCTCATCCGCGAGTACGCCGAGCTGGTCTGGGCCGGGGAGGGCAACGAGCGCGAGCGGCTCGCGATCATGGAGGCGCACCGGGAGCAGGTGCTCGAGCGGCTTGCCGAGATCCAGCGCAACCTCGAGCTGATCGACTTCAAGATCGACCTCTATCGCGGCCGGCTCGACGGCGAGTGAGCGACGAGCTGCGCGAGCGGCGGGCGGCCACGCGCGACGAGGCGCGGCCGGAGGCGGTCGCGCGGCGGCACGCCGCCGGCGGGCGCACCGCGCGCGAGAACGTCGCCGACCTCGTCGACCCCGGCAGCTTCGTCGAGTACGGCCGGCTGGCGCTCGCCGCCCAGCGCGCGCGGCGCGACCTGCAGGAGCTGATCGAGCGCACGCCCGCCGACGGGCTGGTCGCCGGGACGGCGCGGATCGACGGGCTGCCGTGCGCCGTGCTCTCGTACGACTACACCGTGCTGGCCGGTACGCAGGGTGCGCTCGGTCACCGCAAGAAGGACCGGCTGTTCGAGCTGATCGAGCGCATGCGGCTGCCGACCGTCTTCTACGCCGAGGGCGGCGGCGGTCGGCCGGGCGACACCGACCACCCGGTGGTCTCGGCGCTCGACACGCGCGCGTTCGCGCTGTGGGCGCGGCTGTCGGGCGTCGTGCCGCGGATCGCGATCGTGGCCGGGCGCTGCTTCGCCGGCAACGCCGTCATCGCGGGCTGCAGCGATCTGATCGTCGCCACCGCGAACAGCTCGCTGGGCATGGGCGGGCCGGCCATGATCGAGGGCGGCGGGCTCGGCCGCGTCGAGCCCGACGACGTCGGCCCGCTCGACATGCAGGCGCGCAACGGCGTCGTCGACGTCGAGGTCGCCGACGAGGCCGCGGCGACGGTCGCCGCGAGGCGGCTGCTGGCGTACTTCCGCGGCCCCGGCCAGGGGTTCGAGGCGCCCGACCAGTCGCGCATGGAGGAGCTCGTCCCCGAGCGCGAGCGGCGCGCGTACGACCCGCGCCCGGTGGTGGAGACGCTGGCCGACGCCGGCTCGGTCACGTTCCTGCGCGAGCGCTTCGCGCCCGGGATGGTCACGGCGCTCGCGCGCATCGAGGGCCGCCCGGTGGGCGTGATCGCCAACGACACGCGCCATCTGGCCGGCGCGATCACCAGCGAGGGCGCCGACAAGGCCGCGCGCCTGCTGCAGCTCTGCGACGCCTTCGGCCTGCCGATCGTGTCGCTCGTCGACACGCCGGGAATGATGGTCGGGCCCGACGCAGAGGCCACCGGGCTCGTCCGCCACGGCTCGCGGCTGCTCGTGGCGGGGGCCGCCCTGCGTGTCCCGCTGGTCGCCGTGATCCTGCGCCGCGGCTACGGGCTCGGGGCGCAGGCGATGGTCGGCGGCAGCCTGCACGAGCCGCTGCTCACCGTCGCCTGGCCCGGCGCCACGCTCGGGCCGATGGGCCTCGAGGGCGCGGTCCGGCTCGGCCTGCGGCGCGAGCTCGCGGCGATCGAGGACGAGGCCGAGCGCGAACGCCGCGTCCGCGAGCTGACCGCCGCCGCCCAGGAGAACGCCGCGGCGATCAACGCCGCCTCGCTGTTCGAGCTCGACGACGTGATCGAGCCGGCCGAGACCCGCGGGGCGGTCGCTGCCACGCTCGCCGCCGCGCCGCCCATCGAGCCTGGCGGCCGCGGGTTCGTGGACCCCTGGTAGTCACCACGGCACGGTCCCGTGACGGTCGAGGAATGCGCCGCTCGGCCCGTCCGCGCCGACCTTCGCCATGCGCACGATGATCTCGGCCCCCTCCTCGACGGTCTGCGCGCCGCGGTGGGCGTTGAGGTCGGTGGCCGTGTAGCCGGGGTCGACGGCGTTCACCCGCATGTGCGGCAGCGCCTTGGCGTACATCGACGTGAGCATGTTCACGGCCGACTTCGAGGCCGGGTAGCCGAGTCCGACGACGGTCGACTCGAGCCGGGACGGGTCGGTCGTCACGCCGAGCGACCCCATGCCGCTCGACACGTTGACGATCACCGGATTCGGGGAGCGCTCGAGCAGCGGCGTGAACGCCTGGGTGACGCGGACGATGCCGAGGACGTTGGTGGCCATGATCCGCCCGACGTCCTCGGCCGTCGTCTCGGGGACCGGCCGGGGGTCGCCGACGATGCCGGCGTTGTTGACCAGCACGTCGAGGCCGCCTTCGGCCTCCACGCGCTCGACCGCCGCGGCGACGCTGGCATCGTCGGTGACGTCGAGCACGACGAGGCGGGCGCCGAGCGCGTCGGCCGCCTCGCGGCCGCGGTCGGGGTCGCGGGCCGCGACCCACACGTCGTGGCCGTCGGCGAGCAGGCGGCGCGCCGTCTCGCGGCCGAGGCCCTTGTTGGCGCCGGTGATGAGGGTGGTGGTCATGCGAGCCATGGTGCGCGCGGGTTCGGCCCGGTACCAGAGACCGCCGCAGCCTGGGACTCGCAGGGCGACCCTATGACCGCCTGCGTGCGCCATCATCGAGGGCGTGGACGAGCTCGCCGCATGCCTGCGCTCCTGGCGCGACCGCCTCAGCCCGGACGACGCCGGCCTCCCGGCCGGCGGCCGGCGGCGCGCGCCCGGCCTGCGGCGCGAGGAGGTCGCGCAGCTCGCCGGGCTCTCGGTCGACTACCTCGCGCGGCTGGAGCAGGGGAGGGCGAGCAACCCGTCGCCGTCCGTGCTCGCGCCGCTCGCGCGGGCGCTACGGCTCAGCGACGACGAGCGCGACCACCTGTTCCGGGTCGCCGGCCACGCCGAGCCCGTCGCGGGGCGGATCAACCGCCACATCACCGCGAGCGTGCAACGCGTGCTCGACCGGCTCGCCGACGTGCCGGTCATGGTCGTCGACGCCTCGTGGCAGCTCATCGCCGCCAACGCGCTCGCCACGGCGCTGACCGGCGACGTCTCGGGCGAGCCGCCGCGCATGCGCAACATCCTCTGGCGCCACTTCAGCGGGGTCCCGTCGCGGGTGGTGCGCACGCCTGAGGAGGACGCGCTGTCGGAGGCCGACGCCGTCGCCGACCTGCGCGACGCCGCCGGCCGCTATCCCGACGACGAGCCGCTGCGCGCGCTGGTCGAGGACCTGCGGCGGGTCAGCCCGCGCTTCGCCGAGCTGTGGGAGCAGCGCACGGTCGAGCGCCAGGCGTCGAGCCGCAAGACCTTCTTCCACCCCGAGGTCGGGCACCTGACGCTCGACTGCGACGTCCTGACCGTCAACGGCAGCGACCTGCGGCTCGTCGTCTACACGGCGCCGCCTGGATCGCCCGACGCCGATGCGCTCGCCCTCCTCGGCGCGGTCGGCCTTCAGACCTTCTGAGGCCTGCGCTTCCAGGCGCCGATGAGCAGCGGCCAGAGCGCGGCGCGGTCGCCGTGCTCGCGCGCGTCGCGGGCAAAGTCCTCGAGCCAGCGCTCGCTGTCCTCCGCCGTGGTGAGGCCGAACGAGACCGCGGCCGGGAGCAGGCTGCGGTAGACGGCGGAGATCATGCCCGCGGATTCGCGCAGCGGCGCCAGCCTGCCGGCGACGTCGGTGCCGTCCGGCGCGCCGATCCCGGCCTCGGCGAACAGGCCCGGGAGCCGGTGCCCGGTCTGGATGTCGCGGCCGGCGCGCGTGAAGGCGCCGAGCGCCACGCGCTTCCACTCCTCGAATGTCGCGAGGGCGGGGAGGACGTCGGTGCCGCTGAGGTCGTAGTCGTGGACGACGAGCGCGCCGCCGGGGGCGACCGCGCTCCACAGGTTGCCGAGCACCGCGACGGGGTCGCCGACGTGGAAGAGCAGGAGCCGCGCGTAGACGAGGTCGTACGGCCCGCCGGTGACCGGCGTGCCGGCCTCGAGGTCGGCGGCCGTGAACGTGCACTGGCGGTGGCCGGCGAGCTGCAGCGTCGCCACCGCTTGGGCGCCGAGCTCGGCGTCGACGTCGACGCCGTGCACGTGTCCGGCCGGCCCGACGCGCTGCGCCATCAGGCGCATGACCTCGCCGGGGCCGCAACCGGCATCCAGGCAGCGTGCCCCGCGGCTCAGCCCGACGCGGTCGAACAGCCGCCCGGTGGCGGCCTCCCACACGCGGGCCTGCATGCGCAGCCGCTCGTACTCCTCCGCCGTGCGCCCGAGGACGTAGTCCTCGCCCAGGGGTCGTGTCGCCATGGTGCTCATGCCGCGATCGTCGCGGCGCTCCGGCGCCCTCGCATCGTGGAGGCGTCCACGAACTTTGGCCCGAGCGCTGGCAGTGCGAGCAGGATCGGCGTACGGTCGGGCCGTGGACCGCGTGTTGCTCGACCGTGACGCGGAGCTCGATGCGCTCGACCGGCAGCTCGCCGCCGTCCGAGCCGGCGCGGGTCGGGTCGTGCTCGTGGAGGGCCCGGCGGGCATCGGCAAGTCCAGCCTCCTGCGCGCCGCCGCGCGCACGGCGGCCTCCGGAGGCGTCCTGGTCCTGCGGGCGCGCGGCGACCCGCTCGACCGCGACGCCGTGTGGGGCATCGCCCGCCAGCTGCTGGAGCCGCTGCGCTCGCGCGGCGACTGGCCGGAGCTGACCGCCGGTGCCGCAGGCCTCTCGCTGCGTGCGCTCGACCCGCAGGCGCCCGAGCCGGCGGCGGCCGGCGACGCGATGCACGCCGCGGTGCACGGGCTCGTGTGGCTCGCCGGCACGCTGGCCGAGCGAAGCCCGGCGCTGCTCGTCGTCGACGACGTCCACTGGGCCGACGCGGCGTCGCTGCGCTGGCTCGTCCAGCTCGCCCACCGGCTGGACGAGCAGCCGCTCGGGGTCCTGTGCGCCGTCCGTACGGGAGAGCCGCCGGGCGACGGCGAGCTGCTCGCCGACCTGCTCGCCTCGGCCGCGGGCCCGGCGCTGCGGCCACGGCCGCTGGGGCCGGACGCCGCCGAGGCCGTCGTGGCCGGCTGGCGGGCCGACGCGAGCCCTGGCTTCGCGCACGCCTGTCACGCCGTGACGGCCGGCAACCCGTTCCTACTGCACGCGCTGCTCGCCCACCTCGACGCCGAGCGCGTCACCGCCGACGAGGCGACGGCCCAACGGCTGAGCGCATTCGGGCCCGACCAGGTCGCGCGGGCGGTCGAGCGCCAGCTCGCGCGGCTGCCGGCGGGCGCCACCGGCGCGGCCCGCGCGCTCGCCGTGCTGGGGCGCGAGGCGCCGCTGCGGCACGCGGCGCGGCTGGCGGGGCTCGACGCTCGCGAGGCGGCGCGCGCATGCGACGCGCTGCGCGCGGCCGGGCTCGTGCACGGCGACGGGCAGGTCGCGCTCGCCCACCCGCTGGTCGCGGCCGCCCTCTACACCGGCCTCGGCCCGGGCGAGCGCTCGCTCTGGCACGCCGAGGCCGCGCGCATGCTGGCCGGCGAGCGCGCGGACCCCGAGCGCGTCGCGCTGCACCTCGTCCGCACCGACGCGAACGCCGACCCCGAGACGGTGGCGGCGCTGCGCGCCGCCGCCGCGGGCGCCGCCGCGCGCGGCGCGCCCGAGAGCGCGGCGGAGTTCCTACGCCGCGCGCTGGCCGAGCCGCCGCTCGAGCCCGAGACGGCCGCCGCCGTCCGGCTCGAGCTGGGCCTCGCGCGAGCCGCGCACGTGCAGCCCGACGCGCCCGCCCTCCTCGGCGATGCCGTCGAGCTCGCGGCCTCGCCCGCCCAGCGCGTCGCCCATGCCCTGCGCGGAGCGCGGGCGCTCGGGCTGGCCGGGCACTTCGACCTCGCGCTCGCGCTCGCGCGCCGCGGGCTGGCGGATGCGGCGAGCGCCCCGGCCGAGGACCGCGAGCGGCTCGAGGCCGAGCTCGTCTGCAACGCGTGGCTCCAGGCCGGCACCAAGCACGAGAGCCGCCGGCGTCTGCGCGCGCCTCACGGTCCCCTCGGCCTGTGGCGCGTCAACGCCGCCTGGAGAGCGACGGTCGACGCCCGGCCGGTCGGGGAGGTCCACGCCCTCCTCGCGCCCGTGCTCGAGGGCGGGCAGCTCGACCGCGAGGTCGACTCGCTGCTCCCGACCGGTGCCACGATCGCGCTGATCGCCGCCGACGACCTCGACCGCGCGATCGCGCGCTGCGCCGAGCTGATCGACCTCGCCCGTCCGCGCGGCTGGCTGATCGCGCTGGCGCACGGGAGCTTCATGCGTGCCATGGCGCTCGTGCGGGCGGGTCGCATCCGCGACGCGCTGGCCGACGCCCGACCCGCGTTCGAGTTCAAGCTGGCCAACAGCCCTCCGCCGGCGCTGCAGTGGGTGTTGCACGCGCTCGTGGACGCGCTCTGCGAGGCCGACGAGCTCGGCGCCGCCGACGCCGCGCTGGCCGCCGGCGGGCAGCTCGGAGAACCACCGCCGGGCGCCTTCGCCTCGGCCCTGCTGCTCCAGAGCCGCGCTCGCGTGCGTCTTGCCCAGCACCGCCACGCCGACGCCCGGGACGACCTGCAGGAGGCCGCGCGGCGCTGGAGCGAGCTCGGTACGTGCCACCCCGGGTTGGCGGGCTGGCGCGTGGAGGCGGCCGAGGCGCTCTGCGCCCTCGGCGAGGCGGCGAGCGCCCGCCGGCTCGCCGACGAGCACCTCGTGCTCGCGGGGCGGCTCGGGACGCCGGGGCCGGGCGCAGCCGGGCTGCGCGGCCCCCCGGGGGCGGGGCCCCGTCGCGCGCGCCC
>Ga0081538_10002156_pt1 | contig 19570 bp, 21 predicted proteins | sample TabmetS5T2R1_FD_71022 | JGI IMG/M metagenome (GOLD analysis project Ga0081538, IMG submission 71022) | Tabebuia heterophylla rhizosphere microbial communities from the University of Puerto Rico - S5T2R1 | ecosystem: Host-associated > Plants > Roots > Rhizosphere ... | reverse complement strand
GTTGCACATGGTGTAGACGTCCATCGACTCGCTCCTGGCGAGGAAGGCGTCGAAGGCTCCCAGGCCGTGCAGCACGCGATTGCCCATGGGGAAGAGTGCCAGCATGTAGCCTGCGGCGTCGAAGTTGCCTGCCCGATCGACGAGCTGCGGCCTGATACCCTTCTGGCGCAGAAGCGCGCTCAAGGTCAGCCCTGCAATCCCGGCCCCCACGATCAACACACGCATCTTCAGCCTCCCTGATGATTGCCGGCAAGTCTGGTTGCCGGATCGTTCGCTTTGAATCGCCTTGCGGGACCCTGCTGGCCGGTCTAAACCCGAGCGCGCTTGCCGCGGCGGGCCCAAAGGTGCGTTGCCCGACCTCAATTTTCCCTAGCAATGGCAGAGACTTAACTCAATGCTCTCGCGCGTCATCGGGCTTTTTTCGGCTGACATGGGCATCGACCTCGGGACGGCCAACACGCTGGTCTACGTCAAGGGTCGTGGCATCGTCCTGAACGAACCGTCAGTCGTTGCCCTCACGACGCAGAGCGGCAAGCGCCAGGTGCTGGCGGTCGGCGAGGAAGCCAAGATGATGCTGGGCCGCACGCCCGGCAACATCCAGGCGATCCGCCCCCTGCGCGACGGCGTCATCGCCGACTTCGAGGTCGCCGAGGCGATGATCAAGCACTTCATCTCCAAGGTGCACAATCGCCGCAGCTTCGCCCATCCGCAGATCGTGGTCTGCGTGCCCTCCGGCTCCACCGCCGTCGAGCGCCGCGCCATCCAGGAATCGGCCGAGAGTGCAGGCGCGCGCAAGGTGTGGTTGATCGAGGAGCCGATGGCGGCGGCGATCGGCGCCGGCCTGCCGGTCACCGAGCCGACCGGCTCGATGGTGGTCGACATCGGCGGCGGCACCACCGAGGTCGCGGTGCTCTCGCTCGGCGGCATCGTCTACGCCCGCTCGATCCGGGTCGGCGGCAACAAGATGGACGAGGCGATCATCAGCTACATCCGCCGCAACCACAATCTTCTGATCGGCGAAGGCACCGCCGAGCGCATCAAGAAGGAGATCGGCTCGGCCTGCCTGCCCGAGGACGGCAACGGCCCGGTGGTCGAGATCAAGGGCCGCGACCTGATGAACGGCGTGCCCAAGGAGATCGTGATCAGCCAGCGGCAGATCGCGGAATCCCTGGCCGAGCCGGTGAGCGCGATCATTGAGGCGGTCAAGGTGGCGCTCGAGCACACCGCGCCCGAGCTGTCCGCCGACATCGTCGACAAAGGCATCGTGCTGACCGGTGGCGGCGCCTTGCTCGGCAATCTCGATTTCGTGCTGCGCCATGCGACCGGCCTGCCGGTGAGCCTGGCCGAGGCGCCGCTCACCTGCGTCGCGCTCGGCACCGGCCGCTGCCTCGAGGAGATGAAGATTCTGCGCCACGTGCTGCACACCGCCTATTAGCGGCGGTCCGCACGGGGCCTACGGCGCTCCGGACGGTCACGGAGATCTCGGGTGAAGCTCGAGCACCGTTCGCTGTCGCGGCTGGCCCTGCCGCTGAAGGCGCTGTTCGACCGCTTCGCCCTCGCGGCGCTGATCATCGTCTCGATCGCCCTGCTGCTGCTCGGCAAGGCCGACAATGGGTTGCTCGGCGCGGTCGGCATCCGGGTCAGCGACGCGCTCGTGCCGGTGCTGGCAGCGGCGGTCGAGCCGATCAACGCCTCGCGCCGGGCCGCAGCCCAGATCGGCGAGCTGTTCGCGTTGCGCCAGGAGAACGCGCGTCTGCGCGACCACAACCAGCGCCTGCTCGAATGGCAGGCCAAGGCGCGGCAGCTCGCGCTGGAGAACGCGGCGCTGCGCCAGCTGCTCAACCTCGAAGGCGGCGTTGCGCCGCCGACCGCGGTGACGGCCCGCGTCGTCGCGGATGCGGGCGGCCCGTTCGTCCATACCGTGCTGGTCGATGCCGGGGCCGACCGGGGCGTGGTCAAAGGCATGGCGGCGGTCAACGAGCGCGGCCTGGTCGGGCGCGTGATCGAGGTCGGCCGGCGCAGCGCGCGCGTGCTCCTGCTGACCGACTTCAATTCGCGTATCCCGGTCATGGTCGAGCCGTCGCGCGACCAGGCGATCCTCGCCGGTGACAACTCGCGCGAGCCGGGCCTGACCTTCCTGCCGCTGAACCCGCGCATGGCGGTCGGCCAGCGGGTGGTGACCTCGGGGCGCGGCGGGGTGCTGCCGCCCGGTCTCGCGGTCGGCCGGATCAGCGCGATGGACGCTCACAAGGTCGCGGTAGCGCCGCTGGCCGACTGGGATCGGCTGGAATATGTCCGCCTGCTCGAATACAGCCGGGTGGTGCCGCCCGAGACCTTGGCCAGGCTGCAACGCGAGGTGTATGGGCCGCCTCCGCCGCCCGCGCCGGCGCCGACCGTGGCCGTGCCGCCGGACGGCGCCGGAGCCCCGATCCAATGACCTTACTCTGGCTGCACCGCGTCGATGCGCGGCTGCGCGCGCTGGTGCCGCTCGCGACCGCGCTGCTCGCGGTGCTCGCCGACATGCTGCCGCTGCTCCATGTCGGACCAGCCAGCGTGACGCCGCTTGCGACGCTGTGCGTGGCCTTCTTCTGGAGCCTGTATCGGCCCGACCTGTTCGGGGCCGGCGCGGCGTTCGCTACGGGCATCGCGTACGACGCGCTGGCGGGCCTGCCGCTCGGCCTCACCTCGCTGGTCCTGCTGCTGGTGCGCCACGCCGTGGTCGTCCAGCAGCGCTTCTTCGTCGCGCGTTCGTTTCCGGTGATCTGGTGCTGCTTCCTGCTGCTGGCGCTCGCCGCGCTGGCGCTGCGCTGGGCGCTCTCTTCCTTGTGGTGGGGCCGCCTGTTCGCGCTGCAGCCGCTGGTCTTCGAGCTGCTCCTTAGCCTCGCGCTGTATCCGCTGGCCACGCTGCTGCTGGCGCGGGTGCACAGCTGGATCGAGGAGATGGACGATGAATCGTGAGGCGGAGCGGCTGCGCAGCTTCTCCCGCCGCACGTTGCTGATCGGCGCCGGGCAGCTCGCTGTGTTCGGGGCACTGGCGGGGCGGCTCTACTATCTCCAGGTCGTCGCCGCCGATCAGTATGCCCTGCTGGCGGACGAGAACCGCATCAATCATCGCCTGCTGGCGCCGGCGCGCGGCGTGGTACGCGACCGCAACGGCGTGCCGCTCGCCGGCAACCGGCCGACCTATCGCGTCCTGGTGATCCCGGAGCAGGCGGAAGATGTCGCGGCGACCCTCGAGGCGGTCGGTCAGCTGATCCCGCTGGCGCCCGAGCGGGTCGCCGAGGTGATGGCCGAGGCGAACCGGCACCGGGCCTTCGTGCCGATCACGATCCGCGACGATCTGGCCTGGTGGGAGCTGTCGCGGATCGCGGTGCATGCACCCGAGCTGCCCGGCGTGGCGCTCGATTCCGCCCTGTTGCGCGACTATCCGCTGCGCGATGTCACGGCGCATGTCGTGGGCTATGTCGGCCCGGTCGCCGAGAGCGAGCTGGACGGCGACCCACTGCTCGAGCTGCCCGAGTTTCGGATCGGCAAGAACGGCATCGAGAAGACCTACGAGCCGATCCTGCGCGGCCGCGCCGGGATCAGCCGCTACGAGGTCAACGCGCTCGGCCGCGAGATCAAGCAGCTCTACCGGCAGGACGGCGAGCCCGGCGCCGACCTCAGCCTGACGATCGACCTCGAGCTGCAGCGCCATGTCCACCGCCGGCTCGCCAAGGAGGCGAGCGCCAGCGCGGTCGTGCTGGATGTGCATGGCGGCGAGGTCCTGGCGCTCGGCTCGGTGCCGGCCTTCGATCCCGGCGCGTTCGGCAACGGCCTGAGCCGCGACATCTGGCAGGCCCTCACCACCGACCCGCGCGCGCCGCTGATGAACAAAGCGATCGCCGGGCAATATCCGCCCGGCTCGACCTTCAAGATGATCGTCGCCCTGGCCGCGCTCGAGGCCGGCGTCGCCAGCCCGGACAGCAAGGTCCACTGTCCGGGTCACTTGCGCTTTGGCAGCCACACCTTTCACTGCTGGAAGCGCGGCGGGCACGGCGACCTCGCGCTGGTCGACGCCATCACGCAGTCCTGCGACGTCTATTTCTACCACCTGGCGCGCAAGGTCGGCGTCGACCCGATCGCGGCCATGTCGCGGCGCTTCGGCCTCGGCGCGCGCCTGGGCATCGAGCTGCCGGGCGAGCGCGCCGGCCTGGTGCCCGACAAGGCGTGGAAGCTCGCCGCGCTCGGCGCGCGCTGGCACGAGGGCGAGACCCTCGTGGTCGGCATCGGCCAGGGTTTCCTGCAGGCGACGCCGCTGCAGCTCGCGGTGATGGCGGCGCGGGTCGCGACCGGCCGTGTGGTGGTGCCATCGCTCGTGCGCGGCCAGGCGGCGCAGAGTGGCGAGGCCGCGACCGGCCCCGCGCCGCCGATCGGGGTGTCGGACTGGGCACTGAGCTTCGTCCGGCGCGGCATGTTCGAGGTCGTGAACGGCGAGAGGGGCACCGCGCGCGCCCAGCGGCTCCCCTTCGCCGACGCCGCCATGGCCGGCAAGACCGGCACCTCGCAGGTGCGGCGCATCTCGCGCAGCGAGCGGGCGAGCGGCCTGCGCAAGAACGAGGAGAAGCCCTGGGAGGAGCGCGACCACGCCTTGTTCGTCGCCTTCGCGCCCTATCACGAGCCGCGCTACGCGCTCGCCGTGGTGGTCGAGCACGGCGGCAGCGGCAGCACGACGGCGGCGCCGATCGCCCGCGACATCATGACCAAGGTGCTCGAGCTCGATCCAGCCCGGCCGCGGCCGGCGCTCAGCGCGGGCGGCTCGCACCCCGAGCAGGCCGGCGGACCGGCCGATCCGGCCTGAGCCATGGCCACGGTTCTCATCCGCCGCCGCGAGCTGTCGCTGGCCGACAAGCTCCGCCAGCTCAACTGGCCGTTCGTCGGCATCGTGATCCTCGTCGCGCTGGTCGGCTACGCCATGCTCTATTCCGCCGGCGGCGGCGCGCACGGCCCCTGGGCCTGGCGCCACGGCGTGCGCTTTGGCCTCGGGCTCACCGCGATGCTGGTGGTCGCCCTGATCGACGTGCGCTTCTGGTTTCGCCTGGCCTATCCCATCTATGGCGCGGCCCTGCTCGGCCTGATCGCGGTCGAGGTGGCCGGCATCATCAGCATGGGCGCGCAGCGCTGGATCGATCTCGGCCTGTTCCAGCTGCAGCCCTCGGAAGTCATGAAGATCGGGCTGGTGCTGGCGCTCGCGCGCTACTTCCACAGCGCCTATCTCGAGGATGTCGCGCGACCGGCACGCCTGGTGATGCCGGTCCTGCTGATCGCGGCACCCACGATGCTGGTCCTCGAGCAGCCCGACCTCGGCACCGCGATCATGCTGGCGAGCGGCGGCGCCGTGCTGCTGTTCCTGGCGGGAGTCCGCTGGTGGAAGTTCGCCGTGGTGCTCGGCCCCATGCTCCTGGCCCTGCCGCTGATCTGGCAGCGGCTGCACGACTACCAGCGGCAGCGCGTGCTGACCTTTCTCGATCCCGAGCATGATCCGCTCGGCAGCGGCTACCACATCATCCAATCCAAGATCGCGCTCGGCTCGGGCGGCGTCTGGGGCAAGGGCTTTCTGCATGGCACGCAGAGCCAGCTGAGCTTTCTGCCGGAAAAGCAGACCGACTTCGTCTTCACCATGTTGGCCGAGGAGATGGGCCTGGTCGGCGCTCTGGGCCTTTTGGCGCTGTTCGCGCTGCTGGTCGGCCTGGGGCTGGCGTTCGCCTTGCGCGCCCGCAGCCAGTTCGCCCGTCTGGTCGCGATGGGCGTGACCTCGACCTTCTTCCTCTACGTGGTGATCAACGTCGCCATGGTGACCGGCCTGATCCCGGTGGTCGGCGTGCCGCTACCCATGATCTCCTATGGCGGCACCGCGATGGTCACCGTGCTGACCGGCTTCGGCCTGCTGCTCAGCGTCGACCTCCACCGCGACCTCGCGATCCCGCGCTTCCCGGCCGACCCCGACCGCTAGGCAGTTGACAGACGCGGCCATTGCGTGGCGCAGTGCGGCTCGATCAGGGATTGGGAGGTTCGATCATGGCCGTTCTGGAGGGGGAGCGCAGCACAGGCTCCGACCCTGGTCCGGCATCGAGACGGCAGCGCCTGATCGAGATCGTGCGCGCCCGCTCGCTCCTGCGCGGCACGCAGGTCAGGCTGGCTTCCGGCGCTACGTCGACCTTCTATTTCAACATGAAGCCGACCGTGTTCGACCCCGAAGGCGCCGCCCTGATCGCCGAACTGATGCTGGCGCAGGTGCGGCGTGACGGGGCGCGGCTGGTAGGCGGGCTCGAGATGGGGGCCGTCCCGATCGTCGCCTGCATCGTGCAGTTGAGCTTCCTCGACCGCGACGCCCGCAACCTTCGGGGCTTCTTCGTCCGCAAGGCCGCGAAGGAACACGGCACCCGCAAGCTCATAGAAGGCATGGCGGAAGGGGCAGCGCTCGCCGGCGAGCGGGCCGTCATCGTCGAGGACGTGACGACGCCCGGGACGTCGCCGCTCGCGGCGGTCGCCGCGGCGCGCGAGGCGGGGCTCGAGGTCCGCACGGTCGTAACCATCGTCGACCGGCTCGAGGGCGCCGCGGCGAATTTTGCCCGGCACGGGCTCGAGCTGGTCGCGCTCACGACGGCACGCGACTACGACATCGGCGGCTGATCACGCTCGAACGCAGCCGTCTGTCGGATACGAGAAAGCCCGGCTGAGCAACTAGCCGGGCTTGCGGCGGACTGGTGGAGCCGAGGGGAGTCGAACCCCCGACCTCTTGAATGCCATTCAAGCGCTCTCCCAACTGAGCTACGGCCCCGCCCAGACTGCACGCACGCAACCCGCCCCGGCCCGAACCGTCCGGGCCGCCCGGCAGGCAACGGCACAGGTAGGCAAACTGGTCGCCGCTGGCAAGGACAAACTGCGCCTAGCGCTCGCCCTCGTCCTCGTCCAGCTCGGTGTCGATCACGTCGCTCATGTCGTCGTCGCCGAGCTCCGAGACGTCCTCGATCGCGCTCTCCGCCTCGCTCTCCTCCTCGGCTTCGTCGTCGGCCACCGCGATCTCGTCGTCGGTCTCGGCCTCGTCCGGCTCGAGCACCACGACCGTGGTCGCGGCCGCCGCCGCGGCGGCAGCCGGCGCCTTCGCCGCGGTCCGCGAGCGACGCGGTTTGCTGTTGGCGGCGGGATCGAACACGGTATCGCAGGCCGGGCAGACGATCGGCGAGCGCTTCATGTCATAGAATCGAGCGCCGCAACTCAAGCAGACCCGCTTGGATCCCCATTCGGGCTTGGCCACGCCACGTACTCCGAAGCTGAGATCGGCCGCGACCGATAGTTGGCCACCGTTGCATCGAGGGACATGGCAATTGCCATGATCAACGCCACCTGTCAAAAGCAAATTCCGCCGACCGGGACACCGCCCTTCGAGCACGACGGCAAGGCGCGGCTGCGGCGGCTTCTCCAGTGGCGAGCAGGCAGGCGAGAGGATGAAACTGCGGGCTTTTCCAGCAAGCCGACTGAGCGGGTCGACCACGGTGCCCGGCGACAAGTCGATCTCGCACCGGGCGCTGATGCTGGCCGCCATGGCGGTCGGCGAGAGCCGCATCCACGGCCTGCTCGAGGGCGCGGACGTGCTCGCCACGGCAGCCGCGCTGCGCTGCCTGGGCGTTGCGATCGAGCGTGCGCCGGACGGCATGTGGCAGGTTCAGGGCGTGGGGGTCGGCGGCCTGCGCGAGCCCGACCGACCGCTCGATCTCGGCAACTCCGGGACCGGCGCGCGCCTGCTGCTCGGCATCCTAGCGGGACACCCGTTCACGTCCTTCATGACCGGCGACGATTCGCTGCGCTCGCGCCCGATGGCGCGGGTGTCGGAGCCGCTGTCGCGCATGGGCGCGCGCATCGTCGCGCGCGCCGGCGGCCGGCCTCCCCTCGCCGTGATCGGCACCGCCGAGCCGATGCCGATCACCTACAAGCTGCCTGTGGCGTCGGCGCAGGTGAAATCCGCGATCCTGCTGGCGGGCTTGAACACGCCCGGCATCACCACGGTGATCGAGCCGGAGCCGACGCGCGACCACACCGAGCTGATGCTGAAGGGCTTCGGCGCCACGCTGAAAGTGGAGCAGACGAAGGAAGGCCGCGCGGTTTCGCTGACCGGCCAGCCGGAGATCTTCGGTCGCAAGGTCGTGGTGCCGGGCGATCCGTCCTCCGCGGCGTTCCCGCTGGCCGCCGCACTGATCGTGCCGGGCTCGGACATCCGCCTGCCGAATGTCGGGCTCAATCCGCATCGCATCGGCCTGATCGAGACGCTGCTGGAGATGGGCGCCGACATCGCGATCGAGAATCGCCGCGAGGAAGCGGGCGAGCCTGTCGGCGATCTGCGTGTGCGTCACGGCGCGCTCAAAGGCATCACGGTGCCGGCGGAACGCGCTCCCTCGATGATCGACGAATATCCGATCCTCTCGGTGGTCGCGGCGTTCGCGGAGGGCGAGACCAGGATGGAAGGTCTTGCCGAACTGCGCGTGAAGGAGAGCGATCGCCTGTCGGCGATGGCGCAGGGCCTCGCCGCCTGCGGCGTGAAGGTCGCGGAGGGCAAGGACAGCCTCACCGTCACCGGCGGCAAGGCACCGGCCGGCGGCGTGCGCATTCCGGTGAAGCTCGACCATCGCATCGGCATGTCGTTCCTGGTGCTGGGCATGGCCGCGCAGAAGCCGGTCGAGATCGACGATGCCGAAGCCATCGGCACCTCCTTCCCCGGATTTGTCGAATTGATGAACGGCCTCGGGGCCGTCGTGACCAAGACCAACCGATGACCCAGAAGCGTGGTTTCGTGATCACGGTGGACGGCCCATCGGCGGCCGGAAAGGGCACTTTGGCCCGGCGGCTGGCCGCCCACTTTGGCTACGAATTCCTGGACACGGGCTCGCTCTATCGGGGGGTTGGCCTAGCCGTCCTACGTCAAGGCCTTGATCCGGCAGACCAAAAGGCGGCGACGGACGCCGCCAAGGCGCTGAAACCCGATCTCTTGGGCGATCCGGCCATCCGGACTGAGAGCACCAGCACGGCCGCCTCCAAGGTCGCGGCTATTCCCTCGGTCCGGGCGGCCATCCTCAACTGGCAGCGTGATTTCGCCCGCAATGCCGCAAGGAATAGTGGCGGCGCTGTGCTCGACGGCCGCGATATCGGGACCGTCGTCTGCCCGGACGCAGATGGTAAATTGTTCATTACCGCCAGTGTCGAAGCCCGCGCCGAAAGGCGGGTCAAAGAGTTGCAAGCGCGCGGCGAGACGGCTATATACGCGCGGGTTTTGCAGGACATGCAGGAGCGGGATGCCCGCGATCAGGGCCGCTCCATTTCGCCGACCAAGCCGGCGACAGACGCGTTGATCATCGACACCTCCGACCTGACGGCCGATCAGGTGTTCGAACGCGCACTGGCTTTCATCGCTTCGAAGATGAAGGCGTAACGCACGCCCCGCGAATCCGTTTGTGCAACCCAGCTACCAAGACCGCCGGAGACAACCGGTCGGCCCGAATAGCAATGAAAGGACTCTACGCGTATGGCTAAGTCAGCCCTGAAGGAAAAACCCCAATCTGAATCGTTTGCTGCGCTGCTCGAGGAAACTCTCGGCGCCAGCCAAGGCCTCGAAGGCAGCGTGCTCAAGGGCACCGTTGTCGGAATCGAAAATGAATTTGTCCTGGTCGATGTCGGCTTGAAGTCTGAAGGGCGCGTCGCGCTCAAGGAATTCGCCGCTCCCGGACAGAAGCACGAGATCAAGGTCGGCGACATCGTCGAAGTCTATCTCGAGCGCATGGAAGACAAGCACGGTGAAGCCGTGCTCTCGCGCGAAAAGGCCCGCCGCGAGGAATCCTGGACCCAGCTCGAGCGTCAGTTCAAGGACAACCAGCGCGTCACCGGCGTGATCTTCGGCCGCGTGAAGGGCGGCTTCACCGTCGATCTCAACGGCGCCGTCGCGTTCCTGCCCGGCAGCCAGGTCGACATCCGCCCGGTGCGCGACGTCGGCCCGCTGATGGGCACGCCGCAGCCGTTCCAGATCCTGAAGATGGACCGCGCGCGCGGCAACATCGTTGTCTCGCGCCGCGCCGTGCTCGAGGAGAGCCGCGCCGAAGCCCGCAACGAGCTGGTCGCCAACCTCAAGGAAGGCCAGGTGCTGCAGGGCGTGGTGAAGAACATCACCGACTACGGCGCGTTCGTCGATCTCGGCGGCGTCGATGGCCTGCTGCACGTCACCGACATCGCGTGGCGCCGCATCAACCATCCGAGCGAAGCCCTGTCGATCGGCCAGACCGTGAAGGTCCAGGTCATCCGCTTCAATCCGGAGACCCAGCGCATCAGCCTCGGCATGAAGCAGCTCGAGGCCGATCCGTGGGAGGGCGTGGCGGAGAAGTATCCGGTCGGCACCAAGTTCACCGGCCGCGTCACCAACATCACCGACTACGGCGCCTTCGTGGAGCTGGAGCCGGGCATCGAAGGCCTGGTCCACGTCTCCGAGATGAGCTGGACCAAGAAGAACGTGCATCCGGGCAAGATCGTCTCGACCTCGCAGGAAGTCGAAGTGATGGTGCTGGATGTCGATCCGGTGAAGCGCCGCATCTCGCTCGGCCTCAAGCAGTGCCTCGACAATCCGTGGACCAGCTTCGTCGACAAGTATCCGGTCGGCACCGAGCTGCAGGGCGACGTCAAGAACATCACCGAGTTCGGTCTTTTCGTCGGCCTGCCCGGTGAGATCGACGGCATGGTGCATCTCTCCGACCTCTCCTGGGACAAGCCGGGCGAGGAAGCTGTGCAGTCCTTCAAGAAGGGCGACAGCGTGAAGGTGAAGGTGCTCGACGTCGACGTGGAGAAGGAGCGCATCTCCCTCGGCATCAAGCAGCTGCAGAAGGACACCTTCGCCGAGGCCGCGACCAGCCTGAAGAAGGGCGACGTCGTGACCTGCACCGTCACCGCGGTGGTCGACGGCGGCATCGAAGTCGCGGTCGGCGACGGCCTCTCCGGCTTCATCAAAAAGGCGGACCTGTCGCGCGAGCGGTCCGAGCAGCGTCCTGACCGCTTCGCGGTCGGCGAGAAGGTCGACGCCAAGATCGTCCAGGTCGATGCCAAGACCCGCAAGCTGACCCTGTCGATCAAGGCCCGCGAGGTCGAGGAAGACAAGCAGGCGATGGCCGAATACGGCTCGTCCGACTCGGGCGCCAGCCTGGGCGACATCCTGGGCGCGGCCCTCAACAAGGCCAAGAAGGGCAAGAAGGACGGTGACGAGGCCTAAGAGACAGGCCAGTCTCCATTCAGACCAAAGTCAGGGCCGGCGGGCCAAAAAACCCGCCGGCCCTTGCTTTTTGGCCCATTCCGCCGTCATTTCGACTGGCCGGCCGTCCAATCGACCTGAACGCGCCCGCAAAAAACTCATATAAATTAGCGACTTACCCTTGACGGCCAGCCGGTTGCTTGGCAGGCTTGCGGACGAGGCGCGGGATGGGCGCCGTTCTCATAGGGGCCGCCCACGCGCCCGCGACTACCGGCGTCGGGGCGGGGGGAAAACAAGATGACCAAGTCGGAGCTGATACTGCGCATCGGGGAGCTTAACCCCCATTTGTATCACCGTGATGTCGAGCGCATCGTCACCACGATTTTTGAAGAGATCACCGACGCGCTGGCGAAACGCGAGCGTGTGGAGCTGCGCGGCTTCGGCGCCTTTTCCGTGAAGTTCCGCGATGCCAGGCGCGGTCGCAACCCGCGCACCGGCGAGACCGTCGCGGTGGAACAGAAAGTGGTGCCGTTCTTCAAGACCGGCAAGGAGTTGCGCGATCGCCTGAACGGCCGCACCGAGGCTGAGCCGGCGAAGTCATCCTCCGCGTCCGGCGCCAGCAAGGAACAGTAAGTCTCAATCTCCTCCGCGGTCCGAAATGGTTGGCGTCGCAGCGATGCTTTGCGCTGCGATGTTGACCGCAATAGACTGAAGCCCAAGACATTTTTCGCGGAGTCACGATCATGCACGCCGTCTTGCGATTCCTGCGGTGGATCCTGTTCCTGCTGGTGGCGTTCATCGTGGTCACCTTCATGGTGCAGAACCGCGACATGGTGGAGGTCAGTCTCTGGCCGTTGCCGTTCGTGAAGCCGGCGCCGCTCTGGGCCGTCATCGTCGGCTTCCTGCTGCTCGGTTTCCTGATCGGCGTCACCAGCGCTTGGCTCAGCGGTGGCGGTACCCGCAAGAAGGCCCGCGAACTCGCTCGTGCCAACGCCGAAAAAGCCCAGCAGATCAGCCAGTTGCACCAGCAGGTCGCGGCCCTGAAGCCGGCCAATCCAGGCCCCCGGCCACCCTCGATCACCCATGCGGCCTGAGCAGGGCTGTTTGCTTGACTTGAGGCGGTCCAGCGCCTAGTTTCCGCGCGCCTTACGGCATTGTTAAACCCCGGCCCCGAGGGGCCCCGTCGGTCCGCGAGTTTCGCGCACCGGCGCGACTTCGTTTTGCGCGAGTTTAAAGGACCGACAGAGCGACATGTTCGAGAAGCTGCAGGAACGGCTGAGCGGCGTCTTCGACAAGCTGACCCGGCGCGGTGCGCTGTCGGAGGCTGATGTCGACGAGGCGATGCGCGAGGTGCGCGTCGCTCTGCTCGAGGCCGACGTCGCGCTCCCGGTGGTCAAGGATTTCGTCGCCAAGGTGCGCGAAGGCGCGGTCGGCGAGCGCGTCGTCAAGTCGGTGACGCCAGGCCAGATGGTGGTGAAGCTCGTCCATGACGAGTTGATCAAGACATTGTCCGCCGGCGAAGGTGTCGAGCCGGGTCTCGATCTCAATGCACCCGCTCCGGTGCCGATCCTGATGGTCGGCCTGCAAGGCTCGGGCAAGACCACCAGCACCGCCAAGATCGCCAAGCGTCTGCTCGAGCAGAAGGGCAAGCGCGTGCTGATGGCCTCGCTCGACGTGCGCCGCCCGGCCGCGCAGCAGCAGCTCGCGATCCTCGGCGAGCAGGTCGGGGTGAAGACGCTGCCGATCGTCATCGGCGAAACCCCGGTCGCGATCGCCAAGCGCGCGATCCAGATGGGCCGCCTCGAAGGCTTCGACGTGGTCATGCTCGACACCGCCGGCCGCCTGGCGATCGACGAAGAGCTGATGAGCGAAGTGGCGGAGGTGCACGCCGCTGCCAAGCCGCACGAGACGCTGCTGGTTGCCGATGCCATGACCGGCCAGGACGCTGTCACCGTCGCCAAGAGCTTCAAGGAGCGTGTCAACGTCACCGGCATCGTGCTGACCCGTGTCGACGGCGATGCGCGCGGCGGCGCTGCGCTTTCCATGCGCGCGATCACCGGTTGCCCGATCAAGCTGATCGGCGTCGGCGAAAAGATGGAGGCGCTGGAGGATTTCCACGCCGACCGCATCGCCGGCCGCATCCTCGGCATGGGCGACATCGTCAGCCTGGTCGAGAAGGCGATCGAGACGACCGAGGCCGAAGAGGCCGAGCGTCTCGCCAAGAAGATGCAGAAGGGCGAGTTCGACCTCAACGACCTCGCCAGCCAGCTCAAGCAGCTGCAGAAGATGGGCGGCCTCGCCTCGATCGCCGGCATGCTGCCCGGCATCGGCAAGATGCAGAAGCAGCTCGAGGGCCGCGTCGACGACAAGGTGATCCGCCGCTCGCTCGCGATCATCTCCTCGATGACGCCGAAGGAACGGCGCAATCCCGACCTCATCAAGGCCTCGCGCAAGAATCGCATCGCCAAGGGCGCCGGCATGCAGGTGCAGGACGTGAACAAGCTGCTGAAGCAGCACATGGAAATGGCCCGCATGATGAAGCAGGTCAGCAAGCTGGGGCAGAAGGGCCTGATGCGCTCCGGCATGGCCGCGCTCATGAAAGGCGGCGCCGGTGGTATGGGCGGCGGTGGTTTCCCACCATTCGGAGGGCGGCGATGATCGACCACATCTCGATTGGCGTATCGAGCCTCAAGAAGGCCAAGGAATTCTACGACGCGGCGCTGAAGCCGCTCGGCTACAGCTGCGTCTTCACCGTCGACATCCCCGGCCAGGGCATCGTGGCCCATGGCTATGGCGAAGCGGACAAGCCGAGCTTCTGGATCGGCAAGCCCGAGAAGCTGGACAAGAAAGCCAACAGGAAAGGCGGCACCCATGTGGCGTTCGTCGCGAAGAGCCGCAAGGCGATCGATGCGTTCTACAAGGCTGCGATCAAGGCCGGCGCCAAGGACAACGGCGCGCCCGGCCTCCGGCCTCACTACCACCCGACTTACTATGGCGCATTTGCGTACGACCCGGACGGCAACAAGATCGAAGCTTGCAGCCACCATCCGGAATGAACTGAGCGAAACACTCGAACTTCCAGAGGAGAAAACCAAGTGTCATTGAAGATCCGACTGACCCGCGGCGGCGCCAAGAAGCGCCCGTACTATCGCATCGTGGTCGCCGAATCGCGCTTCGCGCGCGACGGCCGCTTCGTCGAGCATATCGGCGCCTACAATCCGATGCTGGGCAAGGACGACCCGAAGCGCGTGACCTTCGACGTCGAGCGCGCCAAGCATTGGCTGAAGATGGGCGCGACGCCGAGCGATCGCGTGCAGCACTTCTTCCACAAGGCCGGCCTGTGCGAGGCGCCGAAGCGCTACGAGCAGACCAAGCAGGACAAGCCGAAGGCGAAGGCGCAGGAGCGCGCCAAGGCCCAGGCTGAAGCGGCTGCCAAGGCCGCCGAAGCGCCGGCTCAGTAAGCGAGGGATCGGCCAGGGCCATGTCCTCCTCGGCAACATCGCAGCGGCTTGTGCTGATGGGCGCCATCCTCGGCGCGCACGGCATCAAGGGCGAGGTGAAGGTGAAATCCTTCGCCGCCAAGCCTGCCGCCATTGCCGAATACGGACCGCTCACCGACACCAAGCACAAGCGCAGCTTCGACCTTTCCATCGTCGGCACCGGCGATGCATCGAAGGGCGTGCTGATCGGGCGCATCGCGGGCATCACCGACCGCAACGCCGCCGAGGCGCTGAAGGGCGTGGAGCTGTTTGTCGATCGTGACCGCCTGCCGGCGCCGGACGATCCGGAGGAATACTATCTCGCGGATCTGATCGGCCTCGCCGCGTTCGACGGCAAGGGCGCGAAGCTGGGCGAGATCGTCTCGGTCGACAATTACGGCGCGGGCGATCTGCTGCTGGTGGTGCCGGAGGATGGCGAGGGCTTCGTGGTGCCGTTCGCCAAGGCCTTCGTGCCGGTGGTCGACGTCAAGGGCGGCCGTGTCGTGCTCGACCTGCCGGCGGACTTCTTCGAAGTCCCGGCGCAGGAGGAGGAAGAGGCGGCCGAGCTGCAGGAGGCCGCGCCATGAGCTGGACCGCGCGCATCCTGACGCTGTTCCCGGAGATGTTCCCGGGACCGCTTGGGCAGAGCCTCGCCGGCAAGGCGCTGGAGCGCGGCGACTGGAAGATCGAGACCATCGACATCCGCGGCTTCGCCACCGACAAGCATCGCACGGTCGACGACACGCCGTTCGGCGGCGGTCCCGGCATGGTGATGCGCCCGGACGTGGTGGATGCGGCGCTCGATCACGCCATGCGCGATGGTTTGAAGCCGGCGATCTACCTCACGCCGCGCGGCAAGGTGCTGACCCAGGAGCTGGTGAAGGAGCTGTCCGCCGGCCCCGGCGTGGTGGTGCTGTGCGGCCGCTACGAAGGGCTGGACGAGCGCGTGATCGAGGCGCGCGGCCTGATGGAAGTCAGCCTCGGCGACTTCGTGCTGTCGGGCGGCGAGCCGGCGGCGATCGCGCTGATCGATGCGGCGGTGCGCCTGCTGCCCGGCGTCATGGGCGCGGAAGAGACCTTGGAGGAGGAGAGCTTCGAGACCGGCCTCCTCGAATATCCCCATTACACGCGGCCCGCCGAATGGTGCGGCCGTGCGGTGCCCGACGTGCTGATGAGCGGGCATCACGAGAAGATCAGGGCCTGGCGCAAGCTCCAGGCCGAACAGACGACGGAATCGCGGCGGCCCGATCTGTGGGCCGCCTACCAGAAACGGACGGCCAACGCCGCCCAGAGTCAAAAGAAAGGACGTGCATCATGAATATCCTCCAGAAGTTCGAGAAGAGTCAGGTCGACAAGCAGTCGGCCGGCAAGGCGTTTGACTTCGCGCCTGGCGACACCGTGAAGGTCAACGTGAAGGTGGTCGAAGGCGACCGCGAGCGCGTGCAGGCCTTCGAGGGCGTGTGCATCGCGCGCAAGAACGCCGGCATCAACTCCTCCTTCACCGTGCGCAAGATCAGCTACGGCGAAGGCGTGGAGCGCGTGTTCCCGCTGCACTCCCCGCGCCTGGTCTCGATCGAGCTGGTGCGCCGCGGCGACGTGCGCCGGGCGAAGCTCTATTACCTGCGCGGCCGCCGCGGCAAGGCTGCCCGCATCACCGAAAAGACTGGCGGCACGTCGGCTGGCGCGGAAGAATAGGCATCAACGGCACTCTAGGTTCGGAACGGCATCGGTCATGGCAAAACCTCGCACCCTGTTCGACAAGATCTGGGACAACCACCTGGTCCATCAGCAGGACGACGGCACGTGCCTGATCTATATCGACCGGCACCTGGTGCATGAGGTGACCTCGCCGCAGGCCTTCGAGGGCCTGCGCACCGCCGGCCGGCCGGTGCACCGGCCGAAGGCGACGCTGGCGGTGGCGGACCACAATGTCCCCACCACCGACCGCTCCAAGGGCATCACCGAGGAAGAGAGCCGCATCCAGGTCGAGACGCTGGAGAGCAACTGCCGCGAGTTCGGCATCGAGTATTTCTCGATGGACGACATCCGGCAGGGCATCGTGCACATCATCGGGCCGGAGCAGGGCTTCACCCAGCCCGGCATGACCATCGTGTGCGGCGACTCCCACACCTCGACCCACGGCGCGTTCGGCGCGCTGGCGTTCGGCATCGGCACCTCGGAGGTGGAGCATGTGCTCGCCACCCAGACGCTGATCCAGAAGCCGGCCAAGAACATGCGCATCACGGTCGAGGGCCACGTCGGCCCGGGCGTGACGGCGAAGGACATCGTGCTCGCCATCATCGGCAGGCTGGGTACCGCCGGCGGCACCGGCTACGTGATGGAGTACGCCGGCGAGGCGATCCGCGCCTTGTCGATGGAAGGCCGCATGACGGTCTGCAACATGTCGATCGAGGCGGGCGCCCGCGCCGGCCTGATCGCGCCGGACGAGACCACCTTCGCCTACATCAAGGGCCGCCCGATGGCGCCCAAGGGCGGGGCGTGGGAGCAGGCGGTCGCGTTCTGGAAGTCGCTGCCCAGTGACCCCGGCGCCAAGTACGACACCGAGATCGTGATCAAGGCCGCGGACATCATCCCGCAGGTCACCTGGGGCACCAGTCCGGAGGATGTGCTGCCGATCACCGGCAAGGTGCCGAACCCCGCCGACATCGCCGACGAGAACAAGCGCCGCGCGGTGGAGCGGTCGCTGGAATATATGGGCCTCACCCCCGGCACCCGGCTGGACGAGGTGAAGGTCGATCGCGTCTTCATCGGCTCCTGCACCAATGGCCGGATCGAGGACCTGCGCGAAGTGGCGAAGATCGCCAAGGGCCGCAAGGTCGCCGCGCACGTGAACGCGATGGTCGTGCCCGGCTCCGGCTTGGTGAAGCATCAGGCGGAGCAGGAAGGCCTCGACAAGATCTTCCTCGAAGCCGGCTTCGAATGGCGCGAGCCCGGCTGCTCCATGTGCCTCGCCATGAACCCCGACAAGCTTGCCCCCGGCGAGCGCTGCGCCTCGACTTCGAACCGCAACTTCGAAGGCCGCCAGGGTCGCGGCGGCCGCACGCACCTGGTCAGCCCCGCGATGGCGGCGGCAGCGGCGGTGACCGGGCACCTGACGGACGTTCGGAAGCTCTGACAAGCGGAAGCTGCGCACTCTTTCTGGTGGTGCGTTAGCGCATTGTTAGGTCTTTTTCCCGATGCTGGTCGTCTGACGGCCACGCCGTTTCAGCTTCGGGGGAACCAGTATGAACGTTTCGGGTGTCGCGGAATTCGCAGTGCTCCTTGGCTTCCTGGTGCCGCTCGCGACGGAGATGTTGGAGGAGCACGGCTCCTTCCTGCCATGTGGCGGAGCCATCGGGCCTGACGGCGAATTCGTGCCGATCGACTCGGACTACGACCTCGCTCCGCCCGACATCATCGAGCGCCTGCAGGCGCAGTTCGTCGACGGTGCCAAGTCGGGTAGCTACATCGCCACGGCGCTGGTCTACGACGCGTTCGTGACCGATCCCTCGGATGGCACCAAGTCCGATGCGATCATCGTTTCCTTGGACCACAAGAACGGCATGTCCCAGGTGATCGCTGTGCCATACAAGCTCACCGACGGCACGGTGACGACCGGCAAGCTTATCTCGCAGGATGGCTCCGGCTCCGTGTTCGCCGCCGCATAGCGCGCCCGCCTCAGAAAGGAGGGTGCTGCTGCTGGGTTCGTGCTCTAAGCCCCTTGCCCCTTGAGGGAGAAGGGGTGAGGGGTCGCGCGCGGCAGCGCGCATGAAGCTATCGACTCCTACAGCGTCCGCGCCATCAGCACGAATTGCTCGCCGTTCGAATCGAACCGGTCGAGCGCCGTCCAGCCGAGCTTGGCGTAAAGCGGCTCTGCGGTGATCGTATAGAGGAAGAGTTCGCTGCATCCAACATTGCGCGCATGCTGCTCGATCGCGCGCACCAGCGCGCTGGCGATCCCTTGCTTGCGGAATTGCGGCGCAACATAGAGCGCCGCCAGCCACGGCGTCAGGTCATGCTTGGGATCAATCTCTTCGCGCACGAACAGGCAGCTGCCGGCGGGCTGTCCGTCGACTTCGGCCAGCAGCGCCGTCTCGTAGCCGAGGCCGTCCATCCACGTGCGCAAGGCATCCCGCGATTCTTCGAACGTGCCGCCGTCCTGCGCAAAGAACGCGTCGTAGCGCCAACGCGCGATGATGTCGAAGGCTGGCTCGTCGGCCTGCAGGCGCCGGATGTGGACTCCTCGAGTCATGCCGCCGGCCGCAGCTCCTGCTGGTGCCGCTCGAACAGCGCGGCGACATTGTCCGCGACCAAACGGACGCGCGGCTGATGGCGGAGGTCTTCGTGCACCACCATCCACAGTCCGTGCGACGGTAGGTCCAAAGGCGGCGACAGGCGCACCAGACTCGCATCCTCCGCGCCAGCAAAGCACGGGACGATCGCGAGGCCCGCGCCGCCGAGCAGCGCGTCATAGATCGTGGTCGAGTGATTGCAGCGCACCTGCGGCCAGCGGCCGAGTTTGTCGCGCAGCCACACCAGGCTCGCCGAAGTCTGATAGCTGTCGTCGAACCCGATCCAGGTGCACTGCGCGTAGCGGTCGTCGGTCAGCGCCGCGGGATTGGCATCAACATAAGCGCGTGCGCCGAAGATCGCGTAGGCCGGGTCCGGCAAGCGGCGCACCGCGACGCGACCTTCATTCGGCCGCCGGTTGCGGATCGCGATGTCGGCCTCGCGGCGCGCCAGGTTGGCGAAGGTCATCTCGTTCGAGAGCTCGATCTCGATCCCCGGCAGCGCCGCCTGCAGCTCCCTGAGGCGCCGCGCCATGAAGCGA